>Ga0209333_1001049_pt1 | contig 14124 bp, 8 predicted proteins | sample BlaSpr_A8_OM2_O3_FD_187982 | JGI IMG/M metagenome (GOLD analysis project Ga0209333, IMG submission 187982) | Forest soil microbial communities from Thunder Bay, Ontario, Canada - Black Spruce, Ontario site 2_A8_OM2_O3 (SPAdes) (version 2) | ecosystem: Environmental > Terrestrial > Soil > Boreal... | reverse complement strand
CGCCAAGCTCGCTTGAGGCGTACCTGCGGCGATATCCAGACCCGGAGTTGCAGGGCTACCTGACGATGCTCCAAGTGAAACAGCAGCATGCGCAAGAGGAGGCTGACACGGAACACGGATTCAAAGCGCTGCAGAACCAGGATCTTGCGGCAGCGGAAGCGAAGTTTCAGGAAGTTCTGCGGCGTTCGCCCAACGATGCCAACGCAATCGCCGGGATGGGCTTTGTTCGACTGAACCAGAAGCGATTCCGGGAGGCGCTGACTTTGTTCGAGCGGGCGCGCACACTGGCGCCCCAAAGAGCCGATGTCCGCGAAGGATATGACAACGCAAAGTTCTGGCTGGCGATGGAGCAGGGCACAACCGCACGCCAACAGAATCGACCCGATGCTGCCATCGCGGCGTATCAGGATGCGCTTGCGATGCATCCGGCGGACACACAGGCGATGCTTGGCATCGCACAGGCCCAGGTGGACAAGAAGAATTTTCCAGAAGCAGAAGCGAAATTCCAGCAAGTACTGAGCGTGTCGCCAAACAATTTGGACGCGCTGGCGGGACTGGGCTTCATCCGCTTCGACCAAGGGAAGTTTGACGAAGCACAAAATCTGCTGGAAAAAGGGCATGCACTGGCGCCCAACCGAACGGATGTCGACCAGGGTTATCGCAACGCAAAGTTCTGGGGGTTGATGAAACAAGGATCAACGGCATTGGATCAGAACCGTCCCGACGCGGCAGTAACGGCGTATCGTCAGGCGCTGGCGTCGAATCCAGGCGCGAAAGACGCTTTGCTTGGATTAGCCCATGCATCGGAGCGCAAGGGAGATTACGCCGAAGCGGTTCGGTGCTACGACCAGCTCACATCGGCCGATTCCGGGGACGTTCAGAGCTGGCTCGGACTCATGAGGTCACAGATCCAGGCAAAGAATCTCGAGGCCGTGATCCAAACCGCGCAGAACATCCCCGCTGCGACCCGGCAGCAACTCGAAGCGCATCCTGACTACTGGTCTGAGATGGCCCTGGCGTACTACAGCGCTCGGCAGAAACCTCCGGGCGAGCAGGCGTTGCGCAAGGCTCTGGATATGGCGACCTCTTCTGACAATGCGGACGCTCTCAATGCGCGCCTCGACCTCGCGGGCATCCTGATGAATACGGGAGAGACGCTGCGGGCGATTGATATCTACCGGCAGGCGTCCCAAGCGCACCCCGAGAACGCCGGAGCCTGGGAGGGCCTCGTAGGAGCGTATGTGCGCATGCGTGACTACTCCCACGCGAAGTTGGCAGTGCGGTCCATGCCGCAGCCTTCGTACGAAACCGCCACCAAGAACCCGGGGTTCCTGAGTGCGGTCGCCGCAATTTATTCCGCGCAAGCACAGTGCGGGGAAGCCGAAGACTTTTTGAAGCGCTCGATCGACCTGGATAAGGCAGCAGGACGCCAGCCCGAAGAGGGCGTGCAGCTGCAACTCGCCGACATATGGATGCGGGAACACAATTACGAAAGAGCCGGACAAGAGTATCGGCAAGTTGTCGGCAAGGATGAGAATTCTGCGGAAGCCTGGCGCGGCTACATCACGGCGCTGCACAACGTCCGGGACGACAACACAGCTCTGACCGAGGCACGACGTATGCCGGTGACGGCGTCTGCGCAGCTTCAGAAAGACGCCGGCTTCCTTACACTGCTAGCCAGTGCGGAGTCGGCAATCGGACAAAAAGAACAGGTCATCCGTCTGTTGCAGCAGGCTCGCAGTGTTTACCAATTGCAGGGACAGCCGTCTCCTTTCGATGTCGATGTGCAACTGGCCTGGACAATGGTCGACACCTCGCAGCACGAACCGGATCTTAAGGATTTATTGACCAAGACTAGATCGCGGTCTGATCTCACGGCAAAGCAGCGAGCCACAATTAACGAGATATGGTCCGTTTGGACAATTCGCAGGGCAAACCAAGCACTCGGTGCCAGAAAACCTGCTCAGGCGATCACCATTATTACCGATGCCCAGCGGGAACTGCCAAACGACCGCAGGATCCCTGCTGCGCTGGCTGCAGTGTACCTGCGGGAGCATGACTGGGACAAGGCGCTGAACGTTTATCAATCGTGGAAAATGGCAGGTGCGGCCGCAGGGGACTACCGCTCGGCAGCTGGCGCGGCCTTGTCGGCACACAAGAGCGAGCTCGCCGATCACTTCTTGCGAGAAGGCCTGCTGCTGTTCCCTGAAGATCCTGAATTGCTGCACATGACCGCAAAGCAGGCCGTCGCGCATGGGAACTACAAGGAAGGGGAACGTTATCTGAAGTTGGCCCTGGCTGCTTCGCGCAAAGAGGAGGCTAACCCTCGACAGTCTGAGCCCCAGTCTTCAGGGGACGTTTTAGAGCGCGAGGATACGGCCTTCAGCGCGAACGGTTCCGCTGCGGCAGCGCATCCGGTAAGTTCATTGACGGAAGCCCCCGGTTGTGAGGTGACTGCGGGAAGCACGCCGAGCGATCTCAGCATTCGGCCGATCAGCGCCAGGTACAGGAGCGAGGAGGATCAAACGGTTCACATCGAGGAGGTGCAACAAATTCAAGATGAAATCGATGTAGTGCAGAATCGCAATACGCCTTTTCTTGGTGTCGGGGACGTAGTGTCGGTACGAACTGGGGACGCCGGGTTCGACCGCCTGATCATTGAGGACGGCGCGACGAGCGACGCGTTCACAATCGACAACAGGGTTCGAGTTGGCGTGGAAGGGGGCGGAGTGTATTTGTTCAGCGGCACCCCGAACGGCAGTTCGAACTTCCGTTTGGGCTCATTGGCACAAGGTGCAACCTTCGCAGAGCAAACGGCGCTCGGCTTTGCCGGCGAAGGACAAATATCAACGAACACCTTCGGTTTGGCGTTTGGAACCTCCCCGCAGGGATTTCCGGTCACGAACTTCACCGGCGGCCTACGCTTCCGGCCGGCCGAAGGGCCCCTCACTTTTATGGCAGTGCGGGACAGCGTTAAGGACAGCATCCTCTCTTACGCAGGCGTGCGCGATCCCGGTACCGGCACGGTTTGGGGCGGAGTTATTTCCAATATGGGTTCAGTGCAGTTCAAGCGGGATCAGCCGGCCAACGGTCAGTACACCTGGATCGGTGGGTATATCTCGGCCACCGGCGCGTTCATCCAGGGAAAGAACGTACCTAACAACTGGGAAGTCGCGGGCAATGCGGGATTGTACGGGCAGATTGTAAAGGGGCTGACTCTGGGAGTGAATGTGGCCGGCATGCACTATGACAAGAATCTACAGTTCTTCTCGCTGGGGCAAGGCGGATACTTCAGCCCGCAGGGGTTCGGTCTGGTCTCCATACCGATCACCTGGTTCGCCCGCCATAAGCGGTTTGAGTATCAAATCCGCGCCAGTGGAGGTGCGCAATACATTTCGCTGGATAGTTCGCCGTTCTACCCGACTTCGGCGGGCGCGGGGCTGCAAAGTCAGGGCTCCTATAGCAGTTCGACCCATACAGGGCCCGCCTACGATGTTTCGCTGCGCTTGGGTTACCGCATCGCGCCACACGCGTATTTCGAAACGTTTGCGACGGCGAACAACGCGCGCAATTACAACACAGAGTCGATTGGATTCTCGATCAAATTTCTGGTACGCCCGTTGCCCACCGACACAGACCTGCATCCCAGCTCGATTCCCGACTGGAAAGGCACCCAGCCATTCGGCATTCAATAGGTGTCATACCGTCGGATGCCAAACGGGAACGCGGAAGATAGAAGAATCCCATTCTTGCTACGCTGAAATTGCAACAGAAGGGCTGACTAGCGCTCCCTGATGACAGATATTTCCAACGCAAGATGAAACTCGGGTCTGCTATTTTTTCAAATCCGTGGCCAGCTCGCCGCCCCAGAGACTACCGAAGCCCGAAGCAAAATCCCAGCCCGGCAGCGCCGGATACGGAGTGTTGTCTCCGAGCGTAATACCGTGGAACCCGCCTTCGGGATAGCTTCCCGGCGTCGTGTTTCCATCGTATAGCCCGTAAAGCCGTGGCGAAGCGACCCCAGCTTGGAGTTTTCCGTCACCGGACTGCACCCGTGTGCAGCGCCATTTGCTGCCATCCTGCAGGAAAAGCATTTTACGGGCTTCCTTCAATGGCGTGGTTGGCTCCAAAGGGAATGGAGTTGGAGCTGGTGGTCTCTGTGAGGTCCTATCTTGCGGGAGGTCTCAAGTAACTCGGTTGGACAATCATCTTCGCTGCGATTGTAACGGGTTACAGTGGCGCCAGACATGTTATCTGAAGCTGGGATGAGCCTGGAACTTTTCGCTGGGGAGCCGGGCCCAGCTACACTTTCAGGTGAGACCTGTCAAATCGTTGACTTTTTTTGCAAACATCACAAATCGCGTCAAAACGGGACCGACCCGACCAGATCAGGTAACGCGTCTCCTACCAAAGCGGTAATGACGTGCTCTGGATTTGTCGTGGCAACGACGACAAGATAGTAAGCCGTTACGATTCCCGAAGGGTGTGCAATGGACCACCTAAGCGGCCCTAACAGAACTGGCTTTCTTCGCAAGAATCACTGACAACCTTTCGATACGTTTCGCCTCGGCAATTCGCTCTTTGCGACTCTCTTGCAATCTTTGTTCGTTATTTCGGTATTCCAATCTGGAATGAAGTTTCATGGAGAATAAATCCTTGGCCCGCGAGTTTAGTATTTTATGATCGTACCGAGTGTAAACAGAGCGTGACAAATTGGCTTGGTCAAAATTGACCACTGCCCGCGCCAGGAGCCGGTTTGCGCCGATGTTCCCTGCAGACGTCCGCGGCAAATTCTTCATCCCGGGGAGCCGTAAAATTCCTCAGCATGGCATCGAAGTTTTCGCCGATAGGCGGATCCGGAGGACTGAAAATCCACGCGCAACGTGAACAACCCCCAACCGCGAAAGCGCGGCTGGTCAATCCATACCAACTTACGCGGCATGGGCGGCACTAGAGCTTGCGTCCGTTCGAGATGCGACACATAAATGTGCGGTAAAGCACATACCTAACTATTCGTTATTCAAGCCAAACTCTGACACGGAGTCCATACAGCAAACCCCGTACAAAACTATGCCGGGGTGGTTGAAAAACTGTGCGCAATATAGTGCCTCACACCGGTCATATATGGTCAATTCCATTTTGAATTTTGAATAGTGTCGCTCAGTGGTTTTGATTGCTTTCGTACCCGAGAATCTTTGAAACTTTCTGCAGGAGCCTCAGGGGTCAACCAAAAGCGGCCAAAATGAGGGTCACCTCAAAACCGGCCAACGAATGTAAGAAGTACTGCAGTAAGTTTAGGAAATCGTTACACCCAAACAGGAAGTGGAAGAGTGAGGCAATGAAACTTACTTTGGTCTAATCGAGCAACTCATGTCCAGAATACAGGAACTGACGCGAGCCCTGGAATGGGCCGGGCTGAGTTCCCGACCCCACGATTGGGGGCGAGCCTAAGAGTTGGAAAGCACAGCCCATTTCTCGGCAGCGAAATGGCGCCCTTCAGAGCGCCCCAGCAGGGGTACGCCAAAAGTGATTGACAACGCCGACATCGTCAGCGATGCCTGTTTATACCGATTCAGTCTTTTGTAATATTAAAATCATACCTAAGATGGTTAATTTGTGGAAAATCTTGGGCGCTGCTATGGTCGTGGCAGTTGCCTTTGTCCCGAGCATGGCCATTGATTCCGTGGCTCAAAAACTTTTGGCAGAGGGCCGAGTGGACGATGCGGTATTATTTCTGCGGAGCAGAATCAATGCCGCCCCGCGAGATGCCGAATCGTATAGCCTCCTGTGTCGTGCTTACTTAATTATTGAGCAATGGAACCCTGGAATTGACGCTTGTGAGAAAGCAGTTTCACTCGATCCGGAAAACGGTACGTATCACTTATGGCTGGGCCGAATTTATGGAGAAAAGGCGGACCACTCCAATTTCATTACCGGCGCTCGTCTGGCAAGCAGGGTTCGCAATGAATTCGAGACTGCCGTTCGGCTCGATCCGAACAGCATCGATGCGCGTGCAGATCTGGCGGACTTCTACTTGCAAGCGCCCGCAATCATAGGTGGTGGAAAAGATAAGGCGGAAGCGCAGGCGCAAGAGATCGCCAAAGTCGATCCCGCACAGGCTCACCGCGTAAAAGCGCGGATCGCAGAGGAAGAGAAGGATTACGTCAGAGCGGAAAGCGAGTACCGCGTTGCTGTTCAATTGAGTGAAGGTAAGGCCGGAGCATGGCTCAATCTGGCGCGCTTCTACCGGCGTGTTGGGCGTCTGGACGAAATGCGAGATGCGATCCATCACGCCACCGCGCCGGCGACAAACCGGCCCGACCTGTTGCTGGACGCAGCACAGATGCTTGTCGATACCGGGGGAAACCTCCCAGAGGCGAGTCAGTTCTTACGTCGCTATATGTCCTCGAGTGGGATGGTGCAAGATGCACCGCTTTTCAAGGCGCATTACCTTTTGGGAACGATTCTGGAACGCGAGGGAGATAAACAGTCCGCAGCGGAACAATACCGTGCCGCGTTGTCGCTTGTTAGGAACTTCTCTCGTGCACAGGATGCTTTGAACCGCCTCAAACTTCCTGCGAAGAACGAGACGAACTAGGATCACCATGCGCAAGTTTCGAGCACGCCCCCCCGACCAGTATCCCGATTATGTCGACCCGTTTGTTGGGCGAAAAACAGCAGCTTCCTCGTTCCTAACGGCAGACTTGCTGGTTGTCCGCTCGGGGGAGAACCGATGATTTCTATTGCGCGCTATCTGATCCTGGGCATTGCCAGCATTCCATTTGTATATTATTTGATTGCTCTCTTCAGTTCCTGGCAGTTTTTTCGGCGCAGTGCCCCCCGAAACAGAGATGATCATAACTTCACCCCGCCAGTCAGTAATCTAAAGCCGATTCGCGGGCTTGATCCCGATGCCTATGAGAACTTCGCCAGTTTCTGCAAGCAGGACTATCCGGATTATGAGCTGCTTTTCTGTGTCGGTGCCGAGGACGATCCGGTTGTACCCATCTTGGAGAAGCTAGCTCGCGATTTTCCGGAGCGCCGCATTCGAGTGTTATTCGGCTCAGGCGGAAGTGGATCGAACGACAAAGTGGTCAAATTGGCCCGGCTTGTCAGTGAAGCTGCGCACGAAGTCGTTGTAATCAGTGACAGTGACGTGCGGGTTAGACCGGACTACCTGCGCCACGTGGTTGCTCCTCTGGCCGATCCCAGGGTGGGAGCCGTAACCTGCTTTTACGTGCCGATTGAGGAGAAGACATTCACCGATCATCTCCAGGCGATCGGTATGTTTTCCGACTTCTACGTTGGCGTCCTCGTCGCGCGTCAGCTCGATGGAGTGAAGTTTGCTTTGGGGCCGACTATCGCAACGACACGCACGCACCTCTCCGGTTTCGGCGGCTATGGGGCGATCGATGACCGGCCCGCGGACGATCTGCTGGTTGGCCGCCTCATCGCCGAACAGGGCTACGAAGTGGAACTTTCGCGCTATACCATTTCGACGGTTGCGGATTATGGATGCTTACGTGACCTTTTTCACAAGCGCCTGCGCTGGATTGTAGTGATGCGGCACATGCGGCCATGGGGGCACCTCGGCCTGCTTCTCACCCAGGGATTGCCCTGGTCTTTGGCGGCGATAGCGGTCCACCCCTCAGCTGGAGTTGCGTTCGGTTATCTCGGTATCTATTTTGCCATGCGGTTTGCCATGACCTGGATGGTTGGCATCTGGGGCCTGAAGCAAGCATCACTATGGAAGAACTTCGGGCTCATCCCGGTATGGGATGCCGTGGCTTTTCTCATCTGGCTAACCAGTTTCACGCGCGACAGTATCCGCTGGCGGGATGGCGAATATTACATTCGCGATGGCAGGCTGGTCCCTGTGATGCCAGCGAATCCCGAGCCAGCGGGCTGAAGCTCAACTCGGCCTCAGCGTCTTATCCGACTCTCTGCTTTTTTTTGTCGCGCGATGTTTTCCGTTGCTCTTCTCAGAAGATACTTCCAGGACTTCCAAAGAAGTTTCTGGCATAGTCGCCGGCTCTCGATGACCCTGAACCTGGCGTACATTGCTGGTCCTCCGCCAATTAATCCGCGGCAGCATCACGGAGGAGTCGACCCGGTCGCGATATTTCAAGGCCACATTCATCAGTGAATCCAATAAGGAGTCGGAAAGGAAATGCGGTTCCAACCCGAGTTCAATCAACTTGGAATGCTTCGCGTTATAATAGTGCTCTTCGGCCTCGACTCGCGGATCAGGGAGGTGATCGATGTGGACCTTCAGGCCGAGCTTTTTCCCGGCAGTTTGCACGATATGCGCTAAATCCAAAACTGAAAACTGCTCAGTGAATTGGTTGAAGACGCGGCACTCGCCTGGATTTGCCGGATTCAAACACGCGATCTCGACGCACCGCACCGTATCTCGAATATCGAGAAATCCTCGGGTTTGGCCGCCCTTGCCATAAACCGTGAGCGGGTGTCCTATGGCCGCCTGAACGCAGAAACGGTTCAGCACGGTGCCAAAGACCTCATCGTAATCGAAGCGATTGATCAGCGCTTCGTCCAGAGCCACCTCATCGGTTATAGTTCCATATACAACGCCCTGGTTGAGATCGGTGGCGCGCAGTCCCCAAGCCTTGCAAGCGAACATAATATTGTGGCTGTCGTGCACCTTCGAGAGATGGTAAAAGGACCCGGGCTGCTTGGGGTACGGTAGGGTATCTCGCCGCCCGTTATGCTCGACGGTGATGTAGCCCTCTTCGATATCTATATTGGGCGTGCCATACTCGCCCATCGTGCCCAGCTTGATGAGGTGACAATCAGGCTGGAATTCACGCAGCGCAAATAGCAAATTAAGCGTCCCTACGACATTGTTTACCTGAGTGAAGACCGCATGTTTGCGGTCGATCATGGAATACGGGGCGGCGCGCTGTTCTGCAAAATGGACGACCGCATCCGGCTTGAAGGTCTCGACGACTGACGAAAGAAAGTCGTATTCCGTTACGTCGCCGACAAAGAGCTCGATGGTTTCCCCGGTGAGTTCCTGCCAAACCCGCAAGCGATCCGAAAGTGGAAGAATCGGCGTCAGGGTCTGTACGCCAAGTTCGTAGTCCCATTGCCGGCGACAAAAATTATCGGCGATCGCAACGGAGTGTCCTCTGCTAGACAGATATAAAGCGGTTGCCCAACCACAGTAACCATCGCCACCCAGTACTGCAACTTTCATTTGGCACCCTCGCTTGCGTTTGCTGAAAAAATGACAACCCCTAATCTGTCGTTCTCTCGAAATTCAGATGCACATGGGAGGACCGCAGATGAACAAATTTATTGCTTCCCTCACATCTTTACATATCCATACAATTTTTTATACAGTGCGGACGATCTTAAAACGAGGCATCTCTGAACGAGCCGCCAGTCTGCGGTGCCTGAGAAGCAACCATTGGCCGGTTCGTCAGCACCACCTTGCCGCCGCTCGTCGCAACCAAGTTAAGATGTTCAGCACCGACCAGGGACTCCAGTTGAGGAATCGCACTCTGCCTGGCGACGATGTAGGAACGATCCGGCTTAAGCCAGAGGCTCTTGAATTGTGAGTCGTCGATGAAGACATCGGGTGCGCCCGGAGCATAAGCCCCGTATTCCAGATTGAAGAAGCGCCCATTGCGAAGCAGCGCGGTGCGGCTTGTATAGAAAAAAATCGACGAAAACCAGTAATAGTGGTGGTCCACAATCAGCGTGCCATCCGGCGATCTCTCGATCGCCTCGGCCAGCGGCCGCGAAGACAAAAAGGGATCGAAAACAGCCATAGCAATGCGGGCGGCATGGAAAAAAAGAATCATCATCAGCGCCGACGAAAGAAATGCACTACGCCCCGTGAACCTCCAGTTGGTCACCGCCCCCATACAAAAAGCAATCGCAGCCACAAGCAGCGGCAGTCGAAGATAAGCGAAGGACGCCAGAGTAAGGTCCTGCATGTGCCCCAGAGACAGCTTGTACGCTCCAGGATGTTGGCTAAGTGCTTGCGAAATGTCTCCGGGGGCGGGAGAGTTTCGAGTAAGAAAAAACAGCGTCAACGTCACCAGCCCAGCGCACGCCGCAATTACTGCAAGCGCGCGGGTGCCGCGCCGTATCCAATCGCCGCCCATCGCCATCGCTGAACCTAAGAGCAGTGCAAGCGCGGGATAGCACGGCATTGAGTAATACTCCTGCGTGGTGGAGAAGGTAAAAAAAACCAGCACAAAGCCAGCCCAACAGAGAGCCAGAAGCCTGGTTCGGCCGGCGCGGTCGACGGGTTTGAAAGGGAGCTTGGCAATGGCCGGAAGATAGACACTCCAGGGAAACAGCCATACCAAGTGCAACAGCCAGAAGTAAAGACGCGGCACGGTGTTGTAATCTCGCGGATAGCGTAAATTCAGAAAGCGCAGCAATTGCTCGTTGATGAAAAAAAACCAGAAAAAACCGTGATATTGTCCGGGCCCACTGTGAAGGGTGAAGGCGAAGTAAGGTGGGTTGCGCAGCGTGGCCAGAATATGCCAAGGCGCCGCGATCAGCAGAACGATCAGCACTCCGCGGAAGAGATGCAATCGGCGCCACGTACCGGCGGAAAAGAGTTGGCGATTGATCCAAAGATAGAGTATGCCGGCCGCGAGCGGAAACAGGACTCCGATTAGGCTCTTGAGCAGCAGGCCGATCCCGAGGTTCGCGGACAGCACGAAAGCCCAAAACTGGGGATGAGGCTCCTGTTCATCCAGTGCGCGAAGAAACGCCCACATGCTAAGGGCGATCGTGAAGGTCAGCATGACATCAGGGATCAGAACCCGGGTAAACAAAAACAGTCCTATGCATGTGGCCACGCATAGACCGGCATAGAACGCCGCCCGCTTACCGAATGCCCAGGCGCCGAACGCCATTGTTACCCAGCATAGGGCGATGGCTGACAAGGCAATCGGAACACGCGCTGCCCAGTCGTGCACTCCGAAAATTTCATAGCTGGCCGCCATCGCCCAATACACAAGGGGAGCTTTTTCGAGATACACCACGCCATCCAAACGGGCCGTCACCCAGTCTCCGGACGTGAGCATGTTGCGCGAGATCTGCGCCTGCACGGCATCCACGTCATCCATGAGGGATGGTGGAGAAATGATGCAGCCCAGGTAGATGGCTCCCGCGATTAGTAGAACGCCTAGGTATAAGTACCAGTTCGTTGCTGTATCCAAGCGTTCGTCCCCTGGAAAGCTTCTGATTGAATCCGCCATTTTTTCATCCACAGAAACAGAACCATCAACCCCCATAAGTGATATCCAAGATTGGCTCGTCTTTCCAGGTGATCTCGAACTTGCTTCTCGATCACCTCCTGGCGGAAAAGTGTCGCGTGATCCAATGCGCCGTTCCTCAAGACCTCGAGCATCAGCGGGCGCAAACAGCCCCGAAGCCACTCGTGTGCCGGGATGTCAAAGCCGATTTTCTTCCGCCGAAGAACCGCCGGCGGCAACTTGTCCCGCATCAATTCCTTCAGAAGGACCTTTTGCCTTGAACCGCGAATCTTCAGAGACGCGGGCAGCGTGGCAGCGAACTCGACGATGCGCTGGTCCAGGAACGGAGGTCGAACTTCCAAGGAATGAGCCATGCTCATGCGATCCGTCTTGTTGAGAATATCGTCAGGGAGAAAATATCGCTGATCGAACCACAAATACGGACTCAGATCATCGTGGGCGGTCAACCGATCGCGCAGTCCGCCCAAAATATGATCGAGAGCGGGTGGGAGTTCTGCGCGCAGAAGGGCCCGTTTTTCTGCTTCGGAGAAGGTCCCATTCCAAAAAAGATGCGCACGATCGGCAGTCATCAGGGAGCCTTCGAGAAACCGTTTCAGTTGGTATTCGAAACTGATCTTCTCGTCGGATACCGGCCAGGCTCGCAAAGCATCAATTGCGAGTCGGAGAGCGCTTGGTGGCAATCGCCGGGCGAACCCAGCAAGGTGGTTCGCTCGATGAGTAAGATAGCCGCCAAACAGTTCGTCGGCACCTTCACCGCTTAAACAAACTGTCGTCCTGGTCTTGCTCAGCCTGGAAAGAAACCAAACGGGAAGAGCTCCAGCATCGGCGGAAGGTTCATCCGAGTGATACGCGAATTCCTCGATTGCGCCTCGCAGATCGGCCTCCGGATTCAGATCCAGTTCCGCGTGTTCAGTCTGGTATCGCTGCGCAACCTCGCGAATATATGCAGTTTCGTCAAAACTCCGCCCTTCGAATGAGATCGAGAAAGTCTTGAGTGGCACCCTGGACTCGGTCGCGGCATAATGCAGAATCGTCGAAGAATCGATGCCGCCGCTCAGCCACATGCCCAGGGGCACATCGGAGATCATGTGCTCGCGAATCGACTGCCGTAGGAGACAGTCCAATTCTTCCCGGGCCGACTCCATCGTCCAATCATGCACCTTGCTAGCCGGCAACATCCAGAAGGAGCGCGAAGAGACCCTACCGTCGCGCCACTCTAACCACTCCCCTGGAGGAAGTTTCTCGATCCCCTCGACGAGCGTCCAGGGACTCGGCACATAATTCAGCGACAGATAACAGTCGAGGCCGTCTAAACTCAACCGCCGCTCTATCTCGGGATGGATCAGAATTGCCTTTAGTTCGGAACCGAAGAATAGGTCCTCGCCCCGGCGGGCGAAATATAGCGGCTTGATCCCCATCCGATCACGGGCGAGGATGAGGCGCTTGCTTGATTTTGTCCAGAGCGCGATTGCGAACATGCCTCGCAGGCGTGCAAAACAATCTATGTCCCATTCGAGGAAGGCTCGAAGAACGGTTTCAGTGTCGCAGTGCGAGTAAAAACGATGGCCAGATTCTTCCAGTTGCCTTCGCAGCTCCTGGTGATTGTAGATTTCACCATTAAACACGACGGCCACATCGCCATCTTCAGATACGATGGGTTGGTCTCCCGAACCGAGATCGATAATCTTCAGCCGCGTTGCCCCGATTGAGCAGAGGCTCGACTGGAATACGCCTTGCTGGTCCGGCCCGCGATGAATCAGTGTGGCGGTGGCGTTCCGAATGCGATCGGAATCAGGCGCCCAATTTTTGTGAGTGAAGCCGACGATTCCACACAAGTGCCTGCACCTCTTCCGCTTTCTTTAAATCAAATCGCCACAGCTCCGTGCAACTCGACTCGCGCAAACCTTTACTCCGCAGCCGCAGAGCCCCGCTAATTCTACAAGCTGAGGATTCTAAACTGCTCGACGATGCACGATCCAAAAACCAATTCGCCGGCCGAGCAGCAATTGTGCATCCCCCAGTACACGATGGATCGAATCACCGGCGGCCCATGATCACCAGGGCGACGCCGATGCAAACTACAAGCACGCCCGTCCATCTCCTCCCGGTGACTCGTTCGCCGAGAAAGATCTTCCCACCCAGGGCGCCGCCGGCATAACTCAGCGCTGTCACCGGAACGACCAAACTAACATTTTCAACCGAGAGCACCGCGAGCAAAGAGAAAAATGCCGTTCCCATAAGGGTAAGACCGATCCACATCCACTTAACTCGCAAGGCGCGGGCGAACACACCCGTCAGAGCGGCGGGCCGAAAATCGTTCACCTCGCCCACCACCTTCATGGCGCGGCTTACGCAGAGCTCGCCTCCGGTCCCGGCTCCAATTATCAGAACGTAGAAAATCAACTCCCGCATTCAGCTTGGCTCCGTCGTGCGCGGTGGAGTATGCCCGACTATCAGGACGCCCAGACAAATAATCGCCACTCCCACCCAACGCATCGGTGTGACCACTTCGCGCAGTAGGAAATGCGCGAGGAGCGCCACCATCCCGTAGGCCACTGATGAGGCCGGTTGGACATAGCTGTAATCTGCCCACGAGAGAACAAGCATATTTGCGACGAAGAAGGTAATAAGAGAACCGATGCCCAGCCAGATCGTGCCCGACGAGAGCACGCGCAACAGTAAATCAATCGTCTCCGCCGGAGTCGTCAGCCTCGACCATGCCGGCGGGTGCGTCGTCGACTTCAACGACGCGGGCAACTCGGACTACCTCGCGGCACCCGTGGTCCGGCAGTCCATCGTGATCGAGAAGAGGTCCCTCACCCTCAAGGTCGCGGCGTCGCCGAGGACCGCGAAGTCCAGCAAG
>Ga0209333_1001046_pt1 | contig 14136 bp, 11 predicted proteins | sample BlaSpr_A8_OM2_O3_FD_187982 | JGI IMG/M metagenome (GOLD analysis project Ga0209333, IMG submission 187982) | Forest soil microbial communities from Thunder Bay, Ontario, Canada - Black Spruce, Ontario site 2_A8_OM2_O3 (SPAdes) (version 2) | ecosystem: Environmental > Terrestrial > Soil > Boreal... | reverse complement strand
AGTACTCGCGGCCCAGCGCCTGCTGGCCGAGGTTGTCTGAAAATGCGAAGAACGGGCTGTCCACGGCGATCTGCGTGGCGTGCGCACGCATCGCGTCCAGCTTCTGCTCGAGGTACGCGGTCGCTTCGATCTCCGTGGTCACCACCTCGTCAGGGACCCCGAACGGGAAGTCGTCCACGGACTCCACCTGGGTGAAGCTGGGCGCGCCGCCGGGGAGACTTCCGTCACTGCCGCGCATGGCCGCGATGGCATTCGCCAGCACCGAACGCGGCAGCGCCGTGGCGTAGAACTTGCCGACCAGTCCGTCGGCGAGCTCGAAGGCCCGCTTTGCCACGCGGTGCGCCTGGATGTGGTCCGGATGCCCGTAAAAGCCGTTGTCGTCGTAGCTGATCAGCACCTGCGGCCGAACCTCGCGGATCACGCGGAGCAGTTCGCCCGCCGCCTCGTCCACATCGGCCTGCCAGAAGCAGTCCGGCGCGTCGTTGCTCGGCTCGCCCATCATCCCGGAGTCACGCCACCGGCCGGGACCGCCCAGGAACCGGTGATCGGTGACGCCGAGCGCCGCGCAGGCGGCGGCGAGCTCACCGATGCGGTACTCGCCAAGGCCGCCGTCCGCGTCGGCGGCCAGGTGCGCGAGCTCTGGGGGTATGACCTCGCCCAGCTCGCCGAGCGTGCAGGTCACCAGCGCCACGCGGGCGCCCTCGGCGGCGTACTTGGCCATCGTCGCCCCGGTCCCGATCGACTCGTCGTCGGGATGCGCGTGCACGAGCAGCATCCTGTGCCCACCCGGCTCCCCGTCCGCCCTGCTCGCTCCGCTCATACCCCGGGAGCCTAGCGACGAGCCGGCAACCGCGACCTGCGAGGATCTGGTCGTGACCGAAACCCGCCGGGCGAGGGCACGGGACCTGGGCGTCATCCCCGGCTCGCTGCCGCCAGGGGAGCACAACGCGATCACCGACGTGCCAGGCGTGCGGGTCGGCCACGTCACCCTCATCGAGGGCAGTGACGTCAGGACCGGCGTCACCGCGATCGTCCACGACGGTCTCACCGGCGCGAAGTCGCTGAACGCCGGGCTTGCGGTGGGCAACGGGTACGGCAAGATCGTCGGCACGACACAGCTCGGCGAGCTCGGCGTGATCGAGACGCCGGTCGTGCTGACCGGCACGCTGAGCACGTTCCGCGCCGCCGACGCGCTGGTCAGCTACATGCTCTCGCTGCCGGGGAACGAGGGGCTCGAGACGGTGAACCCGGTGGTCGCCGAGACCAACGACGGGTTCCTCTCCGACATGCGCCGCCGGCCCGTTACAGAGGAACACGTGCTGGCGGCCCTTAGCGGGGCCGAGCCGGGCCCGGTCGCCGAGGGCGCCGTCGGCGCGGGCACGGGTACCGGTGCGCTCGGGTACAAGGCAGGGATCGGGACCTCATCGCGGATCGTGAACTGCGGGGCGGCGTCTGGCCCGGTCACGATCGGCGTGCTCGTGCAGACCAACTTCACCGGCACGCTGACCGTGCTCGGCGTGCCGGTGCCGCCCGAGCCAGATACAAATCCGAACGCTCCGGCCACCCCAGGTGCAACCACGCCGGACGGGGACGAGCCGGGCAATTCGTGCGTGATCGTGCTGGCCACCGACGCCCCGCTGGACTCACGTCGCCTCGGCCGGGTCGCCTGGCGCTCGATCATCGGCATGGCGCGCACGGGCTCCGACTTCTCCGGCCGCAGCGGCGACTACGCGCTCGCCTTTTCTACTACTCCGGCAGGCGCCGAGCCGCTGCCGGATTCCGCTCTCGACCCGCTGTTCGTCGCCGCAATAGACGTCACCGAGGAAGCCATTCTCAACTCACTGTTCATGGCCGACACCGTGACGGGCTTGCGGGGTCACGTCAGGCAGGCCGTGCCGCTTGACCGGGTGCTCCGGCTCTGCTCGGCACGGGGAGTGCTGCTGGCCAGGGATTAGCTGCTTTACGCATCGCAGCCAAATCCCGCTCGGCCGGCTGGTGTAGTGAGAGTCACACGCCAGGAACGCCGCCCCACGGCACGGAAGTGGTATTCAGTGGAATAGGGTTCTCACGGCATGCGGGCGAGCGCCTGGCGGACAAGGCGCCTACGCCAGCCGCGAAGCGATTCTGATGGTCTCAGGGCGGAGACGTCTATGACGCAGGCACCGGTGGCGCCGGACAAAACCAGGGCGCAGATCTCAGCACGGACGCTGCGTAAGGATCCCTGGTGGCGGGCTCCGGCAATCACCGCCGTGCTGCTCACGATCTGGGTCACGTACGCGACCGTGCACGTGTTCATCGGCCGCTGGTACTGGGTGCCCCAGTACCACTACCTGACCCCGTTCTACTCGCCGTGCATCAGCGGCGAGTGCGCACCGGGTTCGAGCAGCCTGGGCCAGTGGTTCCCGGCGGTGCCGCCGATCATCCCGTACGCGCTCGTGTCGCTGCCGTTCGTGCTCGGCTTCCGGCTGACCTGCTACTACTACCGACGGGCCTACTACCGGGCGTTCTGGCGCGCGCCCGCGGCGTGCGCGGTGCGCGAGCCGCACGCCAGGTACACCGGCGAGACCAGGTTCCCGCTCATCATGCAGAACCTGCACCGGTTCTTCTTCTACATGGTGATCGTGATCTCGATCCTGAACACCTACGACGTGACGCAGGCGTTCCGAGGCCCGAACGGGGACTTCGGGATGGGTCTCGGCACGCTGATCATGCTCGTTAACGTGGTCCTGCTGTGGGCGTACACGCTGTCGTGCCACTCGTGCCGGCACATCACCGGCGGCAGGCTGAAGAACTTCTCCGCCCACCCGGTCCGATACTGGATATGGACCCAGGTCTCCAAGCTGAATGCGCGTCACATGCAGCTCGCGTGGACCACGCTGGGCACCCTGATGCTGACCGACCTCTACATCTGGCTCGTCGCCGCCGGGGTGTTCAGCGACCCGAGGTTCTTCAACTGAGGCAGGCGAGGCAATGACTGACATAGAGCGGCTTCCCTACGACGTCGTGGTGGTAGGGGCGGGCGGCTCCGGGCTGCGCGCGGCGATCGAGGCCCGGCACGCGGGCAAGAAGACCGCGATCATCTCCAAGTCGCTGTTCGGCAAGGCGCACACGGTCATGGCCGAGGGCGGCTGCGCCGCCGCGATGGGCAACTCCAACCCCAACGACAACTGGATGGTGCACTTCCGCGACACCATGCGCGGGGGCAAGTTCCTGAACAACTGGCGGATGGCCGAGTTGCACGCCAAGGAGGCACCCGACCGCGTCTATGAGCTCGAGGCCTGGGGCGCGCTGTTCGACCGCACCAAGGACGGCAAGATCAGCCAGCGCAACTTCGGCGGCCATCAGTACGCCCGGCTGGCCCACGTCGGTGACCGCACCGGCCTGGAGATGATCCGGACCCTGCAGCAGCGGGTGGTCGCGCTGCAGCAGGAGGACGCCCGCACCCACGGTGACCCCGAGGCGATGATCAAGGTCTTCGCCGAGACCACGATCACCGAGCTGGTCAAGGACGGGGAGCGGATCGCCGGCGCGTTCGGCTACATCCGCGAGAGCGGGCAGTTCGTCCTGTTCGAGGCGCCCACCGTGATCCTGGCCACCGGCGGGATCGGCAAGACGTTCAAATACAGCTCCAACTCCTGGGAGTACACCGGGGACGGTCACGCGCTCGCGCTGCTGGCCGGGGCCACGCTGCTGAACATGGAGTTCGTGCAGTTCCACCCCACGCACATGGTGTGGCCGATCTCGGTGCGCGGGCTGCTGGTCACCGAGTCGGTGCGCGGGGACGGCGGCGTGCTGCGCAACTCCGAGGGCAAGCGGTACATGTTCAACTACGTGCCCGACGTGTTCCGGGCGCAGTACGCGGAGACCGAGGAAGAGGCCGACCGCTGGTACACCGACCCGGACCACAACCGGCGGCCGCCGGAGCTGCTGCCCCGGGACGAGGTGGCCCGCGCGAACAACGCGGAGGTCAAGGCCGGCCGGGGGTCGCCGCACGGCGGCGTGTTCCTCGACATCGCGTCGCGGCGGCCCGCCGAGGAGATCCTGCGCCGGCTGCCGTCCATGTACCACCAGTTCAAGGAGCTGGCCGACGTCGACATCACCAAGGAGCCGATGGAGGTCGGCCCGGCCCAGCACTACGTGATGGGTGGCGTGGAGGTCGACCCGGACACCGGGGAGTCCATCGTCCCCGGCCTGTTCGCCGCCGGCGAGGTATCGGGCGGGATGCACGGCTCCAACCGGCTCGGCGGGAACTCCCTCTCCGACCTTCTGGTGTTCGGACGCCGCGCGGGGATGGGCGCCGTGGAGTACCTGAACTCACTCGGCGACGACCGGCCGCGGGCGAGTGACGCGGACCTCGAGGCGGCCAAGGCGGAGGCGGTCGCCCCGCTGGAGCGCTCCGGCGGGGAGAACCCGTACACGGTGCATTCCGAGGTCCAGCAGACCATGAGTGACCTGGTCGGCATCATCCGCAAGGAAGACGAGATCAAGGCGGCGCTGGCCGAGCTGGAGAAGCTGCGCGCCCGGGCTGCGAACGTCAGCGCCGAGGGCGGCCCGGCCTACAACCCGGGCTGGCACCTCGCCCTGGACCTGCGCAACATCCTGCTGATCGCGGACTGCGTGGCCGAGGCGGCACTCGAGCGCCAGGAGAGCCGCGGCGGGCACACCCGGGACGACTTCCCCGGGATGTCGCCGGAATGGCGCAAGGTCAACCTGATCTGCACGCTGGACGGCGACCACGTGGTGCTGAAGAAGCAGCCCATGGCGCCGATGCGTTCAGACTTGCTGGCCCTGTTCGACCGGGGCGAGCTGACGAAGTACTACACCGATGCGGAACTGCCGCCGGAAACCGAGACGGCGCAGTCGTCGGCCAGCGAGGAGAAGAGCTGATGGGCGAGAACGTAGCGCTCCGGGTCTGGCGAGGCGATGCCGGGCAGGGACAGCTGACCGACTACCAGGTCGAGGCCAACGAGGGCGAGGTCCTCCTCGACGTCCTGCACCGGCTGCAGGCAACCCAGGCCGGGGATCTGGCGGTCCGCTGGAACTGCAAGGCCGGCAAGTGCGGGTCCTGCTCGATGGAGATCAACGGCCGCCCGCGGCTGGCCTGCATGACCAGGATGTCGATCTTCGAGCCGGGCCAGCCGATCACGATCACACCGCTGCGCACGTTCCCGGTGATCAGGGACCTGGTGACAGACGTTTCGTTCAACTACGCGAAGGCGCGGGAGATCCCGTCGTTCACCCCGGATCCGTCGATCGGGCTCGGCGAGTTCCGGATGCAGCAAGTGGACGTGCAGCGGTCGCAGGAGTTCCGCAAGTGCATCGAGTGCTACCTGTGCCAGAACGTCTGCCACGTGATCCGCGACCATCCGGAGAACGAGCGCCCGTTCGCGGGCCCAAGGTTCCTGATGCGGATCGCCGAACTCGAGATGCACCCGGCCGACACCGCCGACCGCCGGGAGATCGCGCAGGACGACTTCGGGCTCGGCTACTGCAACATCACCAAGTGCTGCACCGAGGTTTGCCCGGAGGGCATCAAGATCACCGACAACGCGCTCATCCCGATGAAGGAGCGCGTGGCCGGGCGCAAGTACGACCCGCTGGTCTGGCTCGGCTCCAAGATCACCCGTCGGCCGCGCGGCGCCGACGACACCCCGGCCGTTCCCGGTAAGAGCTGAGGGGCTGCGCCGGACACGTCTCTTATATCCCTGGCCCACCAGCGGCCGGACGGGCCAGCAGCGCCGATGACCATCAAATCCTGCTATGGCCGTTCGGCCAGCCTGCCGAAGGACCGGCACACTCTGCGCGCCGGACGCTTGGTCATGGAAACTCATGACCGGTTGCGTCTGGCGCGACTTTTGGCTCACGGGAGTCCGTACTATGAAGCCTGCGCGCGGACGCGGGCCCGGCCGATGGGCGGCGCGCAGCCACAGGACCAGCAGCGGGAAAGGCTGCCATGTCGCACATTACGTACCTTGAGGCCTCGGTAGTCGGCCTCATCCAGGGCGTGACCGAGCTGTTTCCGGTATCCAGCCTCGGCCACAACGTCCTCATCCCGGCGCTGATCGGCGGCAGCTGGGCCAGTGACCTCAACGTCGCCGCGCCCGAGTCCCCTTATCTGGCGTTCATCGTCGGGCTGCATGTGGCGACCGCGCTTGCGATGCTGATCTACTTCTGGCGGGACTGGGTCCGGATCATCGGCGGCTTTTTCAGCTCGATCAGGGACCGGGAGATCGTGACCGTCGACCAGAAGATGGCCTGGATGATCATCCTGGCCACGATCCCGGTCGGACTGGTCGGTCTCGTCTTCGAGCACGAGTTCCGGGTGCTGTTCGGCAAGCCGATCCGGGCGGCGATTTTCCTGTTCATCAATGGCCTGATCCTGTATGCCGGGGAGCGGTTCCGGACGAAGAAGTCGCTGGCCGCTGATGCGGAGCAGGCCGCCGAGAGCGAACCGGCCAGCACGCGGGCGGTGGTGGCCGACGCCGTCATGGCGGACTCCGTCGCGGCGGACACGCGCGCCACGCGCGCTCCCGCCAGGCCCGGGGTCGCAGCGCACGCCTCAGGCCAGCGAGCCGTACGCCAGCAGGAGGCCTCACGCGCGGTGCAGGCCGACCGCCGGCTGACCACGGTCGGCTACTGGCAGGCACTGATCATCGGGTCGGCGCAGGTACTCGCGCTGCTGGCCGGGATCAGCCGCGACGGTGTCGTGATGGTGGCCGGCATGTTCGACGGGCTGTCCCGGCAGGACGCGGCCCGCTTCTCGTTCCTGCTCTCGACCCCGGTGATTCTCGCGGCCGGGGTGCTCAAGGTGCCGGACCTCACCGGTCACCTCGGCAACGGGATCCACGGGCAGATCCTGGTGGGCAGCATCCTGTCCGGCGTGGGCGCCTACGTGTCGGTGCGCTTCCTGATGAAGTACTTCCAGACGCGCACGCTGACCCCGTTCGCCATCTACTGCCTGGTGTTCGGCCTCGGCAGCATGATCTACCTGTCGGTCAAGTAGGCCTTTCGCCCTCGCGCCTGACGTCGCTGCCGGCCGCTCACGGCCGCCGGGTCAGCCGGCCGGGGAAACCGATTCCCCCCGGGAACGGCGGGCGCGCGTCCGGCCGCGCTCCTTGGCATCGAGCACGGTCTTGCGCAGCCGGACCGTGGACGGCGTCACCTCGGCGCACTCGTCGTCCCCGCAGAACTCCAGTGCCTGCTCCAGCGACAGCAGCCGCGGCGGGATCAGGCGCTCGAGTTCCTCACCCGAGGACTGGCGCACGTTGGTCAGCTTGCGCTCCTTGGTGATGTTGACGTCCATGTCGTCGGAGCGGCTGTTCTCGCCGACGATCATCCCCTCGTACACCTCGGTGCCCGGCTCCACGAACAGCGTGCCCCGCTCCTGCAGCGAGAACATCGCGTACGGCGTGGCCGGGCCGGACCGGTCGGCGACCAGCGACCCGGTCGGCCGCATGCGCATCTGGCCCGACCATGGCTCGTAGCCCTCGAAGACGTGGTGGGCGATGCCGGTCCCGCGGGTGTCGGTGAGGAACTGGGTGCGGAAGCCGATCAGCCCGCGGGCGGGTACCACGAAGTCCAGCCGCACCCAGCCGGTCCCGTGGTTGGTCATGTTCTCCATCCGGCCCTTGCGCTGGGCCAGCAGCGAGGTGACCGCGCCGACGTACTCCTCGGGCACGTCCACGGTCAGCCGCTCCACCGGCTCGTGCCTGGCCCCGTTCACCTCGCGGATCACGACGGTCGGGCGGCCGACGGTCAGTTCGTAGCCTTCCCGCCGCATGGTCTCGACCAGCACGGCGAGGGCGAGCTCACCTCGGCCCTGCACCTCCCAGGTGTCCGGGCGCTCGGTGGGCAGCACCATGATCGACACGTTGCCGACCAGTTCCCGGTCCAGCCGGTCCTTCACCATCCGCGCGGTGACCCTGCTGCCCTTCTCCCTGCCGACCAGCGGCGAGGTGTTCACGCCGATCGTCATCGAGATCGCCGGCTCCTCGACGGTGATCAGCGGCAGCGGCCGCGGATCGTCCACATCCGCCAGCGTTTCTCCGATCATGATGTCGCTGATGCCGGCCACCGCGATGATGTCACCGGCCGACGCGGATGCCGCCGGCACCCGGTCCAGCGCCTCGGTGCGGAACAGCTCGGAGATCTTGACCCGCTGGATGGAACCGTCCCTGCGGCACCACGCCGCCTGCTGGCCCCTGGTGATCTGCCCGCTGTACACCCGGCAGAGCGCGATCCGGCCCAGGTAGGACGACGCGTCGAGGTTGGTCACGTGCGCCCGCAGCGGCTCGTCCGGATCAAAGGAGGGCGCGGGCACGGTGACCCTTAGCACCGCAAACAGCGGCTCGAGGTCGGGCGAGTCGGGCAGCGTGCCGTCCTCCGGCCGCTGCAGCGAGGCCCGGCCAGCGCGCGCCGACGCGTAGACGATGGGGAACTCGATCTGGTCCTCGGTTGCGTCCAGGTCCAGGAACAGCTCGTAGCAGGCATCCACGACCTCGGCGATCCGAGCGTCGGGCCGGTCCACCTTGTTGATCACGAGGATCACCGGCAGCTTCGCCTCGAGCGTCTTGCGCAGCACGAACCTGGTCTGCGGCAGCGGGCCCTCGCTCGCGTCGACGAGCAGCAGCACCCCGTCGACCATGGAGAGCCCGCGTTCCACCTCGCCGCCGAAGTCGGCGTGGCCCGGGGTGTCCACGATGTTGATCGTCAGGCCGCCGTGAGTCACCGCGGTGTTCTTGGCCAGGATCGTGATGCCCTTTTCCCGCTCCAGGTCGCCGGAGTCGAGCACTCGGTCAGCCACCTGGGCACCGACCCGGAACGCGCCCGACTGCCACAGCATCGCATCCACCAGCGTGGTCTTGCCATGGTCGACGTGCGCGACGATCGCGACGTTGCGGAGGTCATCGCGGATGGCGAGACGGGCAGTAGTGGTGGGCATGCAGGAAGGCTCCGTGTTGGACAAGGGATGCGCCAGAGTACGGCGCTACCAGCTTATTCGCTCATTCATCCTGAACGTAAATTGCGGGCTCGATCTTCCTTGCAGGCCGGTCATGCCCGGGCCGGCGTGACGCGGCTGCCGAGAGCGCCGCTCAGGAAGATGCTGAGCACGGCGGCGCTGGTTTCTTCCACGCCCGCATGGGCTCTGGCCGACCGGATGATTGACCCCTCGATGAGATCGGCGTAACTGCCGAGCAAGGTCTCGGCGGGCAGGTCGCTGCGCAGCGTGCCGTCCTCGACACCGCGACGGAAGAGCTGGAGCAGCGGCTCGCTGACCTGCGGGTCGGCCGCGCCGGCCGGCTTTGGCCAGAGGTAGGCGAGGGCGATGTACTTGCTGCCGGTGGCGATCAGGCCGCGGGTGATCCGGGCGATCGCCTCAGCAACCGGGACCGCGTCGGGCCTGGCCTCGCCGATGCGGTCCTGGATCTCGCGGGCCGCGCTGTCGGCGAGGGCGCGCAGCAGCGTCTCGCGGCTGGGGAAGTACCGGTACAGCGTGGAGCGCGCGACGCCGGCCGCCTCAGCGATCTCGGCCAGGCTGGCCGCCTCGCGGCGCTCGGCGAGAATCTCGGCCGCCTTATCGAGGATGACGGCGGCAACATGATCACGCAGCACAGAGCTCCTGGGCATGGCGGGAGCTTACCTTCCCACAAAGAGACAAGATCCGTCTTCTTATAGTACATCAATGTCCTATCCTCGGACCATGACGTCTCAAGCTGAGGGAGACAGCCCATGCAATACGTCACCGTTGACGGCTTGCCGCCGGTGAGCAAGGTCGGCCTCGGAACGATGCGGTTCGGGGAACGGGGCTTCGACCCGGCCGTCGCCCGCGCCCTCATCCGCCGGGCGCTCGAGCTCGGCATCACGCACTTTGACACGGCCGAGGCGTACGGGTGGGGGCGCAGCGAACGGCTACTGGGGGAGGCTCTCGACGCCGGAGAGGCCTCCGCTGTGGTCGTCACCAGCAAGTACGCGCCGCTGCTGCCGCTGCCTGCCGTGATCGGGCGGCGCGCCAGGACCAGCCGGAGCCGACTCGGCGTGCCGGAGATCCCCCTCTACCTGCTGCACATGCCCAACCCGCTGGTTCCCCGGCGGGTGATCATGCGCGGCTTCCGGCAGGCCCGGGACGCGGGCGTCATCGGCTCGGCCGGGGTCAGCAATCACAGCCTGCGTCAGTGGCAGGCGGCCGAGGCCGCGCTCGGGCAGCCGATCGCCGCCAACGAGATCCTGCTCAACCTGCTGCACCGCGGCCCGCTCGACGACCTCGTGCCCTGGGCCGCCCGGCAGCGCCGGCTGGTCATCGCCGCCTCTCCGCTCGGCTCGGGAATGCTGACCGGCCGGTACGACTCCGGCCATCCGCCGGCCGGCCTGCCACCGCTGCGGCGGCTGGCCGTGCGCCATGCCGCCCTCCCGCCCACGCCGGCCAATCTCCGCCGGCTGAACGTGCTGCTGGAGCAGTTGCGCGCGATCGCGGCACGGCACGGCGCGACGCCCGCCGCCATCGCGCTGGTCTGGGCCATCGGCCCCGGTCCGGTCGTTGTTATCCCCGGCGCCTCCAGCATCGGCCAGCTCGAGGCCAACGTTGCCGCCGCCGACATCGTCCTGCGCGAGGATGAGCAGCAGGCCCTCGCGGCCGCGGCCAGCGAGGTTCGCCAAGATCGCGTTGGGATTAGCAACTAGAATGTGTGTTCGACATTCGGTAGAGTTACCGCGTGGCAGAGTACGTTCCGCCAGGGTGGCCGACCGGTGTTCACCCGCCGGGCAGCGAGGAGTTCGAGCAGACCGCGGTGGCCTGGCTGCTCGATGCGGTGCCGCCCGACTACCGGCTGCACGGCGTGCTGCGCAGGCATCCGGTGGCGCTGGCCGCGCTCGCCAGGCATCACTTGGCTGCGTGCGTGGCGGGCGCCCGGGAGGGGTACCGGACGGCCCGCGCCGAACTCGGTGACCGCCTGCCGGCCGGCAGCCTGGACGCCGTGCTTGATGCCTACCGGACCGAGGGCAGGAGGCTGGTCCAGACCGCACGCGCCGTGGACCTGGTCGGCCGGGCGCTGCGCGGCGAGGTCTTCACGCCGCAGATGGCCGGCACCCAGGACGAGCGGCGCAGCGCGGCCGCCAAGCGCGGACCAAACCGGAGCGGCGCAAAGCAGCAGGCTGACAGGCCCGGCGAGACACCCCCGGCCAAACAAGCCGCCAACCCCGGTGAGACACCGCCCGCCAAACAAGCCGCCAACCCCGGGCAGACACCACCGGCCAAACAAGCCGCCAACCCCGGGCAGACACCACCGGCCAAACAAGCCACCAACCTCCGCAAGGCGGCTCCGGCCAAGCAGGCTGACAGCCCAGGCGAGGCTACGCCAACCAAGCGAGGCGGCGGCTCTCGCAAGGCTACGCCGGCCAAGCAGCGCTGAGCCTGGCCCGTTCGAGCACCGGCGCCGACCGGTCCGCGAGGTCCTGCAGCCGTGAGGCGTCGCTCTCGCTGAACCGGCCGGGCTCTGCGGCGGCCGCCGCGAGCACGCCGGTCACCCTGCCGTCGACCATCAACGGAACCGTCACCAGCGAGAGCGCCCCACGGGCCAAGGCCCTGGCCGCGCTGGCTGGGAGCCCGGCACGGCCCGGTGCGGACCGGCCGCCGTCGGCCGCGGCAGCCCGCACCCGCCGCGCACCGCCCTCCCCCACGTGGAGCTCAGCGCCCTCCCCCGTGTGCAGCTCAGCGCCCTCCCCCGTGTGCAGCTCAGCGCCCTCCCCCGCGTGCAGCTCAGCGCCCTTCCCCGCGTGCAGCAGGTAGGCAGTGTCGGCGCCGATGGCGTCGCGTGCCGATTCGACCGTGCTGACGAGCAGGTCATCGAACCTCGCTGTACCCGGGCTTTCCCCGGTTCGTGGAGCCGGGACGTCCGGCTCGGGCGAGTTCTCCGCGGCCGGCCGGCCGACCGCGGCGTCCGGCTGCTCCGGGACGGAGACCGGCGGCGGCACCGGAACGGCCGGCCGGCCCCGGCCGGCGAGGTCCAGCCGGAACCACACAGCCTTGGCCGCCCGCGCGTACGTCACCCCCCAGGCCGTCGCGAGCTCGGACGGCAGCTGCAGCCCGCGGCCGTTGGTGCGCTCGGCCGCTTCCGCCGCGGTGTGCGGGCGGTCCGGGCGCAGCTGGGCCGGACGCCGGTCCAGCACCGCGATCTCGACCGCGCCGTCCGAGAGATCTCCCAGCAGCCTGCAGGTGACCTGCACGGGCGTGCCCGCGTGCAGCACCGCGTTGGTGACGAGCTCGCTGGTCAGCAGCACCGCGTCGTCCACAAGAGCATCTCGTTGGGTCCACTCGGCCCGCTCACCAGGACTGCCCCGATCCCCGGGCAGTTCCCAGGAGCGCAGCGTGTCGCGCACGAAACGGCGCGCTGCCGCGACGGCCGCGGGCACAGGCTGGTAGGCAGCGGTCGCCACGAGATCGTCTCGTGCCTCTAAGTAAACCATCCATTACCCATCGTGACAGAATTGTGAGCTCGTTACCGCTAGAAGCGGCAGGCCAATTCAGCCCGCTGGGCGAGACCAGCCGGTCTCCGAGACATACTCCCGGACAATCCGGGCCGGAACGCCGGCCACGACGCAGCGATCGGGCACCGTGCCGCGCACCACAGACCCGGCCGCGACGACCACGTTCCGGCCGATGCTCGCGCCGGGCAGGATGACGGTCCCGGCACCGAGCCAGGTGCCATCGCCGATCGACACAGCGGTGTTCACCGGCCACTGCCGCCCGATCGGCATGTCGGGGTCGGCGTAGCTGTGGTTCTGATCGGTGATGTAGACGTACGGTCCGGTGTACACGTCATCACCGATCACGATCGAATAATGGGCCACGATGTGGCTGCCGCGCCCGATCACACAGCGGTCGCCGACCCGCAGCACCGGCTTGTCACCAAGGTCGTGACCGGGCATCATGCCCGCGCAGAGCGTCACCTGCTCCGCGAACATGGTCTCGTGGCCAACCTCGATCCAGCGCTCGCCGAATACCGCGCCGGTGGGAAACGCCAACAGCGAGCGCGGGCCGAACGCCGCGAACCTGCGGCCGGCCGCGGACTCTGCGGTGATCGTCCCGGCCTGCTGCATGGCCCGCCAGGCGGCGTGCACCGAGGCGAAAAGCACGTCACGGCGCCACCGGCCGACAGTGCGCCTCCAGGACATGGCCGATAACGGTACCCGTTACCCGACTACGGCTACGCGCCAGCCCGCCCGAGCCGCCCGCCGTCGCAACAGGCGCGACGAGCTAACTGCCGCTGCGAAAAGAAATCCAGAGAATCCTGCTCGCACAGCCGCCAAAGCCCCAAGATTGTCAGACCCTCTCTCTATCATCGAACTAACGGTCGAATAGTGGTTCGTGAGGAGGATCCGGGGTCATGTGCTTAGCTGGTCAGGTGCCCGCCACGCCGTCCAGCACCGCTGATGCGGTGGCGATGGTGGCGGCCGGGCTGGGCTGGCTGGCCACCACCGATGTGGCCTCGCTGACCACCATCGAGCAGGCGGACTGCCTGCGCGGGCTGGAGCGGGCGGCGTCGATGCACATCGCGGCCCGGTCGCGGGTGCTGTCGGCGTTCAGCGCCCAGGCCGGCTACGAAGACGATGGCCAGGGCTCGGCGCGGACGTGGCTGAAGTGGCAGGCCCGCATCACCGGCGGCGCCGCCTATGGCGCGCTGGCCTGGATGCACCGCCTCGCAGGCCACCGCGCGGTCGGCGACGCGCTGGGTGCCGGGGAGATCTCCGAATCCTGGGCGCGGCAGATCTGCGACTGGACCGACAAGCTGCCCGAAGACGTGCGCGGCGACGCGGATGTGTTCTTGCTGACCGCGGCGGCCGGCGGCGCCGAGCTTCGTGATCTGGGCAAGCTGGCCGAGGAGATCCGCCGGCAGTGCGCCCGTCCGGACACCGACGGCGACGACGACTTCGCCGGCCGGTCGCTGCGGCTGGACACGACGTTCGAGGGTGCGGGGAAGCTGGACGGGAACCTGACCCCGCAGTGCGCCGCGGCGGTGCAGGCGGTGCTGGACGCTTTGGGGAAGCGCCGCGGCCCGGAGGATGAGCGGACCAAGGGCCAGCGGCTGCACGACGCCCTCGAAGATGCGTGCCGGCGGCTGGTCGGGTCGGGGTGCCTGCCGG
>Ga0209333_1001038_pt1 | contig 14199 bp, 16 predicted proteins | sample BlaSpr_A8_OM2_O3_FD_187982 | JGI IMG/M metagenome (GOLD analysis project Ga0209333, IMG submission 187982) | Forest soil microbial communities from Thunder Bay, Ontario, Canada - Black Spruce, Ontario site 2_A8_OM2_O3 (SPAdes) (version 2) | ecosystem: Environmental > Terrestrial > Soil > Boreal... | reverse complement strand
ACTCCTTCATTTCCGGCCGCTATGAAGTGGATCGGGAGGAGTGGAACGGCATCAAGCTGGAAGTTTATTACCTCAAAGAACAACCCTGGAATGTTCCCCGGATGATGAACTCCATGAAGAAGTCCTTGGCTTACTACATCAAGAACTTTGGGCCGTACGAGCACAAGGAAGCGCGCATCATTGAGTTTCCCCGCGTTGCCACGTTTGCCCAGGCATTCCCCGGGACCATGCCTTACTCTGAATCCATCGGATTCATTGCCAATTTGAATCATCCCGACGACATCGATGCCGTTTTCTACGTGGTGGCCCACGAAATGGCGCACCAGTGGTGGGCGCATCAAGTGATCGGCGCCGACATGGAGGGAGCGACCGTGCTTTCTGAGACCTTGGCGCAATACTCCTCTTTCATGGTCATGGAGAAAGAGTATGGCCGGGATCTGATGAGGAAATTTCTAATGCTTGAGATGGATAACTACTTGCGCTCCCGCGGCCAGGAGCGGCTCAAGGAACGTCCGCTCCTTACCGTCGAGTCCGGGCAGGGCTACATTCACTACGCGAAGGGAGGCGTGGTGCTCTATTACATGAAGGAGATGATCGGCGAAGATGCCGTCAATCGAGCCTTTCGTAAGGTAATTCAGGAGTACGCTTATGCGCCTCCACCTTATCCCACGTCCTATGCTCTGGTGGATGCCTTGCGGGACGTGACTCCACCCAACCTGCAATACCTGATCAAAGACTTGTTCGAAGACATCACGCTGTTCTCGAATCGCACTCTCGAAGCCACGGCAGTGAAGCGCCCGGACGGAAAATACGACGTCACCATCAATGTAGAAACCCGCAAATTCAAGGCCGACGCCACGGGCAAGGAAACCGAAGTGCCCGTGGATGACTGGATCGACATCGGGGCATTTGCCAAGCCTGCACGCGGGAAGAAATACGGTGATACGCTCTACCGCCAACTTATGCACATCACGCAGCGCAATTCCACCTTCACGTTCACAGCAGCCCGGTTGCCGGAGAAGGCAGGAATCGATCCGTTCGCGCTGCTGATCGACCGAATTCCCGATGACAACATGAAGAACGTGGCTCTGGAATCAGGGCAGCAGCAAGCACAGGGCGCGGCACGCTGAGCTTTCAAAGTCGCCCCTCTTATCCTCGGTGCGATTGGTAGTCTCTCCTGGCATTGTGGCCGAGAGACGGGAAGTAATCCGCCCAGAACGAAAGCTGGTCTTAACTAACGGCTGATGGGACAATGGGCGAAATTAGGGATTGCCGCGCCTGAGAATTTCCGGGTGAAATTGCGAAGTTACGCAAGCCCGATGCCGAGGCCGAGAAAGACATCACCAAGCAGAACACCCGCAAGGTTGTCGGCTTTCGGAATACCTATGTCTTCGATGTGTCGCAGACCGAAGGCGTGGAACTTCCCGCCAGGCAGGGGCCAGCGGGGATGTGGGTGAGAATCGCGACCGTCTTCTGTCCTTCATCGAGCAGCAAGGCATCGAGCTTGTCTTTACCGAGAAGATCGAGCCCGCGTTAGGTGTGAGCTACGGCGGCAGGATTGCTCTCTTGCCGGACAATCGAAGGCCGAGGAGTTTTCGACCCTCGTTCACGAACTGGCCCACGAGTTGTTGAAGCACGCCGAACGCCGCACCACCACTACCAAAGTTGTGCGCGAGACAGAGGCCGAGTCGATTGCGTTCGTGGTCGGCAAGGCTGTTGGCCTGAAAGTCGGCACCGCTTCCGCCGACTACATCCAGCTATACCGCGGCAATGCTTCCTTGCTGGCCGAGAGCTTGGAAGTGGTGGAGCAGACCTCCGCTGTCATTACTTGCCGCATTGCAGCCGCCGACCGCAGAACAAGCGGCGATGCCCGATGCAGAACTGGCGCAGGTGGCGTAATGAAAACCATCCTCGCAATTCTCAAACAGGCCGGAGGGGTGGCACCACGGCCTCTCCCTCCAGATCGAGAACCCGCCCTATATGGCGTTGGTCATCGAAGCGACCGATGAATCCGGCTCGTGTGGGCTTCCCGTCATCTCTGTCTGTCACTACGGCGAACAGAACGGCGACCTCATGCGCGACCCCCGTAGATGTGTTTCGATCTTGGGTTGGCGGGAGGGGCGCACCCTGAACCCAAAGCTGCCAAGAAAGCGAAAGCCGCCTAGTCATTGCACTCTCTTCTAGGAGCCTGCGAACCGGCAGGCCCCTTTCTTTGCGCCGGTCTTTCCCGCCCTGGGAGTCGCCGCTTCCGGCGGAAGTGGCGCCATACCCACCCACCCGACGAGCTTGGATTCACTAGAAATTGACGCCCTCCCGCAGTTATCAATGCTTCACTTAAGAAATGAAACATTGAACCGCCTCGTTAGGACGTTGTATGGAACGCGTGACCAACGTCGGCACGGATGTTTGAAATACGGAACTGGATGATACCGAACGGACGCTCGACAGCGCATCGGCGCAGTCCCATCGCTCTGGGTGTAAATACCACCACCACATACAGCGATCCGCCACGTTTGATGAAGGAATTACCCGGTCTTCGCTGGCTTGTGAAATCCTCCAGTCAGGATGGGAATCATACAGATGAGCGCATAGGCCACAATCGCGCCGGTGACAATCAGCGATAGCGTTGTTAAGCTGGCCCCAAAGTGAGTTACAGCTAACCAGCCAACTGCGCCGGCGATCAACAACCGCACGGTTCCTGCTACGAAGGGCCACGCCACGCGTCCTATCCCCTGTGACGCGTAGCTAAGGGCAAGCCCTGTGCCCAATACGCCATAGGCAAGAGCAACGTGCCGCAAATAGAGCGTTGCCGGAACGAGAACTGACGAGTCATGGGTGAAGATATGCAACCAGAGCAATGGATAGATTGAGGCGACCAAACCAATCAAACCCGGTATGGTGGCTCCAACGATGGCACCAGTCCATGCGATCCGCCTCGCACGTTGCAAATGGCCTGCGCCTGCGTTGACCCCCACCATCGTGAGTATGGCTGTACCAAGACCAAACATCAGAGGGATAATTAGATACTCGAGACGCGAGGCTATGCCATACCCGGCCAGGGCGTCGATTCCAAACAAACCGAAACCTGCTGTGACAATGATGACGGTCAGGTTCGTCTGGATGGTGGAAACTGCCGCGGGAAGCCCCACTCGAAGAATATCCCGGACGAGTCTCCATGCAAGAGGAACCACCCGAAGCACGAGGCCGGATCGGCCTTTCATCATGTAGCGAATCAGAATTAGCGAGGCAATCGTGTAGTACGTCGCAACGGCAACACCGGCACCTCCTACGCCGAGACGGGGGATAGGTCCAAAACCGAAAATCAGAGCAGGGGAACATGGAATCAGCACGCAGGCACCAATCAGAGTCACAAGGGCAGGAACTCGCACATTGCCCGACCCTCGAAGAGCAGCAGACAAGAGGTTAACAATCCAGATAGGGATTGAGCCCGCGAACATGAACCTGGAATAGCGTAGCGCCACCCGAAGCGCCTCATCTCTGCCACCTAGTTTCGTATAAATAGCAGGCCCCATCCATATCGCACCAACGAAAAAGGTGGCTCCCATGATGACGGCGAGCGCGAGTGCATGAAATACGAGCGCATCGGCGTCCTCATGGCGATGTGCGCCGATAGCCCTGGCTACCGCTGATGACACGCCACCACCTATGCCGCCGTTCGACATCATGGCCATCATTGCCCAGAACGGAAACACCAGCGCTGTTCCCGCTAACGCGTCGGTTCCAATCAGTCCGACATAGTATGTTTCGGCGATCCCGACGAGTGTCTGAGCAGCCAGAACAGCGATGGTCGGAAGGGCGAGTTTCGCCATCGTCGATACGATGGGAGCAGTCAACAGCGCGGCCCGTGCGGCACCCTTCTTCCGAACAGCGGAGGAGTGTGCGTCCTCATTTCGGAAACGCGATGCCCGCTCTCTGGAGGTGGTGGCATCAGGAGCTTCGGCTTCCCACGGCACTACTTCTTCCTTCATAGTCTTGGACCCTTCGCTAACACACTTTGCAGACAACCGCCCTGTATCCGACAAGGGCGGTTGTCTGATTGTCCAACTGAGATATTTACTTGCGAGACGCTGGACCACTCAACGGCGATCCAGTCGATCCACCATCCACGACCAACTCCGTTGCGGAGATGTACGAGGCGTCATCCGAGGCGAGAAACAGGACTGCCTTTGCAATCTCTTCCGCCTCACCCCACCGCCCAAGGAGTATCCGATTCGCAATTCGCTCCGCTCTGGCTTTTGCGATGTCGCTTCCTGCCTGCTGATCCGGTCGGCGGGACCATATCGGGGTGGTGGTGGCCCCAGGGACGACGACGTTGACTCTGATGCCGCGCGGCGCCAGATCCGCGGCGAGGGTGCGGGAGAGCGCACGAATGCCGGCTTTGCTCGCGGCGTAGGCTGAATAGCCGGATTGCCCCAGTGTGGCGATCACAGAACCGTTCAAGACAACGGAACCTCCATCGCGCAGGAGAGGAAGTGCAGACTGCACCGTAAAGAAGACGCTTGTCAGGTTGATATGAATGACCTCCTGGAAGGCCTCCTCTGTCGTATTCCCGAGCGGAGACGGCTTCGAGACGCCCGCATTCGCAAACAGAATGTCGAGTTTGCCGAAATGCTGTGCTATCTCGCTAAAGAGATGTTCTCGCTCAGCAGTGTTGCCGACGTCAGATCGAAATGCGACCGCGTTGGGACCCAGTTCCTGAGAGGCCGCGTCCAATGTCGTTTGATCTCTTCCCGTGATCGCTACCTGTGCCCCTTCAGAGACGAAGAGACGCGCGGTTGCCAATCCAATGCCGCTGTTACCTCCCGTAATGAGTGCCGTTTTCCCTTTTAATCGCATCGCTATAATCCCGCCTTGATCTGGTTTAGTAAAGCAACCGATATTGCATCGTCGCATACTCGGTATAATAAAGCAACCGCATCGAGTCAGAGTGCAACGTCATGGCATCATTGGCATGACGTTGCACTCTGCGACTAGTTCATGGTGAGGACGATACGGAATCGGGCTTCGTTCCGCATCATTGTGTCGTATCCTGCCTGAGCTTCCTCAAGAGGAATGGTCTCGACCATCGGGCGGATACCTTGGAGCACGCTGAAGTCCAGCGTGTCGTCTTCATCGATTGCGGTACCAACGATCTCGCCGGTGATGGTTTTGGAGCCAATAAGCAGGTGGGTGAGATTAACCTCTAGAGGCTCGTCCGAGGCTCCGACGGACGACCCGCTTTCCTCGTGTTGAGCGGCCGGCAACGAGTGGTCCCATCGTATGTCGGCAAGCTGCGGTCTGGGCGTATGCACGTCAGCATGGAGTATTTCGGTCAGCAGAGGCCTCCATCGCTCGATTGGACGATTCCTGCGGCAAACTTCTCTCACGTCTTGTCGATCTATGGCGGACACTTCCTGGACATGCTCCTCCATGTCGCCGGGCAGCCGAAGACCGTCAGTGCCGTGGTAGCAACTCAATTTCCAACGCTTACCCTCACCGCAAGTGGACAGTCATTCCCCAAGAAGACGACGCACTCTTTTCAATTCAGATCGAGGGTGGGAAGCGCAACAATGCGGGACTCCAGATCGACATCACCGGTACTGAGGGTGATCTGAAGATTTGGAATACCAAATCATTCGGGAACGTGGAAGATAACCTATTGAGGGCGCCCGCGGAGATCGAGGCTCGCTCGAGACCCTTCCGATCCCGGCCAGCTATCAGAGAATTCCGGCTTCCACTTTGGACGTCAGCGTCCAGGACCTGGCTCACCTTTATGCGGCGTATGCAAGTGATCGTCTCACCGGAACACAGGAGGCACCGAGCTTTAGAGAGGGAGTCAGAACTCATCCGATGCTTGACGCCATGATTCGAGCGTCAGCCGATGGGTCGGTACACAGCATTGATTGAGGCTGCGTTACCGCAATAGCTGGACGTCTTTAGCCTTCAACAAGCGGCCATCTTTCGATCGGAGTTCTAAGGGTTGAACCGGTTGCGAACATTTGCGATCGACTAAAGTGGGGTACTTCTCTCCAGGCTTGAACAGGTTGGCCTCGCCCCACTGACGCAAAGCCACCAGAATCGTATAGAGGGAGTTACCTTTTTCAGTCAATACGTACTCGTGGTAGGCACTTCCATCGGATGCAGGAACGATCTCTAAAATGTCGTTGTCGACCAATTTACGAAGACGAGCACTGAGCACGTTCTTTGCGAGTCCTAAACTCTGCTGGAATTCGCTGAAACGCTTCTTTCCGTGAAAGGCATCTCGCAGAATGAGGAGGGACCACCACTCTCCGATGAGATCTAAAGTTCGGGCGACCGGACACCTCTCAGTTTTCAGACTCTTGCGTTGCATATCCGCGGACCCTCCCTTCGCAATATTGATACAAATCTAGCAGCCTGCGAAACCAACCTGGTTGCATTATTTTACCAGTTCAGCAGCCACGGGTTAGGCGACTTGCAGATCCTCATTACTCGGCTTGTCGGTTCCGGTCCACTCCTTGCAGCTCCGACTGGAGCCTCACCTCACCTCAGCTACGCTGCAGCCTCTTTCTGGTGGCAGACATGGATCGTCGCGCCGTGCTTCGTCTGGAGCATATTGTTGTTGAATTCGGCGTTGATGGTGGCAGTAGCGCGTTCCCCATCGAAGATCGGCGACTCACTGCAATAATCAACGCGTACAATGCCTGATGGTGGATGACGACTTGACCCTCCAGTGAGCCCCGTGAAATTCCTTCTGATTGATCCTCTCGATACCGCCGAAGTTGGCCCATGGGCTGGACAGCGATGGGACCACATCGTAGATATCGGGCTGGGCGGAGCGAATACCTACGACCGCTGGACCCATCAATTTCGCTGTCCGGTAACTACTCTCGGCTCTCTGCGAAACGGTTTCGACGATTTCCGCCGGGTGCGCGATTTGCTGGGACACGGCTGCGGCCGTCTGATCGACTCCCATGGGTTGGACTGGTGGGAGACTATGTCACTGCTCCTGCACGACGAGATGGAGGCGGTGATCCTGCTGCAGCGCTTTGCTCAGACGCTTGGGCAAGATGATGAAGTGTATGTTTCTCGTCCCGGTCTCCATGCCGGGCTTCTGCAGGGTTTGCTGGCAAAACGCGTAACTGTTTTTCCCTTTCGTCACGGCGCCCTAAAAATCGGGCTGGGGCGCTACGCTCGCGCGTTCTGGAGGCTTTCCTCATCACAGATCATCGACGTATTCTGGGATAAGTATGATTCCGGTCAGCAGTTCCGTGGGCGCTTGACGGGAAGACGCGAGCCCTGCGCGCAACCCGTGGTCCTGCTGCCGACCGCGTACATCAATGTCTCGCGAACCGGCGTGTCCTATGCCAACACCTTTCCCGAAGAGAACTTTCTGTTGGTCACCACGCGGCGAAGCGGCTGGATAAAAAATCTCCCACGAAATGTGGCTGCCGCGTGGCTTTCTTCGTATGCCTCGCCGCGCGACCGCGGCGGGGAAAATGCGGAGATTGAAAACCGCTGGCAGTCCTTACGGAAGGGGTTCGCAGAAATACCGGAGTTCGAAATCCTCAACCGGCTGGGATATTTGGATAGTTTTCCGGAGCGCTTCCGCCACGGATTCGAAGTTCGGGACGCTTGGCGAAATGTTCTCGATACCGAACCGGTTGAGGCCGTACTCTGTGCCGATGACAGCAATCCTTACACGCGTATTCCATTGTTCCTGGCGCGGGAGCGTGGATTGCCAAACATTGCTTGCCACCATGGAGCGCTGGATGGCCGTTATGTTTTCAAGCGCAGCTATGGGGACACCATCTGGGTGAAGGGAAAGATGGAGGAAGATTATCTGGTACGAAAGTGCGGCGTGCCTCCGGAGAGAATCGAGATCGCCGCGCCGGCGTTTCCGCCAAATTGGAATAGAGTCCGCGACTCGAATCGCCAGCGATTTCAACCGTGCATTCTTTTCCTCTCGGAAGCGAGCGATGGGTTGGGTGGACGTGCGGAGGAGTTCTACCAGGATATTTTGCCTCGGCTGGCCGATCTCGCGCGATCCACCGGGCGCAAGTTAATCGTGAAGTTGCATCCTGCCGAAAGTAAACGCGAACGGAGCAGCACGCTGCTTCGGATTCTTTCCGCCGAGCAGAGGGGCGCAACGCAACTCGTGAGCGGCCCCCTCACCGAAGACCTTCTCGCAATGGCGTGGTTTGGGATCACCATACTCTCCACCGTGGCGATGGAATGCGCCATCCGCGGGATCCCGTGCTTCTTGTGCAAGTGGTTGGAATTCTCGCCGTACGGCTATGTGGAGCAATTCATTCGCTTCGGAGTCGGAATTGGGTTAGACGATCCGAACCAGATAAGCCAAATTCCGCAGTACTTAGAGCATCCAGTGAGTGCCGACGTGAATGAAAACTGCTGGCAGCCAGCCAGTGCGGGGAGGCTGCGAGAGTTGATGACTTGCTCAAGGAAGCCGTTTACCGCAGCCGCGAGCTGAACTGGAGAGCGGGAGTTACGATTAGTGCCGTTACTCCGGCCGGCTCGATCTTTTTTGTTTATGAATTTACGGTTTTTAGTAGAACTCTGGCGCGAGATTCGCATTTTTCATAACTGGGATGTGTTTTCACCTGGATGTAAGCGATAGCTTGACTCGCACTCGACCTCGAAGGGTGTTTGTCCGTTGCAGGGCATTGTAATGTCACCCCTGATTTCCCTGGTTTCGTCATTCTTTTTAAAACTCGCATACCGCGCCATCGTTATTGGCCGCACGGATGCAAATTAGAGATAAATGTCTTTCCGTATTCGCCATTGCGTGGAATGTCCCAAATGCCACACCTGTTACCTGATTGGCTTCAGCCCCTACAGCAACGGCGCGTATCTCGTGCGCACCGGTGCAGGTTCTTCGGAAGAATGCACACTCCATTGCTTCTGCGAGGGGGCATATTTCCCAAGCTGTTGGCGCTGGCGCGAAGTTAAAGCTTGTGCAGTTTCGAAAGCAGCGCATGACCGCGGCTACGGCACAGTCGAGGAGATTTGGCCTATGAGCTGCCAGCCGCAAGGTGAGTCACGGTTCGACATTGCCAAGTACATCAATTTGAGGAACGGCTAACCCTGGTCGCAGTGACTGCCGTTCGTTTGCCGATCCGCCTACGGCAACGCGCCTCTGTAGACCTTGAACGTAGAACTGGTCTTCTCAACGAAGTAGAATGACGCCATGAATTCGCCGCCACTCCGCGGAATCGTCCGAGCCTACATCATGTCGATTGCGTTCTGGTGCGGGTTCGCGTTGCTGATGGGCCTGCAGTACAGACCGCTCAACCGGCAACATCTTTGGTCGTGGTTGCTCGACTTGCTGGTCGAGGTGGCGCTTCGAGGTTTGGCCCTAGCCTTTTGGACGCCGCCGATTTTTTTTCTGGTCGGGAAGTATCTCAGTTTCTCCAATCGTCGTTTTCGTTATGTGCTGCTCTGGAGCCTTGGAGCGGTGCCCTTTGTGTTACTTTACGCAAGCATACTCTGGGTGCTGGTTCCTCCCTACGATGACACGCTTCATAAGCACCTGCCTCGCTCTTTTCAATCCTGGATCGAGATGATCCGGTACGGATTTGCCGACCAGACCTTCATCTTCATTGCGGTCGTTGTGACGGCCCATGCTTACAACTACCTGAAACGTTTGCAGAGACAGGAGCGCGAGAAGTACGAGTATCAGCAGGCGCTCGCCGCCAGTGAACTGCAAGCTCTCAAGATGCAACTCCATCCCCATTTTCTTTTCAACACCCTCCATGGAATCGTAACCCTCATCGACACGGACGCCAAAAGCGCCAAGGCCATGATCATAAAGTTATCGAATTTATTGAGGAAAGCGCTGAAGCGCGATAGTTCGGATCTGGTTCCGCTGGAGGACGAATTGAAGTTTGTGAGGGAATACCTCGACATTGAAAAAATGCGTCTCGGAAGCCGGCTCAAAGTCGAGTGGCTGGTAGCTCCAGAGACTTGCCGCATGTTGGTGCCGCAAATGATCCTGCAGCCGCTTGCGGAAAATGCAATTCGACATGGCGTTGCTTCATCGCGCGAGGGCGGTTGGATGGCAATTGAGACGAGTGCAACTCCGGGGATCCTCATCCTAAAGGTACGCAACAGTGTTGGCGGCAGAACCATCAACGGAACGGGATTAGGACTTCGCAATGCTGAAGCCCGTCTCAAGTATCTCTATTCCGGTGACGCGAGTCTGCGCCTCGAGCTTTCCGAGGGCCGTACGGCTACCGTATATCTGTCGCTGCCGGCTTTGAGCTCGCGGCAGGTCAGCGCTGAAGCGCACCAAGTCCAGGCTGTCCACTAGAAAGAATTCGTTATGCGCGTTCTCATCGTCGACGACGAACCTCTAGCCCGCACTGCTCTGGCGCAGATTTTGACTGCCAGGGTCGATGTCGAGAGTTTCGATTCCGCAAACGATGCCATCGAAGCTCGAGAGCGTCTGGCCAAAATCAACTATGACGTGATGCTGCTCGACGTAAGCATGCCCGAGCTATCTGGGCTCGAGCTCTTAGCTCGCCTGGAACACTACGAGCGACCCTTGCCCTCTGTCGTCTTTGTAACCGCACACGCCGAGCATGCTCTGGCCGCTTTCGAAAAACATGCCGTGGACTACATTGTTAAACCTTTTTCAGAGGAACGCGTGAATCAGGCCCTGGACTTTGCCTCCCGTAGAACAGCGAGCGAGCGTGCGGCAAAGCTGATTGAGTTTCTGCCACATCTGAAGGCAATGACACATCAGTACTCCTCCAGCCTCGGAATCAAGATTGCAATCAAGAGCAACGGGAGGATTCTTTTCATCGACCCACGCGACGTAGCCGTGGTGGAGGCGGAGGGAAATTACGTCCTGCTCCAGCGGGATACGGGGTCCAATCTGCTGCGAGAGTCGATTTCCGCGATCGCAGAAAAGCTGGAGCCCTACGGATTTGTCCGAATTCATCGGTCAGTATTGGTGAATGCCTCTTTCGTGCAAGATGTCTGTCCCTCCTCCACAGGTAAATATCAGCTTCGCCTGAAGGGAGGAAGAGAGTACACCGTCACGCGCGCCTATAAGAAAAACCTTAAGTGCCTTGCAGCCTTCTGGATTGGAACCGGAACTTTCCTAAACTGACAGGTTGGAATTTGTGCCGGGAGGGGGAGTCGAACCCCCAAAGGGCCGAAGCCCGGGCGATAGCAGGTAAACATTAGGATCGACTCACCATGTATCGCTGTAGACGAACGAAAGTCTAGAGTTCTTGTAGTGGACCGCTCCGACCTCGCGGCCGTCCAAAAGGGCGATGAGTTGATTCGTCATGGCCGTTTCGTCAAGGCATCAAGAACGCCGTTGATATCCGGTGTTCTTGCGCTGCTGATCGAAAGAGTTTCATGGGAAGAATCCGGCTTCAGGTCCACAGACACTCCGCGGCTCTTCAGCGTGCGCAAGATGAGACCGATTTTCAGCACGCGGTTTCCCCCGTTCCAACTCGACAAGCCATTTCCGGCTCGTCCCAGCTTTCTTAGTCAGGGAATTTGATCCATACCGAGCTTGGTACGACGCTCGCGGATAAAGGCCCCCAAATCGGCAGCGGTTCGAATACCCATCATGCCCAGCTCAACCAGAACACATATCGAGTAACCGAACGGCGACAATCTGCAAAGAGAGCGTACGGTGACATTTTGATGCGAGAGTGTACGGTGCCAAGGGTTTTCCTCGCCGATGAACCCATTTCTTGCCGCAAAAATCCTCAGGTACGAATTCCCGCACGGGTCACAGCAGGGCGCAGGATAACGGCGACGCACGGAACTAAACGTTGCGAACTATTAGGCGCAGGCCGCCAGCTCGCCTCCGCACGCTGGCCACGAAGCGGCCAAGAAGCAACGATTGGTATGCGCCGCATACGTCATCCATTGCTCACGCCGAGTTAACGGCCATCCTCTCGGTCACAGTCAATTTCGAAAATTCGTAGTTATCCACAGGTTGCAGCCCCATATGACCCAGGCAGAGGCATATACTTCGCCCGGCGTGAACCCTACGCCAAGGAGAACTCCCCCATGAAAAAGACTGCCGAGATCCTGCTAACGGCTTTGGCACTGGCCGGGATGTATTGTGCAATTCCAAAGAGCTCCGTCGTCAACCCGGGCATTGGAGCAGCGCAAGTCGTATTAGTTGCTGATGGTAGCGATCCTATGCCCTTCTGCCGCGGAAAGGTCTGCAAGTAAAACGGTTCATGGGATAACTGAACGAAACGGGCGGCCTCGATAAAAACCTTGCAGGGCTGCCGGGGGAGAAGTATGCTTCTGAGCTCTGGGGGCAAAAGCAATGAACGGGATCATCATGTACGTGAGCTGGCTCGTGGGTCCAGTGCTACAGATCACCCTGCTTGTATTCATGATCCAGCGCAAACTGCACGCGGTTTTTCCACGATTCTTCTCCTATATCGTTTTTCAGATTGTAAAGTCGGGAATTCTTTTCGTGATATATCGCTACGATGAGGGAAACTACTTCGACGCATACTGGACTGGCAACGCCATCAGCGTACTCTTGGCCGTCACGGTGATGGATGAAATATTGCACCATCTGCTTGAACAATATGGAGGTATTCAGAGCCTAGCGTCCCTCGTATTCAGATGGGCTTGTGGCCTGTTGCTCTTGCTTTCAATCGTAAATGCCTTTTCGAGCCAGCAGGCCAGTGCCGACAGGGTGGTATCGGCGGTGCTGGCTTTCGATCGCAGTGTGCGCGTTATGCAGTGCGGGCTCTGCTTCCTGTTGCTGCTTCTTTGCCGGTCTCTCAGAAATTGCTGGCGGCAACATATATTCGGAATTGCACTCGGGTTCGGAATCTTTGCAAGCATCGAGTTAATGCTGGTAAGCATCGTGATGCACTTCGGCGACGGTCCAAGTGCGGTGGTTAGTTTAATCAAGAGTACAGCATACAATGCGGTCACTCTTCTCTGGATTATGTACTTGAGGCGTTCCAGCGAGTCGATACTTGTGCTCGACGTGGCTCCGCAACTTAGCGCGCTGAATGTGGCATTAGTTGCGTCGACTCAAGAAGGGGATATTGGCTTTCTTTCGATGGTGGAACAAGCCGTGGATCGCGTTTTGTCTCGTGGCACGTGGCCAAGACCATCTTTAAGAGGATCGCAAATCATCGGCCGCAAACCCGAACAAGAAGAACGCAACTGAAAGTTGCTCCACTAGGTGTCAATGGATGAGACCCTCGGCGAAGCAGGCAGGCACCCATACCGACTGGCCCCCAGAGAAAGGCCAAATCATCACGTTCAAGTCCGGCAACGCTTTAAGAACGGGTGTCGTCAAAGAGGCGAGATGGGGACTGGTGTGGCTAGATTTCGTTCTCGAGGATGGGCGAGTGATTCCGGAGCACAAGATTTTGGATCACCCTGAGCCGCCAGTTTGGCGCAAGGCCGAGGAGGTTACCCAGGACGAACGGGAGGCTTGGGAGTGGCGGCTGGTTTCAATGGCCGAAGCCGGATTGGATCCCCACGATCAGGAGCAGTCGTTCTGGGCCGAACTGAACCAGTACCTGGCGTATACATATCTCAGGTTCAAGCAACCTGGGCACCAACTGCCTAATGCCGAAAAGAACGGAGTGTAGACCGTGAACCGACCTTATGAGGAATCGGAGAAAGAACGAGTTTGGAGATTGCTTTCGCAAGCAGGTCTCATAGACATACCCCCCGATGATTTTCCAGAGCGGATCAAAGAAGCGAAGCGCGTTGTGATGGGACGGCTGGGTGAATTACTCGAGGGGACAACTAACATTCAGGAGCGCGAATCTGCGGCGTACTCCTTGGCCACCCTAAAGAGATTGGAGACGACCCTTTGTCGAAGCGGAAAACCGCGCAGCTCCGATTGAGGAACCACCAAACTGCAAGCGGCGTGTCGTGTTCGACCTACCGACTCTAGACATCTCTCGGTAACCACCCTTCCGGCGCGACCCGCGCTCTCGGTTGATTCTCTGAATACTGCTGGGCGAGGAGTGAATCGGATTCATGGAAAAGGCTGATTGTCGGGCTACTCCTAACTCCTCATAAATCGGGTACTCTCCGGAAGCGGCCCGGCCACGGTCGTTTCAATGGGCGCCTCTTGGGATTGCGCCGAGTTACGTTAGTGCTTTTTCGGAGGCGCGCCCTTGGTGGGCAGTGTGGAGGGGAACAGAGATTGGGGCGCGCGTTCGAAAAAGCCGTCAGAAGGAA
>Ga0209333_1001036_pt1 | contig 14211 bp, 9 predicted proteins | sample BlaSpr_A8_OM2_O3_FD_187982 | JGI IMG/M metagenome (GOLD analysis project Ga0209333, IMG submission 187982) | Forest soil microbial communities from Thunder Bay, Ontario, Canada - Black Spruce, Ontario site 2_A8_OM2_O3 (SPAdes) (version 2) | ecosystem: Environmental > Terrestrial > Soil > Boreal... | reverse complement strand
CGAATCTGAACCTCGCGCTTGGGCCGAGCAATCCAGTCGCAAGTCTGTTTTACAATGAGTGGGTCCCGGCAAACACGTATGATTTTGCCATGTGGAGCGGCGTCAGCGAGACACCAACGGGGACCTTAACATCCGGCGCGGGCGGTGGTACAGCGACATTTCTTAAGGAGGGCCCGCTCATTTTCAGCGTGCAGTCCTCGGCCAGTTCAAGCCTCCCTGGCCGCATCGTGCAAACAGGTGGAATGATCAACATCAGCGGTTCGGGTTTCGGGCAGCAGTGCTCTGGTTGTCAAGTGGTCGGAGCTGTTCCTGGCTCCGCAACTGGCTATATTCTGCCAGTGTCTTCATGGTCCGATCAGGCGATTTCAGCGTCCTTCCTGCCGGCGACCATGCCCAACCTGACCATACCGGGTTTGATCACAGTTTACGTGGAGCTGTCGTCGTCGGCGTGGGATTCCATCAACATCATGACCGCGGCACCGGTTTCCACCGTCGCGGTTGCGCCCACGAGTCTGCAATACGCCTTCACGGTCGGAGGGACGACTCCTTCCGCGCAGTCCATCCAGATCACGAATGGTGGCGGCGGTACACTCAGCTGGAGCGCCAGCACGAGCGAATCCTGGCTTACCGTATCGCCCACGTCGGGCGTTGCCCCATCAGCTATCTCCTTGTCGATATCCCCGGCAGGTCTGAGCGCCGGGACATACTCTGGCAACGTCCAAATATTGGCCGCGGGTGGGGCCAGCGGCTCGGTAACGGTCGCGGTGACGCTGACCATCGCCGCGGCTCCTCCTACCCTCGCCGTCAGTCCACAGGCGCTCACGTTCAGCTACAGCGCGGGAGGCGCCGTTCCGGCCGCGCAAAGCGTCGCGATCACGAACTCAGGTGGCAGTACACTCTCCTGGGCGGCGTCCCCGGGCGCGTCCTGGGTCATGCTTTCGTCCGCGTCGGGCACGGCCCCGGCGACGCTTTCCGTTTCGGTCGATCCGGCAGGCATGGCGGCCGGGACCTACGCCGCAAGCGTGCAGATCACCGCCTCGGGCGCAACGACGAGTCCGGCATCTGTCGGCTTAACGCTCGTGGTGCAAGCGGCGCAACCGGTAGTCAACGTAGCCTCCGTGACCAACGGTGCGAGCTTTCAGCCCAGCTTCGCGTCAGCTACCTGGGTTTCCATTTTCGGAACGGGATTATCCGAGAGTTCGCGAGGGTGGCAAGCGAGCGATTTCGTCAATGGGCTGCTGCCCACCTCCCTGGACGGTGTGTCTGTGACGATTGACGGTCTGCCCGCATACGTCCAGTACATAAGCCCTACACAAATCAACGTACTGGCCCCGGACGACGCGACGGTGGGCACGATGCAGGTCCAAGTGAGCACGGCGCAGGGAAAGAGCAACAGCTTCCCTGTTCAAAAACAGCAGTTCGGGCCGGCGTTCTTCACGGTAGGCGGTAACTTTGTAGCGGCGCTCCACGCGGATTACACCATTGTTGGCAAGGCCGGCTTGATACCTGGTGTCGCGACCCAACCTGCCCAGCCGGGCGAAGTCATCCTATTGTATGCCACTGGATTCGGCCCAACAGACCCGCCGCTTCCTGCCGCCCAGCTTGTCGCCGCGCCGGCCGCGCTGGCAAACCCGGTTCAAATCGCAATTGGCGGTGTCGCGGCGCCCGTGGCTTACGCAGGTCTTGTTGGGGCGGGGCTTTACCAGTTTAATGTGACGGTGCCAAACGTCGCAAGCGGGGACGCCGCCGTCTTAGCTCAGATCGGCGGACTTCAGACTCAGACTGGGGTCTTAATCACGATTCGGTAGGCCAGCGCCGCGCTCCAAAAAACGCGCTGAGGCCTAAACCAGCTCCAACCGTTTCAGCTTCATCCGGTCGCCGCGGACGTGCGCAAGATCGTACTGCGCCTGCTGCACAAGCCAACTTTCGGCGCTGCCGCCAAAGACCTTGGACAGCCTGACGGCCATTTCGGCAGATATGCCGCGCTTCTCGTTCACCAATTCCGATAGCGTGGTGCGCGTCACTCCGAGAGCGGCAGCGGCCTCCGTGATGCTCAAGCCCAACGGTTCGATGCACTGGCGGAATACAAAACCTCCGGGGTGTGGGGGATTTTTCATAGGCATCGTTTGGTCTCCTTTTCAGTGATAGTCTACATAATCTACGTCAAATACGTCGGAATCTGCGAAGCGAAAGATCACCCGCCAGTTTGCCCGGACAGTTACGGCCCAGAGGCCCTTCAACTCGCCTTTAAGCGGATGCAGCCGCAAACCGGGCACGTCGACGTCGGACACAGTACGGGCCGCGTCGAGCCTCGCGAGAATGTCCCGCAGCTTGTCGGCGTGCTCCGCCATGACGCCGCGCGGGTCGCCGTCTTCATAAAGGCGTTTTAGTCCCCGGTGGCGTATCGAGCAAATCATCCCGAACCGTAATGCGTAATGTAACGCATGCCATAAACGATTTTAGCAGGGGACTGCTCCCCTCGGTTGCCCCTACAACACCACCAAAGGAGCGCGCGGAAACGCGAACTTGCGCCCTAACTGGTCGATCACATCGATCTGGCAGATATACCGTCCCGGAGCCAAATCCTTCAGCGGAACCTGGATCTGCACGGGCACCGCTCCGGGGCGCGTAGCGGCCAGGCGCGTGGCATCCACCGGCCCGACCTCGAATGCCTTCACACCCTTGCGATTGAACAGGCTCATGCGCACCTTCAATTGGCATTTTTGCGCATCCACCGCATCGGGCTGCGCGTCGTAGACGTCGAAGGTCACATACAGATTCTGATTGCGTCGGAATACGCGCGTGATGTTGGGCACGATCTTCTCTTCGCCCATGATCAGCGGATTGGCCAAGCGTTCTTTGGCGGTGATCTTTTCGGCCGCGCCCACGGCGGCTTTCAAAGGCTCGCGCTGGCTGCTCCACACGATGGAACTGAGCTTCAGACCCGTGGTATCCGCGCTCAGGTCCGGGATGGTGAAGCGCATATCGAAGGTCCCCAGCTTGCCCGTCACATTTTCGCGCACCACGAACTTCAAGCGGTATCTGCCCGGCTCCAAGGTGAATCCGGCATCGTATTGGAAGCTCTGGTGGCCGGCCTTCGCGGCATTGGCCCCGTCCAGACGTATCGTGATGTTATCGCGCACATTGCCGGCTACGGCGTGTTGTTCGTCTTGAATCTGCCCGGCGAAATCGAGCTGAGTCACACTGGCGCCCCGCTTGGCGGCCAGCGCGACTACCGAGCCGGGAATCTTAATCGAAACCGGAACGAAGTAGGTCGTCGGAGCCACGCGGAAATAGTTGACTTGCAGCGCCAACGGCAAGTCAGTCGCCGGATCGCCGGCGGAGAGCGCTTCTTTCAACTGCTGTTCCTTCTCCTGCCCGTTCAGCTTGCCCCAAACCTTGGACGCGTAATAGCCCTTGCGGTGCTCAAGCTTCGCGGACATGGGATTGGTCAGCTTAACGGTAATCTTGCGGTACTTGCCATCCTGCGCCGGGTTAGTAGTGTAGTAACCCAGCAGATAGTAACTGCGCATCTGCTGCTGGGCCTGCACGATGCCCGCGGTAATGTCGTTGCTGTCGAAGAACGCCTTGCCGCCGGTATCGGCAGCCAAGGTGTAGAGCGTCTCTTGCGAGTCGTTGATCGTGGCCCTCTGCTGGTTGTAGACGGAGCCATTATAGATGCCGGTGCCGCGCGTTGCGGCGTGGCTGGCGTCGCCGCCCGGAGGGTCCGCCATCAGCCCGCGCGCATCGATGGGATAGACGGCCACGTTGGCCTTCACGGCTGCATTGATGGTAGCTTCCAGTTGCGCCTGGTTATCGATGCCGGTCTTGTTGACGCCCGCCGAGAAATAGATCAGCGCCTTTTTTTCCGGCAGGGGCGCCAACATGCGGGCAGCCTCTTCGATGGCAGCCAGTTTTTGATCCGTATTGAAGATGTTGAATTCGGTCTCGTCGGCGACGAAGGCCGCATCCGTATCTTCGCCGTTGGCAGAGTCGGTATCCGCCAGGCCGGCCATCTCGCTCATTTCGCCGATGGGCAGAGCTTTGATGATGCTATTGATGACATCGCGATCCGCGGTAAAGTCGGTGAGCACCTGCACCTGGCTGGTATAGAGCAGAATGGCGACCAGGTCGTCCTTGGTGATGTGTTTGGCGGCGTAATCGAGCGCGGCCTCTTGCGCGCGCAACTGTTCCGGGATACCCATGGACGAAAAGTCCAGGTAGAAGATCATCAGCCGCTTGTCGTGATACTGGATCTGGCCGGGCTTTTCGGCGGTGATGGTGGTCTTGGGAGCTTCCGGAAGCTTGAGCTGGTCGGCTAGAGCCAGCTTGGGGGGCGGCTCGGGATCGTTGCTCAGCTTTTGAAATTCGAATACGGCGATCTTCTGGGGCTTGCCATCTTCAAATACCGCGAAATCCGCCGGCTTCAGGCCGTCGATAGGCCGGCCGGTCTTGTCCTGCACCGTCACATCCACGATCACTAAGTTGCTATTCGCGGTGAACGTCGGCTGCTGCTGCGGTTGCTGTCCGGCTGCCGATAATACCAGCAAAACGGTGATGACGAATAGTCTCAGAAGCTGAACCTCATGAGTAACTGCACCGTACGCGTGGCGCTGGCCGCGGTAGGCAGTCCATAAGTCGCGGAATTGACAGTCGTGCCGAAGCTGGTAATGGCCACGTGATTCAGCGCATTGGTAGCGCTCAGCCGTAATTGCAGTTGATGGCGCGTGTCGCCGAAGCGGAAAGCGCGGTTCAATGCCGTATTGAACGAGACCTGGAACGGTCCGGGAATTGTATCTCTACCGGCGTTCCCGAACTCCCCTGAAGGCGGCGTCGTAAAAGCGGCCTGATTGAAATAGGGGTTACTACCGGCTGAAATGGGCAGGCCCGTGGCTTCCGCGCGCGTGCTTCCGGAGCCAGCCAAGCCGGCCGTGTTGGAGAGATTGCCGGAGACCAGCGCGGTAAGGGGCATGCCGGAGGCGGCCGTAAACGTTCCACTCACCGTCCAGCCGGCCAAGGTCTTGGTAGCCCAGCCTCCGTTGCGCAACAGGCCGTGTACGCCGACAGGGGATGAGAGCAGGAACGTGGTTGTCAGGTTATTGGGCTGGTCGAAACTGGAAAGACCGCGCTCCAGATTCAGGTTGTCGATGAATTGCACGACGGTGCCGCCGGGGCCGCTGAAGCTGGATGCATCGTCGATGGATTTGGAGCGTGTATACAGCATCACCCAGGAGACTCCCCGCGCAAACCGGCGGGTGAAGCGCACCTGTCCGGCATTGAAGGTCGAATTCGCCTGCGAGGTTTCGTACGTGAAGCTGGTGGCGTAGGGGATCTGCAGTTGCTCCTGCGTATCCAGTATCGAGGTTCCCGGCAGCGGCCGATTGGGCTGCTCTGCGACGGGCAGGTTGGTGCCCTTGGTGCCGATGTACTCGAGTTCCAGCAGGAAACCGTGCGGGAGAGTGTGCTGAATCGCGAAACTCCAGGTTTGCGCGTAGGCCAGCTTGAAGTTCGGGTCGACCGCGAAGGTGTTCGGGATAGTCTGGGAAGGTATGATCGGAAAGCCGTCCTGTATTGTGAGGGGAGCCGCCGCGCTGGTGGTTAGCGAGAGAGAAGTAGAGTACGGGGGCTGAGTGGCCAGATAGGTCCCGAGTTGGGAGTAAGCGGACGGGCTGTAGAAAATACTGTATCCGCCGCGGATGACGGTGGAAGCCTTTGCGGAAGGCCGCCAGGCGATGCCCAGGCGGGGCGAGAACGCATGCGTGTCTGGTTTAATCAGGCTACTCGGCAGTCCGGCTGCGCCAGGTGTCACTACGGACACGCCACTGAATCCCGGATACACCAGTAAGTCGGCCAGGTGGCCATTCAGCTCCGTATACGGGGCGAAGTATTCGTAACGGACACCCAGATTGATCGACAGTCCCCGGCTGGGGCGCCAGTCGTCCCGCGCATACCAGCCAGTGGCCCAGCTCCGCAGATTGTAGCTGCCGTCGCCGTATTGCAGCGTACTCGATTGCGGCAGGCCCAGCAGGAAGTCGGCGAAGTCGAAGCCGGTGCCGGATACAGGGTTGCCCTGGGCGTTCAATTCGCTGGTCAGCAGGCCGCTGAAGGTGAACGACCCGCGCGCGTTCTGGTAATTCAGGCTGTCGACGTCCGACCGGCGGTAGAGGAAGCCGATGCCCAGATTATGCCGTCTGCGCACGACGTAAGTAAGAGTGTCGGTGAAGTTGGTGGTCTGATTGTGAGTAAGAGCGGGCGCGGAATCCGCAAGGATTCCCAGGTTAGTGAAGGACAGATTGGGCGGGCCATAATCGAGTGGGTTCACCAAAGTACCACCGATGCCCAGATCGCCCTCGATGTTGTCGGCATAGGCAAAGAACGGGGACGTTTCATTGACGTTACGGCTGAAGGTCAGGTTCGCGCTGTTGTTGAAGCGCGGCGCGAAACTGTGGCTCCAGCCGGCCGAAGCGCTCAGGCCGTAGCCGCTGGTGGAATCCTGGAATCCGAAGAGTTGCTCGGCTTTCGAATCGCGCTTCTGAAATTGGATGTTGTAGTTCAGGCGGTCCTTATTGTTGACGGGCATGTTCAGGCGAAGGCCGACATTGTTGCTGTTGTTCGGAATGGAGGTGACCAGCGCGTAGTTCTGCACCAGGCCCGTGTAAGTGGGCAGTGGGAAGTACTGCAATAATCCGGCCGAAGCGGTTGCGATTCGCGTAGCCGGGATCACATCATTGGGAAACGGCGCATGCGTGGTCGGATCGAAGACGGTCACTGGCGCGTTGTTCACCATCGTTTGCGAGAAATCGCCGTCGCGTTCCGCGAGCGTCGGGACCGACGACTGCTGGCTATATGGATTGCGGCTCAAGGTGCCCTGGTAAGTCAGGTAGAAAGAGGCGCGCGGGTAATGCAGGATCTTGGGAATATTGAGCGGACCGCCCACGTTCAGGCCAAAGTTGCCCACGGCATAAGATGGCCTCGGTTCGGCGCGCCCGTTGAGCGAATAAGGCGCGGCGTTCAGGGCGGAATTTTGAAGCCGCATAAACACCGAGCCGGTGTAAGTGGGCTGGCTGCGCCGGCGGTTGCCGAAACTGGCGTATTGGCCGTTGTAAGGACCGCGCCTGTTGTTGTTGCGATTGCCGCCGCCGGCCCCGCCGCCTCCAAATCCGCGTCCGCCGCCACCGCCTCTTCCACCGCCGAAGCCCGCGCCGCCACCTCCGCCGCCGGGACTTTGGCTGCCGCCAGCGGGACCCTGACCGAAGCCGCCGTTGATACCGCTGGCTCCGAAACCGCCCAAGCCGAGCGCATCGCTGCCTGGAGCGCTCATGCCCGGGGGAAGGCCCAAGGTCTGGATGCCGCCCGGCCCGCCACCCAAGGGCCCGCCATTGGCGGCGCCCGCGCCATTTGCCCCAGCCATGCGCTCCCGCCTGGCCTCGTCGTCGCTGGATTGAGCCAGGCCGCCGCTGGTGCTGCCGTTCACGAGCAGGGTATCCTCGGCATCTGTGCTCAAACCGGCGGACAAATCGACGGATGCCGCGTTAGCGGCCGCATCGGCCAGCGCCTGTTGGCCATCGTCGGTCGCTTTGACCCGGGCATTCTGAAACCCGGGGCCGGGCGCGGGATTCGGCCCGGCGGGTTGGCCGTTGCCTGGCCCAGTGCGGGGACCGCCGCGTGGACCCCCGCCGTGCGGCCTGCCCGATCCAGCCGAGCGGCCGGACGCTTGCCCAATGCGCGGCATTTCCAGAGTCCAATGCTTAACGACAGGTTGCCCGCCGATGGCGACCTGCTCCTGCACCGTCGTAAATCCGAACATCTCCACCTCGATATTCCAGACGCCGGGCGCCAGATCCAAGGTGTAACGGCCGGCATCGTCGGTGTATGCCACCGCTTTGGCCCCGCCCTGAGTGGCGGTGACCGTAGCTCCGGGAACCCACTGGTCGGCGGCCCTTACCGAGCCTATAAACTGCGTCGCGAACATCAGGCAAGGTCCCACCAACACCGCCAAACACACGGCTGGAACCGCCAACGCTCGCATCGCTCACCGCCAGTCGATGGGCCGGAACGGCCCGATTTCTATGGGGCGCTGAACGCCGCGGGCGGGTTACAAGTCTAATATCGGAGGATCGACGTGTTCGCTGCCATGCGGCCATGGTTCCCAGGGTGTAGAATGGCGTTGGCGGCCAGGTATTCAGTCGGCCAAGTCACGACTATGAACATCCATGCATATGATCGAACCAGATCCGCCGGATTGGGAAGATTTTAAGGCGGCGGCTAAGCGGCCGATAGAGCAGCATATCCGAAATTCGTTCATCAAAACGTATAAGCCCGTTTTGGATGACGCCGAGTATCGCTCGTTCGACAGCATGGAAGAGTATCGCCAGTGGTGTAACGATCACCTGCCCGACTGGCTCGGCTTTAACCGCGGGTAAGCGTTCACATGGCGATCTTTGAATTCAAGAACGCTCAGGAACTTGGCGGGGTCTTCCAGGATCACGGCATAAAATACCTGTTCTTCGGAAGATCCGGGGCCATCCTGTTGGGATATTCGGATACCACCCAGGATGTGGATCTTTATGTGGAGAAGCAGTCCGCGAACTGCGGCAGACTGGTTGGCGCCCTTCTGGAACTGGGTTTCCGGCTGACCGGGCAGGAACAACAGGAGGTTCGGCAGGGCAAGGATTTCGTTCAGCTCAGAAACGGCCCCTTCGATTTGGACTTGATCTTCTCGCCCGATGGCATCGAACGATTCGAACATGCGTGGCAGCGGCGCGTCGAGAGGCACGGTCTGCCAATCGCGAATATCGATGACATCATAGGGAGCAAACAGGCGGCAAATCGCCAGAAGGACAAGGAATCGCTGCCGCGGCTATTGTCGTTCAGGGAGTGGTTGAAGAAGAACCAGTAGGCTTCTTTGGCGTTTTCGGCGGCCGACGGGCTGCCCAGCCTGAACCCGCCAGTACTTTTTCCAGCCAACGGCCACATTGCTTAAAGCACCGCATTCAGGCGATAATGGAATTGAACCCGTTCTTCTACCCCTAGGCCGTAGGGGAGAAGCGCATTCCTTGGGTGCATCCGCCCGGGGGTTGAGGAGGCGACTGCGTGAAGCGTGCCGGATCCGATGAGGCCCTGCGATGTTCGTTCTGCCATAAAAGCCAAGATGTAGTCGGGAAGCTCATCTCATCCCCCAGCGATTACCCGCGAGCGTACATATGCGATGAATGCATCGCGGTGTGCAACTCGATCTTGGACGACGACAAAGTCGACCAGCCCACCGGGATGCCGCACAAGATCCCGAAGCCGTTGGAAGTAAAGGAACACCTGGACCAGTACGTCATCGGCCAGGAAGCCACCAAGAAGAAGCTTGCTGTGGCGGTCTACAACCATTGCAAGCGCATCCACATGAACCGGATGCGGAACTCCGACGTGGAGCTTTCCAAATCCAACATCTTGCTGATCGGCCCCACCGGGACCGGCAAGACCCTCATGGCGCAGACCCTGGCCCGCATCCTGGACGTTCCGTTCGCCATCGTGGACGCCACCACCCTGACCGAGGCCGGCTACGTGGGCGAGGACGTCGAAAACATCATCCTCAAACTCTTGCAGGCCGCCGATGGTGACGTCCAGCGGTGCCAGCAGGGTATTATATATATTGACGAGATCGACAAGATCTGCCGCAAGGATGAAAACCCATCCATCACCCGCGATGTGTCAGGCGAGGGTGTGCAGCAGGCGCTGCTGAAGATCCTGGAGGGCACCATTGCCAACGTCCCGCCGCAGGGCGGGCGCAAACATCCGCACCAGGAATTCACGCCGGTAGACACCACCAATATCCTGTTCATCTGCGGTGGCGCTTTCGTCGGGTTGGAGAAGGTGATCGGGCGGCGCGTAGGCAAGAAGTCCATGGGGTTCCTGCCCGAAGAAGAGAAGAACAGCAAGACGATCGATATCGCCGGCCATCGGGATATCAATCTGCTGGCCCAGGCGCAGCCTCAGGATTTGATCAAGTTCGGGTTCATCCCGGAGTTTATCGGAAGATTGCCGGTGAACGCGGTCCTCGAGGAGCTGGACAAGGACTCCCTGGTGCAGATCCTGACCCGGCCCAAGAATGCCATCGTGAAGCAGTATCAGAAGCTGTTTGAATTTGAGAATGTGCGGCTGAAGTTCAGCGACGACGCTCTGGAGGCGATCGCCGATTTGGCCCTGGAACGGAAGGTGGGAGCGCGCGGCCTCCGTATGATCCTCGAAGACTTGATGCTGGATCTGATGTACTATCTCCCGTCGTATAAGAAGGTGAAAGAGTTCCTGGTCACCAAAGAGATGGTGCTTTCCCAGAAAATCAGCCTTACAATATTAGAAAAGGCCGGCTAAGCCAACCAGTGCGTTTTTGCGCCAAGCCTGCCCAACCGGCCACGGGGAGCCGGTGGTGAACCCTTTCGGAGAAACATGCTTACTTTAAAGGAAAAATCGGATACAAAACGTTTGCCGATGATGCCGATTCGGGATGTGGTGATCTTCCCGTACATGATGACGCCCTTCGTAGTGGGCCGCGAATCCAGTGTGCGGGCGCTTGAAGAGGCCATGGCCGGAGACAAGAAGATCTTCCTGGCCACCCAGCACGACGCCTCCATCGACGAGCCCAAGCCGAATGAGATTTACACCGTGGGCACGGTGGTGAACATCGTGCAGAGCCTGAAGCTGCCGGACGGGAATATCAAGGTCCTGGTCGAAGGCGTGGAGCGGGCCAAGGTTTTTTCCATCACCGACGACGAAGGATTCTTTCGGGCCGTGGTGCGCACCTTCAACTTCAAGGTGGAAGCCGGTCCGCAACTGGACGCGCTGACCAGCCGCGTCACCACGCTGTTTGAGCAATACGTCAAGCTGAGCCAGAACCTGAACTACGAAACCATGATTGCCGCCATCCGCGTGGACGACGCGGGCAAACTGGCGGACACGGTGGGCGCTAATCTGCAGTTGACCATTGAGGAAAAGCAGGAGCTGCTCGAAATCTTCGATCCCGTGGACCGGCTGACCCGCGTGGCGGAGATGCTGGACATCGAGATCGAAAAGCTGAACGTGGACCGCACCATTCAGGGCCGCGTCAAGCGCCAGATGGAGAAGGCCCAGAAAGAGTATTACCTCAACGAGAAGATCAAGGCCATCCAGAAGGAACTCGGCCGCGGCGAAAAGAGCGAAATCGACGAACTGAAAAAGCGCATCGAGACGGCCGGCATGACCAAGGACGCGCTCGATAAGGCCATGGCGGAGTTGAAGCGGCTGGAGAATATGCCGCCCATGTCCGCCGAATCGACCGTCTCGCGCAACTATCTCGACTGGCTGCTGGCGGTGCCGTGGAAGAAGAAATCCAAGGAAATCCGCGATCTGCGGTTCGCCGAGGGCGTGCTGGAATCCGACCACTACGGTCTGGAAAAAATCAAAGAGCGCATCCTTGAATTCCTGGCGGTGCGCCGCCTGGTCAAGAACCCCAAAGGTTCCATCCTCTGTTTTGTCGGCCCTCCCGGCGTGGGCAAGACCTCGCTGGGTATGTCCATCGCCAAGGCCACCGGCCGCAAGTTCGTGCGCATGTCGCTGGGCGGCGTCCGGGATGAGGCTGAGATACGCGGCCACCGCCGCACCTATATCGGCGCGTTACCCGGCCAAGTCATCCAGATGATGAAGAAGGCCGGCACCCGGAATCCCGTCTTCATGCTGGACGAAGTGGAAAAGATGTCGATGGACTTCCGCGGCGATCCTTCCGCCGCCCTGCTCGAAGTACTGGATCCCGAGCAGAATTTTATGTTTGTTGACCACTATCTGGATGTGGAGTATGATCTGAGTCAGGTCTTCTTCATCGCGACGGCCAACGTTCTGCATACGATTCCGCCCGCCTTGCAGGACCGGATGGAGGTCATCCGGCTTTCCGGCTACACTGAGTATGAGAAGCTGGAGATCGCTAAGCGGTTCCTGGTCCGCAAACAGATGGAGCAGACCGGATTGTCGGGTGACGATATCGAGTTTTCAGACGAAGGGCTGCAGGGGCTGATTCAATACTACTCGCGAGAGGCCGGCGTCCGGAACCTGGAGCGGGAAATCGGCAACGTCTGCCGCAAGATGGCGCGCAAAGTAGTCAACGCGCAAAGCGCCAAGGAGAAGCGCGCCGAAAAGATCGTAATCAGCGGCGCCAACCTGCCGGATCTGTTGGGGCCGCACCGCTTCCGGGATCTGGTGGCGGAAAAGAAGAACGAGATCGGGGCTGCCGTGGGTTTGGCTTGGACCGAAGTCGGCGGCCAGATCCTGACTACGGAGGCCACCCTGATGGAAGGGAAGGGGAAGCTGACCATAACCGGCAAGCTGGGCGAGGTGATGCAAGAGTCCGCGCAGGCAGCCATGAGCTACATCCGCTCCAGGGCCTATCAATTCGGGCTTCCGAGGGATTTCTACCGGAATCTGGATGTGCACGTGCACATCCCCGAAGGCGCCATCCCCAAGGATGGACCCTCGGCCGGTATCACCATGGCAACTACGATTTGCAGCGCTCTGACTAGGATTCCCGTGCGCGGCGATGTGGCCATGACGGGCGAAATTACCCTCCGGGGCAAGGTCTTGGGCATCGGCGGCTTGAAGGAGAAGCTGCTGGCGGCCCACCGCCACGGGATAACGGAGGCCATCGTTCCCCTGGACAATAAGAAGGATCTGCCGGAGATTCCGGAAAATATTCGCAACGAGATGAAGATCCATTTCGTCGAGTCGATGGACGAGGTTCTTAAGATCGCATTGGAGCGGGAGATTGTGGCGTTACCCATGCCGCCGGGTGTGGAAGTCGCCGCCCAGCCGGAAGAAGTTGTCGCGCACTAGTTGTTACGCAGTGGGGCAGACCATCGTTTGATGTGGTCTGCCGCCGGTGAGATTTGGTAATTGACAGCACTTTTGTTACATCTTCGGCCAAGCCGGAACAGTTCCCCTCTGACGGCCTGCCCGAAATCGCCTTTTTAGGGAGAAGTAACGTAGGGAAGTCCAGCTTGATTAACGCCCTGCTTGGGTACAAAGGTGGGCGCAAAGGGCTGGCTTTCACCAGTAGCACTCCGGGTCGCACGCAAACGCTCAACTTTTACCGAATTAAAGGATCGCTGTATTTCGTCGATCTCCCCGGTTATGGCTACACGCGGGTTTCCAAAGAGCTTGCCGGGCAATGGCAGGAGCTGATCGAGAGCTACCTGTTGAACAGACAGACTTTGGATCTTTCTCTTCTGATCCTGGACGCCCGCAGGGGCTGGATGGATCGCGACTTGCAACTCAAGCAATGGCTCGAGCTTCACAACCGGCGGTACCAGGTGATCGCCACAAAGACAGATAAGTTGAATCAATCGGAACAATGGCAGGGTCTCGCGTCAATCCGCAAGGAAAACGTCGAACCGCTGCCGTTCTCGGCCTCCACGGGCCGGGGAGCGAGGGAAATTTGGCAAGTGATAACGAAAACACTCCAGACGCGGTAAACACTACCACACCGCAAGAAGAACAGGACAAGCCGTCCGAGCGCCCGCCCGAACGGTCTGCCCGCGAAAATGGGCCGACAAACGCCGCGCCCCATCAGGCAGGAGACGGCGCTCCAGGCCAGGAGCCGCGGCCGCAAACCACTGCGGAGCAGCAAGCTCCTTCGGGCGGCCACCAGCACGGGGGGCACCGCCGCAACAAGCCGCCCGCCCAAGCGAAGAACGGCTCCCCCACGTTGGACCTCGTGGAATTGAAGGACATGAGCATCCAAAGGCTCAACCAGGTGGCCAAGGATATGAACGTGGCCGGCGCCGCCGGGCTGCGCAAGCAGGAGTTGATCTTCAAGATCCTGCAGACGCAAGCCGAGAAGAGCGGCTTGATCTTCTCCGAAGGTGTGCTCGAATGCCTGCCGGACGGCTTCGGCTTCCTGCGCGCGCCCGAGTACAACTATCTGCCCGGCCCCGACGACGTCTATGTGTCGCCCTCGCAGATTCGCCGCTTCGATTTGCGCACCGGCGACACCATCTCCGGCCAGATCCGGCCGCCGAAGGAAGGCGAACGCTACTTCGCGCTCATCAAAGTCGATGCCATCAACTTCGAGCCGCCCGAGGAAGCCCGCAACAAAATCTTCTTCGACAACCTGACGCCGCTCTATCCCAATGAGCGCATCAAACTGGAAACGGCGCGCGACAACTTCTCCGGCCGCGTCATGGACCTGCTCACGCCTAT
>Ga0209333_1001035_pt1 | contig 14216 bp, 10 predicted proteins | sample BlaSpr_A8_OM2_O3_FD_187982 | JGI IMG/M metagenome (GOLD analysis project Ga0209333, IMG submission 187982) | Forest soil microbial communities from Thunder Bay, Ontario, Canada - Black Spruce, Ontario site 2_A8_OM2_O3 (SPAdes) (version 2) | ecosystem: Environmental > Terrestrial > Soil > Boreal... | reverse complement strand
CTCTACGCCTTGGCGAGCCGAGAAGTGGTCATGACAGAGCGCCGCTCGCATCCCCACAATTTTGTTTGCAGCCACCGATTTGTTTGCAGCCACCGAGGCGCCCACGCCGCTGCCGCACACCGGTACACCACGCTCTATATCTCCGTGTGCCACAGCCCGAGCGAGAGGAATTGCGAAGTCGGGACAGTCGTCGTTGCCCTCGTAGACCTCGTTGCCAAAATCGACGATCTCGTGGCCTCCTGTCGCCATTAATTTAATTTAGCGAGTTGCTGCTTCATTTTCAAATCCGCCGTGATCGGCGCCAACCCCCACTTTCATTGGATGCTCTCCTTCAGCCCTTGGTTTAGTGTTGCGCGATCTGCTTTTTCGCCGCGGCCACAACGTGGTCCACGTTGAAACCGAACTTCTTCAGCAAGAGCTTAAGAGGTGCCGAGGCGCCGAAGGTTTCAATGCGAATGTTAAACCCCTCGGAGCCGGTGTACTTGCTCCAGCCAAAATCGGAGGCCAGCTCCACCGACACTCTAGCCTTTACGCTTGGCGGCAGAACCGACTCCCGATAACTCTTCTCCGGATCGTCAAACAACTCCCACGACGGCATGCTGACCACTCGTGCCTGCACGCCGTCCCTGGTTAATTGCTCGTGGGCATCCAAACAGAGGGAGACCTCGCTGCCAGTGTCGATCAGGATAACCTCAGGGTCTCCGCCAGGAGCGTCCGCGAGAACGTAGGGAACCGGACGTTCAAAGTGCCCGGCTCAAATTGCTCTTCGACCCGACAAACAGCGTGGTTGCTAATCTGGAGCCGGATGATCTTCTGAGAGAAGTGACCGTGGGTGCGAGGCGAGTCATCCGGTCAGACTTTGCCATGGCGGGGCTGCTGGATTCAGAAAGTGGCCGGTTGCAAATAAAGGCTTTCGACTTGCCGGACAACATCATGCTTGACTTGCACATCTTTCCTCTGCCCGTCCCCCCTTTGCGGGATCGTCGCGAAGACATCCCTATCCTGGTGCGCCACTACGTCGACAAGTACGCGCGTCGAATGAACCGGCGCATCGAATCCATACCAACCCACGCAATGGAGGTCTTTTCCAGCTATCCGTGGCCAGGCAATGTAGGCGAATTGCAGAACTTCATTGAACGGGCCGTGATCCTGTCGCCCGGAAGTATCCTCCGGCCTCCTTTGGCCGAGTTGAAGCAAGCGACGGCTCAGGCCCCAGTTTCGAAGCTAAGCAGTCTGGAACAGGTTGAACGCGAACACGTCCTGCGGGCTATCCGGGAGTCCAACTAGGTCATTGGAGGACGCAACGGAGCGGCGGCAAGGCTGGGGATGAAACGGACAACCTTAGCCTATCGCATTCGCAGGCTGAACATCCGGTGTCGTCCATTGTGATTCACAAAGAAGGCTTCTTAGTGTTAAAGTCGGCGTACTCTGACACCGGAATAGCCTTGCCCCGGAGGGTCCAGTGACGACACGGCGGAGTTGGAGAGTGCGATCCCGATCTTCGGTGGCGCTGGTCTTGATCGTCCTGTTTTGCGAATCGGGATTCACGTCAACCAATCCTGCTCAGATTCAGCCGGCAACTTCCAGCACGAGCGTAAGACCGCAGGAATTAAGCTCCGAAGGGCAAGCCTGGCTGCGCGAAGCCATCAGTGCCGGCAGTTTTGCAGATTTGCGTTGGCCTGATTTCAGCGATTACCGCAGATATGTAGAAAAATTCTATGAGTTCAACGGCGATTCCTTGTGGTGGGTCAAGGGAATGGAGCCGACCGCCCAGGCGAGACGTGTGATCGCCGTGATGCTCCAAGCCGACCAAAAGGGGCTCTCCGCGGAGGACTATGACGGACCCCGGTGGAACGATCGCCTGGCCAAGCTCACGCTCGCGACCCGTCAACCGGCCGAGGCGGATGCTGTTAAATTTGATCTCGCGCTTACGGTTTGCGCGATGCGGTATATCTCCGACCTGCACATTGGCAAGGTAAATCCCAAGCACTTCGCCTTTGCTTTGGATGATGAGTCCAGGAAATACGAGCTCGCGGAATTTCTGAAAGACCACGTTGTCAACGCCGGCGACGTTGACAGTGTGATGGCGCAAGTGGACCTCCCCTATCCTGGCTACCGGCGTACGATTCAAGCCCTGCAAACCTACATGGAGCTGGCCAAGAAAGATGATGGGGAGCAGCTCCCGCTCGTGAAGAAAGTGATTGTGCCCGGCGACACTTATTCCGGCGTCCCCCGGCTCACGCGACTCCTCCGGCTAGTCGGCGATCTTCCATCTGAGGCCAATGTTCTGATCGATCCGCCGATTTACCACGGTGAACTGGTGAATGCGGTAAAGAATTTTCAGCGCCGGCTTGGGCGAGATCCGAGCGGACACATTGACGCTCAAACTCTGGCTGACTTGAACGTTCCGATAAGCCGTCGAGTTCGGCAAATGCAGCTCACTCTGGAGCGATGGCGGTGGTTGCCGGACTCCTATCAGAAATCTCCCATCGTGGCGAATATTCCCGAGTTTCGTCTCCGCAGCTATGACAAGGACTTCAACATCGGCGTGACCATGAACGTCGTAGTGGGCAAAGCCTATGGCGGTCACAATACTCCGGTGTTCAGTGACACCATAGAGTATGTCGTCTTCCGCCCCTATTGGGAGGTGCCCTATTCCATTACCAAAGGAGAGATGATTCCCCACCTTGTTAGCGATCCCGACTACCTGGCGAAGAAGGGATTTGAAGTCGTGGATGGCAAGCAGAATATCGTCTCGGCGGGGACGGTCACACCCGAAGTGCTCAGTCAACTCCGAGCCGGCAAGCTATTCATCCGGCAAACGCCCGGTCCAAAGAATGCGCTTGGACTGGCGAAATTTATTTTTCCCAACAACTACAACGTGTACATGCACGATACTCCGTCGACGGAATTCTTCGCCAAATCCCGGAGGGATTTCAGCCACGGCTGTATCCGCCTGGAAAAGCCCGCCGATCTGGCTGCCTGGGTCCTGCGCGACAATCCCGGCTGGACTCCGGAAAGCATTCGCGCGGCCATGAACGGTGACCGGACCCAGCAGGTGAATCTCGCGCACCCGATTCCGGTCTTGATCCTATATGCCACTGTTATCGTGCTGGAGGACGGCATCGTTCATTTCTACGATGACATCTACGGCCACGACGCAAGCCTGGAGAAAGTTCTCGAGAAAGGCTATCCCTACCCCTGGTGAGAACCAACCTTAGAGTGCACGACGCTTCTGATCACGCACTTGTTATGGTATCAATGCACCCGCGGCAACGAGCTGAGCAATGCGCTCGCGCCATTCCACAGGATCTGCACACCGATGCACACTAGAAGGAAAGCCGTGAGCCTCACAATCACGTTCATCCCTGTCGAGCCGATCAGAACCGCCAGCCGGTCCGCATAGCCGTAGCAGGGGTAGATAGATGCCGCCACGAGAGCGGAACCGACTGCCGCCGCCAGAATCGCCAGTAGACTCGCTTCCAGGCCGTGCGGTGCATTGGCACCCAAGGTGATCGCAATCGAGATCGAGCCGGGACCGACAGTCAAGGGCAGCGTCAGCGGATAAAACGCATCTCGGAAAACGTCAGTACTATTCATGGTCCGGGCCGCTGCCCCTCGATCGTTCCCATCTTTCTGGTTCAACATCGCCCAGCCGGTTGAAATCACAATCAGGCCGCCACCTACCTGCACCACGGGAAGCGAAATTCCAAAGAATGAGAGTACATGCGATCCGATGGCGAAGGACGCGATCAACAATATGAAGCTGTTGAGGGCGATGCGGCGGGCCAACAGTCTTCGCGTTTCCGGGGTGTAATCTCTCGTGAGCGCCAGAAAGACGGGAGCCCCGCCGATCGGATCCACGATTGGAAACAGCGCGCTGACGACCAGCAGAATGCTCTTGGCAGCTTGAATTACAGGCCCAATCTCCGTCATCGCAGAGCGCACACTTTCTAGCCCACCCGAGCTAATAGTTTGTACACGGATTGATCCTGAGAACCTTTTTGCGCGTGCCGACTATAGCACGGGACGGATGCCGAACATTAGGCGAACGGCGGGCGCGACGGGGGTTCCCGACCTCTCGTAAACCCTCGCTACCACTGGCGGACGCGGGCAACGTCCACGTGCACGAAGTCGGAACTACGATAGTAGCCAACTCCGCCGCGATGCAGGCGCAGCGCGGCGTCCCGTAGCTCTGACGTTGGGACCCCCGGCAGGCGAATGTCGATGGCTTCCGCCTGCATGTGGAGACTGTGGCGAGCCACGCCCGTATGCGGGCTGCGGGTGCGCAGGAATTCGTTGCTCCAAGGCGTGCGATATCCACAGATCACGTTAATCTCGCCACCCAAATCGTGGAGAGACGCGGTCAGTTCGTGCAGCAGATCAAACAGGCGGGGGTCGAAATGATGCACCTCCCCGGTACGATGGTCCCGGAGATAATGGTCGAGCTTGTCCAACGCTTCCGGCAAGTAAGTATCACCGCGCCGGTAGACGATATCGAGCCGCTCCCCGGTGTGCGTGTGATAAAAACGAAGCCGGTATTCCGGTGCTGGCGGCGCCGATGATTCTGAGGTCCGGCCGATTGGTACAACCAGCAAAAGCGCGATCAAGCACAAACCGCCCTGGCGGACTCCTGACCATGGCTTTACCGACTGCGGTCTCTCTAGATGTTGAGTTCGGATTGACAACTGAGATGCCCTCGGCTTCCTTAATGATTCTATAAAAGTTAGGCACTTTCGTGTAGCACGATTTACCGAGTACGAATGATAGGCTGATAGGGTTCTTATCCTAGGTCACAGTTCACACCCGCTGACTCGTGAGGGGACACGCTGGAGGGTCGCACTGACACGCGATTTCCACGTCTTGGCTTCCCGCGTCACGACATGCTTCTCTGCCGTACTCAAGTCCCTTGAGCACATCGCGAAGGCATGGACTATGCGCTCATTTTGTTGTCTTCGATTTGCCAGTAATACTTCTCCCGTCATTTACCGCCCTGGACTCTTGACTGGGTTCGCTTTCAAGCACGACTCATCCCGCTTGCCTTACTTACCTGACATCGAAGTGAGGATTTGCATTACGGTTCTGCTGGTTGTATCAATGGAAGACTCGGCGTGGAACAACCAGCGCAGCGCCTTTATGGCTCGGTAACGCTGTAGCGAACTTCCCCGAAACGGCGCACTGTATCTGCCATATTTTCCCATGCGTGAACATGTCATCGATCGCCTAAACGAGCTTACGAGGATTACGTGAAACTGCACCCCACGCACTAGTTATGGAACGAGGGAAGAGTCATTTTAAGCCCTATAGTCCCAGTTCGTGCGTGGAAGGCCCATTGCGGTCCGCTTGGTTTAATTGACAGACTGCGACGAAGGATTCGGGTTTTTCAACATCGCTACCATTGATTATTCGTAAGAGGCTAAACTTTTTCATTGGCAACCCTGTATAGAAACGTTTTAATCGAGCCTTGAAACCAGCCCGGATGCTAGGCTATTTATTTTTCAGACCAGGATTGCTGGACGATTCTCAAGGAGTGAAAACTCATGATGCTGAAAATATTCAACGACCGGGAGTCTCTGGGCAAGGCAGCAGCGGAACAGGCTTCGACCGCCATTCGCCGAGCCATGCAGAACCATGGCCGGGTGCGGGTAGTGGCCGCCACGGCCGCTTCTCAGTTCGAGTTCCTGAACGCGCTGACCAAGGCGCCGGACATCGACTGGCGGCAGGTGGAACTGTTTCATCTCGATGAATACATTGGTCTGCCCATCACCCATCCCGGAAGCTTCCGCAAGATGCTCCTCGAACAGGTGATTCAAAAAACTGGCATCACGAAGTATCACTTGCTTGACGGTGATGCCGATGCCGCCGAAGTTGTTCGCCGGGCTGGCGCGGCCCTGGGTTCTGCACCCGTTGATATCGCGTTTGTCGGCATCGGCGAGAACGGTCATCTCGCTTTCAATGATCCTCCCGCTGATTTCGAGACCAACGAGCCTTATCTCATCGTGAAACTCGATGAGGCTTGCCGGCTGCAGCAAGTCGGAGAGGCGTGGTTCTCCCAGCTCTCGCAGGTGCCGACACAGGCGATCTCGATGTCCGTGCGCCAGATTCTGAAGGCTAAAGAAATCCTCGCGGTTGTGCCCGACATTCGGAAGGCGCAGGCGGTGAAAGCTTGCTTCGAGGGTGAGATTGGTCCGATGGCTCCGGCTTCGATTCTGCGAACCCACTCGAACGCCACAATTTATCTCGATAAGAATTCGGCCGCTCTGCTTAGCACAGCGCGGCAAATAACTGCCTGAGAAGCCCACATTCCCGAGCCGGCAAAATCGATGGAGTCAGCGGAGCGAAAACCTTCGGCCGGAGTTCGCCCCATTGCCAACTTGCGCTGGTGGATCGGCGGACTTCTCTTCGCTTCCACGATTATTAATTATGTCGACCGGCAGACCCTTTCGCTGCTCGCTCCTTATCTCAAGCTGGACTACCACTGGAGCAACAGCGACTATGCCAACTTGGTGATCGCATTCCGTGTGGCTTACTCAGTGGGGCAGACGCTTTTCGGACGCCTGATGGACCGCATTGGCACCAGACGCGGTCTCACGCTCACCGTCGCCTGGTACTCGATCGTTTCCGTGTCGACGTCGCTGGCCAATGGTTTTTTCAGTTTTTCAGCATTCCGTTTTTTGTTGGGTGCGGGCGAATCCGCGAACTGGCCGGCTGCGACCAAGGCAGTTTCGGAATGGTTCCCGAAACGCGAGCGTGCACTGGCTACTGCACTCTTTGACAGCGGCTCTTCTGTCGGCGGCGCGATCGCGCCGTTCCTTGTTCTTTGGGTTTACTTCCGATGGGGATGGCGGCCAGCGTTCGCGATTCCCGGAATGCTCGGTCTCCTCTGGCTGATCGCGTGGCGCTGGCTCTACTATCCGCCGGAATCGCATCCTCGCATTAGTGAGTCGGAACTCCGACTCATCGTTGCGGACAAATTCGAATCCGAATCGTTGCCGCAGGAAAGGACACAACCACGTTGGCGTGATCTCCTCAGGCTGCCGCAAACCTGGGGAACAATCATTGCCAAGACCTTCACCGATCCTGTCTGGTTCTTTGTTACCGACTGGTTTCCGATTTATCTGGTGGCGAAGGGGATCACTCTCAAGGGTGGGATCATTGCCATTTGGATCCCATTCGTTGCAGCGGATTGCGGAAACTTTTTCGGTGGTGGCATGTCGGGCTACCTGATCAAGCGCGGATGGTCCCTGGGTTCTGCTCGAAAGGCTGTGGTCATTTTCGGTGGGATAGGAGTCACCATGCTCATTCCTACAATCTTCACGACGAATCTTTATCGGATAGCGTTTCTTTTCGGAATTGCCACCTTTTCCTACGCGGCGTTTTCGACCATGGCGAATGTGTTGCCCTCGGACCTTTTCGGCAGCGAGTCGGTAGCATCGGTCAGCGGCCTTAGCGGAACCGGCGCGGGATTGGGCACCATTGTTGCTTTCAAACTCATCGGCTATTTTGCCGATTCCCGCCAGATGCTTGCGGGACACTCCTTTGATCCCATCGTGATTGTGGCCGGTCTGGTTCCATTCGTCGGGATGATTCTAGTTTTACTATTGGTTCGCAACACGCGCGCGACCGACGAAGGGCTGGTACGCCGAATCTGATAGTTCGGTCCACGCTTTAACGTCAACGTCCGAGTAGAAAACCGAAAGTTCGCGAATCGCGAGGGACCATGGGTTACAGTCGCTTGGAACTGACTGGAAAGGTTGCAGTTGTGATTGGAGGGAGTTCCGGAATCGGCCGGACCATTGCTCGTGGGCTGGCGGAAGCAGGTGCCGATGTACTGCCGACCGCTCGCCGCCTCGAGCAAGTGGAAACCGTTGCGGCTGAAATCGAAGCGCTCGGCCGCCGTTCTCTGCCGATTGCCTCGGATGTAACCGATCGCGGTTCCCTGGAAAAATTACTGCGCGCTGCTGTCAAAACATTTGGGAAGGTGGACATCCTGGTGAACTCGGCAGGATACAACCAGCGCGCCCCCACCCTGGATCTTCCCGAAGCGGATTGGAACCGGCTCCTCGAAACCAACCTGAACGGTACATTGCGCGCCTGTCAGGTCTTTGGACGCCACATGATCGAGCGCCGCTACGGACGAATTGTCAATATCGCATCCCTAGGATCCTTTCTGGCGTTGTTCGAAGCAGCAGCATATTGTGCCAGCAAAGCGGGAGTGACCTCGCTGACAAAATCGCTGGCCATCGAATGGGCGCGCCACGGAATTTGTGTCAACGCAATTGCACCGGGATACTTTCAGACAGCATTGACTGAAAAGCTGGTGAACGGAACACCTCGCGGCGAGGAGATTTTGTTGCGCACACCCATAAAGCGATTTGGAGAGTTGAATGAACTGGTCGGTGCTGCCATCTTTCTCGCTTCCGACGCCGCCAGCTTTGTCACAGGCTCAGTTCTGGTAGTAGATGGCGGATACCTTGCGAGCGGGGTAAACCGGTAAAACAAGCTGTAGGGCCGCCGCGGTAAAGCGAAAAGCAGGCTCGGGCTATTTACTGGAATCCCTGATTCCTACTTGTGAAGCGAGCGGTTGCAGGAAGCCCGGCCCGGTACCTGCGTTCGAACAAATGCCAAAAAAGGTTTGACATTGCACGACTTGATTGAGATAAATCGTCCAAGCCCATGCTTTCTTAAGTTTTCAACACCACGGTCTCGAAGCAATTTCTACGGTGCTTCGAATTCTGTTCCCGTTTCAGAGTTGAAGCGTTCCCTTGCTGCTCCGAATCGATATGTTTCATTACGAATTATTGCGTATTACGCCTCTTGGGGGTATAGACTTCCAACTCAAGTATCTCTTTAGTTCTCAGCACGCCGTCAATGATTTCATCAGATGAAAGCAAAAAAACGGGCCAAATTCGATGGTGGCACGAAGACTCTTTCGGTGGGACAGGAGATCAGCTATGCGTAACAGTCGGGGTTGTGCAATAGCGGTATTTGGTTTCGTACTTTTCGCCTTAACGCTTGCGTTGGCAAGCATTACCGGCAGCATCTCCGGCGTTGTAATGGACAAATCGGGCGCGGTTGTTTCCGGAGCCTCGGTGGTTGCGACCGACACACAGACCGGGATCCGGACAATGCAAAAGACCGATGCCAAGGGTTTTTACAATCTTCCGGCCTTGGCTGTCGGCACTTATGACTTAGAAATCACGCAAGCCGGTTTCAAGACTTTCCGGCAGACCGGGGTGGTCATCAATGCCAACTCGGCGCTTCGCGCAGATGCCAGTCTTAGCGTTGGTTCGATCAACGAGAAGATTGAGGTGAGCACGGAAGCTGCTCAAGTTGAAACCCAGAGCACACAAATGGGCGAGGTGATCGAGGGCTCCAAGATGACCTCTGTGCCCCTGAATGGCCGTTCGTTTATCGATTTGTTGGCCTTGCAGCCTGGCGTTTCGCCTTACCAGAACGATGACACAACGTCGGGAGTGGGCGCAGATCCAACCACGGTATCCGGCGATCAAACCAACGGAACTCAGTCGGTGAATGGTGGACGGCTGGGTTCGAACGGTTTCATGGTGAATGGTGCAGACGCTCAGGAAGGCGTGCACAACGGAGCGGCCATTATTCCGAATCTTGACTCCATCTCCGAATTTCGCATCATAACCAACAACTTCAACGCGGAATACGGAAACTTCAGCGGCGGGCAAATCAATGTTGTCACCAAGTCCGGAACCAATCAATTTCACGGAGCCCTGTTCGACTTTCTTCGCAATACGGACTTCGATGCCGCCAACTTTTTCGCTGGAGGAGCACGGGGAGACTTCAAACAGAATCAGTTTGGGGGGACCATTGGGGGGCCGATAAAAAAAGACAAGGTTTTCTTCTTCGGCGACTATCAGGGAAATAGACAAATTCTCGGTCAGACCCAGTCCTTTGCCGTCCCTACGGCACAAGACCGATTGGGTAATTTGTCGGACGAAGCTGGGGCCCTCACCAATACGGTGACCGGCACCGCCTGGGCCGATACTCTTTCGACGGAGTTGACGGGAGTGAAGGGAAATGTAGCGGCCCTAGAGCCATACTATTTTCCAGGTTGCACGTTCACCGGCCCTACCCCCTGCGTATTTCCGAACGCGGTTATACCCACATCTGCGTTGTCTCCCGTCGCGCAGGCGACTCTGCAATACATCCCGGCACCTAATGCGAATCTACCGTCGGGCGCAAATTATGAAGCTTCATCCTTTAACCAGCACTTAAGGGATGACAAACTCGGAATTCGCCTGGACACGAATACACACTTTGGTACTTTGTTTGGATACTACTTTTTCGATCAATTCAATGTGACCACTCCCTACGCCCAGAGCATCACTTTCCCGGGTTTCGATAGCGGCGTGCAGGGCCGTGCGCAGATGATAAATCTGGGCCTGACGACAACCATCAATAACTCCACTATCAATGATGTTCGTCTGGTATATCTGCGGGACCGTTACTTCGGAGGAATTCCAATTGGTGGCACGGGCGTTCCGCTGCCGTCCTTAGGCTTCGCGGCTCCTGCAGGGACAGGTGCGAGCTTCAACGGAGGCCTCGCTCCCATTAATCCGGCGCTGGAGGGAGTTCCATCTTTCGTGTTTAACAACTATTCCTTTGGACTTCCCCAGGATGTCCTGCGTCAGTTCAACAACACCTACCAGATTATCGACAACTTCACAAAAATCGTGGGAACACACACACTCCAGTTCGGCGCGGATTTTCATTACGATCAGATTAACGAGAGAAACTACGATGACGCGAACGGGGCGTTTACCTTTGATGGTTCAGAGACCGGCCTGGATTTTGCGGACTTCCTGATTGGTGCTCCGGTTAATTTTACCCAAGCCAGCCAGCAGCTTCTCGACTCACGCGACAAATATTTCGGAGTTTATGCCCAGGATGGCTGGCGCGCAACGCCAAAGCTGACCATCAACTATGGCCTGCGCTACGAGATCATGACCCCCTGGTATGACACCCACAACAAACTGGAGACGGTCATCCCGGGCGAGCAGTCTCAATCCTTCCCGACTGCTCCAGTAGGGTTGGTGGTTCCAGGAGACCCGGGAGTGCCGCGAACCTTGGCTCCCATTCAGTACCACAACTTTGCTCCCAGAATTGGATTCGCGTATGCGCCGGATAACGCAGAAGGCTTGCTTGGCAAGATTTTTGGCGGGCCGGGCAAAAGCAGTATCCGTGCTGGTTATGGCCTCTTCTACAGCGCCATTGAGGATGCCACTGGCTTTGTTGAAGTTGGGGATGCACCGTACGGCTTGTATTATTCTTCCCCGGAACCCACCCTCCTGGCGACTCCATTCATCGATCGTGCTACAGGAAACCCTGAGGGACAGAAATTTCCCTTCACGTTTCCCCCGATAAATGTGTCGCCCAAAAATCCCGATACGTCCTTTAATTGGACCCAAGCCACACCCATCTCCGGGTCTGACTACCTAAATCCTCACGACAAAATCCCGCAGGTTCAGGAGTTTGAGTTCTCTCTGCAACGGCAGTTGGGATCGTCCACGGTAATCAGCGCCAGCTACGTGGGATCGGTTGGCCGGCATCTCTTGACGTTTGAGGATTCGAATCCCGCAAATGCATCGCTCTGCAATTTCTTGAGCAACCCTAATAATCTGGCGCCCGGTCAAACCCCCTGCGGTCCATTCGGGGAAGACAATAGTTACGTTCTGGCGCCGGGAGTGAGCGCGCCGCCTAACACGCCGACGGCCGTTACCGCTGGCACGACAACCACCGTTAACGGCACGCGTCCCACGTTTGGGTTTAACTTCGGCAGCAATCCATACATGTCCACCGTCGTCAGTTCGAGTTTCAACTCGCTGCAGGTAAGCCTGAAGCACAACGAAAAGTATGCCAATTTTCTCGTTGCCTACACCTATGAAAAATCGATCGACAACGGCTCCACATCGTTCGATGCCACCAATCCTTTTAATCCCGGACAAAGCCGTGCTTTGTCGGTTTTTGATGTCCCGCAGGACTTGACGGTGAGCTACACCGTCCAGTTGCCGTTTGACAAGTTAACTGGCGGCACTGCGAAAAGGCTGACCGCGGGTTGGGCGCTGTCAGGTATCACGACATTCGCCAAGGGCGAGCCCATCCAGATCGCCGAAAATGATGACCTCTCACTCAGTGGAACATTCGCCGACACCATCGACGAGCCCAGCTTCAACCCCAGTGGTGGTCCTCTGATTGTGAACAAAAATCCGCGCAACCAGGCTGGGCAACCATATTTCAACCCAAATTACTTCATGGCAGAACCGCTTGGGCAGGTGGGAAACATCATGCGGCGATTCTTTAGCGGCCCGGGTATCAACAACTTTGACTTGGCCTTGCTGAAAGATACGCAGCTGACCGAAAGTACGCAGGTGCAGTTCCGCGCAGAGGCATTCAATGTCTTCAATCACGCACAGTTCATGAACCCATCCGGAAATTTCAACAACACAGGCGCTGGTGGTTTTGGGTTTGTGACTTCGGCTCGAGATCCCCGCATCATGCAACTCGCGTTAAAGTTCCTGTTCTAAGCGGAACATATTTCGAAGGTTCCCGGCTCATTCACCAGCGAGCCGGGAGCTCCGCTCGAAGGCGAATGAATGAGAGGAACAAGAGCGCTACATCATGAAAATCTTTCAGACCTTCCTCGCTACTACCCTGCTACTCATTGCAGTTAGAGCCCCAGCTGTTCCCAGTGACTCACCGCCGCTTGCGGCCTTTCAGCTGCAAGCCGAATCCCCGCAGTTTTGGAATCTGGTGGATCACAACGCCAAACTGAGCGTCGTGGGCACAGGCTTCGGCTTCACCGAGGGCCCGGTATGGGATGAGGCTGGGTTCCTTTACGTGAGCGATGAAACCATCAACAAAATCTTCCGGCTTCATCTCGAGGGCAAGAAGGAGGAAGTCATTAAGCTCGGCGATCCTGACGGCAATACCTACGACCGCCAGCATCGGCTGATCGACTGCGCCAGCGTGTTGCGCGCCATCATCGAGGTAACACCAGACGGTAAATATAAAGTTCTGGCGGACCATTACCAGGGCAAGAAACTGAACAGTCCGAACGATGTAGTCGTGGGCCCGGATGGTGCTCTTTATTTCACAGATCCGAACATGGATCTGGTTGCCGGAGAAAAACAGGAGATCCCATTCCAGGGAGTGTACCGCCTGGACGGCGAGGGCAACCTGCGGTTACTCACGAAGGACTTGACCCAGCCGAACGGCCTCGCTTTTTCGCCGGATGGCAAACGCTTCTACGTGGACGACAGCGAACAACGAAACATTCGCGTGTACGATTTTGCCGCCGACGCGACTCTCACCAACGGCCGAATTTTCGGCAATGAGCCGGGCGGGAAAGGCGACGGCGAACCCGATGGAATCAAAGTCGATAAGAACGGCAACTTGTTTGTCGTCGGGCCTAAAGGCATTTGGGTCTGGGATGCCAAGGGAAATCATCTCGGGACAATCGTGATGCCAGAGCAGCCAGCAAATCTGACCTGGGGCGACAGCGATTACCACACACTCTACATCACCGCCACCACGTCGGTGTACCGCTTGGAAACGAAGGCGCAAGGCTTCGTGCCGTACCGGTGAGTGTCTTCCGGTATCTTAATTGATGGTCTTTTATTTATGGTCTAGCGAGAAGCTGATGATATCGCTTCCCGCGGCGATGGCCACGTACTGGACTCCATCGACCGCGTAACTCATCGGTGAAGCGTGGATCCCCTGACCTGTGTTGAACTGCCATAGAGAGTGGCCGGTTCGCGCTTCAACCGCCTCGAACGCCCCGGTATCTGTCCCGAAGAATACCAATTCACCCGCCGTGGTCAGCGTCCCGCCCCAGGAAGTCCCTCGGCCAACCTGCGGATAACGCCAAACGATCTTGCCCTCAGGCACCGAGTACGCCAGCAGCATCTTTTGGGAGTGCTCATCGGCAGAAAGTTTTGTACCTGTGGCGTAGTAAGTTTCGCCTCTGGTGAATTCTTGCGGGTGAGCCAAAAAGACATTGCAATTCTCCAGCGCCATGACATAAAACAATTTCGTCTCAGGATTGTAGGAGGGGGAAAACCAGTTCGTCGCTCCATCGATGCCAGGGCAAATCTCTGTCCCCGACTCGCTCGGGATTAGTCCTGTCAGTATGGGACGGCCAGAGTGGTCAACTCCTTTGGCCCATGTCAGCCTGTCAACAAAAG
>Ga0209333_1001034_pt1 | contig 14216 bp, 10 predicted proteins | sample BlaSpr_A8_OM2_O3_FD_187982 | JGI IMG/M metagenome (GOLD analysis project Ga0209333, IMG submission 187982) | Forest soil microbial communities from Thunder Bay, Ontario, Canada - Black Spruce, Ontario site 2_A8_OM2_O3 (SPAdes) (version 2) | ecosystem: Environmental > Terrestrial > Soil > Boreal... | reverse complement strand
GGCAGATTGTCGCGCCGGATTTCAGCGGACCCGCGCGTCCCCCGATCGCCATCGTGGGAATCGTGAAAGACGCGGTGGTCCGTTCGCTCACGGGCGATGCTACGCTGCAACTCTACCTGCCCCTGGCGCAGGAGTACATCGGCAGGGCGACTCTGATGGTGCGCAGCCGCGCCGGCGGCGCCCGGCTATCGCCAGCGCTATCGAGCGCGTTGCGCGCGGAGGTCGCCCGGCTCGACCCGAGCCTGCCGCTGTTCGCCGTCGAGACCATGCCCGCGCACATCGCCGCGTCGCTTTGGCGGCAGCGTATCGCCGCGGGGCTGTTGGGGCTCTTCGGCGCGCTGGCTGTAGCGCTGGCATCCATGGGGATCTACGGCGTGGCGGCGCACTCGGTCTCGCAGCGGACCCGCGAGATCGGGATTCGCATGGCCGTCGGAGCGCGCGGCGGGCAGATCTCCGTGCTGGTCGTTCGCGAAGGCATGGCGTGGGTGCTTGCGGGCGCCGCCGTCGGCCTGCCGGCAGCCCTGCTCGCCACATTGGCCATGCGGAAGGGACTGCCGGGAGCGACGGCGTACAGCCCTTGGGTGCTCGGCGCCACACTCGCGCTGCTGGGCGGCGTCAGCCTGCTGGCGAATTACCTCCCCGCGCGGCGTGCGGCGCGCGTTGACCCCGTGATCGCACTGCGATGCGATTAAGCGAGACAAGCGTGTTCACTTTACCGCCAACCTGAAATCCACGGTGACGATCAGCGCATCCGGCATCACCCGAATCTGCGGCACGCTGAAATCCAGCAGTTCCTGCCGGTAAGCCGCCGCCGGCGCGGCCTGTTCCAGCATGCGTTTGGCCTGCTCCCCTACGCGATATTCGAACTGCTTGCGCAGGCTTTCCCCCAGCGCCGCGCACACCCGCCGCACATAGTATCCGGTGCGCGGCTCGCCGCGCGGAGCGCGCCCCTCCACCCGGACGTCCTGCAGGCCGATCGACTGGTTGTGGTAATAAGGCACGGCCGTGATGTAAACGTCGAACGAATCTCCCAGCCCAATGCACCGGCCGAAGACGCCCACCGCGGAGCGTCCGGTGAAGCGCGCCTTAAGGCTCAACCTGCCGTTGTCGCCGCGTAGTTCAGGATGTTCCAGGTAGGCGAAGCTGCATTTTGCCGCGGGGCTGCCGTGTACGTAGCGGCGGCCATCCTGGGTGAAGACCTCCTGCGCCAGAATCTTCTGGATGGCCGTGTAGTGGATCTCCAGTTCCGCGGCGCGCGCGCCCGCGAGGCACAGGAGTAACAGAAAGAATGCGCGTGTGGGCAACGGCGTGATTATAACCGGTGTCAGCAATACCCCAGGATCGACAGGATCGTCCCTGCCGGAGCCAGCCGGAAAGTCCCCGTCTCCCGGCACTTTGAACAGACGGCATCCGCATCGCGTGAATAGTCCGGAACCGTAAGCAAATCCCTGCGCGATTGAGCCAACTCGGCGATACGTGCAGCCGCTTCGTCAAACGTTTCCGGATCGCGGCTCTTACGGTGATCGCCCCACGCCTGCGCCATCCTCCTGGAATCGGCCGTGGCCACCGCACCTGCCAGACGCTGGAAGTCCCGTGCGTGCTTCAGAGGGACGGGCGAGCCATGTGCCAGATCCATCAACAAAGAAGCTTCCCGCGCAGCCAGATCCTCCAACGCCACGACCGCTATTGGGGCGCATGGGAAATTCACCGGCGCGCTACGCGCCAGTGTGGCTCCGCAAGCTCCGAAGATATCGATGCGCACTGCCTCGCTGGGATCCACCAATTGCACAAGTGTCCTTCCCCGGGGCGCGTGCGGATGGATGTGCCGGAATAGAAACCCATCCGCCAGCGCCGGCGGGATCGCGGCAAAGGACTCCACCACGATATCCACATCGTTGAGGGATCGCACCATGGTGGAATGCCCGGCCAGATGGGCTTCTATGGCCAGGCCGCCTGTCAGGGCGAAATCGCGAAGACCCAGGAGTACCAGCTTTTCAATCACTTGGGAGGCGCGTCGCGCGTCGGCTGGCGCCAGGAAACGATCGAACCTCATCTTCTCGCACTGTTCGTCCTATACTGCGCCACGTCGCTTGTTGTCGTCAAGCCGCAAACCTGCGAGCCGCTGCAAACCTGCGGGGGTTACAATCAAGCATGCTGACCCGCCGGGAAGGAATCCAAGCGGCCGCGCTGACGGCCCTCTCGTACTCCCGAGTCCTGGGCGCGAACGATCGCATCCGGTTCGGACTCATTGGATGCGGCGAAAGGGGACTCTACGTCGCCTCCATCTTTCAGAACACCGCGCAAGTCGACGTCCGCGCCGTGTGCGATGTGTTTGGCGATCGCACCGACAAGGCCGTGGCGCAGGCCGCCGGCGCGCAGCCCTTCAGCGACCACCGCCGGCTGCTGGAAACGCCGGGCCTTGAGGCCGTGCTGATCGCCACGCCGGACCACTGGCACAAAGCCATCGCCATCGATGCGCTCGATGCCGGCAAAGATGTGTACGTCGAAAAGCCCCTGACCCGCGTGCGCGAGGAAGGCCCCGAGATCGTGCGCGCCGCGCGCGTGAACAACCGCGTGTGCCAGGTGGGCATGCAGCAGCGCTCCGGCGAAGTCTACCTGGAAGCCCGCGAACGGTTCGTGCGCTCCGGCATGCTGGGCAAAATCTCGCACGTGGATTGCGTGTGGCACGGCGGAGCCAACCGCGCCCTGCCTACCGAACCCGCGCGGAAGCCCGCCAATCTGGATTGGGTGCGCTTTCTTGGACCCCTGAAATATCGCGACTGGAATCCCGCGCAGTATCTCGATTTCCGCGCGTTCCTGGACTTCGGCGGCGGCAAGCTGACCGATTTCGGCGCCCACTGGATCGACGTCGCCCACATGTTCATGGAGCAGGATGGTCCCCTTTCTGTGGTGGCGGCCGGCGGCGTTTATTACGATCATCACGACGGCCGCACCGCGCCCGACACCATCAGCGCGTTGTTCGAATATCCGGGCGAGTTCACTGTCAGTTTCATTTCGCTGGCAATCGACAACGGCCCCGCTTACAAAGTAGAGTTCCTGGGCTCTGGCGGGCGATTGCTGGTCGATCGCAACCACTACGAGTTTCGCGCCGCCGAAAAGTCCGCGGAGCCGGTAATTCAACGTTTCCCCGGCGATATCACCAGCCAGCATGTGCGCAATTTCCTGGATTGTTGCCGCTCGCGCAAACTGCCGAACGCGGATGTCTACATCGGGCATCGCGCTGCGCAGGCCGCGCTGCTCGCCAATCAGAGCTACCTGGAGAAGCGGCGCATCCGCTTCGACCCGCAAAGCGAAAATGTGCTCCCCTTTTCCGCATGATGACCCTACCGTTACCGAGGGACTGTTGTTACCGAGCCGCGACCGTGAGGGAGCGGTAACGGGAATAAACCAGGGGCAACATCGTATTCAACAGTAGGAGGCATTCCCAGTGCATAAAACGCTTCTTCCCCTTTGGCTGGCGGCCGCGATGGCCGGCTGCGCAACCTCCGCGATGCTGCCCGATCCGGCCGTCGACATAGATCGCGCGGCCCAAAAACACCAAGACACCGCCGTGTTTGCGGGCGGCTGCTTTTGGGGTGTCGAAGCGGTCTTCGAGCAGCTAGCGGGCGTGGACCGGGTGTTGGCTGGATTCGCGGGCGGCGATGCGATCTCCGCCCATTACGAGATTGTCGGCAGCGGGCTCACGCACCATGCCGAGTCGGTCGAGATCGCCTACGATCCGACGAAGATTAGCTATGGCCAGCTCTTGAAGATATTCTTTGCCGTAGCACACGATCCAACGCAAAAGAATCGACAGGGTCCGGACAGCGGCCCGCAATACCGCTCCGCGATCTTCTACAAGGACTTGGAACAGAAGCGCATCGCCGAAGCTTACATCAAGCAACTCGGCGATGCGCAGGTGTTCAAGAAACCAATCGTCACCGAAGTGACCGCGCTGAGCCGTTTCTATCCGGCCGAAGGGTATCACCAGCAATTCGTGAAGAGGAACCCCGATTATCCCTACGTGGTCTATAACGACCTGCCCAAGCTGGCTATGCTCAAGAAGGAATATGCGCCAATGCTGAAGACAATGCTGAAGAACGAGCCCAAATGATTTGTCCTACTGCTGCTCATCCGCCGATGGACCGTAAATCGCCGGTACAGGCACATCGTTCAATCGTAGATACACGGTCAGTTGCGCGCGGTGGTGGATGGTGTGGTTCATGACGAAGCTGCGGACGCACGCAATACGGGGCATACTAAGCAGGGTTTCGCCTCCCGCCAGCAGAGACCAGGTTTTCGCCAGATGCTCGTCGCCGGCGCCGGCCAATGCGGTGCGTGCCGCGGCAGCGTTCTTATCAAACAGCGTCAGCAATTCCGCCCGCGATGCGGCGGGTTCCTCCTTATAGGGCGGCGCGCCGGGGGGCGCCACGTCGAACGAATCCTTCTCGATGGTATCCACCATCCAGCCGGTCATATTGGCGATGTGCGTCGCCAGCGACGCCATGCTGAAGGATTTCGGATGCGGCTTCCAGGTGAACTTATCTTCGGGGCACCGCTCCAGGACTTTGCGCGTGCTGGCCATCTCTTGATCGAATTCCGGTAAAAGGGCTTCACTAATCATGCGTGTATTCCTCCTCGCCCATATTCGCTTTTTATTCGCCTCATGTCAAGCCTGAATTTGTAAAATTTCGACGCTCTCGGTGTATACTACGGAGAGCTTGGGTTCCAGAATGACGATCGCCGTCAGGTCCCTTTTCGCCGTATGCTTGCTGGCCGCCGGCATGCGCGCCCAGGTAGCCTTCAACGCCTCGAAAGCCTACGCGATTGCCGGCCCCGCGGCAGTTGCCAGAGCCGACTTCAACGGCGACGGCAAACCCGATCTGGCAGTAGCCAGTTCCGCCGAAGCCGTGGCCATCCTGATCGGAAACGGTGACGGAACCTTTCAGCCGCCCGTGAGTTACGCCACTGGCGGCACGGCGGTGTCCATTGCCGTTGGTGACTTCAACCACGACGGCAAGGCGGATCTGGCCGTCGCCAACCAGGCTTTCAATACGGTTTCCGTGCTGCTCGGCAACGGCGATGGGACTTTCCGGCCGGCCGTGAATTACCCCGTGGAACTGTGGGCCGCATCCATCGCCGTCGCCGATTTCAATCGCGATGGAAAGCAGGATCTGGCGGTGGCCAATAAGCTCTCCAATTCCGTCTCCATTCTGCTGGGAAATGGCGATGGCACATTTCAAGCCGCCTTGAACACCAGCGTGGCCGCCAGCCCCGTTTCAGTCGCCGCGGCAGATTTCAACGGCGATGGAAGGCCCGATCTCGCGGTCGTCACGGAGAATGCCGTCTCGATCCTGTTGGGCACGGGCGCCGGAACGTTCCAGGCGCCTGCCAACTATCCGGTGGGAACCGCTCCCGCTGCCGTGGCGGTAGCCGATTTTAACGGTGATAATGCGCCGGATTTGGCGGTGGCCAACGCGGGTTCCAACAACGTTTCCATCCTGCTCGGCAAGGGCAACGGAATGTTTCAAGCCGCCGTGAATTATCCTGCCGGGAGCAGTCCTGCCGGCTTGGCCATAGCGCGCTTTACCGGCCAGGGAAACCTGGATCTCGCTGTGACCAGCAGCGCTTCCGAGGCGGTCTCTATCCTGCTAGGCAACGGCAACGGGACCTTCCAGCCCGCCACCGGCTATGGCGTAGGAAGCGATCCAACCGCGGTCGCCGCGGGCGACTTCAACGGCGATGGCCGGCCGGATCTGGCAGTGGTCAATGCCGGATCCGATTCGGTTTCCATCCTGATCGGCAAAGACGGAGGCGCATTCGCGCAGCCGCCCAGCTATCCGGTCGAGAGCCTGCCCACCGGCGTGGCGGTGGCAGACTTCAACGGCGACGGCTTCGATGACTTGGCCGTAGCCCTTACCGGTACCGTCTCCGTTCTGCTGGGCCGAGGTCATGGCGCCTTTCTCCCGGCCGTCAACTACGGTGGCATTGAGGGGACTACTCCGGCTTATCTCGCCGCGGGCGATTTCAACGGCGATGGCCGGCCGGATCTTGCGGTTACCTCCAATTATGGGCCAAACCTCGCAATCCTGATCGGGAACGGGGATGGAACCTTCCAGCCAGCCGTAAACTATCCTGTATCCGGCAGCCTCGCCACGCCTGTCGCGGTCGCCGACTTCAATGGCGATGGAAAACTCGACCTGGCTGTGGGGACCACCATTCTCAGCGGCGACAGCTATAGTGTCGCGATCTATCTCGGCAACGGCAATGGAACATTCCAACCGCCTGCTTATTATCCTGCGGCGAACGTGCCCCAGTTCGTGGCCGTGGGCGACTTCAATCGCGACGGCGTCGAGGACTTGGCGGTGACCGGCCTCGGCGGCGTCTCGATTCTCCTGGGTCTCGGCAATGGTGCGTTTCAGGCGCCGGTATTCTATGCGACGGCAAACGGCTTTCCGGCTGGTATCGCGGTCGGCGACCTCAACGCCGACGGCTATCCGGACCTGGCTGTGGCGAATGGTCTTTCATCCACCACCGTGGCCGTCCTGATTGGCAAAGGGGATGGCACATTTCAACCTGCCGTCGATTACGCCACGGGACCCGGTCCGGTCTCCGTCGTCATCCGGGACTTTGACCTGGACGGCACGCTCGACCTGGCCGTGGGCAGCTCCGGCAATCTCGCGATCCTGCCCGGCAAGGGCGATGGCACATTTCTACCCTCTGTGAATTTTGCCATTGGCAGCTATCCTGTTTCGCTGACGGCGGGTTATTTCAACGCGGATCGAAGACCCGACCTGGCTGTGGCGAGCTATACCGATTCTGTCGCAATTCTCCTGAACACTACCATCCCTTAGAAGCCCCACGGAAGGAGGCGCCTACCGCCACTGCAAGAGCCGGTGCGTCCGCTCACCCAGGGCGAATGCGATCTTGTCCTGCGCCACGGAGAGACGGAAGGTCCCCGGCCGCAGATTCAGCGGCGTCAACCGGCCATGGAAATGTCGTATCGCCGTCACCGGACCCGCGGGCCGCTTTGTCTCCGGATCCACGGCGCGCGTAAAGATGCACTCGAACCCGTCATGCATCTGGGTGAAGTAGATGCGTCCCCCGGCCGGAGACCAGCGCGGATAGTCGCCTTCTCCCAGGTCCACCCATTCCGCGGCAGCTACGTTCTGCAGCCCGCGGAAGGGCGCGGCCCACATGTGCGGCCGGCCGTCGCTCTCCTCGGAGGTGAAGAGCGCCCAGCGCGCATCGTTCGAAAAACTGGCCAGGTAAAGGTTCGCGTTGGGATGCGCATAGATCGCGCGGTGCTCGGCGGTCCTGGTATCCCAGGCCATGATTGCGCGGTGCGCCTCCGTGCTTGCCGACAGGATCCACTGGCCGCCGCGCGAAAGATCCCAGTTCACGGCGCCGCCTTGCAACCTTCCCCACGACTCGCCGGTTTTCAGATTCAGAACTTTCCGGATCTCGGGAGTTGTGCCCGCCATTGGTTCGCTAACTTGAAGAACAAAAAGGCCATCGGAACTGAGATTGATGGCTCCCGGCAATGGTTTCCGCAAGCCGGTCCGGTAATCCTGCAAGAAGGTGGTTTGCTGAAAGCCCGAGAGGAACGACCCGCCATCCGGGCTGAATTGCGCAGAATAGTTGTCGTGCTTCGGTTCGATGAGGGACGCGAGTGGTCCGCGTACCGCTCCGCTTTCCGCGTCGATTGGCAGCGTCCAGACGCTCGACCGGCTGTCTACCGCATCGGCCAGGATGACGCCGGCGGAGGAAGCGGCGCAACCTGACATATCCAAGCGTGAAGGCGCCGCAGCGACGGACGCGGCGGCGTGGAGCGCCGGCTGGAGCGGGAATTCGCCCAGCACCCGGATGGTTCCATCCACGAACGTGTAAAGGAACTGGTCTCCGGTCAAGGCGCAGGCGCGCGCCTCCCAGTGCCCAGCGTCACTGAATTCGGGAATCAGCGCGGCCGGTCCGCCATCCAACGGGGCGGCCCAAAGCCGAAGCGCACTTTGTTCTTCGGGCGCCAGAAAAAGTATGCTGCGGCTGTCGGCGCTCCAGGCGGCGCCCTGCACCGACGATGCATTCCTGGCCAGCCGCACGGGCGCGCCTCCTTGTGCCGGCATGCGGTACAGCATGCGCATGTTGGAAGCCAGAACGTCGCCGCCATTCTCGTTGATGTTCAGATAGGCGATCCACTTACCATCCGGCGAAAAGCGCGGGCTCCGGCCGCCCTCCACCAGCAGCCGCGCCGCGCCGCTGGATTCGGAGGGCTGTAAGTAGATGCCGGCGGGCTGGCGGGTGGAATGGAAGGCCAGCCAGTGGCCGTCGGGCGAGAGCGCCGGTTCGTCGTTCGCCGCCTCGCCGCCGGTGACGCGCTTCGCTCCGCCGGTGGACATCGGCTTCAGCCAGATATCCGGACGCGCGCCGTCTTTTCCGGGCGAGGCGAAAGCCAGCCACTTGCCGTCATGGGATAGCGCGGGCTGCATGGCCTCCGGCACGCCAGCGTCGAAAGGCACGAGTTGGTGAGGGCTGCGCGGAGCCCGCAGCAAGCCGAACCCCGCGATTCCAACGGCGCCGGCGAGCAGCGCGCCGGCCGCCACCGCCCATGCCCTCCTGCGCGGCTTCCGCGCGCGAACCCGCTGTCCTTCCAAGTAGCGCGCCAGGTCGGCATCCATCTCCTCGGCGGACTGATAACGGTCTGCCGCATCCTTGCGTAGCGCTTTCGAAAGAATGGCGTCCACCGGCGCATCCAGGCGCGGCGGGTCCGGCTGCGCATGTGAGATGACGTTCGCCACGCCGGCCGGCGATGGATCGGTAATCTGGTAGGGTAAGCGGCCGGCCAGCAAACGATAGAGCAGCACGCCCGCCGAATAGAGATCGGAAGCCATGCTTACCGGCTCGCCGCGCACCTGCTCCGGGCTGGCATACTCCGGCGTGAAGGCGAAGACTCCCGTCTTGGTAAGCGCGGCCTCTGCGGTGGCGTCCACCAGGCGCGCGGTGCCGAAATCCAGCAGCTTCACGTTACCTGCGTCATCCACCAGGATGTTCGACGGCTTCACGTCCCGATGGATCACGTGGCGGCCGTGTACGTACGCCAGGGCGTCCAGAACTTGGCGAACCAGGGCGATGCGTGCGCGCGTATCGAGGCGATGGGTATCGCAGAACCGGTCGATGGTCAGCCCGCCGACGAATTCCATCACCAGATAAGGGAGGCCGGTCTCGGAGACTCCGCCATCGATCAGGCGCGCGACTTTGGGATGATCGAGGCTGGCGAGAAACTGGCGTTCGCGGCGGAAGCGTTCCTCGATGTCGTGGGAAGCCAGCGCCAGCGGCACTACTTTCACCGCGGCCGACATTTGGAAGGCGCCATCGGCGCGTTCGGCCAGATAAACGGTTCCCATGCCGCCGCGCCCGAGCAGCTTGACGGCCTGCCAAGCGCCGAAGCGCGGCAACCGCTGCGCGGACGCGGGGGCCGCGGCCCGAATGCTTTCGTGATCCTGCAGCAAGAGGGCCACTTCGGCGCACAGGTTTTCATCGGCGCCGCACCGCTCGCGGATGAGCGTGTCGCGGTGCGTGCCGGGCGGCTGCTCGAGCGCGGCGTAGAAGAGCTCCTCGACCTCCCGAAATCGTTCCAATTCAGCCGGATTCATAGGGTAGGGCCTTCATGCCAGCCGGCGGCGCAGCCAAGCCAGGGAAAAGTGCAGGCTGCGTTCCACCGTGCGCGTGGAAATGTCCAGAATTTCGGCGGTCTCCTCCACCGTGCAGCCAAGAAAGTAATGCAACTCGACCATGCGGGTCTTAATGGCATCGAATTCCGCCAGATCGTTGAGCGCTTGTGAAAGATCCAGCGACTCGGCGCTATCGCCGCCCAGCCAGGCCAGTTCGGCGTCCAGCGGCGCGCGCTGCCAGCCCAGGCCGCGCTTTTCCGATTTGGCCTTGCGCGCGGAATCGATAAGTACGCGGCGCGTGAGTTGCGCGGCAAAAGTGAAGAAATGCGCGCGATCCTTGAGCGCCAGCCGGCGCACGCGCAGCAGGTCGACGAAGACTTCATTGGCCACCGCCGTCGGCTGCAAGGTATGGTCCGGCCGTTCCTTGCGCAGGTAGGCTTCTGCGATGGCGCGAAGCTGGTCGTAGACCAGTGGGGCCAGCGCTTCGATTGCGCCGGACTCTCCCTGCTCCCAGCGCGCCAGGAGCTGGGTGATCTCCCCTTTCCCGGATTCCGCCACGCTTCATCATAATCCTCCTGGATATGAACTGGCCCCCGCATTGAGTACTGCACGATTCAGTACGGCACAACCGGCACGCGGCAACCCCACTTAGATACGGCGCAATTCGGAGGAAAGGACCGCCAACCGACCCACTCCGAAAATTTCTGTCGGGTTTTGGCGGGGTCCTGCGCCGTATTGAGTGAGAGCGAGCGTTGCAGCCCCAGGCCGCTCTTACAAAAGGACGGACCTAATGAATATCGACCGTTTTCGTTTTTGCATCCAACTCGTTCCAATTCTCTGCTACGCCGGCACACAAGCCAAAGTCAGCGTGGATTTTGGGAAGGTGCCGCTCAGCTTCGAAGCCAACCGCGGACAGAGCGATGCCCGCGTGGATTATCTATCCAGGGGCAAAGGCTATACTTTGCTTCTGACGCGCGATCAAGCCGTGCTGCGCCTCAAAGAAGGCGCGCCGGTGCGCATGAAACTGCTGGGCGCGAACGGCCAGGCCGCGGCATCCGGGCTGGACCAGTTGCCGGGAGTGGCGAATTATTTCCGCGGCCACGATCCGTCCAAGTGGCATACCAATATCCCGACTTACCAGAAGGTGAAGTACTCCGGCGTGTATCCCGGAGTGGATCTGGTTTATTACGGCAACCAGGGCCGCCTGGAGCACGATTTCATCGTCGCGCCGGGCGCGGATGCCGCGAAGATCGTGCTGAGCTTCGAAGGCGCCCAGCCCAGGATCGACCGCCAGGGCGACCTGTGCCTGACCATAGACGGCAGCGAACTGCGTTTCCAAAAGCCGGTAGTCTACCAAGCATCCGACCAGGCAGGGACCGGCGCGAAGCAAGCCGTGGCCGGCCGCTACGCGCTCGATGGAGGCAAGGTTCGCTTCGTTCTGGGCGCATACGACCACAGCCGTGAACTGACCATCGACCCATTGCTGGTATATTCCACCTATCTCGGAGGCAGCGGCAACGATTACGGCACCGGGATCGCCGTGGATAGCCAGGGTTCGGCTTACGTGACCGGTTACACTACCTCGACGAACTTTCCCACCGAGAACCCCATCATCGGCACGCTGCCGAACGGCGGTCAGGACGCCTTCGTGAGCAAATTCAACGCGTCCGGCACGGCCTTGATTTATTCCACTTATCTTGGCGGTTCCGCAGGGGAGACCCAGGCATACGACATTGCCGTGGACTCCGAATTCAACGCTTATATCGGCGGTTCGACGAACGCCAGCGATTACCCAGTCACGTCCGGCGCATTCCAAACGATTTGCGACCCGGAGATCGAAAACAATCAACTACAATCGGCCTGCGGCGGCAATGGATTCGGTGCATTCCTTACCAAGATTAACGCGGCCGGCAGCGCCCTGACATATTCGACATTTCTGGGTGGCAGCGCTGTTTCCTACATCACCGGCGTGGCCGTCGACTCCGCGGGCGAAGCTTACGTTACCGGATACACCCCGGCGGAATGCTGGGACAGCACTGGCTGCTACTGGTTCCCCACAACCGCCGGGGCGGCCCAGCAGTACTGTCAGCCTAGTGAGGGTGCAGGCAACTGGTTTGCATTCGTCACCAAATTCGACGCCGCGGGCGCGACCCTGGTGTATTCTTCGCTATTTGGCAGCGCGACCACGCCCAATGTGCCGGAGGGAGGCGGCGGCACGGCCTGCAACTACACTCAAAGCGGTCCCCCACAGAATAGTACCTATGGGTACGCCATCGCCGTAGACGCGAACGGAGACGCGTATATCACCGGTTACACGCAGGACGGGAACCTGCCCGTCACCGCCGGGGCCTTCCAGACATCGGCCGCGCCGTTGTTTGGGAGTTACAATCAATATATGATCGAGGGCGAACGGGGATTCGTCGCCAAGTTCGATCCGACACAATCCGGCGCCGCGTCGCTTATCTACACAACCTATCTCGGCGGCACCACGTACGGTGCACGCGACGAAGCTTTTGGCATCGCAGTCGACTCGCAGTTCAACGCATATATCACGGGCAACGCCGGATCGGCTAATTTTCCGACCACAAGGGGGGCGTTTCAAACTACCTGCACGCTAGACTCGGGGTTTTGCGTTAGCGGGTTCGTTACCAAACTGAACCCCGCGGGATCGGCTCCGGTCTATTCCACTTTTCTAAACGCCACACAGAGCGAGGTGAGCGTGGCGCGCATCCGGGTCAACTCGAGCTATGACGCTTTCGTGACCGGCGGCACAGGCGGCGATTTCCCCCTCGTGAACCCGATCACCACCGTTGTCGGTACTTCATTCGTGACCGAATTCAACCCTTCTGGCAGGGCACTGCTATTCTCCACCTACTTAGAGGGCGCGCAAGTCTCACCAGCCAGCCTGGCAGTGGATAGCCATGGCAGCGTCTACATAACCGGCGAAAGCAACTCACTGACCGTTACGCCGGGCGCGTTTCAACAGACTGAAGGCGGCGGAGAAAACAACTCTTTTGCCATGAAGATCGCCACGGTGGCGTCCGATCTTCAACTGACCAATTCCGCGCCCACGACAGTGGCCACCGGCGCCGATCTGACCTATACCATTACCGCCGTCAACAATGGACCCGACCCAGCCAGCAGGGTAACGGTCAGCGATACAATACCGACGGGCAGCACCTTCGTAAGTGTTACCCCCAGCGCCGGTACGTGTACGGCGCCGCCGGTAGGAGGGACGGGCGCGGTGGTATGCAGCCTCGGCAGCCTGGCGGTAAGCGACACGGGGACCGTAACCTTGACCGTGAAGGCGACCGCCGCGGTGGGCACGATACTCACCGACACCGCGCGGATCTCCGACGCCGGATACGACTCGGCCACGAGCAGCACCTCCAGCGTAAGGACGAAAGTGAAGAGGTAGTTCAGACCGCGGCCGAGCGGCTTCTCAAGCATTAGAATGGAGAACGTATGCGAACGATAGTTAAGGTACTGCCATCCGCGCTGGCTTTCGCGGGCCTCATGCTGGCCCAAGGCGCCATTAACACCTACGCCGGGAACGACGCCTTATTTGCGGGCGCCGGCAAAGCCGCGACGGCCGCCCAAATTGTGGGGCCGAACGGCATGGCCGTCGATGCCCAGGGGAACCTCTACATTTCCGCCAGCGGACTTTCCATGGTTCTCAAGGTGGCGGCGAACACCGGCGTCGTCTCCATCTACGCCGGGAACGGCTTGTCCACCGGCGGCGGCGACGGCGGACTGGCTGTGGGCGCTGCGCTGGACTATCCGGCGGGTTTGGCCTTCGATGCGGCGGGCAATCTTTATATTGTGGACGCGTACGCCAGCAACGTCCGGAAAGTGGCTCCCAACGGGATTATCACCACGGTGGCCGGCGACCAGGGCGCGGGGGGTTTTGCGGGAGATGGAGGGCCCGCCACGAAAGCCTTGCTCACAAACCCATCCGGGATCGCAGTGGACAAGTCCGGCAACCTTTATATAGCGGACACCGGCAACAACCGCATCCGGATGGTCGCCGCGAGCAGCGGAATCATCTCGACGATCGCGGGCAGCAGCACCACTGGTCTTACAGGCGACGGCGGACCGGCGGTCAACGCCACCTTCACACTTCCCGGGGGCCTGGCGATCGATGCATCCGGCAACCTGTACATCGCCGACCAAAACAACTGGGTAATCCGCCGGATCTCCGGCGGGATCATCACCACGGTTGCCGGGACCGGTAAGCCTGGGTACAGCGGCGACAACGGTCAAGCCACCAAGGCGATGCTTGGAGGGCCACAAGGCGTAGCCGTGGATGCTTCCGGAAATCTGTATATCGCCGACACTGGAAACCAGCGCATCCGGTACGTCAACGTAAGCGGCGCCATCACCACAATCGCCGGAACCGGCGTGAACGGCTTCAGCGGCGATGGCGGCGCGGCCACGGCGGCTACGTTCAGCACTCCGGTGGAAGTCGCTGTGGACGCCTCCGGCAACGTTTACGTGGCCGACCTGTACAACAACCGCATTCGCCGGTTCGTTCCGGGCGGCGCCATC
>Ga0209333_1001033_pt1 | contig 14222 bp, 10 predicted proteins | sample BlaSpr_A8_OM2_O3_FD_187982 | JGI IMG/M metagenome (GOLD analysis project Ga0209333, IMG submission 187982) | Forest soil microbial communities from Thunder Bay, Ontario, Canada - Black Spruce, Ontario site 2_A8_OM2_O3 (SPAdes) (version 2) | ecosystem: Environmental > Terrestrial > Soil > Boreal... | reverse complement strand
CGCCAACAGACAACGAAACACATAAAAGCACGCGGAGTAGGTGATGGCCTCAACTGCGTTCACACTGCCTGCTACCTGAGGATCGCTTCCGGTGAAATCAACCGTGACCATCGGCTTTGTGACCACGGGTTTTCGAGCCGTCCTCGCCGGGTCCCTTCGGATTCGCTCCCCGCGAGCTCTGACCTGGCCCCACACGCTCACCTTCACGGCTACCTTCACGGGACGGTCGCTGACGCCGTCATTATCTAGAAAATCCTGAGCGCGATATGTGCCGGGGGGAACCCGCTGCAGAAATGCGCGCATCAGTTCTTCGGAATACTCCAGCAATCCGTCCGCGGCCATCTTCGAGCGACTCACTCCGTAACGCAGGCATATCTCGCGCAGGCGTTCGGCGCCCGTGTGGCAAGCCGCGATCTGCGCACCCAGATCGCCCTCGCGTTCCTCGGGTGTGCGGACGTTGTTGAGAAGCAGCGCGAGCAGATCGCGCTCCATCACTCCCGTCCGCATGATTTTCACCGGAGGAATGCGAAATCCTTCCTGATAAATCTCGCGGCATGGCCCCATCGATCCCGCGTAAGTTCCGCCGACATCGGCGTGGTGAGCGCGCGCTGCCACGTAAAAGTCAGGAAGACCTGCGCCTTTTCGTCGGGTAGGGCCCTTGCGTGTGCCATTCAGCGCACCACCGTGCTTCACGTAAACCGGCGCCACCAGCGTTATATCCGGAAGGTGCGTGCCGCCGCGGAAGGGATCGTTCAGCATCACTACGTCGCCGGGAGCCATCTCTCCGGCATCGATCGCGGCTTTCACCGACCTCGGCATTGAGCCCAGGTGCACGGGCATGTGGTCGCCCATGGCGATCACTTCACCAGCGCCGTCGAAGATCGCGCAGGAGTAGTCGCGCCGCTCTTTTATGTTGGCGGAAAACGCGGTGCGCCGCAATGCCGCGCCCATCTCTTCGGCGATCGAGTGGTAAAGGTTCTTGAAGATTTCCAACTCGATGGGATCACGCCGCATGTGGCGCAGTGTACCGGAAGCGCGAATGCGGCACCAGTCGGAAGGGACGGCGTTGAACTGGCGGGTGATGATGCCTCAGCGGATGACAAAAACCAGCAGCGTCCGAAGAATTCTTGCGCAAAATGAAAAAATGTGTTGACACTGCGTTCATACTCCCTCAATATCTTGTGTTAAGGACGCTACCAGTACAACAAGTTGGGTAGCTTTTGGCATTCGGGACCCGAAGTCGCAAGGGAAAAATCTTCACGGAGGAACCTTCATGGCAACCAAGAAGAAGGCAAAAAAGAAGAAACACTAACCAACCGTCTGCGAGACGATACTTCGCTGGGCCAAGAATTTAACTAGCCTCTCAGGAGAAGCACCTTCTGAGAGGCATTTCCGTTTTGAAACAGAAGCCCCCAACACCGGCACCGGACGAAGCCGGTCGAAATTCTTCATATCGATCCCCTGCCTGTGTCACAATACGGGGACGGCGCGGGCTGGAATCGCCGATGCGAGCATGAATCCGAGAAAAAAAAGCGCGGCCAAGAACAAGAATAAGACCGACGAAGTATTCATTCCGGATAAGTTATATTTTCGCATCGGCGAAGTGGCGACTCTGTGCCGGCTCCCGGCTTACGTATTACGCTTCTGGGAGAGCGAGTTTCCTCAGCTTAAACCGGTGAAAAGCAGCACTGGGCAGCGCATGTACCGGAGGCGGGATGTGGAGAGCATCCTGCATATCAAGCAACTGCTTTACGAACAGGGTTTTACGATTGTGGGCGCTCGCCAGCAGTTGCGTTCCGAGACAAAAACCGAGAAAGGGCAAGCGGCAATTCCATTCCCTGCCCAGTCACCCGTCGAAATTCAGCATATCCGCCAGGGACTGCGCGAGATCCTGAACCTGCTCTCCGTGCGGCGTACGGGATAGCTGCGGTCATTTTTTAGCTCTCTAGCTCATCTCTTCAGGCCACTGCGGTTTTCTTCAGCTTGCCGGCATTGGCTGCGTCGAGACGAATGCGGCTGACGCGTGCGGTTTCGTTGATCAGATCGTCAGTGGCGGTGGCTCCGTCCCCCGCCATCACCGATCCAGCGGCCAGCGCAAAACGCAGCGCATCCGCCTGATCCTCGAAATACAAAATGACTTGTCCGGACATAATTATTCTCCCAAGTGCTTACTACTTTCCGTGTGGCCTGGAAAGATCTTCTACGAGCAGCGCGCCGAGGAGCGTGACGCGAGTGGAGCTTTTCACGATTGTCATGGAGCCATGCCGCAGGTCATAAGTGCTTTTCTTGGTTCAGGGAGAGTAGGAAGTGCAGGCGAAGGCGCAAATGAATGCCGAAAGTTGCATTCCATGCGTGTGAAAATTAAAAATATGGAGTCTACGACCTGTGGTTCACGGAGAAAGTCCCGATGCGAAAGGTGATTTTTGGAATGGCCGCTCTCGCCGTTCTGGAAGCAGGATTACTTCTCAAGCCGCTTTGTGCCCAATCGAGGGATAAGGACGACGCAGCCCAGAGCAAGCAGAACGCTGCGAAGGCGGAAGAGTTCAAGCCGGAGCAGGAGACGAGCAAGGGCTCGGTCACGATTGGCGGGAAAGCCATCGCCTATGACGCTTTTGCCGGCACTCTCGTTGTCCATCCCAAGGGTTGGGACGACGTACCTCAGAACGCCGACAAGGACGACAAGAATCTGCCGCCCGAGGCCAGCATGTTCTATGTTGCCTATTTCAAGTCCGGCGAACAGAACTCGCAGCGGCCCGTCACCTTCCTTTACAACGGCGGCCCGGGTTCATCGACCGTCTGGCTCCACATGGGAGCGTTTGGACCCAGGCGCGTTGTGACAGCTGACAATTCCCATACTCCGGCCGCGCCGTATCCGATTGTCAACAACGACTACAGCCTGCTCGATGCCAGCGACCTGGTTTTTGTGGACGCGCCGGGAACCGGCTTCAGCCGCCTTAGCGGGAAAGACCGGGAGAAGGCATTCTACGGCGTCGATGCCGACGCCAACGCCTTCGCCGATTTCATTACGCAGTTCTTGACGAAGTACGGACGCTGGAATTCGCCGAAGTATTTATTTGGCGAGAGCTACGGCACCACGCGGTCGGCGGTGCTGGTGAATGAGCTCGAAACGGTGAAGATTGTCGATTTTAACGGTGTGATTCTGCTCTCGCAGATATTGAACTTCGACAACAACGCTGACAGCCCGCAGTTCAATCCTGGCATTGATTTGCCCTACCAGCTCGCGCTGCCAACTTACACGGCATCGGCCTGGTATCACCACAAGCTGCCGGATTCACCGAAGGAACTGGCGCCGCTACTGGCGGAGGTGGAGCATTTTTCGATGACGGAGTACGCAATGGCGCTCGGAGCCGGGGCCACGCTGGCGCCGGAGCAGCGGAAGGCAATCGTCGCCAAGCTGCATCAATATACCGGGCTACCCGCAGACTACATCGAGAAGGCGGACCTGCGCATTAACGTCGGAGAATTCGAAAAAAACCTGAAGGGCGACAGCGATCTAACTACCGGTCGGCTCGACACGCGTTTCTCCGGGCCGACACTCGATCCGCTGAGCAAGGAGGCGGAATACGACCCGCAGTCGGCGGCGATCGGCTCAGCCTACGTCTCGGCCTTCAACGACTATGTGCGCAAGGATTTGAAATTCACCGAGAATCGGGAATACAAGCCGGAAATTGACGTCGAGAAAAATTGGAATATGCTGCATCAACCCGCGGGCGTTCCCATACCGCTGCCCCAGGCCGCCAATGTGATGATCGATCTCGCGAGCGCCATGAAATATAACCCTGAGCTGAAAGTTCTCTTAAACGCGGGCTATTTCGATTTGGCAACGCCGTTCTACGAAGGCATATTCGAAATGCAGCATTTGCCGATTCCGGCCGCGCTGCAGAAGAATATTGAGTTCAAATTCTATGAGTCCGGGCATATGGTCTACGCGCACGAGGCCTCGCTGAAAGAACTACACGATAATGTGGCGGCCTTTATCTTGAGCACGGAGAATTCGAAGAACAAGTAAGTGGGTCTGACGGCCAGGCGAGATCGCAGTTGACGCAAGCAGGCGCTGATACTCACGACGTGGTTATGATTGGGATAGAACTCGGACGCGTTTGCTTTCGGTAGAGGGTTTCCATTCTCACCCTTTCGGTTGCGAGATGGGTTCACAATTCCGCCATAGCCACGTTTTCCGAGGCCCCCCATAACGCCGGACGGCCGAATTTCCCAGGTCCGGTTTGAAGTCTTGGCATCTTGTCTGTGAGCCTTCCCTTTCGCCGCGAGGTTCAAGCGCTGGTATGCATACGCCCCGACCCGAATCGTTTGCTCTCAGCTTAGTTCCATCTCATTGCGTCGGCTTACGTCGGCTCTGTGTCCGACCACCACGCTGAAAATGAAACTACCAAGTACCCAGAGTCTCTTTGCCTGATATTGGCGTTACCTTTATCAGGGAGACGTGTGCCGTCTCCTGCGGGAGCATTACTTCCCGCTCTCATCGCAAACAGAAAATAGGCCCGCCCCCGCTGCTGTTTCAAATAAAAGAAATCAGGGCCGGCGTTGGTCCGACCCTGTGAGTTCTGTTTTCAATGCAGCAGTCTGCCTAACGGTCCCGACCCTCGGTTGGAGCGAAAGTAACTCCACGGAAGACTTCACCGGCGCGAGCCGCGCGGATCGTCTCGAAATTGCCTATGCTGTCATGGTCAAATCCATGGCCGGTTGGGAGTGTTGTTGCCGAGAGCACATCGGTGACTCGCACCAGTTTGTTGGGGTCAGCTCCCTGATCGCCGTTGGCGCTGACGGTTGAGGTGATGGCCCAAATCGTAACTGTGCCATCCCGATTTACCTGTCCGGTCATGTTCCGGCAGCCGTCCGTTGCCGGATCGAGTGCCGACGGATACTGCGGAACGCTGTACGGGACGCCAATGTCGAGGCCGTTCTGCAAAACGTATAACCGTACCCACGTGCGGTTTTGCAGCACCCATTTTTGTACGCCGGCAGTAGCCAAGGTCTGCGCGTCGGCAACGTTGGTCTGCCCGTTGATGGCCTGATTGGGAACGAGCGTTCCGTCGCCCTCATCACACACATAGAGCGTCTTGGCATTGGCGAAGAACATCCCGAACGGAAACGCAGTGGAAGTGCTAGCGGCCGTGCTGGGGAAACCGGGCAGGATGGTGATGGGTACAGTCGCGAGGTCTGCGGCGCTACCTGTAGGCAAGGTTCCCGGCGTGCCCACCTGATAGACCGTGTTGATTCCATTTGAGCCGCTGCCCTTACTGATGTACAGCGTGTTGTTGAAGATGGTCAGGCCGCGGAAGTTGGTGTCTTTCCCCGGCTTGTCTCCGGCGAATTGCAACCTGCCAATCATGTCGACATTCGGCGGCACCGGAGGCGTCTGCCCGGGCACTAATAATTCTGCGCCGGTCGCATTTACGAGGTCGATGCCGTCAGGGGTAATCGAAAGCTGGCTCTTCGAGAGATTCCCGTCATTGTCGTTTCCAACCATATAGTACAAACTATTGCCGCCTTTGATGGCGGCGCGCCCGTTATCTCCGCTGTAAGCATTTCCATCGGTCACACGAATGTGGCCAAACGCATCCACTTCGGCGACCGCACGATAGTAGGCGGTAGGAACAACTGGATCGCTCACGAAGCTGGAGATGACAGGGTTGGTCGGGTCGCAAATGCCGGGCGTGTTGGAAGCCGAAACATCGATGAGGTTCGGCGCCGTGGGCGAAATCGGACCGCCCCCGCAGCCTGGGCCGCCTTGGTAGCCCATGAATGTCAAGGACCTTCCATCCGCAGAGAGGTTGAGCGCCAACTCCGACTTCGAGCTGAAGCTGGTCACGATCAGGTTGGAGGGCACAGCCAACGTGCCGAGCGGTTGGCCGTCTGGTGTAAGGTCATCCAGAAAGATCGGCGAAGTAACGCCGAAGCTGCCATCGCTGTTCGCGTTGTTCCACACGTTGTGCAAATTGAAATCGTTGGGAAACTCACCATTGTCACTCGCAATGCCGCAGGGAACGGTCACGTTGGTTGTGACGCCCGGGGTGGTCGTTGGCACGGCGACGACCGTACTGCCGTTTGCGCCTCCGGCGCATCCGGGTGGCAAATTCTCGCCGACGGTGACCGTGTCGGCAGTTCCCTCATAGACGCTCCTTGTGAGCACCAGAGTATCGGGCACAAAAAAAAACCCAAACGGATCACCGTCTGAAGGGTTAGCTCTAAGGGCCGCTGCACCTACAAGGCACATCGTCCCCACTAAGATGGCTGACGTTGTTCTTTTCATCTTTTTTACGCCTCCGGAGAAGGCAGAGTCTCACATACACGGACGCAGCCAGATAAATAGTCGGTTAAATGTTCGTAAAGCTTCGTAATGTTTGATGACGGAAAATACAGACTTCGATTAAGAAAAGGAACCAACAGGCGACTATTGGCCGCGAGCAACGTGACGCTCGCTGCGCCAACAGCACTGATCTGCGATAACAAAGAGCACCACTTAAATCAGAAACCCGCCGTAGCGGAGCGAAGCCCTGCACCGCGTAGCGCAGCGGAGGCGCGCCTCACGCGGCCTCGACCTTCTGAAGCGGGGCGCTCCATAATGCATTGAACGCAACTATGATCAGAATTGGTCGGATGAGCAGATTTGAACTGCCGACCCCTCGCACCCCAAGCTTTGCGCGCCGCTTGACCAGAATCGCAGAATCAACAGGTTAGCGGGCAGATTCCTCAATCTCGATCGCGACGCCAGCATCCCCACCACCGCGACCGACAGCCGCAAAATAGCGATAGCAACGACAAGAAGTACAATCCAGCAGCAACAACAAGAACAACGAACTGCTGCTACTACTACGACGACTACTACGACAAGCACAGGCATCAAATGCTGCCGGGTGCCCGACCCGCTGTACGGTTTATTTCGACTTGGATTTGCTGCGAACGGCCAACAACTCTGAACGACCAATGACCTTTCTAGGGCTCTTGAGTTTCGGCGGGTCGGAAATTCCCTCGAAAGCCTTGCTCGACTTCCAAGGACTCAAGGCGTACATGGGACGGTCGCGCAGAACATGCACTCCCTCGTTCCAAGTGGCAAGCATTCGTTTTCCGATATCTTTGAAACCTGCTAACCCGTTCATCAATTCGCGAACGGCAGGAGCAGTATCTGCTATTGAATCGCTGATGCGTTCCAAGATTACCTTCTGCTCCCGTTGAGAGATTCCAAAGGTCGAAGTGATAAATGTCCCCAGCGTTTTCCCCGGTAACCATGTCCTTCTGCCCATGTAGCTTATGCCGGGCGGATTGTTCTGGTAACTGGCATAGACCGATGTCGTGAAGAAATCGTATACGGGAGCCAAGCGTACGTCTGCTTGCGATGTGTACAGTAAGGCCACATTCTTCGAATGGCAGTCGGCATTTCTTAGAGCGTAGGTCAAGAGCAGAACTGTGGCTAGCTTTCTGAACGTCTCGTATTGGTCTGGGCCAGGCACAAAGTTTCGAACTGCCTTCGCGATTCTCTCCCACGTAGTGTCGTACTTTCCTGATGGCGGAAGTCCGAGTAGCGCACAGAAATCCTCCAGTGCCCTGAAGGGTTTCCCGTTCTCATCGACATCAAACCTCTTCACTGCTAGGACATTGCCATCCTGAGAGAGTTCGGTTTTCGCACATTCGACAACTCTCGCGGCTACTTGCATACACAAGTGCTCGTTGGCCGTCGCGAATGGGAGTTTGGCTGACGACCCTTTGATAATGTGGTCGTGGGCCAGCAGTGTAGCCTTATTGAGTTTCCCTATCCCGGCCTCTTTTCTTTCCTCGGTGTCTAAGAACTTGGGAAGAACGCCCGAAACTCCGCTCTTCGCATGTTCTCTAACCAGCTGCGAAAAAGCCTCCTCCGAGTTGTCGCCCTTTAACAATTCTGCGACTTCTATCGGTTTGGCTGGCTCATCCAATATGGCGCCCGGCGGAGCTACCTGTATCCTTCCGACCATGTTCCGACCGATGACCGATAGGAGATTGACTAGGTTCCCGCCAATGTGCGGGCCGAATTCTTCCTGCAAAACCTGGAGTAGGTAGCCCTCCGGAAGGTTCATCTGAAAGATTGGGGGAAGGGGCGCGTCCCACTGGTACGATTCCGTACGGACGGGCATCGTCAAAGACACCAGGTCTCCTGGCGCGACCTCCGGGACATACGTCGTCACGCTCTTGAAGTCGCCGATTTGTTCAAGGACGGCGACGTGACGACCAAGGACGTGAACATTCAGTTTCAAGCGCCACCCCGTTCACGGCGCAGTTCGTCGAGAGTCCCTGACATGCCGACCTCGGTGAAGTTCATTTCGAGCCCGAGCACGGCCAACACGGCGAGCAGCTTTCGTGAGCCCAACTCCGATAACTGACCGTTTTCGAAACGCGAGAGCGACTCCTGTGTGAGTCCAGATCGTTTGGCTACCTGGCCCTGCGGTAGTCCTCGTCTTTTTCGGTGCTCCGCTACAGCCCGCCCTAATTCTGCTAAGGTTTTCATTATTGATATACTAATCAAAATTATGCATCATATCCACTATTTTGATATAAATATCAAAATTGCCGAACGCCCTGCCAGGGAATAGTTGATAAATACATCAAGTTATGCGCCAAATTGCAGCTTTCGATATGGATATCAATTCGATCCGCAACGCAATCGGAAATCTATGAGCGCGCGAATACGAGGAGCGGGCCGATGTCATGATCGTCGGCGGCCTGCAGTGCGGCGATATAGCGCTGGCGCACGGTGCCGGCATCCTGCAGGTTGGCGCTTCCCCACGAAAACCGCTCAGCCCCGAGCCTCATCACCAGAAGATCCGCCATGAGGCGGGCGTGGCGGCCGTTGCCATTTGGGAAGGAATGAATCAGCACCAGCCGGTGATGGAAGCGCACCGCGATCTCGTCGGGCGGATATGTCTTGTACTCGATCCACGCCCTGGCGTCGTCAAGCAATTGGCGCAGTGCCGCGGGAATCTCAGGGAATGCAATCCCGAGATTGCGTTCGCTCATCCTGAACCTGCCCGTCCTCCGCCATACGTCACCGAACATCCGCCGGTGCAGATCCTTGACGAATTTCTCGCTCAGCGGATCACGACGGCGGTTGAGCGCCCAGTCTTGCGCGCGAGCGATGTTCTCCTGCTCGGCTTCGTTCAGGTCGCGCCGATAGGCGATATGCGCGGGGATCAACTCGCGGATTTCCTCCGGCGTCAGCGGTGTGGCATCGTCCGGCTGCTCGAAAAGGTCGTTCACGCGTTAATCCCAGAACAGCCGTGGATTCGTCTCGCGCACGATTTCATCGAGGCGCGCCTCGGCGTCCTTGGCCATCACCTTCTGGTCCTCCAGCAACATCGAGTGCTCGACCGGACCCCGCCGCCGCCGCGCGAACGCGCGCGCTCGGTCGCGGAGCGTCGTTTCCAGTGGTTTGTTCGGCACGAGCGCATACACAAGCGTGCAGTCGAGCGCCTCGGCTACGCGTCGTAATGTCACCAGCTCGATGGTGCCCTTTGCTTCCGACTGTTCGAGCGCCACCAGGGAGGGCTGCCTGATCCCCAGCCGCTTCGCGAGCTGCGCCGTTGACATGCCGAGCGCCTCCCGGAGAGCCTTGATCCAGCCGCGGACGGGCGGGGTATAGCGCGTTGCCGGCCCCAGTTCACTGAAGCGTTCATCGAGATGCGAACGGGACTGGGCAGCAAGTCTTGCTTTTTTCATAGGTCATAGCCTATCGTTAATGTTATTTAAATAGATCATAACCTATTTTATATGTACACTTAAATAGGCCTTAGCCTATCATTAACGCCGCACGAAAAGCCACAGTCCCCGCAATACTTGCTCTCCCTGGCCGAGACCGATCACATCTGGACGATTGCAGAACTCTTGTCTATTGGCGCGTAACCCTGCACCCATGCGAAGCCGAACGGTCTGATCGTGGCGATGTGAATATGGCCGCAGATTCCAAGACATAAATCTGGATCAAGGGTCCGCCCAAGGTCACTGTCACAGGCGCGGATATAATTTTCGGCAATCTCTACGCCGTCAGCCAAAGAAAAGGTCGTTTTGCGTTAGGGACATTGATGGTTTTCGGTATTGATCAAACTGACTATCGTTTGTTTCAAACAACGCTTTCCCGATAATCGGAGAGCCGTAAATTGCGAAGCTCTGCTTTACTTTGGTTGGCGGAGTTGAATAGGGACGCGGCTGTAACGGCTTCTGATCTTGATGCTCAAAGCGCAAATCCATCTCGACTGGCTGCCCGCGACAGTATCCCCAGAAAAAGAGGTGGCAGATTATGTTTGGGTCTTGGGGATGATGAGGGAACGGTCCGATATCGCAATTCTTTCGAGCTGCTACCAGTTGAGCATGTCCGTTCTTGCACAGCTTCGTTACATACCAATTGAGATCATGCCGTGATTTTGTGGCGGCCAGTGCGGAAGCTTGCTCATTCACCGATTTAATCGGGTCAACAACGAGCTCCCCGGTTGAATCGTCTGTAATGCGCGGTGCGCCATAGAAACCAACCACAAGGTTCCTATCCGGGCCTGATAATTGGAAAATTTACAATAGGGCGCGGTGGGCCGTCGATACCTCGATCTGTGCGCCTTCCAAATGCCAATGTTGCCTACGGACATCGTGATGAGGTGGGCTTGCGGGTGTGGGCTGTAACCCTGGAGGAAATGCGCGGGGACACGGAACGCTGGTACAAAGCCCTCGCCATTCTCAACAACCCTCGAAAATTGAAAGCGAGATTTGAGCAGTCCCCAACAGATGCACGCCCCTATGACGTGCTCGCATCGGACGCGCACTTCCACAACACATTGCAGGTTGGTCGGGACGGGCAGATTTGAACTGCCGACCCCTCGCACCCCAAGCGAGTGCTCTACCAGGCTGAGCCACGTCCCGACTAGGAAGGAACCCGCTGCTTTGCATACGCAGCGGATGGGGTTCACTCAGAAAGTTTACCACTTGCGCCACAGTTTGTTGCGTCCCCGCGCGATTTTGTTAGGGGCCGCAGGGAGCGGGCCAAGCATTCAATCCCGGAGCAAATTGGAAATCCGGCGGAGTGACAATCAGCACGCGCAGCTTGATGCGAGCCAATGTACCTGTTTTGGGGTCAGTCTTGTAAGAAGAAACCGTAACTTTGAGCGATCCCTTTGGCGCATCGTCTACTGCATTGTTGTAGTCGGACAATGCCTTATCTGGGTCGGGGGTCTGATAAGGCGATAGAACATTGCCGACCAGTCCCCAAATTCGATCGTAGTCAGAGCGCCTGAGCAGGAATTTCATTTCATGAGGATGAGATAACGAAGACTGGAGGGTCTCGCCGTACCCCGGACCGAGAGTTTGATGCGGATTGAAGCGCAAGGGCGGATTTACAGGGTAAATGTAGTCTTTTGTGTTCTCTTCTGCGGGAACGATGTCGACGAACCATGCCGGTTGTTTTTCGCGCATGACACGAAACAGCAGACCTCCACCTAGCTCACGTTGGAAGTCGTTTGGAGCATTCAGGACTGCTTTGAAAGATACGGACTGGCAGGAAAACGATGGTTGCTTCTGCCTACTGATTGGCGCAAGCAGGAACAGTGGTAGTAAACCCGTAAGCAACATCCGACGGTTGTTCCAGACCGACATCGATTCTGCTCAACCCTTCTTACGCTTGCGCTTAAGTGGAGGTTTCTCCTCCAATATCCCAAATTGAATCTTCTTCTCCACCGGATCGATGCGATCCACCAGCACGCGAATTCTTTGTCCCAGGCTATAGGTCTTGCGCGAGCGCTGGCCGATGATCTGGCGTATGTTCTCGTGGTAGGTGTAGTAGTCGTCGGTGAGTGTGTTCAGCGGGACCAGGCCTTCGACAAATAGGTCGGTGAGTTCGACGAAGAATCCGAACTTGGTGACGCTGGTGATGAGGCCGTCGAAGTCTTCGCCCACGCGCTCCTGCATGAATTTTGCCTTCTTCCACTCCATGAGTTCGCGCTCGGCATCGTCGGCGCGGCGCTCGGAGTGACTTGACTCTTCGGCGATGTTGTGGAGTTCGTCGAGGGAGATTGGGCCGCCCGGCGGCTCGAGCGCTTCGCGGTGGGTGGAAAGATCGCGGCGCTTGGACCATGGGGTAGCGCCGGCATCTGCTGCTGGCGGAACCCCGGCGCTACTGTCGCATGCGGCTGAAACTCCGACGGGAACTTCGCCATCGTGCCGCTCCGCCGAATCGTGCAGCACTTCTTTCAATATGCGATGCACGATCAGGTCGGGATAGCGGCGGATGGGCGACGTGAAATGGGTATAGCTCGTAGCCGCGAGCGCGAAGTGGCCCAGGTTTTCTTCTGAATACCTCGCCTGCTTGAGGGAGCGCAGCATCAGATAACTCAGGATGCGCTCTTCCGGTTTGCCGGTGATCTTGACGGTCAACTTCTGGTACATGCGCGGCGTGACGTGGACGTCTTTGGGAACTTCTACTGTACGCGCCTGTTTGCCTGTGCCGCGCGCCGCGCGGCGGTCGCTCTTGAATTGCACGCGATGAATCGGCAGCGCACCAACGCCCAGGGAGTATCCGAAAGTTGCGGCGATCACTTCGAAGTCGTAAACGCGCTTGGCATCAGGCTTTTCATGGACTCGATACAGAGACGCGATTCGCTTCGATTCCAGATATTGGGCAACGCACTCATTGGCCGAGAGCATGAACTCTTCGATCAAACGATGCGCGATGTTGCGCTCCGAGCGGGTGATGCTTTTCATCAAACCAAATTCGTCGAACTCGATGACCGGCTCGGGCAGGTCGAAATCGATCGAGCCGCGCCGCTGGCGTTTGCGATTAAGGATCAGCGCGAGGTCGCGCATTAACTTGAACGTTGGGACAAGCCCGGCGTAGCGCTCGCGCGCGGCGGCATCGCCTTCCAGCACGGCGTTGACCGCGGTGTAAGTCATGCGCTCTGCCGAGCGGATTACACCTTCGCAGAGCTCGTAACCCAGGATTTCGCCGTGAGGGTCGATTCGCATCACGCATGAGAGAACCAAGCGTTCGACCTGCGGACGCAGGCTGCAGATGTCTGTCGAGAGTTCGAGCGGCAGCATGGGCACGGCGCGGTCAGGGAAATAGACGCTGGTGCCGCGCAGCCGCGCTTCCTGGTCGAGCGCGGAATCGGGTGTGACGTACTGAGCCACGTCGGCAATGTGGACTTGCAGCTCGAAATTGCCGTTGGCGAGGCTGCGGACTGTAACGGCATCGTCGAAGTCGCGCGCGGTCTCGCCATCGATGGTAACGATGAGCAGCGCGCGGAAGTCGCGGCGGTGGCGAAGTTCCTTTTCTGGAATGGCGGCGGGAACATCCTGCGCCTCATCGAGCGTTGCCGCAGGAAAATGATGGGGCAGATGAAACTTGCGAATGGTGATCTCCACGTCAACGCCAAAATCGTCCTGGCGTCCCAGGATCTCGAAGACGCGGCCGCGCGGGTTTTGCGTAGGCGTGGGCCAGTCGGTGATTTCTACGTCAACCACCATGCCTTCGAGATCCTCTGAGGCAGAGTGTTGAGCGGCTTCGGCGCCAACCACGCGGTGTTTTTGCAGCGCCGGCGTCCCGCCGGCATCTTGCTTACGCGCGGGCCGTGGTGTTTCACCGACTGCGGCCGGGGACGGCGGCGCTACAAATTCCGAGCCCGCTGGTATCACGATCTCTTGCGTGATCTTGCTGTCCATTGGCTTTACATAATTGTGGCGGCTGCCGTAGTGGAAGATTCCAACCACTGTGGGATGACTACGGACCACCGAACGCACGATGCGGCCTTCTGCCCGACCATCGGGACGTGTGGCCACAACGTCCACCAGAACGCGGTCTCCGTGCATCGCATTGCCGACTGCGTGCGGCGCAATGAAGATGTCCCCCACCAGCCGCGCCTTCATCGACGGGCTCAGCGAGCTTGCGTCAGGAACTACGAAGCCAAAACCGTCGCGATGCATGGTAAGGCGTCCGGCAACCAGGTTTTTGTCGGGTGCAGCCTGGGGCAGGGCATAGCGATCGGAATTCAGTTGCAGCAGCACATTCGAAGGCGCCGGGATTTCCAGTTCGCGCAGCGCGTACGCGGCGAAAATGAAGAACGCGATGCCGGCTTTCATGTCGAACACGCCCGGTCCCCACAGGCGCCCTTCGGCCGCGCGAAACGGCATCGTCCGCAGCGTGCCCATCGGCCAGACCGTGTCCGAATGGCCCAGCACCA
>Ga0209333_1001032_pt1 | contig 14223 bp, 12 predicted proteins | sample BlaSpr_A8_OM2_O3_FD_187982 | JGI IMG/M metagenome (GOLD analysis project Ga0209333, IMG submission 187982) | Forest soil microbial communities from Thunder Bay, Ontario, Canada - Black Spruce, Ontario site 2_A8_OM2_O3 (SPAdes) (version 2) | ecosystem: Environmental > Terrestrial > Soil > Boreal... | reverse complement strand
GCGAAGAGAATCTGAAAATCGAACAACGCTTCCGCCTGCGCGATCTGCTCCGGTACAACCTGAGAACCGTCCGCGCTTACCTTCTCAAGGAAGCCTTTCAGCAGCCTTGGGATTACAACTCGCCAGCCTGGGCCGGGCAGTTCCTCGATGAGTGGCGCCGGCAAACGATGCGTTCCCGCATCGAACCCATGAAGAAGATCGCCCGGTCCCTTCGGCAACACCGCGAGTTGATCCTCAACTATTTCCGCGCCAAAAAGCTCTTTTCCACCGGCGTCGTGGAGGGTCTGAACAACAAGGCCAAAGTCACGATGAGAAAATCTTACGGCTTCCGCACCTTCTGGATCCTCCTCTATCACTCACTTGGCAAGCTGCCCGAGCCCGAGTCTACCCACGAATTCTTCTGACGAGTCAAAATTCTGGACGCTTGAACTGCCTGCGCATTCGTGCGACACCGATAGCGCTTCGTCCAAGCTCACCCGTAAGAAGCGCTGCGCAATCATCATCGGGCTGGCGTTCGATTCATATCACCGACGGCGACCATCCTTATATGAAGAACTGGTGGGCGCCGGGCCTCCAGATCGGCTACGAGCATACCTTCATCCACCAGGTGGCCGATTTTCTGACCGGCCTCGGCGGGGGCCACGTTCCCGGACCTTCGTTCCGTGACGGTCTGGCTACGGATTATGTAACGGATGCGGTGCTGCGGTCCGCGGGGAGTGGACAGGTGGGTGAAGGTCGGTAACGCAAGCTGAAGCCGCGCTACATTAGTGGCATGCCTCGTAAGCTGATTCTGTTCTGCCTGGCGGCAGCCATCTCGCATGCCGCTGTTCCCGACATTGTCAAAGTAGATACCGGCCGCGTGAAGGGCTTGGTGAGCAATGGGGTGATCGCGTTCAAAGGTGTTCCCTTCGCCGCCCCACCTCTGGGCGCGTTCCGCTGGAAGGCGCCGCAACCCGCGCAGGCATGGAAAGGCGTCCGCGATGCCACGCAATTCGGGTCTCGCTGCATGCAAGGAAATATCTACGGCGACATGGTTTTCCGCGACAAAGGTCCCAGCGAAGACTGTCTCTACCTGAACGTGTGGACACCCGCCACGTCGACGAAGGCGCGCCTGCCCGTGATGGTTTGGGTCTATGGCGGTGGCTTCGCGGCGGGCGCCACCTCCGAGCCGCGGCAGGATGGCGAGAACCTGGCGAAGAAGGGCGTGGTGGTGGTCAGCATGAACTACCGCCTGAATGTATTCGGATTCTTCTCGCACGCCGAACTGGCCAAGGAGTCGGGCCACGATTCCTCCGGCAACTATGGCCTGCTCGATCAAGTGGCCGCCTTGCAATGGGTACACAAGAACATCGCCGGGTTCGGCGGCGACCCCGGCAAGGTGACCATCTTCGGCGAATCCGCCGGCTCGTTTTCCGTCAGCGCGTTGATGGCGTCGCCGCTGGCGCAAGGCCTGTTTCAGCGCGCCATCGGCGAGAGTGGCGCGTTCTTCGGCAAGGTGCTCGGCCTGAAGCCGCTGGCTGCAAGCGAGGCGGCGGACGCTGAATTCGCGGCGTCCATCGGCGCGCACTCTCTCGCCGATTTGCGCGCCAAGCCCGCTGCCGAACTCCTCGCCGCGGCCGCCAAGCAGAACGAGATCCGCTTCGCGCCGAATATCGATGGATACTTCCTGCCGCAAACGGTGATCGAGATCTTTGCCGGCGGCAAACAGAGTCATGTGCCGCTGCTAGCCGGATGGAACCACGATGAAGGCGGTTATGGGAGCATCTTTGGGAAAGACGCCCCTACCGCGGCGAATTTCGTGGCGTATGCGCACAAGCATTTCGGCGACCGCGCCGACGATTTCCTGAAGCTCTTTCCGGCCGATACCGACGAGCAGGCCAAACGGTCCGCGCAGGATTTGGCGGGCGATCAGTTCATCGCTTTCTCTACTTGGAAGTGGCTCGAGATGCAGAGCGCCACCGGGAATTCGACGCTCTACCGCTATGAGTTCGACGACGCTCCGCCCGAGCCGGCGGATGCCGAAGCCGGCGCCGACGCCGCTCCGCGCGGCGCGTACCATTCGGCGGAGATTGAATTCGTGTTCGGCGCGCTGGCTGCGCACAATTTGCCCTGGCGGCCGGAAGACAAAGCGTTGTCTGACCTGATGTCCACCTATTGGTCGAACTTTGCGAAGAATGGCGACCCCAATGGCTCCGGTTTACCGCCATGGCCCGCCTACAGCAGCCAGGCAAACTACCCGGTGATGCATCTCGACGCGGCCTCGCACGCGGCTCCCGACGACCACCGCGGACGCTACGAGTTTCTGAACAAATGAAGCCATTCAAGATCTGCCTTTTCCTGGCGCCGCACGCCCTACTCGCGCTCGGCCAGCCCCGCTATGTGGAGACTATAGCGAGGCCGGGCAGCTTTCCGATTGCGCAAGCCCAAACCTGCGCCGGGATCTACGTCGATGCGGACGAGTTCCCCGGAGTCGCTCGCGCCGCCGCCGATCTGCAGGCCGATATAGCCCGTGTCACCGCTTGCACGCCAGTTGTCACCCACGATATCGCCGCCCTTGGTGCGCATGCCATCGTCATCGGCTCACTGGAACGAAGCCCGCTGGCCAAGCGGCTGACCGATGCTGCGGCGATCGCCGGCAAGTGGGAATCGTTTCTCATCCAGGCTGTACCGAAGCCGCTGCCCGGTGTCGCCAGCGCGCTGGTGATTGCGGGAAGCGACAAGCGCGGAGCGATCTACGGCGTCTACGACCTGTCGGAACAGATCGGAGTCTCACCGTGGTATTGGTGGGCCGACGTGCCCGTCGCCCATCAGGACGCTCTGTTCGTGAAGCCCGGCAGATTCATGGAGGGCGAACCTGCCGTCAAATATCGCGGCATTTTTCTCAACGACGAAGCGCCGGCGCTATCCGGTTGGACCAGGGAAAAGTTCGGCGGCTTCAACCACAATTTCTACGTCAAGGTGTTCGAACTGATCCTCCGTCTGAAAGGCAACTATCTGTGGCCCGCCATGTGGGGCAGCGCCTTCAACGAGGACGACCCGCTCAATCCCAAGCTTGCCGATGAGTATGGCATCGTCATGGGGACGTCCCATCACGAGCCCATGCTGCGCGCCCAGCAGGAGTGGAAGCGGCACGGCAAAGGTCCGTGGAATTACGCCACCAATCCGGATGTGCTGCACGCATTTTGGGACGAAGGCATCGAACGCAATAAGGCGTACGAGAGCATCGTCACGCTGGGTATGCGCGGCGATGGCGACATGCCCATGGCCGCCAATGGCGATATCGAGGCGAACAAGGCGCTGCTGGAAAAGATCGTCGCCGACCAGCGGGATATTATCGCCCGGCGCATAGGACAGGATCTGTCCAAAGTGCCGCAGGATTGGGCGCTGTATAAGGAGGTGCAGGAGTACTACGAGGCGGGAATGCGCGTCCCGGACGATGTGACTCTGCTCTGGTGCGACGATAACTGGGGTGATTTGCGCCGTCTCCCCACCGCAGACGAGCGGAAGAGAGGCGGCGGCGCCGGTATCTATTACCACTTCGACTATGTGGGTGGTCCCAGAAACTACAAGTGGCTCAATACGAATCCTATTACCAAGGTTTGGGAACAGATGAACCTGGCGTATCAATACGATGCGCGGCGCATCTGGATCGTGAATGTAGGCGACCTCAAACCGATGGAGTTTCCGATCGAATATTTCCTGAGTCTGGCGTGGAATCCGCGGCGATGGCCGCACGATAAGATCGGGGAGTTTGGCAGATTGTGGGCGGAACGCGAGTTCGGTCCGACCTACGCTGTTGAAATCGCGGATGTCGTCGCGAAGTACACGAAGTACAACGGCAGACGCAAGCCGGAGCTTCTGGAACCCGGCACTTTCAGCTGGCAGAACTATGGGGAAGCGGAGTCCGTGCTGGCCGATTGGCAAACCCTAACGCAGCGGGCCGAGGACATTTACCGGAAGCTGCCCGCCAACGCCAAGGACGCGTTCTTCGAGCTGGTTCTGTATCCTACCAAAGCATGCGCACAAGTGAACGAGCTTTATATTGCGGCCGCTAAGAACCGGATATACGCTAGCCAGGGACGCGCCAGCGCCAACGATTTCGCCGCTCGCGTCCGGGAACTGTTCAAGGCGGATGCGGATTGGTCCGCGACTTACAACCACAACTTGGCCGCTGGTAAGTGGGACCACATGATGGATCAGACACACATTGGTTACACGGGCTGGCAGGAGCCGCGGGTCAATGCGATGCCACAAGTGACTGAGGTGCAAGTTGAAGCGGCGGCGAAGATGGGTGTTACGCCGGCAGCGTTGCAGTTCGACGCTTTCAATCGGCCCCGCAGGTATGTCGAAGTGTTCAATCGCGGACGCGCGGCGTTTGACTTCTCAGCCACGGCCAGCGCTCCCTGGATCATCTTAAATAAGGCGGGTGGAACCGTGCGCAAAGAAGACGGCGTGTGGGTGAGCGTGGATTGGGACAAAGCCCCCGCGGGCGCAGCCGAGGGCTTTGTCAAGATTTCCGGCGCCGGCGGCGATCCGGTCACCGTCAAAGTCGCATCGTTCCGTCCGCAAGAAGTCACGCGGGACAATTTGCATGGTTTCGTGGAAGCGGATGGCTACGTCTCGATGGAAGCCGCGCACTACACCAGGAAGACCGATGCCGGGACGGTCCACTGGGAAGAGATTGCGGACTATGGGCGGACTTTGTCGTCGATGACTATTCTGCCATGTACGGCCGCCAGTGTTACTTCGCTGCGCGATGCGCCATCGCTCGAATACCGCATGTACTTGTTTGAACCGGGCGCCGTGCAGGTTCACACGATTATCGCACCGACCCTGAATTTCGTGCCGGGACGTGGGCTGCGATTCGCCGCCGCCTTTGACGATCGGCCGCCCCGGATTATCGATGCGCTGGAGCATAACTCACTCCACGATTGGGAGGAGTCCGTGAAGGACAGCGTCCGCACGATAACGTCCGCGCACTCGCTGTCAGGCACCGGGTATCACACCTTGAAGTATTGGATGGTGGATCCCGGAGTCGTACTGCAGAAGATTGTCGTCGACTTGGGCGGCCTCAAACCGAGTTACTTAGGACCGCCCGAGAGCTGGAGGCATTAGCCCTCAAGACAGGCCAACCGACAGGCTCTTGATCTCCTGCGGAGCGAAAGTCGCCAACGGCCAAAGGACCCAGCGGGATGGTAATTTCCGCAACTTGCATGCTTCTTCCATCCAGCGCAGATCCATTTAGACAGCCGCCTGTTTTTCCGTCGGCGGCCTTTCAAAAGGCGGGCTCCGGCTTCCTCATGAGCCGACACTGCGCTCGTGTCGCGTCCCTCTGCAACGGCAAGACGCTTAAGCTTACCTGGCAATTCCCGATCAAGGTTCACTTTCATGCCTCATAGAGTAGGCAAGGCGCTGGCGCATGTCAAGCGCGAGCCGGGCGGCCTAAAAGCTGTACCGCAGCGCCAACATGGCGTGCGAATTGCGCCGGTATTGGCCAAGGAAATCCGACTCGTCGCCGCGGATCAGCGTGAAGGCCGCCGTGGCCCGCCAGTGCGCGCCGAACGCTGGCGAGTATTCGAGCTTGGCCCACTCGCCCTGGCCGTTCTGCCGTATCGCCGTCTTTAATACCACGCTGCGGTTGGCGTCGATGGTGTATCCCGGGCGGCCTAGGAACGCGCGGGTCAGTCTGCGGTCCGCCGCGAAATCGAAGACGGACGGATGCTCGGTCACCACCTGTCCCGCGTATCCACCGATGAAGAACCATTCGCCCGCTTGACGCTCCACTTGCACCACGTATAACCCATATTCGTCTTCCGTTGTAGTGGTCGATGTAAAATAGGCCGCCTCGGCGCCGTACATCCGCATCTGCGGATAGTAGCGCTCCACATCCACCGTTAGTGGCTGCGGCTTCTGAAAGGTAAAGAGCGGCGGACTGTTGTGCCCATCGTAGAGGTGGACCCGCCATTCGGGCGCGGCCCAAATCGTAATCGCGCAGGCTGTGGTCGCGCGGGCCGTGGTCTCCCGTTTTGGCAGGCCTTTCAGATGCAGGGGCAGCGAGACATTCTGCATGCAACTCAGGCTGGGCCGCAGATTGAAGAACTGAAAGATAAAGCCGATCTTGTCGCGGCGCAAGCGGGTCAGGTCGTCGTCGGAAAGGCTCGCAATGTTTCGCCCATTGATGCGGATCTCGCCCGCGCTGGGCCGGTCCAGGCCGCCGATTCAAATTCTAGCAGCGTGGATTTGCCCGATCCGGACGGCCCCACGATGGGCAGCATCTCGCCGCGCGCCACCTGCAGGTCGATCTGTTCCAACGCGGTGACCTGTCGCTTGCCTGCGAAGCTCTTCGACACGCCGTTGACTGAAATCACCCAACTCGGCGTATTAACGTGCGAGGCGGCAAAACAAATATACTTGATGCATGTTCCTCCCCGGCTTTCCCGGAATCGCGACCTCGCTTGGACTGCTCGCCCTCGTATGGCTCATCGTCCTCCTAAGGACGAGGTCTTCGCCTTTCAGCTTCGAGCCACGCGGCGTGGATGGCGAGTTTGGGAAGGATCTGCTTCCGATATATCTGGACATCACCAAATTGATGCTCGGGATCGCGGCTGGCTCCATTGTCCTGTTGGTCGGCTCCTCGAATCTGATCCAACAGTCGGGCGGCCGCTCCCTGAAGACCTTCGCCTCACCGATGTTCATGGTGGCTATGAGCATCATCTACGGGGTGCTCTTCATGACTCTCCTGGTGCTCCGCTACGAGCATCACCGGCACAACCCGGCTTCGACCTCCTATACCCGGTTCAAATACACGGGGAACCAGGCGTTGGGGTTCAGCGCGCTCGCCTGTTTCTGTATCGGCTACGCCTGGCTGGTGGTCGATGCGACCAGGTGAGTAGCGTGCCCTGCCTGCGTGTGGAGCGGGCAATCCTGCCCGCAGCCGGGTTCTGCACCCATGCAATTCTGCGCAAACGTACCCGCGTGCCAAGTCGTGGCACCGGTACAGGCGGAATATGTCGGCAGGAGTCGGAAGGATTATGATCGAGGCCGGCAAACGTGGCGGCAAGCCGTGCGGTCGGGATTGCGGATCGCGGTGTGGGACATTCTCGGATGGCCAGGCGCCGGAATCGCCGAGGCGCAGATTCTCGATGAGCATCCCGGTTTCGATCATCCCGACACGCAGCGCAGCATGAGCAATCTGGGCATGACCGTTGCTAAGTCCCAGCGCCAGCCATTTTGCCGTGTTCAGCGTAAAGGGATGATCGGCACCCAGCACCCGGCGAAGAATGTCCAAATCTTCGCGAAAGAGTGTCTCAGCCTTCGCGTAGCTGCCGGCCTCTAAGTCATGACGGCCGGTATGGCGAAGCGGAAAGACTCTTTCGCGAGGTCATACAGAAGGCCGGCAAGCCATTCGCCTGGTATGACTTCGCTGGCAAGGCGGCGATCGCCGGACACCGCCACGACGCCAAGAGTCTGCGCGCAGACCCGCGCTTTGGGGTGCTGGTTGCCAAAGGCGGTGAAGCGGCGGCAAAGCCGCACTAACGAGATGAAGAGGTATTGTGGGAAGCATCGGATTTGTGTTCCATCCCTATGACCAGTCCCGTTACGTCAACTGGACAAAGAACGCCCATGTCCAAAAAATGCCACCCCCAGTCCATCCGTCTCTAAGCAGGTCCATCGGTCGGCTGAAGCGTCCGATCATTCCGCCAGTTCCCGCTGCAACCCGCGCACGAAGGCGGTGAGCGCGCCGCGGTCCGCCTGCTCCCACTTCACTAGCACGAAGTACCTCCCTTTGTCGAAAAACACCGTATCCGGCGACGCTCTCCAATGCTGCGTCATCTCGAAGGCGGTGCCGGATACCTTCGTCTCGTACAAATCCACGGTCACTCGCCCGGCGCCATCGTAAGCGGCTTCGAAAGCGCGCAGAACTGCGGGATTCGGCGGCGTCATTCCGTGCAGCGACTTCCGTTGCCAAACGCCGCCGACACTGGCAGGCAGCAGACTCGCGGCGCTGCGGGCAGGCTGGCTGCAGGCGCTCGATACGAGCGCGAGAGCGATCCAATAGCGGCGTCTCATGCTACACATTCTTGCACACCCGGCGTGAATCGGCCGGATGTTACCATTTCTTAGGAGGGCACGCCGGATGGCCGCTTAGGATGGCGAAATTCAAACTTGCAAAAGCCAAATCGAAGAGCCGCGCCACGCCGCAAGGCGGTCTTCCGTGCATCATCCTGCTGGCTGCGGGCTTCGTTCTCGTGCTCTTTTTCATTTACTTCGTGATGAAATATGCGAACTGACAACCGCGCGCCGGACCAGATGCGTCCGGTTGAAATCACCTCCGGATTCCTGCAGACCGCGGAAGGGTCCACGCTCATCACGGTGGGCAATACACGCGTGCTGTGCGCGGCTTCCGTGGAAGATTCCGTACCGCAATTCCTGCGCGGCAGCGGCAAGGGATGGGTGACCGCCGAGTATTCCATGCTGCCCCGGGCCACCATGAAGCGCACGCCGCGGGAAGTCAATAAGGGCCGCCCGTCCGGCCGTACGCACGAAATCCAGCGCCTGATCGGCCGCTCGTTGCGCGCGGTGGTGGATACGGCGCTGCTGGGCGAGCGCACGGTCACCCTCGATTGCGACGTGGTACAGGCCGACGGTGGCACCCGCACAGCCTCCGTCACGGGCGCGTTCGTGGCCTTGGCGCTGGCTTTGCAGCAGTGCGTCAAGTACGGCATGATCAAGCGCCTGCCGCTGGTGGATTATGTGGCAGCCACCAGCGTGGGCATCCTGGGCGGCGAGCCGATGCTCGACCTGTGCTACGAGGAAGATTCGCAGGCCGCCGTCGATATGAACGTAGTGATGACGGGGTCCGGCCGCTTCGTGGAAGTCCAGGCTACCGCCGAGCGCAACGCCTTCGACGACGATCAAATGTCGCGCATGCTGGCGCTGGCGCGGGGCGGTATTGCCGAACTGGTCGAAATCCAGAGGCGCGCCGTCCGCATCCTGTGACCGTCTACTGCGCCACGGGCAACCCAGGCAAACTTCGCGAATTCCGTTTGGCGGCTACGGAGGCGGGCGTCCATGTGGAGGCCGTGCCCGGACTCGCCGGCACCCCGCCGTGCGAGGAAACCGGCGAGACATTCGAGGCCAACGCCATCCTTAAGGCGGAGTATTACGGCCGACACGCGCCGGGGCTGCTGTTCGCCGACGATTCCGGCTTGGAAGTGGACGCGCTTGGCGGCGCGCCCGGGGTCTACTCGGCGCGGTTTGCCGGCCCCGGCGCCACCGACGAGGCCAACAACCAACTGCTGCTCGATAGAATGCGCGGCGTCGGGGACCGGTCCGCGCGATTCGTCTGCGCGATTGCGCTGGTGGATGGCGGGCGACTGGTAGAGATATTTCGCGGCACAGTGGAAGGCCGGATCCTGGAGCAACCCCGCGGGCAGCATGGATTCGGCTACGACCCGCTGTTCTACTATCCGCCCTTCGGCTGCTCGTTCGGCGAATCGTCCCCGGAGCGTAAGCTGACGGTGAGCCACCGCGGCGCGGCGCTGCGCGCTTTGTTCCGGCATCTGTCAATCGGCCCTGTCTGATAGAATTAGGACACCGGGACACTCCCCACGTGAGCGCGCTGCCATTAATCGATTCGTTCGGCCGCATCCATACCAATCTGCGGATCAGCGTCACGGATCGCTGCGATATCCGCTGCTTTTATTGCATGCCGGAGGAGGGGGTGAAGTTTGTCCCGCGCGACGAAATCCTGAGCTTTGAAGAGATCGAACGGTTTGTGCGCATCGCGGTGGGGCTGGGGATCGATAAGTTGCGCGTAACCGGTGGCGAGCCCCTGGTGCGAAGGGATTTGCCTGTCCTGATCCGGCGCCTGGCCGCGATTCCGAACATCCACGATCTGGCTCTGACAACTAACGGTGTGCAACTGGCAGAGCTTGCCGAACCGCTGTACGAGGCCGGTCTGCGGCGGCTCAACGTGCATCTGGACACGCTCGACCGCCGGCGCTTCCGCCAGATCTCGCGCCGCGACGAGCTGGACAGAGTGCTCGAAGGCATCGCCGTGGCGAAGCGGCTGGGATTCGGTCCCATCAAGCTAAACGCCGTGGCAGTGAAGAATCTGGTCGAGCCGGATGTAGTGCCGCTGGCGCGCTTCGGCCGTGAGCACGGATTCGAAGTGCGCTTCATCGAGTTCATGCCGCTCGACGCGCAGCAGCTTTGGGATCGCGGCAAGGTACTGACGGCCGGCGATATCATCGAGACGCTCTCGCGCGAGATCGCGCCACTGGTTCCCATGCCGGGCGCCGACCCGCGCGCGCCGGCCCTCGAATATCAGTTCGCCGACGGCATCGGAAGGGTGGGTTTCATCCCCTCGGTGAGCCGCCCGTTTTGCCTCAATTGCAATCGCCTGCGGCTGACTGCCGACGGCAAGCTGCGTTATTGCCTGTTTGCGATTGAGGAAGACGACGTCAAGGGGATGCTGCGCGGCGGGGCGCCCGATGCGGAGATCGCCGCGCTGATTCGGCGCAACGTGGCCGGCAAGTGGGAAGGGCACGAGATCAATACCGCGCGCTTCGTGGCTCCGCCACGGCCGATGTACGCGATCGGCGGATGACCTTGATTGGTTGCGGTCCAAGTTGCGCGGCCCACGAGGGTTAGCGCAAGGCGAAGGTGATTTGGTGGTCGATGTACTCGTCCGTCGGGCCGGCTGGCATATGCACGATCAATACGGACGGACCCTCCCTTGTGGCGCCTTCCACGCTCGCCAACAGATCGGCATTTACCAACCCCAGCCGGTAGTCGCGCGCCGGGCGGCCCGACACCGTGAGCGCGAGTTGCCTGCCGTTGTCCGTCCAGGTCTCGGAGACGATTTTCAGGTTGGTGCTTCGCTCGGCAAGTTCCGGCGGCGAAAAAGGCAGCGCGTATCCGAACAGGCCGTGATGCCGGATGGTGAGTGTGCTCTTACCGGGCTGCGCGGCGATTTCAAAAAAAGGGTGCCAGTCGAGGTATTCGGAATCGGTTTTCCAGGCAATCGGCTGGCCGCCGAGCGTGGCGCTGTCTAAGTGCGCGCATGGCGGGTAGGCGGGCGCGAACACCACGTGGACGACTTCGGATCCGGGGTTGGCGACGGTCAACTGCAGCGTGCCGGCATCGCGGCGGATATCCAGGTTCACGCGCGCGCCGGGCAACGGGATGCCATGCACACCGGCCGTCTGCCAGTCCGCGGGGAGGTGCGGCGCGAACACGATTTTTCGAGCCGCGGCATTGGTTTCGAGGCCCAGCAAGCCGCGCAGTAGAGGCGACACGACCATCGCGGCCGACCAGATCTGGTGCGGCGAGGCGGTGGAGAGCGGCGTATAGGAATCGCCGGAAAGCACCTCTGTAGTGTTGCCTCCGGCGCCATCCAAGGCCAGCCATGCATTGGCGCGCAGGTTCGCCAATGCCGGGTCGGCCGCATGGTTCCGGTATTCGCCGACCGAAGCCCAGCCGGTGAAGAGCGGCCAGACCGAGCCAAAATGATATCCGGAAGGATCATAGAGCGCGCTGTGCGAGGAGATGATGCGGGTGCCCCAGTCGGTCGCAAACTGCTCCTGCGCGAGCAGGCCGGTCATCTGCTGCGCGTGTTGGCGGTCCAGCAGGTCGAACCACATGGGGACGGTGGCCAAAATGCTGGGCTGGTCTACCGGCTGGCCGCTGGCGCCGATCGCGAAAGCATAATCGTGCGCGCCCGGCAACCAGAAGCGCTGTTCGAGGGCGCCGCGCTTCTGCACGAATTCCGCCTCGAGATCCTTGACGCGTAGATCGTCGTCCAGCAGGCGCGCCAAGTTGGCCAGGGAGCGCAAGGCCTCCACGTAACAGGCTGCCTGATACAGTTCCACACGGACCGGGAGCAAGGGTCCGCCCTCTACCCATCCATGACCGACTTGCAGATTGCGCGGGAAGCCGGCCTCATCCAGCGTAGAGCGCATGAACGCCAACGCCTTCCACAATCGCGGCGCCTGTTCGCGGGCGAAGGCGACGTCACCGCTGGCGCGCACGTAATCGGCGGTGGCGATGACGTAGAGTGGCGTCGCGTCCGCGGAGGCGAAGCCGTACGGGAATTGCTTGAACCAATCGACCAGGCTGGCGGATTGCGAAATCTCGTGCGGGATCTTGCCATCGTCGCGCTGGAAATGCGAGATGAACTGGATGGCCGCGCGGGCGTTGGCAAAATCGCCGGCGGAGGTGAGGGCGAAGGACGTCCAGAAGGAATCGCGTCCAAAGAACCAGGCGAATCCCGGGCGGTAAGCGCCTTTCGACGGACCATAGCCGGCCACTAGTCCCCGGCCGAGAAATGGATTGTCTACAAATCCTTTCACTACGCTGATGCGGGACCAGTCGTAGGCTCGCTGCAAATTCGCATCGGGCAGCGACAGTTGGATCGTATTTGCAAGGTAGGCGCGGTAATAGCCTTCGGTGTCGGCCGCAAGCCGGCCGCTGCGTGCGATCAAACGGTTATAGGCTGCCAGCGCCTCATCCGGCGACTTCATGGATGCGGCGACGGCCAATGCGCGTTGCGCGTGCCCTTTAATTTCCCCGAGAGTGAACATGGCATGCGTGACGGCAGCGTAATTGGTCGCATACTCCTGCGATTCGAGCGCCGCATCGGGCGATCCGAAGACGGCGGCGAAAGGCTGCCCGTCGGCTCCAAACTGAAAGGCCTTGAGCTGACCGTTCCACTCGGCGTAGCCAGTGCCGATGGATGCCGGCCACATGAGCTGGAAGTCTCGCGCGAACTCCACGTCGATGCGCACGGGGTTGCGCGCGCGCACGTCGATGAGGATCGCCGCACCGGGTTCGTCGATTGGTGCGACCAGCGTCTCGTCGACCTGAAAATCGTCGCCGGTGTAGGCGATGGTGTACGATCCCGGCCGCACGGTGATGCGGCGCGCCATGCTCGCCGCGGGGATGACATGGGCGCCCGCGACGAAGCGCAGCCGCATGTCGCCGAAGATCTTCAGGGGGTAGACGTAGGCTTCGAGGGTGCCGTCTTCGGCGCCGAGCAGTCCGGCGCGCGGGCCGGTCGCGTCCAGAAACTCCCACCCGCGGACGGGGCGCGAAAGTTGAGGATCTGCCGCGAAACAGGAGATTGCTAAGAGCAAGCCGAACAGCCGCATAGCAATCAGTATACTTGGGGGATGAGCGGAGGTTTGACGAGGCGGGCCTGGATGAGCTTGATGGGGGTTTCCGCGGTCCGCGGCTGGGGACAGGGCGTCTCTTCGCGTGGCGTAAAGCCCCTACCACGCGGCAAGCCTTCGGGACTGCCCTGGCGCTCCAAATTCGTGGATATCGCGGAGCCGGCCGGGCTGCGCGCACCTACCGTCTATGGCGACGCGATGCATAAGGATTACATCCTGGAAACGGTCGGCTGTGGAGTCGCGTTTATCGACTATGACAACGATGGCTGGCTCGATATTTTCATACTGAGCGGCACGCGTCTGGAGAGTTCGCCGGCCGGCGCGCACAACCGGCTGTATAAGAACAACCGCAATGGCACCTTCACCGATGTGACCGAGCAGGCTGGGCTGCAGCACTCCGGCTGGGCGTCGGCGGTTTGCGTGGGCGACTACGACAACGATGGGTTCGACGACTTATTCGTCACTTATTGGGGACAGAACGTTCTGTATCGCAATAACGGCGACGGTACCTTCACCGATGTCACTGCGAAAGCCGGGTTACAGCAGAAGGGCACGCCATGGGGATCGGGCTGTACCTTCGTGGACTACAACCGCGACGGCAATCTCGACCTGTTCGTGTCGCACTACCTGGCGTTCGATTTGGCGTCGGTGCCGAAGCCTGGGGAGAACACGAATTGCAATTGGAAAGGCATTCCAGTGAACTGTGGGCCGCGCGGCCTGCCGCCCGGCTTCTTGTCTCTCTATCACAACAACGGCGACGGCACCTTTACCAACGTGAGTGCGCCGGCCGGAGTGTCGAAGCTAAAGGGTTACGCCATGACAGCCGTGGCCGCGGATTTCGATAATGACGGCTGGCCCGACATCTACGTGGCTTGCGACTCCACGCCCAGTTTCCTGCTGCGCAACAATCGCAACGGAACATTCACCGATATCGGCCTGGAGAGCGGCGTCGCCTTGAATGAGGATGGTATGGAGCAAGCCGGTATGGGCGTGGGAGTGGGCGATTACAACCTGGACGGCAACCTGGATATCTTCAAAACGCACTTTG
>Ga0209333_1001030_pt1 | contig 14248 bp, 10 predicted proteins | sample BlaSpr_A8_OM2_O3_FD_187982 | JGI IMG/M metagenome (GOLD analysis project Ga0209333, IMG submission 187982) | Forest soil microbial communities from Thunder Bay, Ontario, Canada - Black Spruce, Ontario site 2_A8_OM2_O3 (SPAdes) (version 2) | ecosystem: Environmental > Terrestrial > Soil > Boreal... | reverse complement strand
GTGGAGTTGAAGAAGATGAACATGGTCCAGAAATGCCACTTGCCCAGCGTCTGGTTGAGCCTGATGCCCATCATCTTCGGCAGCCAGTAGTAGCAGCCGCCCATGAACGCGAAGATCAGCCCGCCCATGATCGTGTAATGGAAGTGCGCCATCACGAAGAAGCTGCCGTGCTCGGTGGTGTCCGCCGGGACGTCGGACAGGAACACCCCGGAGATCCCGCCGATCAGGAAGTTGAAGAAGAACGCGAGCGCGAACAGCATCGGCACCGTGAACCTGATCTTCGCCTTCCACAGCGTGCCGATGGCCACCAGGAAGATGAACCCGGTGGGGATCGAGATCAGCTCCGTGGTCAGCATGAACACCGGGCGCATGTCCGGGTTGATGCCCGAGTCGAACAGGTGGTGCTGCCACACGAAGAAGCTCAGCAGCGTCACGCCGATCATCCCGGCCGCGGCGACCTTGTAGCCGAACAGCGGCTTGCGGCAGAAGACCGGGAGGATCTCCAGCACGACGCCGAACCCGGGCAGCGCGAGGATGTACACCTCGGGGTGGCCGAAGAACCAGAACAGGTTCTGGTAGAGGTAGCTGCTGCCGCCGAGCGTGTCGATGAAGAACGCGGTCTGCGCGGTCCGGTCGGTGATCATCATGTACATGCCGCCGACCAGCACCGGAGCGGCAAGCACCATCAGGAACGAGGTCGCGACCATCGACCACACGAAGATGGGTATCCGGCTCCAGCGCATGCCGGGGGCCCGGTAGCAGATCACCGTGACGATGATGTTGAACCCGGCCAGGATGATCGAGAACCCCATCAGCCCGAACGCCATCGCGTACGAGTCGGCGCCGACGGTGGACTGGATCGAGAGCGGCGCGTAGCCGGTCCAGCCGAATGGGAACCCGCCGAGCATCAGCCCGGACAGCAGGATCAGGAACGCCATCGGGGTGAGCCAGAACGACAGCGCCTCGAGCCTGGGGAACGCGACCCGCTTGGACCCGATCATCAGCGGCACCAGGTAGTTGCCGAACGGGCCGAGGATGACGGAGCTCATCAGCATCATCATCATCGTGCCGTGCTCGCCCACGATCTCGACGTACGCCGAGGAGCTGAACAGGTGGTACGAGGGCGACAGCAGCTCGGCCCTGATCGCCATCGCGAACAGGCCGGCCGTGCAGAAGTAGATGACCATGCCGACCAGGTACTGGATCCCGACGACCTTGTGGTCGAGGGTGAACCGGAAGTACTTGGCCACGCCGACGTTGACGTCCTCTGTCTCTGAGTGCGCCTCGACCGGGACCGGGCGCCCGATCATCTGCCGGAACAGGTCGCTGAACACGCCCAGCCCGATCATCCAGCCGACGATGGCAAAGCCGTAGCCGAGCACGATCGGCCAGTCGCTGGAGTCGGACAGCGCGAGGTTCGGGTACTCGGTGGCTACGTTGTTCGACGCCAGGAAGTTGCCGAGCAGGTGCCCGAGCAGGTAGCCGATTACCGCGCCGATGATCGCTGTGTGGATCGCCGGGCGCATCCACCACGGCCGCCGCCGCGGGCCTGCGGGCTCCGCCCCGCCAGCACCATGCGCCTGCTCCGGCTGTGTCTCGATGGCCATGCGGTCATCTCCTCATCGCAGTGTTAGCCCGGCAATCACTCACGGCTGGGCCGGATCGTTTGGCGGGTAGTACAGGCCGGCGCCGCCGGTGAGCCCGGCCGCGACCATGGCCTTGCTCATCTGCGCGACCACCGTCGGGTCGTAGGTGAGCGCGTACGGCGGCAAGATCTTCGTCACCGAGGCGAGCTGGGTCTCGGTGCCCCTAGCCCAGGAATCAAACGCGCTCAGGGACACGGCCTGGCCGTAGTCGAACATCGCGCCGTGCCAGAGCCCGCACAGCTCGGCGCAGCGCACCGTGATCGTGCCGGCGTTATTGATCTTGGTGTACGCGACGTTGTCCACGCCCGGGTTCGCGTCGGCCTTGACCCCGAGCTGGTAGGCCCAGAAGCTATGGATCACGTCGATCGAGGTGACGTGGAACTCCACCCACTCGCCGACCGGGAGCACCAGGTGCGTGGTCTCGAACCCGCCGAACTGCGGGTACCGGTAGGTGAACTTCCACTGCTGCGCGATGACCTGCACCTGCAGCGGATGTGACGACACTCCCGTGTTGAAGACCGGGCTGGCGCCCTCGCCCGAGCCCGCGCCCTGTACCGTGACCAGCTCGACGGTGCCGAAGACGAACAGCGCCAGCACGATCACCGAGCTGAGGGTGATCCAGGTGGCCGACACCCGGGTGTTGCCGTGGATCGGCGGCCCGTCCTCCTCGTCGCCCTCGCGGTGGCGCCACACGGTCAGCGCGTACACGAAGTACACCAGCACGAACAGCATCACCGGGGCGGCCATCACGGCCATCACCTTGATGTCGAACTGCTGGTTGGAGGCTGACGAGGACATGTCGCCCGGCGGCAGGTGCGGGCCCCATACCACCCAGATCAGCACGTCCGCCACCACGGACAGGATCAGCCACGGGATGAAAATCCGGATGCCGTGGTTCGGCTCTCCCGATGGCCCGGCTGGCTGCGCCGGTGCCGACGACTCGGCAGCCATCAGGACACCACCTCCATGTTGCCGGTCATGAAGCCGAACGTCTGCATCGGACCGCCAAATCCGGTTACGAAGCCGCCGCCGCACGGAACCCGGCACTGCCAGAAGTAGGTGCCGGTCGCGTGCGGCGAGTTGAAGCTGAACGTCATCACCTTGTAGACGCTCTTCGGGGTCGTCGCCGGGCTGCACGGCGAGGTGGCGCAGAGGTTTGCGTTGGGATTCGACGACGTGCCCATCGGGGCGTTCAGGTTGATCCCGGGGATCGAGAACGTGTGCCCGACGTTGCAGCCCGAATAGGAGTTGAGCTGGTGAACCGCCTTCCCGTTGACGTACTCGACGTCGCCGATAGTCCCGGTCACCTGGCCCCAGAGGTTGTTGCGCAGCGGCGTGCAGCCGTCGAACCCGTAGATGGTCATGTCGATCCGGCTGCCCGCGGGCACCTGGAACAACGTGGTATGCACCCAGGCCTTGGTCTTCGGGTTCTGGATGAAGTAGGACACCCAGTCCGGGTGGGTGCTGACCGTGTTCTGCGCGTCCTCCTGCATCACCACGTGCACCACCGCGCCCGTGTTCGGCGTGACGCCCGAGGCGTAGTCCTCGGTCGGCGGGCCGCCGAGGAAGTAGTGCAGCACGACAAAGGCCCCGATCGCGACGACCGCGAGGAACGCCACGACGAGGAGTGAAACCCTGGCCGGCAATGACACCAGCCATCACCTCGCTTCTGTACACGAGCAGCCCGACCCGGGCACACGCCATGGCGCGTCCGGCCACCGGAAGCTGTCTGACGCCTCGAATCTTCCGGCCCCCGCGGCGAGCACGGCAAGGAAGACCGCCCTGAATGACGAAATTGTCATGGTCAGACCCGGCACTGCCGGCAGCGTCAATGGCCACCCTTGCCGCACGTACCCTGCGGTTTGATCACTGTCTGCTTACCCATAATTGCGGAGAGTCACCATAGCGCAGCGCCGGGCTGAATATCAATTCAGCCACAGGAATCACGCCCCTCTGGCCACTCGCATCACGATGTGCAAAGGTTTGCGCTGGAATTCAAGGCGCTTGACCTGAACCCGGCAAATGGAGTAGATCCTGTGCTAAGCACATACGCGTGCCGAGGGGCGGGTCGGTCGCCACACCCGCTGATGTGGCCAGTGCGATAGCGAAGTGCGCAATGATCACAGACCGTTTGGCCCCATATTCACCGCCATCGGCCCGGATATTGCTGGTTGACGACGAGCCGAAGATCCGGGGGTTCATTGCCCGGGCGCTGACGGCGGCCGGGTATGCGATCGATTGCGCCTCGGACGGGTCAGAGGCGCTCCGGAGGGCAAGTCTCGGCGAGTACGGCCTGGTCATCCTCGATTTGATCATGCCGGACATGGACGGAAGGTCGGTGCTGACCGCGCTGATACGCGAGCGTCCCGAGCAGCCGGTGCTCGTGCTGTCCTGCCTGGACGACGTGACCACCAAGGTCACCTGCCTTGACCTCGGCGCACACGACTACCTGACCAAGCCGTTCTCGCTCGAGGAACTGCTGGCCCGGGTGCGGGTCCAGCTGCGCGGCGAGCAGCACCAGGCCAACGAGGTGCTCAGGGCCGGCGAGCTCGTGCTCGATGTAGGCCGCCTCCAGGCCGACATCGGCACGGGTCCGGTGGCCCTGACCCGGCTGGAGTTCCTGCTGCTCAAGGCGCTGATGGAGCACGCGGGCCAATCGGTGCGCAAGGAGCAGCTGCTGGCGTCCATCTGGGGATACGACTTCGATCCCGGCTCCAACGTCGTCGACGTCTGCGTCCGGCGGCTCCGGTCGAAGCTCGGTTTCGACCTGATCAAGACGGTGCGCGGTGCCGGGTATCAGCTCGCTTCATAGCGGCGCCAGGCTCCCGGTGCTGCGACGCCTCGGCCAGCCGGGCGGCTGGCGCGGCAGGCCCGATGCGCTCGACGCCGCCTGGGTCTCGCTCGTGCTGCTCGGGCTCGCCTGCATCGCGATCTACGCCCGGTGGCAGGCCGTGCCGTTCCATTTCGTCTGGATCACCCTGCTGCTGCTGATGTTCGCGCTCGTGATGCGGTATGCCCACCGCCGGCAGGCTGCCGACACCGAGCGGGCCAGGGTCAGCGAGGAAAATGCGCGGCTGCTCGCGGCCCAGCGCAGGTTCCTGCAGGACGCCTCGCATCAGCTCAAGACCCCGATCACGATCGCCCTCGGTCACGCCGAACTGCTCGCGGGCAGCCTCACCGACCCGCAGCACAGCCGTGACGTCCACGTCGTGGTCGGCGAGCTGACCAGGCTCAAGAGCCTCGCCGAGCGGCTCCTCCTGATCGCCACCTCGGAGAATTCCGACTTTCTCCGGCTCGAACCCGTCGCCCTCGACGGCTTCATCATGGAGGTCCTGCGACGCTGGCGGCCTACGGCGGAGCGGCGCTGGCAGCTCGGCAGGCTCGACCCGGTCACGGTCAGCGCCGACCGCGAGCGCCTCGGCCTGGCCGTGGACGCGCTGCTGGAGAACGCGATCCAGCACACTCGCTCCGGCGACGTGATCCGGCTCGCGGTGCGGCGGATCCGGGGCTCGGTACGCGTGATCGTTGCGGACTCCGGGTCGGGCATTCCGCAATCCGAGCTCGCCTACATCTTCGACCGGTTCCGCACCGGCTCGGGCAGGCCGAGGGGCACCGGCCTGGGCCTGGCGCTGGCCCGTGCGATCGCACACGGGCACGGCGGAGAGGTACTGGCGCGCAGCACGCCAAGTGCGGGCGCTACATTCGAGGTCGTGCTACCGGCCGATCCAGCGGATTCCGCCCAGCTCACCGGCGCAACCGCGACGAACGACGTACCCGCCGGCGTCGCCGGCGGCAATATGGGCGTGTCATGACTAGCCACCCGTCGCAGCAGACTGACGACCGCCTGGCGGCCGGCCCGGTTCCGCGCACGGTCGCCGGCCGGCTCCGCGGCATGAGCCGGCAGAGCAAGATCGTCCTGGCCGGTGCCGCCGCCGCGCTCCTCGCGATCGCGGCGATTACCGCGGTCACCGCCGGCAGCAAGGCAACGCCGCCGCGGGTCCAGCCCCCGGCCAAGGCCTTCACGATCGGCCTGCTCGGCCACGCCGGCCAGCACGTCTCCCTGGCCGAGTACGCCGGGCGGCCACTGATCATCAACTTCTTCGCGTCCTGGTGCACTCCGTGCAAGCGCGAGACTCCGCTGCTGGCCAGGTACTACGCCGAGCACCACGGCCGGGACCTGGTCATCGGCATCGACGCCAACGACGAGGCGGGACCCGCCCAGAAGTTCGTGCAGGCGGCCGGCGTCACGTACCCGGTCGGCGTCGATCCGTTCCCCGCTCCGGTCACGACGTCCTATGGCGTGTACGGGCTGCCGCAGACGTTCTTCCTCAACGCGCGGCACCGCATCGTCAAGCACGTCATCGGCGCCGTGACCGTGACCGACCTAAACGAGGGTGTCGCCCTCATGGACGCGCGGAGCTGACGCATGGCCATACCCCCCGGCCCGGTGGCAGGGCAGACCGGACCGCCCGGCGGGCGCCCGGACGCCGATCCCCCGTACGTGCCGATTCGGGGCAGCGGATGGGGAACGCGCCGCACCCCGCGGTGGGTGCTGGTGGCGCTTGCCCTGCTGGTGGTCGGCGCGGTGCTGGTCGCCCTGGTGCACAAGCCGTCGCAGGCGCAGCGCACCTCCGACCTGCGGGGCTTCGTGAGCGACGTGAACTACGACATCGAGTCATGCGCGGCCGGGGTCGGTGAGTCGCTGACCGCGATGCGCGAGGCCAGCAACGCGTCGGAAATCCAGGACACGATCAGCATCGCCAACCAGGGTGCGGCCAACTGCGAGCCCGCCAACAATGAGCAGATCGACGACCTGGAGCAGTACCAGGTCACCGAGTCCCTGGCCAGCTTCAACCTGCCCAGCGTCGTCACCGGGCTGGTGAACTGGGCGGCACCCGACGCCGTCGACGTGCAGACGGACGTCGCCGCGCTGATGGCGGCCCCAAACCCGCAAGCTAAGACCAAAGACACGGCAAACTTGCAGCGCGCGTTGCGGAAGCTTAACGCTCAGCGCGCGACCATCGACGCGACCATTCAGGCCGCGAGCAGGTCGCTGTCCGCGCACGCATCGCCACCCAAGCTGCCCGGGTGACACACATAGGGAGACATTGATTCCCGATGCCTGGGATGAATTCCGGACTGAACGACAACAACCCGACCCTGGTCGCGGCATTCCGTGCGGCGCTGCTGCATCAGGGCATCTACGTGCTGCTGATCTTCGCCATCCTGGCAGTGGCCTGGGTCAGCGCCAGGGAGTGGCTCCGCCCGGCCAGGGCAGCGCGGTTCGTCACACCCGAGCCGGCCTGGCGGCAGCTGCTGCGGGTCGGCTTCGGCGTCATCTGGATCTTCGACGGCCTGCTGCAGGCCCAGCCCGCCATGGCCGCCGGGCTGCCCTCCCAGGTGATCGAGCCCACGGCTTCGAGCTCGCCCGCCTGGGTGCAGCACGTGGTGAACTGGGCCGGCACCACATGGTCGTACCACCCGATTCAGGCGGGTGCCTCGGCGGTCTGGATCCAGCTCGGGATCGGCGTATGGCTGATCGCCGCGCCCCGGGGCTTCTGGTCGCGCCTGGCCGGACTAGCCAGCGTGGCCTGGGGCCTGGTGGTCTGGGTGTTCGGCGAGGCTTTCGGCGGGATCTTGGCTCCCGGCCTGACCTGGCTGTTCGGCGCGCCCGGCGCGGCGCTGTTCTACTGCGCGGCAGGCGCCCTGATCGCACTGCCCGAGCGCACCTGGCGCTCCGCACGGCTCGGCCGGGCAGTGCTGTCGGTGCTGGGGTTGTTCTTCATCGGCATGGCCGTGCTGCAGGCGTGGCCGGGACGGGGCTTCTGGCAGGGCACGGTGCACGGCCAGCAGGGCACGCTCACCGGCATGGTCAGCTCGATGGCCAGTACGCCGCAGCCGGCATTCCTGGAAGCATGGGTGCGCAGCTTCGCCTCGTTCACCGCCGCGCACGGCTTCGCGGTGAACCTGTTCGCCGTGATCGCGCTGGCGGCCATCGGGGCAGGCCTGCTCAGCGCCGGCCTGCCCGAGGTGGGCCTGCGGGCCCCCGCTCCGTGGCTGCTCAAAGCGACCGTCATTGCCATGGTGGTGCTCTGCCTCGCGGACTGGGTGCTGATCGAGGACCTCGGCTTCTTCGGCGGCCTGGGCACCGACCCGAACAGCATGATTCCGATGGCGCTCGTGGTGGTGGCCGGCTATCTGGCCCTGAGCCCGGCTCCTGCCGTGGTGACCGAGCCAGCCGTGGTGACCGAGCCGGCCAGGCCCGAGCCCGCCGCGGCTGCCGCCGAACCCGCCGCGGCTGCGGCCGCCGGCTCCGGCTCCGCCACCGCCGAGCCGGACCCGGTCCCCCGGCGGGGCTGGCAGGCCCAGCCGGCCCGGCTGGCGCGCTCGTTCGGCGCGGCGAGCACGGGCGCGGTCGTCGCCGTCTGGGCCGTGGCGATCGTCCTGCTGGGCGCCGCGCCGATGGCGCTGGCCCAGACGAACCGCAACGCCTCGCCGATCATCGCCCAGGCGATCGACGGCGACTCCGCCCCGATGGACTCGAAGGCTCCCGCGTTCACCCTGACCGACCAGAACGGCAAGCAGGTCAGCCTCGCGAGCCTGCGCGGCAAGGTCGTGCTGCTGACGTTCCTCGACCCGGTCTGCACCAGCGACTGCCCGCAGATCGCGCAGGAGTTCAAGGGCACCGACCAGGTGCTCGGCGCCCGCGCGCGGAACGTGGAGCTCGTGGCGATCGTGGCCAACCCGCTGTACCGGTCGACCGCGTACACCAGGGCATTCGACGCGGAGCAGCGCCTCACCAAGGTGCCCAACTGGCTCTACCTGACCGGGAGCCTGGCCCAGCTCCAGCAGGCATGGAAAAACTACGCGATCGCCGCGGAGATCGTGCCGAGTGGCGGGATGATCGCCCACAACGACGTGGCCTACGTCATCGACTCGGCCGGCTATACCCGCAACGAGCTGGACTTTGACCCGGGACCTGGCACGGCGAGCTCGGAGTCGTCGTTCTCCGTGGAGCTCACCAACGCGGCCGAGCGGTTCGTGAGGTCATGATGAGCACAGCGACCCTGAGAAGCGGCACATCCGCGCGCCCGCGCCGGGCCGCGCCGGGCGCACGCACGGCCGCGGCCACCATCATCGCCGTCGCGTGCCTGCTGGTGGCCGGCTGCGGCAGCAAGCCAGCGCCCTCCGCGTCGCTGCCGGCCGCTCCCGCCCCGCCGCCGCTCACGACCTCGTTCGCGGCGGCCGGCGGCGCGAGCTGGGCGGTCGTGGAGATGGGCGGGTCAGCCGCACAGGACGACAACTTCTGGCAGGTGTTCGTGCGCCCGGCGGCGACCGGCGGCTGGCGCCAGATGACCCCGCACGGCGTGGCCGACAACGGCGGTCTCGTGGTCGCCAGCCCCGGCAGCGGGTCGCTGGTCGCCGCGTTCCGCCCCAGCCAGCTCCTCACCTACACCCCGCTCGCCGCCAGCACCGACAACGGAGCGAGCTGGTCCTCGGCGGGCCCGCTGAACGCCAGCCTGGCCAGCGCCGCGGATGCGCTCGCGGCCGGGCCGAACGGCCAGCTCATGGCGCTGACCAGCGGCGGGACCAAGGCTGAGCTCGGGCAGCGGCTCGGCACGACGTGGACCCGGCTGGCCACAGTCAGTTCCCTGAACGCGACGCCGCCGGGCCGGGCCTGCCAGGTGACCGGGCTCACCGCGGCCGCGTTCAGCGGCAGCACGCCGATGGTCGCCGCGAGCTGCGGCCGGCCGGGGGTGGCCGGGATCTTCGCCGACACCGCCGGAACCTGGCACGCAGCGGGCCCGTCCGTGTCCGGTGACACGGTCGACGTGCTCGCGCTGGCCGCTTCCGGCTCCGGCCTGGTGACCCTGCTGCGGGCCACGAGCCGAACCTCGGCGAGCATCATCGGGGCCTGGTACAGCGGCGGCCGGTGGACGCTTTCGTCCCCGCTGCGCATCGGCGCCGGCAAGCTGGGCTCGACCGCGCTCGGCCCAGGCGGGTCCATCGGAGTGACCTGGAACGCCGTCAAGGGCGCGACTCTTGCCGGGCCAGGCAAGGCGTGGCAGACGCTGCCGGCGCTGCCCAACCGGGCGTCCACGCTGGCGCTGGGATCGCAGGTAGAGGTCATCGTGGCCAACGGCCAGACGTTCCGGGATTACCAGCTGGCCTCGGGCGGATGGAGTCTGACCCAGACGCTTCACGTCCAGATCCCGTACGGGTCGTCGGGCTGACCCGCGATGAGCTACCTGGACCACTGGTCGTTCGACCCGTTCCTGATCTTCGCGGTCATCCTGGTCGTCTGGCACGAGATCGGCCTGGCCCGCCTCGCCCGCTCCGATCCGGAGCATGCGGGCAAGCGCAGGCTGCGCTCGGTGGCTTTCTACGCCGGGCTTGCCGTGGTGCTGCTGGCCGTCGACTCGCCGGTCGAGTACTTCGCCGACCGCTACTTCTTCATGCACATGCTGCAGCACCTGCTCCTGATGTTCGCCGCGCCGTCGCTGCTCGTGGCCGGAGCGCCGTGGCAGCCGCTGGCCGACGCCGTCCCCCGCCGGGCAGCGGCGGTGGTCGTTAAGTGGTCACGGCCGCTGCGCGCGGCCGTCGACTTCCTGCTCCGGCCCTGGGTCACGGTCGTGGCGTTCAACGCAGTGATGCTGTTCTGGCACATCCCCGCAGCGCTCGACCTGGCCGAGAACAACCCGGCCGTGAAGATCTGGCTGCTGCACTCCTCCTACCTCCTCGTCGGGATCTTGTTCTGGCTGCTGTTCATCCCGTCGCCGCCGCTGCGGATGCGGATGCCGCCCGAGGGGCAGGCGATCGCCCTCGTCGCGACCAACGTGATCATGTGGCTGCTGGCGATGTCGATGAGCTTCCTGACCCAGACGTCCTGGTACTCGGTCTACAACCACGTCCCCGGGGTCACCCTGCCGCCGTTCGCCGATCAGCAGATCGGCGCGGGCATCCTGTGGGTCTGCGGCGACTTCTGGGCCATCCCGGCCCTGATCGTCGCCATCCGCCGGGTCATCAACGCGGACGGCAGCCTGGGCTCCGCGATCGACAAGATGCTCGGCAAGCAGACCGGCACGACCGGCGGCACCGGGTGGGCCAGCCGGGCAGGCCGCTAGGGCCAGTGCCCTGGTCGGCAGACGTCGAATTGCCAGACGGCCGGCCGAGCCTCGAGTCCGTCCAACCCACGACGCCGGGTACGGCCCGGGCCTGCGACGAGGCCCGGGCCGTGCCGGTGTCGCCAGTGCTAGCCGCTCGAGCTAGCCCCCGACCGTGTAGGCGTAGGCAAAGTCGTGGAAGTCGGAGAACGATGCCGGGAACCCGATGGCGGGCTCAGTGGCTGCGAAGTCCGTCGAGTCGATGACGCTGAGGGTGCCGCTCACCGCAGAGCCCGCAGCTGCCGTGGGCGACAGCGTCGCTGTCAGTGTCCCCGTGGCTCCTGGCGCCAGCTCTTCCGGCGTGACGGTGTTGCCGCCACTGATGTCGTTGCCCGACGGTTGCAGTTCGAAGAACCCGACGTGGTTCGTCGTGTTCGTGACCGTCGCCGAGATCGGGACGCTGGAGCCGGTGTCGATGGTCGTCGACGCCGACGTCGGGAGACCGGTCTCGGTGACGGGTGCGAGCTGGTTGTACGCGAGGACCCCAGTGACGGTCTGGGAAAACTCCGTCCCGTCGGTCGTAGCGCCCTGCATCACGTCGATCTCCCACAAGCCTGGCTGGGGATCGGGGGTGATGAGCGAGGCGTTTCCGGTCGGGTTGCCGAGCGTCGGTGTGGTGTCGGTTGCTGTGACCTCGAAGTTGAATGACTCGGGGCCAGTAGACGCGAGGTCGGCGGGCGAGAACAGGTAGTAGTAGACCGGGTCGTCGGCAGCGTGGTCCGGCGCGGTGAACGACAGGTCGAGGTCGTTCTCACCCGGGGGCACGTCCACATAGAACGTCTTGATCTGCCCGGCACCGCGAGATACTGAGCTGGTCAGTGTGGCGCTGAACGAGCCACCGGCCGACGGGATGAGGGTACGCCGGGCGATCGGCACCGAGCTCTCGAGCCCGAACGGCGTCGTGAACTGCACCGACTCGGGGGCATCGCCGGGGGCCTGCGGGAGGGCGATGCGCAGCGGCACGCTCACCGAGCTGTGCGACGGGATGAAGACGGGCGCCGACGCCGGGCGATAGGTGAAGTTCTGGCCGCTGGCCTGGAAGGTCACGGTTCCGGTGTAGGGCCCTGGGACGTCCGGCGGACTCTGCACGTGGCCCCGGCCATTGGCCCACAGGATCTGGGCCGTCCAGGTCCCGGGCATCGGATGCTCGACCGTGCTGTGCTGGATGTCAGGGCTGGCGTTGGGCCCGTTGGCGGCGCCGTAGTCGTACGAACTCTGGGCCAGCCTCCCGGCCGGGTCGGTCAAGATGAACGACAGGATGTTGTCATCACTGTTGGTCGGGTCCGGCCAGCGCATGTCGGCATCGAGCACGCTGACGCCCCTCGGCACCGTGAAGGTGATCGGCGCCGCCGCGGTCGCCCCCTGGGCGGGAATCGCGGCGCTCGGCGACGGGGCGCTGACGTTCTCGGTGACGGGATTGCCGAAGCTCGTCTCGCTTCCAAGTACCCGGTAGGTGCCGGTGACCCTTTCGGGGATGGAGGAGGCGTTGCGCAGCGTGACCGATGTGTTCACTGATGAGCCGCCCGGGCCCTGTACGTCGAGTTGGGTGGGGCTGTCCACCAATTCGGGAGCATTGAAATGCGTCTCCGACGCGCCCGGCATCTGGCGGGCCGCCTCAACGGCCGCGTACACATTCAGGAGGCCAGCGCCCTGCTGGTCTGCCGGAGCCCCGATGTCGGTTGCCGTGCTGGTGAGGATCTCCTTCACCTGGGCTGGCGTCGGGGTGGCTCCGCCGTGGGTGTCACGGTAGGCCTGGATCACGTCGGCGGCGGCGCCGGAGACGAAGGGGGCCGACTCGCTGGTGCCGCCAAAGCCCTCGGTCGGAACTGGCGGTGTGTTGCCGGCGCCGACGGCAGCGAGCGCCAGGTAGCCGGGGGCGACCAGGTCCACCACCACGCCATTGGGAGCGGTGCCGCCCGACGACAGGGTCGTCATGTTGTTGTCTTCCCAGCCCCTCGTGTAGCCGTCGGCCTGGGCAAGGAGCCTGAGGTCGTTCGTACCGCCGACGTCAATGATGCTGGGGTTAGCGGCGGGCTCCTCGACCGTGCCGGACGAGCCGCTGTCGCCCGCGCTCTCGACTACGACAACACCCGCCTGCACCATGGCTACATTCGTCGGTTCGAGCAGGTCGTCGTTGGCACCCGGCAGAGCGCCGAAGCCGTAGGACTCGGACACGACGTTGACGCCCTCGTTCACCGCCTGCTGCAGCCCGGCGATGACCTGCGACTCGGGAGCCACGATTTGACCCAGCGAGTTGGTGTCGGTGAAGGCACCGGTGGTGAGGAGAGAGGCGCCGGTGGCGTCACCCACGATTCGGAAGCTGCAGTTCGCGGGGATGTTCGAGAAGGGCAGCTGAGACGCGTAGGTGTAGGTGACTGTCCCCTGGGCGGCCATGGTGGAGACGTCTCCGTTGAACTCGTCGCTGAAGACGTTCTCGTTCGGGTTCGGGGCGTCGATGATCACGTGCTGCCCGTTGGGCCGGATCATGTTGGGGTTCCCGGCCAGCGTGTCGGCGTCGACGTTCCCGATGATGACGCCCTTGCCCGTCGCGATCTTGGACGCTTCGAATGGGTCGGACGGGTTGTTGGATGCGTCGTTGATGCTGGTGAGGGCTTCGGGCTCCAACAGCGGTTTGCCAGGAGATGTATTGCACAACTGCTGCCCGTCGGCCGCCCGTGCCGGGATGGTCGCCTTCCGCACCCGGGAAGCGGCCACCGTCTTCGTGTTCGACGCGGCGTCCCCGATGATGATGGTTCCGTCGGGGACGACCGCCTTGACGCCCCGGGTGTGGCTGACTGCCTGTGCTTCGGCCGCAGGCATTGTCGCCGCGACCGCGTTGAGGAGCGAAAGGGTCGTGATATGCGTGGCCCCGACCTGCTTCAGCTGGGCTACGAGCGGAGCCTGCATGGACGCGGCCGTTGATTCTCGGGCGTCCCGGTGGGCCTGGTTCGCCGGCAGGTTGGTGAGCTGGTCGCCGAACACGACCACCACGCGCTCTCGCTTGCCGGACGAGCGGGTTTTGACCTGGCTCGGGCTCAACTTAGAAAAGCTGGGCGTCGGCACACTGGCTCGGGCGGCCGAACCGGCTGCCCAGCTAGTGCCGGTTATCGCTGTGATGCCGAGTGCGGCCGCACCGAGCAACGAAACGGCCTTACGGAGAGTTAAAGACATTCTGCTGCCGCCATTCCGACCCTCTGCCGGGCTCCCTGGACATAACCGTGCTTTCGGGTGTTACACCCTTATCGCCGCTGGATCAAGGGCGGATTAGAAGTCCGCTCCAGGTGTCATGGGCGCACAGAGTGGCCTCTACCACTTGATCCGGTCGCTGGGGCCTCCGCGGGCCGTCAGCTCAGCCGGCCGGCGAGGAACTCCGCCCAGGTCCGGGTGCCGATCAGGGTGTCCGCGGACGGCTCGGGGATCAGCGCGCCGTCCCGGATC
>Ga0209333_1001029_pt1 | contig 14249 bp, 10 predicted proteins | sample BlaSpr_A8_OM2_O3_FD_187982 | JGI IMG/M metagenome (GOLD analysis project Ga0209333, IMG submission 187982) | Forest soil microbial communities from Thunder Bay, Ontario, Canada - Black Spruce, Ontario site 2_A8_OM2_O3 (SPAdes) (version 2) | ecosystem: Environmental > Terrestrial > Soil > Boreal... | reverse complement strand
TGGGCGGCTTCGAGCAGAGCATCAAGGAGCGCGTGCTCAATCTCAGTCCGCAAGTCCAGATACTCGATTCGCGGGGATCGATCGACAACTACGGCGACATCGAGAAGAAGGTCGCCGGCGTGCCCGGCGTCAACGGCGCGGAGTCGTATATCATCGGACAGGCAATGCTCAGCTCGGGGCGTGGGATCGGCGGCGTCGTCGTGCGCGGGGTCGAGCCGAACAATCCGGTGGTGCGGGGGCAATGGGGCCGCTACATGACGGCCGGCGGCCTCGACAATCTCGAGCGCAGTTACACGATTCCGGCCGGCGCCGCGGGCCCACAGGTTACCACCGGCGGCCTAGCAATCGGGGTCAGTCTTGCGAAGAAGCTCAAGGCCAAGCCGGGCGACGCGGTTCGGATCGTCGCGCCGATTATTTCGCCCGACGGATCGCTCTCGACCAAGAGCGGGCAATTCGTGATTGGCGCGATCTTCGATTCGGGAATGAACTTCATCGACACCAACATGGTCTTCATGGACCTGGCCCGCGCCCAGGATTTCTTCGGCCGCGCGGGCAAAGTGGACGCCGTCGATATCCATCTCGCCAATCTCGACCAGACCGACGCGGTCACCAATGCGGTGACTCAGCTGTTCCCGACTCCTTATCGAGTCCGCAACTGGATCGAGTTCAACGAATCGGCCGCCGCCGGCTTCGCACTGCTCAAGCGAGTGTATGCGCTGGTGCTCGTGATGCTGATCGGGGTCGCCGCGTTCAACCTGGTCGCGACGTTGATCATGGTGGTGATGGAAAAGCGCAAGGACATCGCGGTGCTGATCGCGATGGGTGCGAAGCGACGCGACGTGCGCCTGATTTTCGTGTTGAAGGGGCTGATCGTCGGCGCGGCGGGAACCATCGCCGGCTTGATCCTTGGCGCGACCGGATGCTTTGTGCTGGCGCGTTACCAGTTCATACACATCCCGCGCGAAATCTACGGCATCTCGACGCTGCCGATCGCAGTGGCGCCGTCGAACTTCGCCGCCGTCGCGCTAGCCTCGATGCTGCTGTGCCTGCTCGCGACTGTATATCCGGCGCGGCAAGCATCACGCGAGATGCCGGTCGAAGTCTTCCGCTCCTAGCTCCTCACCCAACCCGACCCCACCTCCGCGGACGACTAATTACTGATTGTCTGGTGTGCGATTAGTATTGGTGGGGGGCTTGGCGAGCTTGGGTTTGCGAACCACCAAAGTCTCGTGACCGCGAACCTTGATCGTGCGCGCGGGGTCTGACGAAAAATTCTGGATCGGTCCGTCAGAATTCCGCGGGCGCGACGAGGTGCGCTTGCGCCGCCAGTTGGTGAGCTCCTTCGACAGTTTTGAGGCCAGCGAGTCGTTGTCCTGGCCGTCCCCGTTCGATTCCCCGCTTTCCTTGTCGAGGTCGCCCTCGAACTCAGCGGGACTCATTTGCGTTCTCTCTTCCTGTGACGTGGATTTGTCCTCCTTGATTTAGGACTGTTTGGAAACAGAATTTTAGTTACCGAAATTATGTACTGACGTAATCGGCGCTCGCCTTGGCGGCCACCCGGAATCGTTAAATCAGTGGATAAGATTGTGTCTCGACTGCGTACCGAATCTGAACTTTATCGGCGCGTTTCGGCTTGGGATGAATTTTTATGTGGGATTCTTTCAGGCGGATTTTCCGCCGACCGGGTTTGTTTCGCCCGGCCGGCGTTCAAGTCATGGTTGAGTTAGTCTCACAGTTTAAGCAAACAGACTCTGCATGCGGAGCGCGAGCCCCATGTCGCCGGCGATTCGCAGTTTGCCGCTCATGAACGCGACCTGCCCGTTCAGCTTGCCGGTGGTCATATCGACGTAGTCCTGCGCCGTCATCGAGATGGTGATACTGGGTGAAGCGGCCGGTCCTTCGTTGACCGTGCAGGTTTCGTTGTTGATCACGACGTTCCACTTGCCGCCGTTGTCGCCGGAAAGATCGAACTGGTAGGTAGCATTCAAACCCTTCGCCGCGTCCTTGTTGAAACGACTGGGCATCGCCGCGAAGATTTCTTTGGGGGTAGTAGGTGCTGCATCAGCCATGGAAAATTGAGTCCTCCTGATCGGAGCGGCGTATCCCGCGCTCTTTCCGCCATATAAGCGTTCGGCTCGAACCGTGTCAATAGTAACAAGCCTCGCTCAGTCACGCCTTGTTGTCCCGACCGGTAAATCAAAGCCCGAACATGTTTCCGGGCACCACTCTGATGAGGTTACCCGTCACACGCACCGACGACGCGTTCTCGGTGATCGTGACCGCCTGCTGCTTTTGCGCGTCGGTCTTGACCGTGCCGTCGAGGTACGCGTCCTTGCCGATCACCTTGACGGTCACGCTCGTCAGCCCCGCGGCGTAAAGCTGCGAGGCGATCGCAGCTTGACGCGCCGCCCAATCGGCGGTGTCGGTTTGCAGCGAATCGATCACGTTGCCGACTCCCGGAACCTGGCGCACGAGTTTTACCGCGTACTCCTTGGCATCATTGTCAAACACCTTGCCGAAGATCGTAACCGTGCTGCCACTGGTGTAGCAGTTCACGCGACGGGTGCGTTTGCTCGACGACAGCACCTGGATGACGCGCTGCTGCAAGGTAAGCGTCGGCGTCGGTGGCGGCCGATACGTATGATGCCTGCGCGGTACTGGCGGCGCGGGCGCGACGGCCTCCGCCGGCGGCGTCTCGACTGCGGCGGGCGTCGGCGCGCTGACCGCTTCCGACGCGGCGGCCGAAGCCTCGGGCGCCGGCGGTGCGCTGGCAAACTCAGGCGGCTCGGTCGGGCTCAATCCCGTCAGCTTGGTGTTGAGTTGCGACTCGAGTGCGTCCTTGGTCGACGGATCGTTGGTGAAGAGAATGGGGTAGTCGATCTCGACCTCGCTGCCGCTGAACGGCGGGTAGTTCCACGACGAAACGTCCTTCACCACTTCCGCATCGAACGCCGGATTCGGATTGATAGAGGTCCGCACCGAGGCCGCGTCAACGCTGCCGGAGGGCAGCACCCGGACTCGCACCACCATCGCGTTGCGCATCGTGCTGTCACCGGCCAGCGCACGCGTGTAACTGTCCAGCAGCGCGTCCTTGTGATCATCGAAAACTTTTCGCGCCGCATCCTGGTTGCGCTCGGGAGCCGACGCTGATTCTCCTGTCACCTGCACCGGCATCGCGTTCGCCAACGCCACCAGCGGCCCGGTCGGCACCGCCGCTGCCACCGACGCGGCCGCCGACGGCGACGCGTTGGCCACAGGCGCCTCCGCAGCCTTGGTGCTCAGATGTATCGCGAGCCACGCGCCGCCGCCGAGCGCGATGATCGCGGCGATCAGGTAAGTGAGGACGCCGAATCTGCCGCCGCCTTCATTTTCGCCGTCGTCGTTCGGCATTCTGCCCGTGATACGCGACGAGGCCGACGAACTTGGCCGCAAAGTCGTCTGCTTGCGCGAGGTCGGCGAGCGCGGTGGCGGCGGAGTGTAGGTTTCGGCCGCCGATTCGACTCCCAGCCGAGCGCCGCAGAAATTACAGATCAGTTCGCCCGGCTGCGCTTTGCCGCCGCACACAGGGCACTCGATTTGCCCCTCGCCGCTGGCGCTCTCCGCCGCTTCGACGAAGGCGGGAGCCGCCGCCGGAACCAATGCGGTTCCGTCGGCATCACAAAACTTTTCAGAGTCAGGGTAGGTTCTTTGGCAGCGCGGGCACCTGTTCATGTCAGTAGGAAATCCTCTGGTCGAAGTTTCGATGATATCGGAGCGAATTGCGACACGCTATTCAACTCCTCGCGATCACTTCGGCGCCGAACTTTTCCATCGCCGCGAGATGCTCGCGGGTAGTCGGGGCGGGCCCGATAATTATTCGCGATACGCCCATCGCGGCGAATTTTTCGATATCACCGGGCTTCAATTGTTCGCGCAGCCTGCTCACCGTAATTTCCAGCGGCACCGTCCGCTCCGCCGCGCGCTCGTGCTCCCGCAGACGCTGGATGGTCGCCGCGATCTGGTCGTTGCCCTCGGCGATTCCGTACCAGCCGTCGCCGAGTTTCGCCGCGCGCTTGAGCGAGGGTTCGGTGTTGCCGCCGAACACGATCGGCGGATGCGGTTTTTGCGCGGGCTTGGGCATGAACTTGAATCCTTCGACGCTGATAGTCTTGCCGTGATATTCCGGCGCATCGCTGGTCCACAACTCCTTCATCAGCGCGATGTATTCGCGCGTGCGAAGAGCGCGGTCCTTGAAATTCATTCCGACTCCTTCGAACTCCTCTTCCAGCCAACCGATCCCGACGCCGAAAATAAATCGCCCACCTGAAAGCACGTCCAGGCTCGCGACCGCCTTGGCAGTGGTAAACGCATTGCGAATCGGCAGCACGAAGACTCCAGTCGCCAGCCGAATCTTCGTGGTGACGCCGGCGACATAGGCCAGCGCCAGCAAGGGATCGTGCAGGGGCGTCTCCGGCGGCGCGCCCATCCTTCCTGTAGAAGAATACGGATACGGCGAGCGGTACGTTACCGGCAAGATGATGTGCTCGGGGATCCAGAGCGATTCGAAACCGCTCTCCTCGGCCTTGCGAGCGACCGCCGCGATACTGTTGGGCGAGGTTTGATATAGAAATGTGCCGAATTTCATTGGACTTGCCGCTCCCGCTGCCAGGAAAGTTTTACAATCCTAGCCAGTTTCCAGCTTCACGGCGAAGACCGCTGGATCCTCAATCGTGCGCAAATCGAGCTGGAAGGAATCATCGGCCACCCGCCCGATTATTCGCGCGCGCCGGAACATCGCCGCGATCGCGTTGGCTGATTTCTCCGGATGAGTCACGCGCAGCGCAGCCGACTTCAACTCCTCGACCGGCATCGCGCCCGAACCGACCTGTGAGGCAGCCTCGACGATTTCGACGAGGTAGCCGGGTCCCAGCCGCTCCGCCACGATGTCCCGCGCGCGCGGCGCGATCGACGCGATCTCACTTGCGCGCCGTCCCAGGATTCGAAGCGTCGGCAGCTCGTTGCGCAAATCGCGTGAGCGAAGATACAGCCGCAACGTGGCTGCCAGCGCCGCCAGCGTCAGCTTGTCGCATCGGAGCGCACGCTTCAGCGGATTGCGCTTGATTCGATCGAGCGCGGCGCGGCGCCCGACGACGACGCCCGCCTGCGGCCCGCCCAAAAGTTTGTCGCCCGAGAAGGTGACAACCGCGGCGCCCGCGGCGATTCGCTCGCGCACGATCGGCTCGCGTGGAATCCCATACTCAGTGAGATCGATCAGCGCGCCCGCGCCAAGATCCTCCATCACGTCGATTCCGCGCGCGCATCCAATTTCGACCAGGTCCTCGAGCGTAACTTCGCTGGTGAAACCAACCACACGGTAGTTGGACGGATGAACTTTCAGAAGCAGCGCGGTCTGCGGCCCGATCGCATCCGCATAGTCGCGCGGATGCGTGCGATTGGTGGTCCCAACCTCGCGCAGAATCGCGCCGCTCTTGGCCATCACGTCGGGCAATCGAAACGACCCGCCAATTTCGATCATCTCGCCACGAGATACGATCACTTCGCGCCCCTCGGCCAGCGAGTTGAGCGCGAGCACGACCGCGGCGGCGTTATTGTTAACGACGGTGGCGGCCTCGGCGCCGGTCAGCGCGCAAATTTCGTCCTCGACGATCGTATCGCGATCGCCGCGCCCGCCGGTCTCGAGATCGTACTCCAGGTTGACCGCCGAGCGCGCCGCCATCTCGATCGCTTCGATCGCCGATTCTGCCAATATCGCGCGACCGAGATTGGTATGCAGCACAACCCCGGTCGCATTGACGACCGGCCTTAGCGCCGGCTCATCCGTGGCGACCTCGCGGGCTGCCGCTCGTACGACGGCATCGACCGCAGCGGCGCGATCGAGCGGACCCGTGTCGCGTCCCGCAAGAATCGCGGCGCGCAACTCCGCCTGCGCCCGCTGCAGCATCAGTTTGAGGTAGCTGTGGCTGAATCCGGCGAGGCTGGGATTCGCCTCCGCCGCGCGAAGGCATTCGTCAATCGGCGGCAGCGCACGAATTGATTCGGCGCGATTGTCAGCATCGGCGTCACGATTCTTTCGGGAATGCTTCGGCACGGGGGTAGATTATCAAAGAGAGCGCGGGCATTCAGCTTGATGCGCGCAACCTAACCCCTAACCCCTTCCCTGGGAAGGGGAACAATCGCACTAGAGAGATTAAGTTGCTTCTTCAATCTCTGCCTGGGCTTGCGCGATTAGCTTGAGCTTCGTCAACAAGATGAATCCGCACATAAGCGAGAACGCCGCGCAGAACATCACCGCTGTGCGCGGACCGAAATTCTCGCCGATGTAGCCGACCGCCAGGCTACCGAGCGGCGCGGTGCCGATGAACGACAGCGTGTAGATGCTCATGACGCGCCCGCGCAGTTCGTCGGTGACGAACATCTGCAAGAGAGTGTTGGTCGTCACCATGTGATTCATCAGGCCGACGCCGATGAACATCTGTGCAAGCAGCGAGAGCGACATCCAGGTGGACAGGCCGAAGCCCGCGGTCGCAATCGCCATGCAGAAGATCCCGAAGACCAGGTTCTGCCGCAATACTTTAGGAGCGGTCGAGCGCACGTTCATCACGATTGCGCTTGCCACTGCGCCCAGTCCCTGCGCCGCCATCAGGAAGCCGTAGCCATGCGCGCCGACGTGGAGCAGGTCGCGCGCGAACACGGGGATCAGCACCGAGTACTGCATCCCGATTCCCATGTTGATCGCGACCAGCACCAGCAGCCACAGCGTCGGCCGATGCTGCCAGACATACGCGAGCCCGAGCCGCACCTGGCGCATCATGGTGGCGCCGAATTCGCGCCGCTCGCGACGCGGCAGTTCCATCTGAAAGAGGCTCCAGATAACGGCGAGATAGCTGAGGCCGTTGAGCATGAAGCATCCGGCAACGCCGATCACGGCGATCGACAGGCCGGCGATCGCGGGCCCGATCATTCGCGCGCCGTTGAAGATCATCGAGTTCATCGCGATCGCGTTGGGCAGGTCTTCGCGTCCGACCATCTCGACCACGAACGCCTGCCGCCCCGGCATATCGAATGAGCTGACGAGCCCGTTGAGAGCGGCGAGCGCGATCACATATTCGACTTTCACGGCGCCGCCCCACGTCAGTCCTCCGAGTACGAACGCACTCAGCATCAACAATGTTTGCGCGCCGATTATGAGTCGTCGCCGATCGACGTGATCGACCACCACGCCGGCGAACAGCGCGACCAGCACGATCGGCATGTAGCTCGCGAAGGCAACGACGCCGAGCATCAGCGATGAATTGGTGAGCTTCAGCACCAGCCACGCCTGCGCGACCGATTGCATCCAGGTGCCGATCAGCGAGATCAGCTGGCCGACGAAGAAGAGCCTGAAATTGCGGTGCCGGAGCGCGCGGAAGGCTGTCAGCCGTCCGCTCCAGCTATCCTGCGCAGGAACGTCCCCGCCGGCCTCGTCAGCTTCAGCGGCTTCTATTTCAGGAACCGTATCGATGACTATCTCCTTTTACCTCGCCCGTGCTATACGCGAGAGACTGCCGGCCGCAACACGACCGCAGGTGTGGGATTCCGCGGGCTCGTGCTTCTCCCCCAATCCAACGGTCATTCAAATCAAATTTCTGAACTCTCTCACTTTGCCAGAGCCGATTTAATCAATCGAGTGCCTTGCCGCGATGCTGTCTCTTTGCAACCCTTCACCAGGTGACGAACGCGCTGTTATCGCGAATCGAACTTCGCTTGATCGACGCTGCCGGTCATTCGCGAGCGGTCGCGCTCGATGCGCATGAATCCATCGCGGTCCGCGACGGCCTGACGCTCTCGGCCCATCTCGAACAGGCTATCGGTGGCACGATAGTGCGCGCGACGATTGCAAATCGCGGCGCCGAGGCCGTTCGACTCACGGCTGCCATCTTCGAAGTCGCTACCGGCTTCGCCGCGTCCGCGCCCGCGCGATTCTTCAAGCACGGCTACCAATCATGGAGTGCTTCCGGCGGCCACGGCGTAGGCGCGTCGCGAGCCCATCCGCGCGACGCCGCCAACTTCATCACGCGGGTCAATCATCAGAGCGAACCGACTCGTCCGCCGGAATTTCCCGAAGCGCAAACATCGGAACTTTTCACGATCGTTGAGAGCAGCAATGTCGCGGAGCGCGTACTGGCGGGATTCATCGGAGCGGCCACTTCGCTCTCAACTCTCACAGTCTCGAATTCTGAAAAAATAATCGCACGCGCGATTCTCGACGAAGTGATCCTCGCGCCGGGGGCGCATCGCGAGCTCGATCCGCTGTTCGTCGCCACCGCCGATGAATCCGCCGCACGCCTCGCCGCGCGATGGGCCGACGCAACCGGCCGATGGATGAACGCGCGGGTCAGCGCGCCGTTTCAGCGCGGATGGTGCTCCTGGTACCACTACTTTCACGCGATCACCGAGGACGCGCTGCGGGCCAACCTCAAGTCGCTCGAGGCGATGCGCACCGAGTTTCCGCTCGAGGTAGTCCAGCTCGATGACGGTTTTCAATCCGCGCTCGGCGACTGGGATACGACCAACGCAAAATTTCCCGGCGGACTGAAAGCAATCGCCGGCGAAATTCGCGCCGCGGGATTTAAGGCGGGCATCTGGACCGCGCCATTTCTTGCCGCCCGCGATTCGCGCCTGATGATCAATCATCCCGACTGGTTCATCATGCACGGCGAGACCGGCGAGCCGGTTCGCGCCGGCTACAACGCGAACTGGACCGCGAGCGGCGACAAGTTCGCATACGCGCTCGACCCGAGCAATCCACTGTTTCGCGCGCACTTGCGCCATCTGTTCACGAAGCTCACGCACCACTTCGGCTTCTCGTATCTCAAGCTCGATTTTCTGTACGCTGCGGCCGCACCCGGCCGGCGCCACGATCCAAATCTCACGCGCGGCGAGACCCTGCGCCACGGCCTCGAGGCGATTCGGGCCGGCGCCGGCGACGACGCGTTCATCCTCGGATGCGGCTGCCCGCTTGGCCAGGCGGTCGGCGTCGTGGACGGGATGCGCATCGGCCCCGACGTCTCGCCGTTCTGGGGCTCGACGGCTTCGGGAGCCGGTGACCCGTCCACGGTCTACGCGCTCGACGCGATCATCGCGCGCAGCTTCATGCATCGCCGTTTGTGGCTGAACGATCCCGATTGCCTGATGCTGCGCGCGCGCGAAACGCGCCTCAGCGCCGACGAGCGCGCCGCCCTGGCCGCGACCATCGTCGCCAGCGGCGGGATGCTCCTAATCTCCGACGACATGAGCCTGCTCGACGCCGAGGCGGGAAAATTATTTCGCGCCGTCGCGCAGATCGCAGAGGAGATCGATTCCAACGCGATCCGCGAACCGGTCCTGGCGCTTGATCTTATGACTGCGGGTGAGGTACGCGGGATGATCACAGAAACCGCTGATGGTGGCGCGATTGCGATGCTCCTGAATCGCAGCGACGCGCCCGCGCGCGTGCAGACCTCCGATTTGAAACTCGGCGAGAGAGAGATAGCCGCGTTCGACCTGGCGCACGACGAGAAAATTGAAATCTTCGATACGATCGATCTGCCGCCGCACTCGGCGCGCATCTTGCGCGTCAAGCGGTAGAAGGCAGATCGATCACGCTCGCGCCTGCGCCTGAGTGCAATACGGATCGCCAATTTTCCGGCGACGCGCCCGGATAAAACTTCGCGTAGTATCCGCGATCGATCGATTCGATTACCGCGTCAGCGCTTGCCAGGTCGCATAGCGCGACGATCGAGCCGCCGAAGCCGGCACCCGTCAGCCGCGCGCCGAGCGCACCGCCGCGACGCGCGCATTCCACAATTGTGTCGAGCCGATCCGTGCTGCATTCGAAGTCATCCGCAAGACTCGCATGCGACGCATTCATCAACTTTCCCATTTCGTCGAGACGGCCCGTCTCGAGCACATCCGCCGCGCGAATCACCCGCTGGGTCTCGTTGAACACATGTCGAGCACGTTTCAGAATTTCCAGTGGGCGCTTTGGATCGAGCGCGATTCGACTCGGGCCGTGGCCAAGCAACTCCATATCCAGCGCCGACTGTGAGACGCCTAGGATGTTTGCCGCCTCTTTGAAATCCGGGTCGAGCCGCGCCGGCGACGATGCCGCGAGTTTCTCGACGAGGTCCACTGCGTTCCATCCTGGCTGCGCGCGAACCACGTCGCCGAGGATCTTCACGTCGTCGAACTTCAGCGCGCGCCCGAGAATTCGCGCCGCCAGCGCGCATTCGATGACGCGGCGATTGTATTCCGCGCGCACCTTTCCCGACTTGTCCGCGACTTCACGGCTGTCTGCCACGACCAGCGCCGCGTTCGCCGGCATCTTGATCCCGCGCACTCGCAGCGGCTCGAACTCGATGAACAACGCGTGGTCGCGGCGGCCGAGAATCGACGCCGCCTGATCCATCCCACCCCCGCGCGTGCCGACGTACCACTCGCTGCGCGCAACCATCGTCGCCGCTTCGAGCGGGTCGAGTTCGAGTTCGTTGACCGCCATGAACGCCATCGCGGTCGAGACGGTCAGCGCGCTGGACGACGAGAGACCTGCAGCGATCGGCACGCTGCTATCGACCGCCATCGATGCGCCGCGCCAGTTGATCCGCGTGGAGAAGCGATCGATTACGGCCTGGACTGCGGCCTTCACGTAGTTCGCCCAATCGCCGGTTTCGTACGGCGGAATCTGTTGTTCGATTGCGAAACGGCGCGGGGGCCAAACAGGGTCGGCGTTCACCAGTTCGATCTCGCCGGTCGCGTTCGCGGCGGCGACGACGATTGTGGACCGATCGATTGCGACCGGCAGCACGGGCAGGCCGCTGTAGTCGGTGTGCTCGCCGATCAGATTGACGCGGCCCGGCGCGCGGACCGCGAGGACTCGCGCGTCGGCGCCGCTACGAACGCTCGCAGCGAGCCGTTTGGCGCGCGCCAATTCTTCGGGGTTCCATCCGTCAGGCAGACTCATCGGCGCTTTCTCTTTGGCTTGAACCAGGCGCGGGCGGCCTCGAGATCTTCGGGCGTGCCAACGTCGCTCCAGAATCCGCGCATGTCGACCGCCCGCACGACGCGGCCGCCTGCGATCATTTGCGCGATTGCGGCCGGCAGCTCGAGTTCGCCGCGAGCGGACAGCGTCAGCCGCGCGAGGTAGTCGAAAATTATCTGGCCGGTAGCGAAAAGTCCCGCGTTGTTCCATTCGGTCTTCGCGGTCCCGGGCGCGGGCTTTTCGTCGAGCCGTTCAACCGTCATGTGCGCGTCCACGTAAACGGCGGCGCCGCGAAACGGATCCTTGACGCGATTCACCGCGAGCATCAAATCGTATTCGTCGTTGCGCGCGTGATGGACGAAGCGCGGATAGTTCGCGCGGTCCATCAGGATGTCGCCCCATCCAAAGACAAAGCGCTCATGCCCCGCGAGGTGCGCCCTTGCCGCGAGCATTGCGCCGCCGGTCCCGTTCAACTCCGGTTGCGTGACGGTGAGTACATTGATTCCAGGATTTTCGCGCGGATAAGTTTTCGCCCATCTTTCGATTTGCGCGGACAGGTAGCCCGTCACGACGATGAAGCGGGTCAATCCGGCGCCGGCGAGCGCGTCGACGATATGCGAAATCAGCGGCGCGCCCGCGATATCGAGCAGCGGTTTCGGCGTGTCCGTCGTCAACGCGCCCAGGCGTTTGCCGCGCCCCGCCGCTAGCAGCACTGCCGTCGTGATTTCTGCCGCCACGCCAGTCAAGATAGCACTGCACGAGTGTTCGAGCGTGCTTGGCTGGCGGTATATAGTTGAGTAGAAGTTTAGCGAGAGCCGCAAATGTTTGGTGAGATAAGTCCCCGCAAGAAAGCGCGCGCGCCGTTCATCTCGATCGAGGAAGCGCTCGAGGAGACGCGCCGCGGCCACATGATCATCCTGATGGATGACGAGCAGCGCGAGAACGAAGGCGACCTGTGCATGGCGGCCGAGAAGGCCACGCCCGAAGCGGTCAACTTTATGGCCAGGTTCGGGCGCGGGCTGATTTGCCTGCCGATGTCGGCGGAGCGAATCGACCGGCTCGGGCTCAGCATGATGATTGGCGACAACCAGGCGCCGCTCGGCACCGCGTTCACGACGGCGATCACGGCGCGGCGCGCGTCGGGATCGGGAATCTCTGCTCAGGATCGATCGACGACGATTCTGCAGGCCGTGCGCGAGGACGCCAGCGGCAGCGAGTTCATCACGCCCGGCTACGTCTATCCGCTGCGCGCGCGCGACGGCGGCGTGCTGGTGCGCACCGGGCAGACCGAGGGCGCAGTAGATCTCGCGCGGCTGGCGGGACTCAAGCCGGCGGGCGTCATCTGTGAGATTTTGAAAGAAGACGGCACGATGGCGCGGCGCGACGACCTGGTCGAGTTCGCGAAAGTGCACGGGCTCAAGATCGTCACGGTCGCCGACATTATCGAGTACCGGCTGCGCAACGAGACGATGGTGCAGCGAATCGCGGAGGCGAAGCTGCCGACCGCGTATGGCGAGTTCAGCGCGATCGTCTATCGCAACCTGGTCGATTACACCGAGCACCTGGTGCTGGTGATGGGCAAGGTCGACCCGAAGAAGCCGATCCTGGTTCGGGCGCATCGCGAATACCTGCCGGGCGACGTGTTCGGCTACTCGCTGCGCAACACGCGCAATCTGCTGCGCTCCGCGATGGAACGAATCTCGGCGGCGGGCGAAGGCGTGCTGCTGTATCTCAAACGCGAATCGAATGCGCTGGCGTCGGATTTCGACGGCGGGCGCACGCCGCGTCGGGCAACTACGCGGGCCAACACGCCGGAGGCCGATTTCCGCGACTACGGTATCGGCGCGCAGATTCTGCGCGATGTGGGCGTGCGCAAAATGATCATCATGTCGGACGCGACGCCGCGGCTGGCGAATCTGCCGGGCTACGGATTGGAGATCGTAGGATCGGTTCCGCTTTCGACCAACGGCAAGCACAGCGCCGCCGCGAAGTAGATGCTAACTGTCAAGGAACCACGGCGCCGTGGGCGTGGTTTAGTTTCCGGTAGATCATGACGCGAAATTTCCGATTGTTTTCAAAAGCCACTTTGCTGGCTGGAGCGATTCTCGCCGTAACTTTGTTTGCGGCGCCGCCAGCTCGTGCCGTCAAGGCAGATGAACTCGTAAAAATCACGTCGGCCACGATCGATCCGCCGCTGAAGGCCGGGGGCGCGAGTACGCTCGAGGTCGCGGCCACGGTGATCGAAGGATGGCATATCAATTCGGATAAGCCGTTCAGCGAGGATTACATTCCGACCAAGGTCGAGGTCCGCGGCCCGGTCAGCGTGACGCCCGGGGCGATCAAGTACCCGGCGGCGGAAACAATGGCGCTCGATCCGGCGGCCGGCGGCGACAAGATTTCGGTATTCGGCGGCGATCTCAAGTTTGAAGTGCCGCTCAAGGCTGGCGCCGACTTCGCGCCGAAGCCCGGGGACGCGATCACGGTTACGATCGACTACCAGGGCTGTAATAACAACGAATGTCTGCGGCCGGCCTCTGTCAGTACTACGGTCGCGGTGGCGGCTCCAGGAGCGGCAGCAGGCGCACTCGAGGGTATCGCGGCTGGCGGTGGCGCGACCCGCGGCGGTATCGGCGGCGGCGATGATTCCTCCGGCGCGCTCGAGCACATCTTTCTCAATCACGGATGGTTCCTCGGCTTCATCGCGGTTTTTCTTGGAGGCCTCGCGCTGAACCTGACGCCGTGTGTCTATCCGCTAATAGGCGTGACGATCGCGTACTTCGGCAACCAGGGCGGCGGCCCTCGACGCGTGATGTACCTGGCGATCGTTTTCGTGCTGGGAATTGCGCTGATGTTTTCGTCGGTGGGTGTCGCGGTCGCGATGTCGGGCGGATTGTTCGGCGCCGCGTTGCGCAATCCGTTCGTACTGGTCGCCCTGTCGATCATGCTGCTGACGCTCGCCGCGTCGAGCTTCGGCCTGTTCGTATTGCAGCCGCCGCAGTGGATGCTGCAGCGCGCAGGCTCAGCGCATCCAGGATACGCGGGTGCGTTCCTGATGGGCCTCGGGATGGGCGTGGTCGCGGCTCCATGCATCGGGCCGATCGTGCTCGGCTTGCTGCTAATGGTCGAGAAGAGCGGCAGCGCGCTGTTTGGTTTCGCGCTGTTCTTCACGCTGGCGATGGGACTTGGCCTCCCATACATCGGACTGGCGATGGCGGCCGGGCATATCCGCCGCCTGCCGCGGTCGGGCGAATGG
>Ga0209333_1001028_pt1 | contig 14251 bp, 10 predicted proteins | sample BlaSpr_A8_OM2_O3_FD_187982 | JGI IMG/M metagenome (GOLD analysis project Ga0209333, IMG submission 187982) | Forest soil microbial communities from Thunder Bay, Ontario, Canada - Black Spruce, Ontario site 2_A8_OM2_O3 (SPAdes) (version 2) | ecosystem: Environmental > Terrestrial > Soil > Boreal... | reverse complement strand
AGCAGGCTCCGGCGCCCGCCCGGCCCGCCCGGCCCGCCCGGCCCGCCCGGCCCGCCCGGCCCGCCCGGCCTGGCCAGCCGGCGCAGCCCGCCACCGCGCAGCCCGGCGGGGCCGTCGGCATGTTGCTGCGGGTGATCCCGTACACCACGGTGGCGATCGCCGCCGTGGTGCCGCTGGCGGCCGGCCTTTACCTGCTGACTACGACGGCGTGGGCCGCCGCCGAGCGCGCGGTGATCACGCGCAGGATGTCGCCGGGCCGGCCCATCCCCGGCCGGCCGAGCCCGGGCCGGCGAGAGATACGGCAGCAGTCGCGTTCGGCTTGATGATTGTTGCTCCGGCGATTACGTCCGGGGTTGCATCCTGATTTGCCCCGTTATTCAGCGGGAAGAATTGGCGCGCTGCCGGCGGGTCGCGACCGTAGGGAAGCCGGCAGCAAGTAGCGTGCCTTCCTGAACGCTGCCAGAAGTATGCGGGGATGGGGATCCCCACTGGTAGTGGCGAACGTTCTGTCGGGGGATAGGACGGGTGTACGGGGGAAGGACATCGCAGTCATGGACTTGGGCAATTCGAGCGCACTTCGAGTCCATTCAGCCGCCTTTCCTGCCCGACGTTGCAGACGTGGCCCAGCCGGCGCGTGGCCCCACCGCGCGGCCTGCTGACAGCCCACGTCACTGCGCCATCCGCGCCATCCGGATGAAATGAGAAGGCGGTATTCAGCATGCTCGCACGCCAACTGTCGGGCCTGACGCGGCCCTGGCGCTCCATGGCCGCGGTCGTGGCCGTTGCCGCCCTTGCGGCGCCGGTGTCACACCAGCCCGCGGCGAGCGTTTCTGCCGCGTTCCAGCCGGTGTCCTACCGCGGGTACACGTTCGAGGTGCCCAGTTCCTGGCTGGTGGTCCGCCTGGGCAGCTCCGAGACCTGCGTACGCTTTGACGTCAGCGTGGTCTACCTGGGAAACCCCGCCGCGGACCAGGCATGCCCCAGCCTGCTGGTCGGAACGACCCAGGCGCTGCTGATTCAGCCTGGGCCGAAGTCATCCGCCCGGTCTTCGGTCGAGAACCCGGTCGCACGGGAGATCACCGTGACCGCGCCGCGAATCAAGGTCACCGCCAAGTACGACACCGACCCGAGCCAGGTCCAGCAGGTCCTGGCGAGCGCGTCGCTGCCCAAGGCGGTCATCCACGCCCCCGACCCGACGGCGGCCACGTCTGGCCCGCAGGACAGAGCGGGGACGGCCGCGGTGCCCGCGCTGTCCTCGAGCGTCACGAACTACATCGGCCTCGGCTTCGACACCTGCGCCGCGCCCAGCGCCGCGTACATGCGGGCCTGGCGAAGTAACTCGCCGTACCGGGCGATCGGGATCTACATCGGCGGCTCGGACGAGGCCTGTGCTCAGCCCAACCTGACCAAGAGCTGGCTGACCAAACAGGCGGCGGCGGGCTGGCATTTCATGCCCATGTACGTGGGCCCGCAGGCAGAGTTCGGCGAACTCGGCAAGCATCCGGGCCACCAGGGACAGGCTGCCGCGAGGGACGCTGTCGCCCAGGCGGAGCGGCTCGGCTTGGGGGCGGGCACTCCCATTTACTACGACATGGAGGCCTACCCGCCCGGGAAAACCGGAAAGGCGCTGCGTTTCCTTACGGCATGGTCGTCGTGGCTGCAGACTCTCGGCTATTCGTCAGGGATATACAGCAGCTCCTCCGCCGCGGTAACCGCACTCGCGCATCAGTACAAGACGGGCAAGTACGCGCTGCCGAATGTCATCTTCGACGCCTTGTGGAACGGAAAGGCGAATACCTCCGACTCCGTGCTCAGGGCCACGGAGTGGTCCAGTCACCGGCGGATACATCAGTTCGCTGGAAATGACGCGCAGAGCTACGGCGGCGACTCGATCAACATCGACAGGGACTACCTGAACGTGAAGCTCTGAGGCGGCGGCGCCGGGCATTCCTGCCGGTGCGCTGAACGTCGATGGCCCCTCGCCGCGGCAGCGGCGAGGGGCCATCATCGCGTCGTCAGTTGCTGATGGCGCTGGACGGCCTGCGCCACTGGATGGTGGGCAGCATGGCCTCGGGCCGGACCCGGTGGGCGTACCGCTTGGTGATCTCGAACAGCGACTCGATGAGGGTGTCCGACAGCAGGTGCGGCTCGAGGCCGAGCCCGACCAGGCCGGTGTGCACGACGTTGTAGTGGTGGTTCTCGAGTTCCACCCGGGGGTTCTCGACGTGCTCAATCGTGACCGCGTCCGGGCTCGCCTTGGCGATCGTGTCCGCGATCTGCTGCAGCGACATGAACTCCGTGATCTGGTTGAACACCCGGAACTCGCCCTGGTCGGCCGGGTTCTCGCAGGCCAGCTGGATGCACCGGACGGTGTCGCGGATCTCGATGATGCCGCGGGTCTGGGTGCCGTTGCCGTAGATCGTGAGCGGCTGGCCGAGCACCGCCTGGATGACGAAGCGGTTCAGCACCGTGCCGAACACCGCGTCATAGTCGAACCGGGTTGCCAGCCGGTCGTCGCGGACGGTCTCGGCGGTCTGCTGGCCGTAGACCACGCCCTGGTTCAGGTCGGTCGCGCGGATCCCCCAGATCCGGCAGGCGAACTCGATGTTGTGGCTGTCATGCACCTTGGACAGGTGGTAGAACGACCCGGGCCGCTTCGGGAACAGCACCCGGTCGCGCCGGCCCTTGTGCTCGACATCCAGCCAGCCTTCCTCGATGTCGATGTTGGGCGTGCCGTACTCGCCCATCGTGCCGAGCTTGACCAGGTGGATGTCCGGGTTGATCTCGGCGATCGCGTACAGGACGTTCAGGTTGCCGACCACGTTGTTGACCTGCGTGTAGACGGCGTGCTTACGGTCCACCATCGAATACGGAGCCGCGCGCTGCTCGGCGAAGTGCACGATCGCGTCCGGGGCGAAGTCGCTGACCATGTGATAGGTGAAGTCCGCGTCGCACAGGTCGCCGATGTACTTGCCAATCGTCTTGCCCGTCAGTTCATGCCAGGCAGCGGTGCGTGCCTGCAGCGACTCGATCGGCACCAGGCTGTCCACGCCCATCTCGTGGTCGTACCCGCGGCGCGCGAAGTTGTCCGCTACGGCCACCTCATGGCCGACCTCCGACAGGTGAAGCGCTGTCGGCCAGCCAAGGTAGCCGTCCCCGCCCAACACCAAGACCTTCATGAACACGCTCCTGCCTTGTCCGTAACTGTCGTAGTTTTATATCCAGCCTTGCTGGCAACGGCATTCGAACTGCCTGAGTGTGACGCCGGCGCCGGGCGCGCCCGCCGCGGAATCCGCAGGGGACGTGCCGCTGGCCTGGAGGGACTCCGTAACGAGACCCTCCAGGGGCTCCCGTACTGTATACCTGTCCTACTGATACAGAATCTCTTTTCGGCAGACGAGCCTTGAGCCAAGGACGCCCATGACCCAGGTATTGCCCAAGCTGACCGAGGCCGCGTGGGGCCTGCTACCCGGACCATTGCGGCGAAAGCTCCGCACCGGCGGCGGCAGGCGCCTGGTCCGCTTCGCTCCGGCGGCCCTGGCGGCCCTCCTCGCAACCCAGCTGACGTACCTGATCCTCCAGATCGCCCACGTGTCGGCCGGGATCGCAGGGGCGGCCGGATGGTTCGCCGGTGCGTCCGTGAGTTACGTGGTCAGCAGGTGGGCCTGGGAGCGCAAGGGCAGGCCGCATTTGCTCAAGGAGACCCTGCCGTTCTGGATGATCTCGCTCGGCGTGGGCGTCGTGCTAACCCTCACCAGCAAGTTCGCTCACGCTGAGGCACGCAATCTCGGCCTGCACCGGGTCGAGGAGGTTATCTTCGCCCAGGGCCTGTATCTGGCGGCCAACTGCGTGACCTTCGTGATCAGATTCCTGATCTTCCATTACGTGCTCTTTGCCGACCGCGAGTCCGGAGACTCCGGGGAGCCCGCGGACCGGGTGAGTGCCCCCGAGGGGCCCGTGCCCGCAACGGTCACGCCGTCGGCCAACCGGTCGGCCGCGCCCGCCGCTGGCACGCCGGCCGAGCCGCCCGCCCCGCGTTCCCGCCGCTGACGCTCGCGCCACCAGGTGCCGAGCACCACCTTGGAGAAGCTCAGCGCGTAGAAGGCGTTGTTGCCCTTCTTGCTCTTGCCGACCGTGCGCCGGTGAATCGTCGCGGGCCGCTCATGGACCCGGAACCCGTGCGTGATCACGCCGATCAGCAGCTCGGCGGCCTGGTACTGCGGCTGCTCGAGCAGGACGGCACCGGTCACCTCGGAGCGCATGGCCCGCAGCCCGAACGTGGTGTCGGTTATCCGCTGGCCGGTCAGGACGCTGATTGTTAGCGCAAACACCCGGACACCAAGCTTTCGCACCGGATCCTTGGTCTCCTCGCTGCCCATGGTCCGGGAGCCGGTCACGAAGTCTGCCTGGCCGGCCAGGATCGGCGCCATCAGGCTCGCGATCTCCGCCGGGTTGTACTGGCCGTCGGCGTCGGTGGTCACGATGTACTGCGCGCCGCCTTCGCGCGCCAGCCGGTAGCCGAGCCGCAGCGCCGCGCCCTGGCCGCGGTTCACCGGTGCCTCGCAGACAAGCGCGCCGGCCGCCCTGGCCTCCTTGGCCGTGGCATCCACGGCACCGTCGGAGACAACGATCGTCGCGACCTCGAGGCCGGCGACGGTCTTGGGGAGTGCCTCAACGACCTGACCGATGGCGCCTTCCTCGTTGTACGCGGCGATCACGATCGCGATCGGCGGCAGGCTCGTGGCCCGCTCGCCGAACTCGTCGATGAACGCCCGGATGGCTGCGCTGTCGATGGCTTCGCTGCCATCGGCGGTGGCGGTCGTCGTCACTTTTTTGCCTCCGAGAATTCTGGCCAGACGGTGAAGAGCCCGGAATCCAGATCGTGGGATGGCGCGTGACCGGGCGCACGCGCAACGGAGATGGCCGCGATGACGGTTTGCATCTCACCCGGCTTCGGCGGGATATGCGCCGGGATGCCGCCGCCCGTGGCGGCCCGCTGCCCGACGACTCTGAACCCGCCGGTCACGAGCGCCCGCTGAGGACAGACCGCCCTTTTCGATGCTCCGTTCACCTGCGTCGTCATACACCACCTAGCTGTCCTGGGCCGGTTCGGGTCTAACGGGCCAGCATGCAATGATCCTCAGAGAGCGATGAGGAAATGCTGAGCGTTTCCCGAAACGCTGCCGTCAAACTTGGCAAGCTCGCGCTAGTCCGCGGTGGGCGGGTCCGCAGATGCGCCTGGCTAGTGTATCGGCGGACCTGACTGCGTTCGCCGGTATCCTCAATCCGTTTGCCCTGGTCAGCTTGTGGTCTCCAGAGCACAGGCTGTGTGATAGCTGAATGGCAGGGGCGGGGACGTGATTGCAGGGACGACGGACATTCGCCTGCCGCCCGTGATTGGCTCGTCCCGGCAAGCGCAAGGCGTCGGCTCGCAGGTGCTCCAGTCGGCGGCGGAGGAGGTGATGGCCCGGTGACCTGGCCCGGTGATATGCCGCCCGGTCCGCAGTCGGCCGAAGCGGAGGCGTACCGGATCCTGCGTTCCCGCATCGACCTGTCCCGCCTGCCCAAGCACAGCCGCGACGTCACGGAGCGGGTCATCTACGCGTCCGCCGACTTCGACTACGCGACCGATCTGCTCTGCGACGAGGAAGCCCTCGCCACGGCGGTGGCCGCACTGGCAGGCGGAGCAGCAGTCGTTGCCGACGCGGCCATGGTCGCGGCCGGGATCACCGGCTGCCCGGTGGTCTGCAAGATCGGCGAGCCGCTCACCGCACGCCTCGCCCGGACGGCCAGCATCTCCGCGGCCGCCGCGGCAGTCCGGCTGGCCTTCGGCGAGGTAGGCCCGGGCGCGGTGTGGGTGGTCGGGTGCGCGCCCGCGGCACTCACCGAGATCCTGACCCGGGGCGTGGAGCCTGCCTTCGTTATCGGGCTGCCGGTCGGGTTCGTCGGCGCCGCCGAGGCCAAGGACGCGCTGCGGGCCACCGGGATCCGCTCGCTGAGCAATGTGTCGGAAAAGGGCGGCGCGGCCGTTGCGGCGGCGGCCCTCGAGGCCTTGCTCCGCTCGGCGATGAAAATGAGCGGGTCGCGGACCGGATGGGGCGATGGTGCCGGAGGGGCCTCGCCCGGGCCGGGCGACGGGCCCGCGACGTGAGCAGGGGGCGGCCATGAACGACCATGCCTACTCGGATGAACAGCGGGCTGCGGTCTACCGGGTGATCGAGGAGCGCAGGGACGTGCGCCGCGGGTTCCTGCCGGACCCGATCCCGGCGGACGTGCTCACCCGGGTGATCGCCGCGGCGCATCGAGCTCCTTCGGTCGGCCTGTCCCAGCCGTGGGACTTCATCGTGCTCGCCGACCGGCCGCGGCGGGAGCGGATCAAGCAGCTGGCGGACCGGGCCAGGGCGGACTACGCGGCCTCGCTTCCCGGCGCCCGGGCACTCGCCTTCGACCGGCTGAAGACCGAGGCCATCCTCGACACCCCGGTCAACATCGTCGTGACCTGCGACCCGACCAGGGGCGGGCGTCACACGCTCGGCAGGCACAGCCAGCCGCAGACGGCCGCCTACTCCAGCGTGCTCGCGGTCGCCAACCTGTGGCTCGCCGCGCGCGCCGAGGGCCTCGGGATCGGCTGGGTGAGCTTCTTCGGCGAGCGCGAGCTGGCCGAAGAGCTCGGCCTGCCGCCGTACCTCGAGGTGGTTGCGTACCTGTGCCTCGGCTACGTGACGGAGTTCACGCCGGAGCCCGAGCTCGCGGCCGCCGGATGGGCGCGCAGGCGGCCGCTGGCCTGGTCGGTGCATGCGGAGGAGTACGGCCGCCGGGGGCTGCCCGGCCAGAACGCGGCGAGCCTGCTGGACGACGCCCGGGCTGCGATCGGGCCGCCGGACTCCGGTGCGATGGCCGCGGCCAGGGAGCGGCTCGACCGGATGACCAAGCCGCCGGGCTCGCTCGGTGTCCTGGAGGACGTGTCGGTCCGGCTGGCCGGCCTGGCGGGCTGCTGCCCGCCGCCGATGCCCGAGCCCGCGGCCGTCGCGGTCTTCGCCGCCGATCACGGCGTGCACGCACAAGGGGTGACGCCCTGGCCACAAGAGGTCACGGCGCAGATGGTCGCCAACTTCCTGGCGGGCGGAGCCGTCGTGAACGCGTTCGCGGCCCAGGCCGGAGCCGAAGTCGTTGTCGTGGACGTGGGCGTCCAGGCCGACCTCGACTACGTCCCGGGGCTGCTGCCACGCAAGATCGCACCGGGCACCGCGGACTTCACCGCCGGCCCGGCCCTGACCAGGGATCAGGCCGAGGCCGCGATCGCGGTCGGCATCGAGGTGGCCCGCGACCTGGTCGCGGCGGGCAACCGGTGCCTGCTCACCGGCGACATGGGGATCGCGAACACGACGGCATCGGCGGCCCTGATATGCGCGTTCACCGGGCGCGACCCGGGTGAGGTGACCGGCCGCGGCACCGGGGTCGACGACGCGACCTACGCGAGGAAGGTGGACGTGGTGCGCCGCGGGCTCGCTGCGCGGCAGCCGGACCCGGCCGACCCCGTCGGGGTGCTCGCCGCGTTCGGCGGGCTCGAGCACGCCGCCCTGGCGGGCTTCATCCTGGGCGCCGCGGCCCTGCGCATCCCAGTGATCCTTGACGGCGTGATCGCGGGAGCCGCGGCCCTGGCTGCCCACGCCTTGGCCCCCGACGCGACCGGCTGCTGTGTGGCCGGGCACCGGAGCGTCGAGCCCGGGCATGCGGCTACGCTCGATCACCTAGGACTGAGGCCGCTCATCGATCTTGAGCTGCGACTCGGCGAGGGCACCGGGGCCCTCCTGGCGCTGCCGATCACGGCAAGCGCGGTGCGGGCGCTGCGAGAGGTCGCGACGTTTGACTCCGCCGGCGTGACGGATAAGGGCTAACCGCCAGCCGGCACCGAGGCAGGCACGGGCGGCCCTGGAACCACGGCCGCCATCCCTGGCATGATCCGAAGGAGCGCGGACACTTCATGGCCGGCACCGATCACGCGCCGTACCTGCTGGCCTTGCGGCTGGCAGATCGCCGGGTGACGATCATCGGCGGCGGCACGGTGGCCGCGAGGAGGGTACCGGCGCTGCTGGACTCCGGGGCCGACGTGGTGATCATCTCGCCGGAGCTGAGCCCTCAGCTGGCCGAGTTCGCCGCGGCCGGCCAGATCCGCTGGACCCAGCGCGGCTACGCCCCTGGTGACTGCGCGGGCGCCTGGCTGGTCGGTGCCTGCACGAACGACCCGGACGTCAACTCCGCGGTCGCCGGCGAGGCAGATGCCGCCGGGATCTGGTGCGTCAGGGCGGACGACGCGGCCGCCTCGCGGGCCTGGACGCCCGCCTCGGGGACGGCCGGGGACGTGCGGGTCGGCGTGCTGAGCGGCGAACCGCGACACAGCGCGGAGGTCAGGGACGCGATCGTCGGGGGGCTGGCCTCCGGCGCGATCGCGCCCGGTGCCGGGGACGCGCCCGGTGCCGGGGACGCGTCCGGTGCCCGGCCGCCGCGGCACAGCGGGGTACTGCACGGCGTGAAGTCTCGCGGCGGGACGCAGCACGCCAAGCTGCGCGGCAGCGTGGCGCTGGTCGGCGGCGGGCCCGGCGATCCGGGACTGATCACCGTTCGCGGCCGGGAGTTGCTTGGCGAGGCGGACGTGGTCATCACCGACCGGCTCGCCCCGCGGTCGTTGCTCGCCGAACTCTCGCCCGACGTCGAGATCGTGGATGCGGCCAAGGTCCCGCGTGGCGCGGCCGTGGCGCAGGAGCACATCAACGCGCTGCTCGTCGAGCATGCCCGGGCGGGGCGATTCGTGGTCAGGCTCAAGGGCGGGGACTCGTTCGTCTTCGGCCGCGGCGGCGAGGAGATCCTGGCGTGCCTGCGGGCCGGAATCGCCGTCACGGTCGTGCCCGGCGTATCGAGCGCCGTGGCCGTCCCGGCCGCAGCCGGCGTGCCGCTCACACATCGCGGGATAGCGCAGGAGTTCCATGTGGTCTCGGCGCACGTCGCGCCGGATGACGAGCGCTCAGCGGTGGACTGGCGGGCGCTTGCCGCCTCGTCGGCCACCCTGGTGCTGCTGATGGCCACCGAGCACCTGCAAGCCGTGGCCGACACGCTGATCAGACATGGGCGTCATGCCCGGACTCCCGTTTCGGCCATCTCCGACGGTACCCTGCCCTCTCAGCGCACAATTAACGCAAGACTGGATACTGTTGCACGCGATTGCGCCAGGGCCGGGCTACGGCCCCCGGCTGTCGTGGTGGTGGGAGAGGTTGTGACCATCTCCGAGCAGATCTCTGAGCTTTGCGGCGGCCTGGCAGGGACGCCGTGGGGGATTTTCGTGCCCCACAGCGGTCAGCAGAGCAGGGAGCAGGTGATCCCCGCTGCGCGGGGCAGTGGACCGGGCGGGGAGGGAGGCTCCGGCGGCAGTCCACCCACGTCGGGAGCCGTGCGGCATGAGTGAGGGGCCGGGCGTGACCGCATCGTCGGTGCCGCCCGGTCGTATGCCTCGTTCAATCACAAACCCGCGCATAGAGGGCTCAGCAGAGGAGGCGGCGAACCCTCCCGAGCATGAGGAGGTCGAGCCCCATGTGCGGGTCGACGGCCGCAGGCTCGAGTCGGCGCTGCTCGCGCTCAGGCACCTGATCGTCGAGGTGCCGCTGCACCTGGAGGCCCCCGGAGTCGACGAGGCGCGTGGCGAGCGGCGCAAGCTGCTCAGCCAGGTTGACGACTACCTGCTGCCGCGGCTGCGCCAGTCCGGCGCGCCGCTCCTGGTGGCCCTGGTCGGATCCACCGGCGCCGGCAAGTCGACGCTCATGAACAGCCTGGTCGGCATCCAGGTCAGCAACACCGGCACGCGCCGGCCCACGACCAACAGTCCGGTGCTCGCGTGCCATCCCAGCGACGCCCGGTGGTTCGCTGAGAACGTCTTCCTGCCGACCCTGCCGCGGGTGCGGCAACAGGGCCTGGCCATGCCCGGCCGGGACGGGCTGCTCGTGCTGGCCGAGAACGAAGGCATGCCCCCGGGCGTCGCCCTGCTGGACACACCCGACATCGACTCAGTCGTCCAGGCGCACCGCGAGTTCGCGCACCAGTTCCTGGACGCGTCGGACCTCTGGCTGTTCATGACCAGCGCGAGCCGCTACGCCGACGCGGCGGTCTGGGAACTGCTGCAGCAGGCCAGGGAGCGGGATGCATCGCTGGCCATCGTGCTGTCCCGGGTGCGGCCGGAGTCCGCCCGGCAGCTCAGCTCGCACTTCGACGCGATGCTCCAGGCCAACGGGCTCACCGGAGCGCAGCGTTTCATGATCGCCGAGACCGTTCTCACCGACGGGATGCTGCCGCCAGAGATCTACGGCCCGGTCCGGGAGTGGCTCGATGAGACGTCGGTGCAGCAGGAACGGCGGGTCGCGGTCCTGACCCAGACCATGTCCGGCGTGCTCGACACGTTCCGCACCAGGATTCCGGCGCTGGCCGAGTCCGTGCAGACCCAGGTCAGCCTGCAGGCCGAGCTGCGAGCCGAGGCCGACAGCTCGTACCGGGCCGCGCTGGCCGAGTTCGACGAGGCCACCAGGAACGGGTCGCTGCTGCGCGGCGAGATCCTGGCCCGCTGGCAGGACTTCACCGGCACCGGGGACCTGCTGCGGATGCTGCAGGTGCGCCGCAGCGGCAAGGCCGCGAGCCGCCAGCGCAAGCGGCAGATGCCGGCCCGCGCCAAGTCGCTGAAGGCCGCGCTGCGCGGCGGCCTCGAGGCCCTGGTCGTCTCGCTTGCCGACCGCGCCGCCGAGGATACGGTCACCAAGTGGCAGCAGCAGGATGCCGGCGCGGCCCTGGTCAGTGGCCAGGACACCGGCGGCGCACCGGGTGAGCCGGGCGGCGTCAGCTTCGAGGCGCTGGCCGAACTGGACTTCATCCCGCCGGGACGGGAGGGCGCCGAACCGCAGATAACCGGCCCGGTCGGCTCGGCTGCGCTGACGCGATCGTCACCTGACCTGGCCACCCGGGCTGCACGAGCAGTCAGCGCGTGGCAAGATCACGTAATGCAGTTGGTAAAGGCGGAGAACGTGACGAAGCGGTCAGTGGCACGCGTCGTCTCGTTCGATGAGGAGTCGCTCGCGCTCGTGCTGACGATCGGGATGCTCGGCTACGGAGCGGACGGTGTCGCGGCCGACGGTGAGGCCAGCGCCGTCCCGCAGCGCCTCCTCACATCGTTGTTCGGAGCGGGCCAGCTGCGCGACCTGGGAGCGAGGGCACGGATGGACCTGCACGACAGGATCAGCCTGCTCTTCGACGAGGAGCTGCAGCGTTTCGCGGCGATAGTCCACGCCGCCGGTGCGCCCAATGGCGACGCCGCTCTCGCGCTTCGCGAGGCCGAAGAGGCGCTCGAGGCGGCGCGATGACATCCGGTCGACCGCCGTGGCAGATCCTGGGTGACGGCCAGCCCGGCGCCGAAGATGAGCAGGGCCAGCCCGAGCCGGAGGAGGTCGCCGCCGCGAAGGCCGGGCCGGAGCACACCGAGCCAGCCAAGGCCGCGGCCGGCGCCGGGCAGGCACCGCCCAGGATGTTGCCCGCAGCGACCGTGACGGCCCGGCCGCCATGGGAGGAGAACCCGGAGGCCGTCTCGTGGCCCGGCCTCCCCGGCACCGGGCCGAGGCACGCCTCGCCGGTCCTGAGCCTGTCCGCCCGGCTCACCGCGCTGACCCAGCTGATCCAGATTGCGGCAGCCCGTACCGGCGCCGGCGGATTCTCCGAAGGCCTGATCCAGGATGCCGAAGACCTGGTCGAGCGGGCCGGCGAGCGGCTGCGGCTGTCGGCCGGGCACACGGTCGCGGCCCTGGCAGGCGGCACCGGCAGCGGCAAGTCCTCGCTGTTCAACTACCTGGCCGGTGCCGACTTCTCCACCGTGGGCGTGACCAGGCCGGTAACCAGGGAGGCGCACGCCTGCGTCTGGGGCGGGCCGGGTTCCGGGCCGCTGCTCGACTGGCTGAGCGTGCCGCGCAGGTTCCGGTATGCGCAAGGGAGCGAGCTCGACGGCGGCGAGGCCTCGCTGAACGGGCTCGTCCTGCTCGACCTGCCGGACCATGACTCGGTCGTGGGCGGCGCATCACATCAGGTCGACAGGCTGATCGGCATGGCCGACCTCATGGTGTGGGTGCTCGATCCGCAGAAGTACGCGGACGCCGCGGTGCACCGGCGCTACCTCGTGCCGCTGGCCGGCCATTCCGACGTGATCGCTGTAGTGCTGAACCAGGCCGACCTGCTCAGCGCCGACGAGGCCGAGGACTGCGTGGGCGACCTGCGCCGGCTGCTGGACTCCGAGGGGCTGCACAACGCCGCGGTGCTGGTCACATCGGCGGTCACCGGCGCGGGCATGGACCGGCTTCGCAGCATGCTGGTCCAGGCGGTATCTGACCGGCGGGCCACCAGCGCGCGGATCTCGGCCGACCTGGACGGCATCGCGGCCGAGTTCGTGCCCTACGCGCAGGAGCAGGGCGAGGGGCAGCGGCGCGGGGCCGCCGCGAACGGGGCCGGGGCAGCCACCATCGAGGGTGGCACCGATCGGGTGCCGGTAGGCGCCACCGAGCAGCTGGTCGACGCGTTCTCGGCCGCCGCCGGGGTATCGGCCGTGGCGGATGCCCTGCAGAGCGCGCGCGAGCTGCGAGCGGTCGACTACGTCGGCTGGCCGATCGCCTGGTTCGTGGAACGGCTCACCGGCCGCGATCCGGTGCGCCGGATCCGGCTCGGCAGGCTGTGGGCCGAGCTCAAGAGCATGGCGGCCGGCCCGTCGGGCGCCCAGCAGGCGGACATCGACAGCGCTCTGACCAGGCTGGCCGACGATGTCGGCGGGCCACTGCCGAAGCCGTGGTCGCAGACGACCCGGGCGGCCGTGCGGTCACAGGCCGAGGAGATCCCGGCTGCGATCGGCACGGCGATGGGCGAGTCGATCCCTGAGGAAAACAAGATCATGCTGTGGTGGCGGCTCGTCGGCGCGCTGCAGGGGCTGCTGCTCGGTTGCGTCATCGTCAGCGTGCTCTGGATCGTGGCGCTGACCATCTTCGGCGTCTTCCGTGCCGCCGGAACCGTGCCCCAGCTGTTCGGCGACGCCTCCCTACTGCCCTGGGTTCTCATCCTGTTCGCGGCGTTCCTGATCCTGGGCTGGCTGACGGCGACCGGGTGCATGAACCTGGTGCGGGCCGCGGCGGCGCGCGAGCGCGAGATGCTGCTCGAGACGATGCGCGCCAGGATAGGAGCGGTCGCGCGCGAGATGGTGCTGGCCCCGGCCGAGCAGGAACTCGCCGAGTATCAGCGCTTCCGCGGCGAAGTGCGGGTCGCGGCCGGGGTCTGAGCGCCCGCGTCCCTGGGCTCAGTCGGCCGGGACCTGAGCATCCGCGGTCCCGGGGCTCAGGCGGGCCGGGGTTCAGGCAGCCCGGGTTCAGGCGGGCCGGGGTTCAGGCGGCACCGGGCAGCAGCCGCGGCTCGATCCGCTCTTCCCTGGCCTGGCTCTCCTGCCCCGCGCCGTCCTCCTGCCCCACCCTAGCCACGTAGTACGCGCCCTTGCCGCGGACCTCGGACACCGCCTCGACGAACTCGGTCCCGCGGTAGAGGATGCCGACACCATCGTCGGTCGCGTAACCGGCCGGCAGCTCTCCTGACCCGATGAGCCGCTGGAACAGCGGACGGCGCTGAGCCTCGGAGTCGTAGTGCACGCCCGCCGCGAACGGCACGAAGGCGAGACCGTTGAAGACCGGCCGCAGGTCGGGCCCGAACGAGTCGGTGGTGCCGCCGACGTGCCAGCACACCGACCCCGCCGACACCCCGGCCAGCACGACGCCGGCCTGCCAGACCTCGTGCAGGACCTTGTCCAGGCCGTGCAGTCGCCACACCGCCAGCAGGTTCGCCACGCTGCCGCCGCCGACCCAGACCACGTCCTGCTCGACCAGCAGCGCGGTGGGATCGGCGACGCTCGGCATCGGGAACAGGTTCAGGTTGGTGGTGGTCATCCCGGCGGCCTCGCCGGCCTCGGTGAACAGGGCGTTGAACCACTGCTGGTCCCCGCCTGCCGTGCCCATGTGGCAGATCCGCGGCGCCCGGCCGGAGACACCGGACAGCTCGACCGCGTACTGGATCAGGGGGGCGAACTCGAACATCGTGCGCGACCCGCGGCGGAAGCCACCCGAGGTCGCCAGGATCGTGGGTTCTGAGGCTGGCACCCCACGAATGTACCCAAATGCCGCCGACGCGAGAGCGGCGGCCC
>Ga0209333_1001026_pt1 | contig 14259 bp, 9 predicted proteins | sample BlaSpr_A8_OM2_O3_FD_187982 | JGI IMG/M metagenome (GOLD analysis project Ga0209333, IMG submission 187982) | Forest soil microbial communities from Thunder Bay, Ontario, Canada - Black Spruce, Ontario site 2_A8_OM2_O3 (SPAdes) (version 2) | ecosystem: Environmental > Terrestrial > Soil > Boreal... | reverse complement strand
GAACATTCCCCATGGGCTTTTCGCAGTAGCCGTCTCTTCCCGCATCGGCGACCATCTTGAGCAGTAAGGAGTGGGAATGCTCAGGCGTGGAGATGATGATGGCGTCGACATCCTTCAGCGCGATTAGTTCTTCGGGGTGGCGGCACGCACGCGGCGCCTTTCCGTACAACTTCTTGTTGGCGTCCACCGCCCGCTCAAGGTTGTGGCTCCAGAGATCGCAAACCGCCGTCATTTCAACGTCGAATTGATCTTTGAGCGCACCCACCATGCCCACGAGTTCCATCCCCCGGGCCCCAGGCCCGATGTGGCCGAGTGAGATGCGATCATTCGCGCCCAGTATGCGTCCGTAGGATAGCGCGGTGCCGCTCAGGGCAGCTGTACCTGCGGCGACCATTGCGGTGTTCTGGACAAATCTTCTGCGGTTCATTTTGTCACCTGCCTTCTCAACACGGCGGTTCGCGCGGAGCTGCGGACTCCGGCGAGCGAAATGGATTATGCTAACTCTCGTCGAGACGCTCCATGATACTAGGATTACGACGGGCCGAACTGGTTGGACTCGGAGCGGAAGATTTCCAGGTCCGCGAGGAACACTGGGTAATCCCTGACTTGATTTCCGCGGTGCGGCACGCGATGTCCCCTTGGCTTTATGCCGGACCAAATCTGCAAAAGGCCGCGACCACAACTTGGCCGGCACCTTTAGTACGACGTGGCTGCTACTCTCCACGACAAACAAATGACGATCACTCGACAACCCTGTGACAACCGGCCAGTGACGATTCGTCATACTTGTCGCAAGTGGGGCCAGCAAGATTGGAAAATACCACCGCCGCAGCGGCATTTGTGGCACGGTCTTCAGCCTGTCTGTCGGTCTGGGCCCGTTTGTCGAAGCACAGCCTGGCTCCGGCAAGGTAGGAGCGAAGGTAGGAGCGGATGTCAAGATTCTGGGGACCGATCTGACCGGCGCCACCGGCGTCAGGTTTAACGACACGGCGGCTGAGTTCACCGTGGTATCGAGTTCCGAAATCACTACCACCGTACCCTCTGGCGCCACCACTGGCGAAGTCGAGGTGGTAACGCAGAGCGGCACTCTTTCGAGCAATATGTCGTTCCGGGTGCCGTAGGTCATCGGAGACGAATGGAAACGCGGAAACGGGGGGGCAATGAGACTTACGAGGCTGGCGTTGGGAATTCTGGCAATAGTTGTCTGCGTCGCACCAAACCACCTCTCCGCCCAACCCCAAGCGATCGATGTGAACAAATCCAGTTTGAAGATTCGAGTCTTCAAATCCGGCGCATTCTCCGCGTTCGCACACGATCACGAAATACAAGCTCCAATTGACGAAGGGGAGATCGATTCTTCCGCCAGTCCAAGCGTTCAGCTGCGCGTGGACTCGCGCAAGATGCGTGTGCTCGACCCGGAGATCTCGGTCGACAAGCGTGCCGAAATCCAACACACGATGGAAGGGAATGCGGTTCTCGATGTCGAGCATTTTCCAGAGATTTCTTACCGTTCTACTGCTATAACCAAAACCGGGGACGCTCGTTGGGAGGTGCGTGGGAATCTAAACCTGCACGGAGTGAGTCAACCGGTTGTTGTGGTGGTTTTGTTTGAGGCGGGACACTATCGCGGTTCCGCATCTTTCAAACAGAGCAACTTCGGCATAAGTCCCATCCGCATCGCGGGCGGAGCCGTTAAGGTCAAAGACGAAGTCACAATAGAATTCGATGTCGTTCCCGTTCAATGAGGAATACATCGTAGATATCGGCCCGGTGGGTTAGATACGGAGAAACAGACCGGTAGGATACAAAACAACTTACACGCGCACGGATGACACCCTGCTGTAAAAGGTGGGCAAGAAACAGGCCGTAGTCCCCCCAATTTGTCCCCAAACCTCCGCCAACGCAGTCGAAGGCAACACCCACGCCCTTTCCTCCGGTCATTTCGCGGATTTTGTCACACCACTCTTTCTGAGTCGTGTTGACGTAGCCAGCTACTTCGATGTTCCCCAATCCAGAGGCCTCGAAGGGAGTGCGCGAGCAGCGTTTCGCCGGGTGCACTCTGGCTCGAGCCACGAGCCCATCGTACGCGGTCACGAAATTTACTCCGACACACGCGCGCCTTCCTCAAACGTAAGGGCTGTCCGACCTCGGCGGGAATGGGGATTAACTCAGCGTGACTGCCGTCGGGCGTGAAACTACGTCGCCACCTGTGCCCCGTGCCTCCATTCCGAGGAGATTCGGTGGGCCGTCAACGACAGCACCCCAGAGTGGTGCCTTCCAGCTGACCTCGTTTCTAATTATTCATGACCGCCACGAGCAGAAAGGAAGGCGGCGCGCTGTTGCCATTGCCTAGCAGACTCGGCACTGAAGCACCCACCGGTAGCTGGGTATCGTCTCCGACCTCTTCGCCGCCTGTGAGACTTCCGATGAACGCTCGTGGCCGCGCCACGTGAGTATCGTCGTCGGTTTTTGTAAAGTACACCGCTAAGTAGTAATCATTTAGTGGCGATAGCGAAAGCTGGATCGGATCCAGCCGTATTATGCAAGGAGTTGCAGCTGAGAGTGGCTGCGACGGGCAGGTTTTGGGGTGGGTAAGTGCAATGCGCGGGTCAGACACTCCCTTTAATGTCACGGGGGTTACGGCAGTGATCGTAGTGTTCTCCCGCGCGGTTGTGTATAGGACCATATTGCCGATATCTACTTGAGTACCGGCAACGAACCCTATGTACAGAACGGTCGTAGCGCTTGTAACTGGGTAGAGCGACGTGCCAGGAATGTTCTCAAGGATCGAAAGACCGGACCAATTGGAAGCGCCAGAGGACTGCAATAGCGGGCCTATTCCAGGCAATAGATTCTGAGGAGGTTGTTGGGCATAAGCGGAGAGTTCGGCTGCTATGGCGAGCACAATGAGTGATATTGAGACGCGGATCGGAAAAGCTTTCATGGGAGTCACCACGGAGCCAATCACCTTTCAATTTGCGCAGCAGACGCCGCAGAGTGATTGCTTTGTGGCCAGAATTATTACCCCATACCTGATGGGTCGTCAATTCCGCGGCGAGCTACAAGTTGCGGAGCCTATTTGCTCGGTTTGCCGACGATCCTGGAACTGTTGCGGATATCCGGGGCCGCATGTGGAATTGCGGCCGAGATCGCCAGGCGTTCCATTTAGATGACTAAATGCGAGTCGATTGAGGTAGCCAGCGTGCTCTAAACCATGGAACGGCAGCCTGTAACATCGGAACGGAAGCCACCCAGCAGGAATTTCGACTGTCGCAGTGACAATTTGACCCCAAGATGGACATTCGTCTCCACACGTTCTAGCATTTCCTAACTCATGGAGCCGCCTTCCGAGTTCGTCGGCCGCATTCTAAGCCACTATCGCATCGTCGAACAAATCGGTGCAGGCGGCATGGGCGTGGTGTATCGCGCGCACGATGAGCAATTGGACCGCGACGTCGCACTCAAAGTGCTGCCAGCAGGCACGCTGGCGGATGACTCCGCCCGCAGGCAATTCCGCAAAGAAGCGCTCGCGCTCGCTAAGCTGAGTCATCCGAATATTGCCACGGTTTTCGAGTTCAGTTCGCAGCAGGGCGTGGACTTCCTGGCGATGGAGCTGATTCCCGGGAGGCCTTTGAGCGAACGGCTTCTCAGTGGAGCGATGCCACAGCCGGAGATCGTTCGCCTGACAACGCAACTGGCGGAGGGCTTGGCTGCGGCGCACGATCAGGGAGTCATTCATCGCGATCTCAAACCGGCAAACCTGTTTGTAACGCCGGACGGACGGCTGAAAATTCTCGACTTCGGTCTGGCCTTGCACACACTCACATCAAGCGGTGCCGATGTGACGCGCAGCATCACAGCGGACACAGGCACGGTTTCAGGCACCGTCCCTTACATGTCGCCGGAACAGTTGCGCGGATTGCCCGTCGACCCGCGCAGCGACATTTACGCGGCCGGAGCAGTTCTGCACGAAATGGCGACAGGACGGCGGGCATTTCCGCAGACCCAGGGCGCGGAGCTGATGGGCGCAATTTTGTACGAATCTCCAGCGCCCGCGCGGTCGGTGAACAAGTACGTTTCTGCTGGACTCGAGAGCATCATTTCCAAGTCGCTGGCGAAAGATCCATCGCAACGGTATCAATCGGCGCGCGAGTTGCGAGTGGCGCTGGAGGGGCTCTCCACTACTACGAGTGATTTCGGCAGATCGTTGCCGGTGGGGTCGCCTAAGAAATCGAGGATCACAATCGCAGTTATCGCCGCTGCCGTTGTTCTCGCAGGCTTGGGGATCGGCCTCAATATTTTGGGAGTTCGCGACCGGCTGTTCGAGCATAAGAAATCCGCAACGATTGGACACTCGGGGCCTCCGGGCTCATTAGCCCATGAGCGGCGATCGGTAGCCGTGCTCGGGCTTAAGAACGTTTCCGGGCAGGCGGACAAGGCATGGCTCTCCACTGCGCTAGCGGAAATGCTGACCACGGAACTGGGCGCGGGCGAGGAATTGCGAACCGTCGCCGGCGAAAACGTAGCGCAAATGAAAACCAACCTGGCTTTGCCCGATGCCGACAGCTATGGGCGGGAAACACTGGCCAAGATTCGCGAAAACCTGAACGCCGATGAAGTTGTGGTCGGGTCTTTCGTTCCGCTGGGGAAAGATCAGATCCGGCTCGATCTGCGATTGCAGGACGCAGTCGCTGGCGAAACGTTGGCATCGGTTTCCGCCAAAGGACGCGAGGATCAAATTGACGATCTTGTTAGCCGCGCCGGCGCGGAGCTGCGGCAGAAGTTGGGTGTCGGTGCGATTTCGGCGACGGATGCGGCAGCGGTGAAAGCATCGTTGCCGTCGAACGCGGAAGCCGCCCGGCTCTATTCCGAGGGATTGGCCAAGCTACACGCCCGCGACACTTTGGCAGCGCGCGACCTGCTGCAAAAGTCGTTGGAGCTGGAACCTGGCTTCGCGCTGGCTCACTCGGCATTGGCAACGGCCTGGACAACCCTGGGCTACGACGGCAAGGCAACGGTGGAAGCGAAGACGGCGTTTGATTTATCCGGAGGGCTAGGCCGCGAGGACAAGTTGGCGATCCAGGCACGTTATTTGGAAGCGAACCACGACTGGGAAGGAGCGATCGGCATTTATCGCACCATCACGCAGTTCTTTCCTGACAATCTCGAATATGGCTTGCAGCTAGCGTCGGCGCAAAACTCGGCGGGCAAATCCAAAGACGCTCTGGGGACGCTGCAACAACTGCGGCAGTTGCCGCCTCCGGCATCGCAAGACCCGCGACTCGATTTGGTCGAGAACAGCGCCTACTTCGGCCTCTCGAAATACAAGGACGCGGGGGATGCGGCGGCGCGCGCGGCGGCGAAGGCGCAGGCGAGTGGACAGCGCCTAGTACTGGCGCAGGCGCTCCATCAAGAAGCAGCCGCCTTTCGCTATCAGGATCAGATTGACAAGTCGAACGCCGCATTCCAGGACGCACAGCGAACTTACACCGAAGCAGGTGATCGATTGGGCGCCGCTGGGGCCATCATGGGATTAGCGACCAACCTATATCAGCATGGAGACTTGAGCGGCTCCCGGCAACTGAATGAGCAAGCGCTGACCGTCTTCCGCGAAGTGGGCTCGCAACGCAATACGGCTACCTGTCTGGTTAATATTGCAATCGGACTCTACGATCAGGGCGACCTTGCAGGGGCGCAAGAGCTGTACGAAGAAGCGCTCAGCATTCAGCGCGAGGTTGGAGACAAAGACAGCCAGGCGAATACGCTCAACAGCATTGCGAATGTGCTGGCCGATAAGGGCGATCAAGCGGGAGCCAAAGCGAAATACGAAGAAGCCCTCGCAGCCTTCCGAGAGACCGGTAGCCAATTCGAAATTGCCATGACCATGAGCAACATCGGCGAGTTGTATCTCGACGAGGGTGATCTGCCCGAAGCAAAGAAAATGTTCGAGCAGGCGCTGGAGATCAAACGCAACCTACACAATCGGCATTCTGAGGCTTACACGCTTTCTGCTCTGGGCGATCTGCTGCTGTATCAGGGCGATATCGCGGCAGCGCGGAAAGCCCATGAAGACGCCTTGGCCATACGGACACAATTGGGAGAAAGAGGAACAGCTGCCCAGGATTCGTTGGCGCTCGCGCGACTGACGTTAGAGGAAGGACATCCGGAGGAAGCCCTCGCTGCGGCGCGCCAGGCCGCGGTCGATTTCCACAGCCAGAACCAGGCTGACTATGAGGCAGCTGCCCATACCCTGATCGCGCGCTGCCTGCTGCAGTCGGGAAAACTTGCCGAAGCAAAGGCGGAAATTCAGCAGGCGCAAAAGGTGGTGAAGCCTGACGATCATGTGGCGCACCTTCCCGTAGCGATCACCAGCGCGCGAATCGCGACGATGTCTGGGGATCAGGCAACCGCTCGAAAAATTCTCGACGAGGCGCTGTCTGAGGCAACGAAAGCAAAACTGCTTTATTTTCAATACGACGCTCGGCTCGCCCTGGGTGAGTTGGAAATCAAATCGGGCAACGTGGCCGCCGCACACAGACGGCTGACAACACTGGAGAAAGAGGCCGAGGGCAGAGGATTTCTGTTGATTGCACATAGGTCTGCAACAGCACTGAAGGGATAGTTCGAGCTCCCTGGAACCGGTACACCGAAAAAGCAATTCCGTCGCGGCGCTCGCACCAGCATGAAGTACACGCACATCATCTCAGAAGATGGCCGCGAGATAGCAGCCCTCTTCAGCGACTTGCTGACATCGTTGTCGATAGTGGCAATGCCGGTGAAATGCTTCAATTTTGGTGCCAATTGGTGGCAAGTCAGGTGGGCAAGAATGCTGTGTTCATAGTCGCGGGAGGCGGGTTTGAACCACCGACCTTTGGGTTATGAGGAAACTGATACAAAACAACTTACACGCGCACGGATGACACCTAAGCACCTGTAAGTTCGTGCAAGAAACAGGCAGTAGTCCCCAATTTAGTCCCCAGTCGCCAATCAGTTCGCGATTGCCGGGAACTGTACCTTTTCTTTTCTACCGAGCGTGCGATGCAGCTTCTTCGATCAGAGCTGCAACCTCCCTTGGGTGCGAAACGTAGACCGAGTGGCTGGCGCCTGAGACTTCGACCTTGTGGCTGTTGGCTCGTGTGGCATACCACCGTTCGAGATCAGGATTGATGGTTCTGTCTGCCGCCGCTACCAACATCCAACTCGGTTTGCTTCTCCACGCAGCCGTGGTGATGACAGCTTTGAAGTTGTCAGCCAAGTTGAGCACCTGCGATCGCGCCATGAAAGCGGCCTGCTCAGCAGGCAGGTCAGCTGCGAAGTACTCATGAAACCGCGCCGGGTCGAGGTAAGTGAAACCGTCTGCTGTCTTCTTTATCGCATCCGACTTGCTGAGGTCACTTGGGAAGCGCTTTCCGTCGTCAGCCTCATTCTCCCCGGCATCCGGCATGTGGGCTGCGATGTACACCAAACCGGCTACCGATGGATCCGTCCCGGCTTCGGTAATCACGGCTCCTCCATAGCTGTGAGCAACAAGAACGCACGGTCCATCTTGTTGAGCAAGGACTCGTTTCGTCGCAGCCACGTCTTCTTTAAAAGACGTCTCGGGCTCCTGGACGATGCTGACGTTGTAGCCATCTTTGACAAGAATGTCGTAGACGCCTCTCCAGCCAGAACCATCTGCCCAGGCGCCGTGAACCAGAACAACATTTCGAACGCGATGGTCTTCGTTCTGCGCGGAGAGCGCGCCGCAGGTCAACAGCAATAATACGATGCAGGAATACCGAGACATTCCGTGCGCCACGCGCATCCCATTCACTGAATTCCTCATTTTCAAGCTCCTTTTCAAGAACTGATTTGCATATTGCTGGGCCAACACTCAGGAGGGACCAGGCCTTCGGAGCCGAGTCGAAAGTCGGGCCATCCGATATTTATGCTGCCGCTCGATCGGACCTTTTCAGGAATCCGAGAAGGTCGGCATTTACCTTATCCGCCAGCGTGGTGCACTTTGCGGGCGGCGCCCGGATAGATCTTTCATTTGAAACTACGCGACACGGATGGCTTCTTCCACACCTTAAATCTGGTTATTTTCTTAGCAAATGCTTTCCGGCGCCATGCCGACCATCTTGGTTCCCTCCTGCGTGATCGGTCGCGAGATTCCCAGCCGTCTCATCCTGGCAAGCAGCGTGGTTCGTTTCAGGCCCAGTTTGGTCGCTGCCCCGTTTGGTCCACCTACGACCCAGCCAAGCTGTTCAAGCGTTCCAACAATCAGGGTGCGATTGGTGTCGTCCGAGGTCATCGGTGACTGGAAAGTTCGGATACGCTGCACACTAGAGATCGTGAGCTCTATTTTCTTTTTGTGCAGGGGGTTCCGGAGCACACCGTCCCGCGAAAGGATAACGGCGCGTTCCACCAAGTTCTGCAACTCGCGAATGTTGCCAGGCCATGAATACCACTGGAAGGCAGCCATGGTTTCCGGAGGAATGCTATCCACTTGCTTTTTCATTCGGTGGCTAAATATCTTCACGAAATGCGAGACCAGGGCGGGAATGTCTTCACGTCGCTCTCGAAGTGCCGGTACTGAAATCGGGAAGACATTCAGACGATAGTACAAATCACTGCGAAATTGACCTCGCGCTACCATATCGACGAGATTCCGGTTGGTCGCGGCGACCAGCCGGACATCCACTTTGTGGGTTCGGCCGCTTCCCAATCGCTCGAACTCCTGTTCTTGCAGCACACGTAGCAACTTGGTTTGCGACGCTGGAGGGATGTCGCCGACTTCGTCCAAGAACAGCGTACCCTTATCGGCCATTTCGAAGCGCCCGATCGTCTGCGCGATCGCTCCGGTGAAGGCGCCTTTCTCATGACCGAACAATTCGCTTTCCAGAAGATCCAGCGGGATAGCCGCGCAATTCAGTTTTATAAAGGCCCGCCCATAGCGCTGACTTGCATTGTGAATGGCATATGCGATGAGTTCCTTTCCAGTACCGGTTTCCCCCTCGACGAGGACGGTCGAATCGGTTCCTGCAACCATTTCGACCTGTTGCAGCACCTCCCGGAGCGCGGAACTCTGTCCCACAATTCCCTGGAAACCCGCTATAGAATTCATCTCGTCCTCAGCGCACATCACCTCAGTCAAGCTGTTGCTGCTCGGGTTAATAACAGCCAACGGAAAATCTCCATCGTAGTTTTCAACTGGGGAAACATCGTTCAAATTCATGGCAGTTCTCCAAACGCGCTTCAGGCTGTCTCCTTATACTCGCCCCGCTTCTACCCCTTGCCAGGACGGTTCGCGTCTTAGGCCTGGTGTATGCCTTGGGCTTCCTATACCTCATCCCCCTCACCCTCGTCTACGTCAGCTGGTTTAGATATGTCGAATGTTTGTCTCGATCGTGTCCACCACCTCATCGATATGGCCTGCCAGAACCAGTTTTCCCATCGTCAGCCCGAAGCCAACAACTTGCTCGGCCGTGATGTGGGACGGTAACGAAACCGCATTTGGATCAGTCACCACGTCAATAAGCGCGGGTCCCGAATGCTGAAGTGCCCGCTTCAGTCCCGAGGAAACATCGGCCGGGTTCTCGATTCGTACACCCATCATGCCGATGGCCTCGGCGACCCTTGCGAAGTTTGGGTTCTTCAAGTCCGTCTGATAGTCGGGCAGTCCTGCGACTTCCATTTCGAGCTTCACCATTGAAAGAGCGCTGTTGTTGAACACGACGACCTTAATGGGAAGGTCGTACTGTGTCAGCGTCAACAAATCACCCATGAGCATCGCCAGGCCACCATCTCCCGCCATCGCAATTACCTGTCTTCCGGGATAACAGAGTTGGGCACCGATGGCCTGAGGAAGAGCGTTCGCCATCGACCCGTGGGTGAAAGAGCCTATCACACGCCGGTCCTTGGTCGATCGAATGTAGCGGGAGGACCAGACGTTACACATGCCGGTATCAGCGGTAAAGATCGCATCGGCTGCCGCAATTTCACTCAGTGCAGCTGCGACCGGTTCTGGGTGCATGGGTGTTCGTTTTCCAACGTGATTTACGTAAACATTCAATTTGCGAAGTGCATCTTTGTATTTAGTGACCATCGCATCCAAAAACGCTCGGTCCGCCTTTGCTTCTACCATGGGCAGAAGCGCTTGAATGGTTTCGCGTACGTCGCCCCAAATACCGAGATCCAGTTTGCTTCGCCGGCCCAAATGGTCGACCCTGATGTCAACCTGGACTATCTTGGGCTTGGTTGGCAGGAATTTGTCATAAGGAAAATCAGTGCCCAGGAGCAGCAGCAGATCGCATTCGTGCATTGCCTGGTAGGCCGAGCCGAAGCCGAGCAATCCGCTCATCCCCACGTCGAATGGATTGTTGTACTCGACGAACGACTTTCCGCGGTAGGAATGCCCGACGGGAGATTTCAGCTTCTCAGCCAGAGCGATCACCTCATCGTGAGCGTCGGCGCAGCCAATACCGCAAAATAAGACGATTTTCCTCGAGGAGTTAATCAACTCCGCCAATTGCGCCAAATCCTTCTCACACGGGCGGATCACCGGCCTTTGACCTACCAGGGAGCGAGAGGAACCAACCGCTGGCATCTCCATCCCGGCAACGTCGCCGGGCAACGCGATCACGCTCACTCCTCCCCTTCCCATTGCGTTCTGCATTGCAATGTGCAGAACACGCGTAAACTGGTTCGGGTTCGAGATCAGCTCACAATAATGACTGCATTCTTTGAAGAGGATTTCCGGGTGAGTTTCCTGGAAATACCCAGTGCCGATCTCACTGGTCGGAATATGCGAAGCGATCGCGAGTACCGGAGCATTGCTGCGATGAGCATCGAAAAGACCATTGATGAGGTGTAGGTTACCAGGGCCGCAACTGCCCGCGCAGGCCGCGAGTTTCCCGCTGAGTTGAGCCTCGGCGCCAGCCGCAAACGCGGCGGTTTCTTCGTGGCGCACATGGATCCATTTAAGTTTGCCATTTAGGCGCAAAGCATCGGTTACAGGATTCAAGCTATCTCCGACGACCCCATAGATTCTTTCAACGCCCGCCTCTAGCAGACTGCTAACCAACTGATCCGCAACTCGATGTGTCATCCGCTTATATCTCCTCTAAGATCTCGTCGACTCTGCGTCGATTCCGAGCCCATGCGACAAACTCGCGACCAACCGATGCCGCACTCCCTCCTTATTTTGGTGCTGGTTGTAGATGCGCCGCTCGTCCTGTTTCACGTAGAAAGAAGCTCACGATAATCGCGGCCGCACAGCAAGGGATCCAAAACAGGACGCCCTGCTGAAAATGCGATACCAGGTTTGGACCGATCCCGATGCTTTTCCCAACATGATTTGCGAAAATTGGCCCCATGAACGCTGTAATTCCAAAAACGAGGAAATTTATCGCGCCCGTTGCGCTACCTTTCACATTGTCCGGGTTGACTTCCTTGATCACGCTGTAGGGAATCATCGCGGCGCCAGAAGCGATACCGAAAATGAACATCCCGATCTTTGCTGGAATCGGGATCGGCCTGAACGCGATTTGAGCGGCAGCCAGGATCATGACCACCGCGCTCCCTATGATTACCGGTTTCCGACGTCCGACACGGTCAGAAAGCCAACCGAGTAGAGGGCATCCGACAACCCAGCCGAGCGGGACCATGGAAGCGGTGACCACCGCGTTGTGGTAGGACAGTTGGAGGTCCTTTTGAAATCCCGCAACTCCCCAAATCATGTCTCCGATCGTGGTGGGCACGAATAGCAGCCCTGCAACCGCACCGCAGAGATACGACTGCGGATTTGAGAACACGACTTTGTACGGTTTCAGCAGCGAGCCGAGGCTGCTCTGGCCATGGGGTCCGAACTGTTCCTTCGGAGTCGCGATATACAGAAGAAGCGCATTGGCCAGGATTATGGCTCCGAGTCCGACCCACACGACATGAACAGCGACTCCATGCTCAATCATTGGCCCGACAAGAAATTGTCCAGCCGAGCCGCCGAGCATTCCTACGCATTGCGTGGCGCCAATGGCAGTCGCGAGATAGCGCGCGGGGAATCCGCGCGCCGCTAGATAAACTGCACCAGTGAATGCGAACGCCGAGCCCGCCCCTTGCAACAGTCGTCCAATATCCCCTGCGAATGCCGTCGATGCGCTGAACAACAGACAGCCGATTCCAAGAACTGCGAAACCGACGGGAACCGTGTGTTTTGCTCCTAAATGGTCTAGAGCCGCCCCAGCGATCAGGCTTACAAAAGAGTAGGTGTAGTAATAGACGCCAAGAATCGCGCTGATGCCCAATGCCGTCGTGTGAAATGAGGCTTCCAACTCCGGAATCATTACGGATGGCGATGACCTCACCGCATATTCGAGAAAATAAAAGACGACTGTGAAAGTCCAAGCAAAGACGAATGCTCGTGTCTGAACCGCGTTCGGCTTTTGCTCCGAATCAAAACGTCCCGACGATTGAAGTGGCATTTCGTCCTACCTCTTTTCTCAATTGGGGTATGGCACGCGAAGCAGGGTGCCTGACGTCGAAGGCAAAACGTATCGGAAACCCATGTAGACCATGCTGAGGTGGGCATTCTTAGGTTCGCCTGCAGCTACAAACCACGGGGCGCGAGTCAGGTAGGAGTATTGAGTGTAAAACTGCAACGCTCCGTACCTCGGGTGCTTCCAGAAGGTCAGCAGCCAATCGAAGGTCGCCTGCTGAATGGCTCGATTGTTTGTATTGGGAGAGCCAGGCCCGCCATATCCGATGATCGTGGTCGGATTTGCAGTATTTGTCGTGTCCGGGAAGAAATTTCGCTGAAAATAATCCCCGGCATAATACATGGCGAACGCCGTCTTTGGAGTCGCGATCCATTCAAACCCGGCAGACCCTGCCCCAGCGTGCACCATGGAAGGAGTAACGTCAGTTCCTGCCGCGTTTGGGCGAATTACAAGTTGCGGTCCAGTGCCTACCAGATAGTGCGCGCCGCCGTCGCTCCAAAACGCATTGGCGAGTAAGGTGAAGTTTCGGAATAATTCAAAGTTCGTGGCGATGTCACCGCCGCCGCCAACAGTCGAGTGCGACGAGAAAGACGTTCCACCGACAGGCAAAACCGTGGCCCTCGCGCCCGTGAGCAAGCCGGTAGCTTCCAGATGGAAGTGTTTGCCCGCAACGTCTCTGTCATACGCGATTTTGGAAAGGATGTCTGGGAAGAGATTGGGAGCACCAGGTTGAGCGCCATTGTCAAATTCGGGGCCGAGCGTTGCGCTAAATGCCGTTGGGAGGGCGACGTACCCGCCGATGAATTGATTGGGGTCCTCAATGCCCACCCCCATCGCTAGATGATCGCTGGCGTGATACGCGATGCGGAACTCCGCGGCACGGGTGTAGGGTATGCCGACCCCGAGGTTCTGGTCTTCGTTGTAGGTGAGGGCCAAATCGGATGGCATCGGACCCAGCCCGTTGCGGTTGGGGGTCAGCCAGCTCCATGTTTGCCCGCCAAGCACTTCCCACTTGCCGCGCTTCAAATCCATAAAGTAAAGGCGCAGACGGTTGGTCTGGCCATTCACGCTCTGATAGACGTTGGCAGCATCGTTGCCGCTGAAATCTCCTTCGATGTAGGCAGTCACATCGTTGCGGCCGAACTTGTCCGTAACCTTGAGGTTGAGACGTGAATACTGCGCGGTAGTACGAAACTCTGAGAGCTGCCCCTGCGCCGTGTTGCTGAAGGGGATGGCGGCGAAGTTGGTGGCAATGTTGTTCTGGGTGTTCGTGGTGCGGAATATATTTTCGAGGTCCACGAACCCGCCGGGAGTCAATATCGCGTCGCCCAGCTTGAACGATGACAGTGGCGATTGGTTGTCCTTTCCCTCGTCTTGGGCCACTGGTCGATCGGTCACATTCGCGCCAGCATAACTGTCCCCGGACCGGAGGACGGATGGAGCCAGGCCGGCCTCGATCACTTGCGGTACCTCTCCTTGCGTGCTAACGGAAACGGGTTGTCTGGCGCTCAATCGCTGGTTTAGCGATTCAATTTCCTCTTGTTGCAAAGCCACTTGATTCTGAGTTTGCAATAAAGCCTCGCGGAGAGCACTCAGCTCTGCGGCCGAGCTGTTCGGCGAGGAATCCAGCTTCTGAGGGCTAGCTTGTGCCCAGATAAGGCCCGACGTTATCAGCAGCAGGCATAGAGCGGGTAACGGCAGCAGAAAATCTTGAAGTGTGCAAGCCGACGTCTGGATGTTTCGCGAGTCTCGCATTGCTCTCAACCTCGCACCCTGTTGTTGA
>Ga0209333_1001025_pt1 | contig 14264 bp, 10 predicted proteins | sample BlaSpr_A8_OM2_O3_FD_187982 | JGI IMG/M metagenome (GOLD analysis project Ga0209333, IMG submission 187982) | Forest soil microbial communities from Thunder Bay, Ontario, Canada - Black Spruce, Ontario site 2_A8_OM2_O3 (SPAdes) (version 2) | ecosystem: Environmental > Terrestrial > Soil > Boreal... | reverse complement strand
TCCGATGGCAAACTCTCTTCCGGCATGCACACAAGGGTAAACCAGCCGACGAGCGTTTTATTCCCCTAGCCCACAAAAAATACCACGGAATAAAACCAAGTGCCGTCGGTTCTGCACAACGAGTCAGAGAGCGAACTGGAGTCACCGAGGGAATGCTGGTGCGGAAGAACCACGCGCTCGTTAGCAATTCCTTTAGGAGGACCAAAATGAAAAACAGTCTGAGAATGGGGACCGCAGTTTTCCTGACTAGACCGCAATACCTCGTCGGGCGTGGGCGGAGAGCCACACGGGCTGGATGGAATGATCCTTACTTCGTTCCGCTACTACTTACCGTAGCGTGTGCGAGCCTCCCCCCGGTTTGCTCTCTCCTTTCCACGGGGTGAGGACTTTTCACTGCTCGGCGTTTGGAACTCCAACTTGGGAGTTCTTTGGGCAGTAAGGACATTCAGCAAATCTGGAAGAGGTATGCAATGGTAAGTCCTTTTGATCTTAAGACGGCACTTCTGGCCAAGCATGCGCAACATGTCGTGCTAATCCATTTTCCAATCGCGCTGTTCATCACGGCGGTGGCGTTCGACCTTGTCGCACAATGGACGAAAGTCCGTGGCCTCGTCCAAGCAACTTATTACAACCTGCTGGCGGCGGCGATTTCAACTGTTCCGGTTCTCGCTACTGGGCTACTCGCGTGGCAGTTCCAACTCGAGGGACAGAAGCTGAAGGGCATCCTATTACTGCACCTCGTGCTGGCATGTGTTTCTACAGTGATGATCTGGCTGGTGTGGTGGGTGCATTTCCGCGCGCGACGACGGACAGTCTACTTGCCGAACTATCGTCTGGCCCTGGAAGTCCTGGCAGTCGGCGTCGTCGCGCTCACCGGGCATTTGGGCGGCTTTCTCAGCGGTGTAAACCTACCAGGCTAGATGCCCCAATGGGTCCCAGCTTGCGGTTCGTAAGCTGGGGGCGAACCGGGACCGAAAAGAGTTTTATTACTTAGACTTTACTCACCCGATACATCTTGCTGACAACCGCCAATCCTCGCGAAAGTACCTTCTCACCATGGGCCCACGAGCAGACATCGGATGCACCGACGCAAGACCGCATCCTAGATGGTCTGCCGTTTGCCAAAATCAAAATAATAAGGAGAAGACAATGAGGACACTTACATTTCATATGATCGCCGGACTATTAGCAGTTGGTCTGGTGTTTGGAGTCAACTTCGCACAAGCACAGGCAGGCACCCTGGACCCGAATTTCGGCATTGATGGAACCGTGACGACCATCTTCACCGGCGCCGCGTCGCCGGTCATGATGCCGATCGGCGCGGCCCAGCAGGCGAACGGCAACATCGTGGTGCTCTCCGAGTTCGACTTCGTGGAGGGCTTTGGCACTCAGATTGGTTTGACGTGCTACACCTCGGCCGGCAAGCTGGATAAAGCCTTTGGGACCAAGGGGAGCACAATCACCAACTTCTCTCCCTTCACTTTTCAACCGTTTGCATTTGCGTTGGAGCCGAATGGCAAAATCCTTGTTGCAGGGACGGTAGGCGGCACCGCCTCGGGCGTACTCGAATTCGGCCTGGCGCGGTTCACGGCCAACGGCAAGCTGGACACAACCTTTGGCACCGACGGCGTGGCGACGACCAATTTCGTCGCCGGTCTAGACGCTCCGAGCGCATTTCTGCTGCAACCCAACGGACAAATTCTGATGGGCGGCTTTAAAGATGGCGGCAGGCATACCCCGGGGTCGCTTTCGCTGGTGCGCTTCAACTCCAACGGCGCGCTGGACCCGAACTTTGGCACGGCCGGGATTGCGCTGGTTACGCCCGCTCCTCTATTAGGGCCGCAGGCGCTGGCCCTTCTCTCCAATGGCGACTACCTGGCTGTGGGTGAGAACGGAGATGCGCACGTCGGCACAGTGGTGGAACTCAGCTCTACGGGAGAGCTGTTACCCACGGTGACTGCGGGAACTCTGACGGCGAGCAGCCCGTTGGCAGGGCTCGAACCCTTCCCGACCATTTTCGAGCCGAACGGCGACTATCTTGTGGCGTCGCTTCATTGTGAAGAGGACTCAGACTGCGGCGGCACTGAGACGAAAGTACAGCTTTTCGGCGAAACCGGTGTGCTGAATTCCGGCTTCAGTTCCACGCCCTTCGGGTTCGGCGGGTTCCATAACACCCCGCAGGCCCTGGCTGTGCAATCGAACGGACAGGTCGTGGTCGGCGACATTGTTATCGAGGCCAGTGGGCCGAATTTCGGTGGCATTGCACGGCTCGACACCAACGGCGAGCTGGATACCACGTTTGGGAGCGGCGGCACGTTGACGGTTGACAATAATGTGACCGCCCTGCTGATCGACACCAACGGAGACATTCTTGCCATCGAGGGAACTGGCAACGATGGGATTATCGTGGCAGCGTATCTAGCGAATTAATCACTAGACCCGTTGTTTGGGTCGGCAGACCCACAGCCCGGATAGTGCTCATCGCGAACTTGCGTCGGGCCTATCCTAATCCTCAAAGAGGACGCTGACCGCAAACCGCGGTCAGCGTCCCCTTATCCCTTCCGGGGCCGCGCCACCGTCGGAGGCTGCTACGCAATATTTCCCCCTCACCTTTGGCACCGTCAACTCGTTTGGCGGTGCTGCACGGTGACCAGTGAGCAGACGTTCACAGACCTTCTGATCCAGACAGATGGAAATATTGTTGCCATCGGTGAACTCGACGGAGATCTAGCATTGGCTCGGTATCTGGCGAACTAACAGCAGACGAACCAGTAAGCGGCGGTACAGCAAGCAGAAGGGAGGAAGGGACAAGCAAAAGACGCTCGCCCTTTTTTCGTTTTCTCTTAACGCGACGAAACGTTCTGGAACATTTTCGATATCCAGTGGGAATAAAAATCGACTCATGCCAGTTATCACCTCAGAACGCAACAAACCACGGAGGACAAATGCCCGACAAGAAGCAAGATCTTATCGATCAGAATTTGCAAGACCTCAACAACGACGGAGTCGACCGTCGTGGGTTCCTGAAGTGCATGGCATGGGCGGGTACCGGGCTAGTCTGGACCATGAGCGGCGGCATTCCGGTGTCTCGCGCCTTCGCCAAAGGTTACGGCAAAGATGCAGGCAAAGGTGCGGACTTCACCTTTGTGCAGATCAGCGACAGCCACATCGGCTTTAACAAGCCGGCCAATCCGGACGTCACCGCGACTCTGCAGGCGGCGATCAACAAGATCAATGCCATGCCCCACAAACCAGATTTCATCATTCACACCGGCGACTTGAGTCAGCTCTCGAAGCCAAGTGAGTTCGACACGCTGGACCAGGTATTAAAAGGAGCATCCGCAAAACAGATCTTTTTTGTGCCAGGTGAGCACGACATGCTCTCCGACAACGGCGAGCAATTTCTCCAGCGTTACGGGAAGGGTACAAAGGGCACAGGGTGGTCGAGCTTCGATCACAAAGGCGTGCATTTCGTCGGTCTCGTAAATGTCGCCAACTTGAAAGCCGGGGGCATGGGGTCGCTCGGTAACGAACAGCTGGAGTGGCTGGAGGACGATCTCAAGGGCCGCTCTGCCAGCACTCCGATTGTTCTCTTTGCACACATTCCATTATGGACCATCTATCCCGATTGGGGGTGGGGAACCGATGACAGCGAACAAGCCTTGTCTTACGTCAAGCATTTCGGTTCCGTGACGGTGTTGAACGGCCATATTCACCAGATCATGCAGAAGGTAGAAGGTAAGGTTTCGTTCCACACCGCGATGTCGACGGCTTTCCCTCAACCAGCGCCGGGATCGGCTACGTCAGCCGGACCTATGAAGGTGCCAGCCGACCAGTTGCAGAAGGTGCTAGGTATCACCGATGTGAACTATCTGGTCAGCGGTCGCAGCCTGGCAGTCGTCGATTCGCCACTCGGAGATTCGCGGGCTTCGGCTTCAGGAAATGCAGGCGCGCCCTGGCGGTAGTTGACTCGATCCATGGCTAGAGACCGACAAGAGATCCCGTCCCAAACAAGAAAGAACAAGCAAGAACATCAAACTAGAAAGGAAACAAAACAATGACGAGGAACAATATGTGGGTTGCAGGGGTGGCGACGCCGGTACTGATTGCGATGCTGCTCTTGTTCGTAGTATCGCCGAGCGTCAAGGCGAATGACCAGCCCTCCGCGGCAAACGCGGCGGTGAAAATCGACAATTTCGTTTTTGGGCCGCAGACGATCACAGTACCTGTCGGAGCGACAGTTACCTGGACAAACGTTGATGACATTCCCCACACCTCGGTCAGCACAGAGGGTGTCTTCAAGTCCAAAGTGCTGGATACGGATGAAAAGTTCTCCTACACGTTTACCAAGGCGGGAACGTATCCGTACTACTGCACGATCCACCCGAAGATGACAGGTAAAGTCGTCGTGCGGTGAGCGCAGACTTCTAGATGCCGTGGGCAGCGGGTTGGAGAACAATGCTTTGCCGCGTCAAGTGCACGAATATGACTGTAGACTCGTCACAATTCAATGACCTGGATCTTGTCCACGCCACCAAAAATGGGGATGTTCCCGCTTTCGAGCAACTCGTAAAGCGATACGATCGCAAACTTCTCCGAATTGCTCAGAGCGTGACGCATAACTAAGGAGCAGCGGGCGATCAGGCGATTTCTGAGGACAATGATTGGAAAGTGCGTGAAGCGTCGGTAAGTCGATGGTCAGGATCGGTGTTCGCCCTCGCTTTCATGGCTGACTTGAAGCCGCAAAGGTCCCCTCCGATTCCTTTACCCAGCTTCCGAAAATGATCAGCAGATGCCATCGGTTGAAACAGACCTTCTAACATATATGCTCCTCAAGGATTGGTTGTTTGAACTTCTACCGCCACCGATAGACTCGCGAAATAAGGATGCACGTGAAGCTGCTCTGGTGATGTCTCCACCCTATTAACTGATGGAGTCTGCCCCGAGTTACTTGCAAACCGTACTCCGACCGCAGCGCAGTCCACTTCAGGTACTTAGTCGTTCATCTTGGTTCTGCTATTGCGTTTGGTACGACCTTTTCCGCAAGATAGACAACGAAAAAGTACTTCGCGTCTTCTCTATTTGCTGATACCATCTCCCGACTGCGAAATACTCCTGCTGGCAGTATGTCGGTTGTTGAGACCTAACGAAGTGCCTTGGCAGCCATCGGGCCCTGCTGCATTGAAAAGGCCTTGTGGTCACGAAATTTGCCAGGGGTGGAACCTGCTGCCAGGTCTTCTGGTAGCGTAGGTCGAACCAAGAGAAACTTATGACATCGCAGAGTTCCATTCGTCACCTCGCTTCAGAGCCCGGTCCCGCCGCGGCACCGTATTTGCCCGTGGATTGTGCCAGCGATCCGATCGGCTCGCTGGTCGAGATGTTCGTCGGCATGGTGCAGAGTAGCCGCATCGCCAAGGGGCAATGTCCCGCGTTTCGGCCAGTCTTCCTCAAACCGCACGGAGTGGCCCGCGGCACGTTGCGCATCAATCCGGATCTCCCGGACGATCTGCGAGTCGGTCTATTTTTAGGCAGGGAGTATCCGGCCTGGGTGCGCTTCTCGTCGGACACGATACCTTCGGCGAACGATTTCAAGACGACGCTGGGTATTGGGATCAAGCTGTTCGAGGTCCCTGGGGAGAAGATATTCGGCAACCCAGCCGACATCACGTTCGATATCCTGCTGCAGAACTTCGACGTGTTCTTCGTCGACAACGCCGAGGAGATGTGCGCCTTCACCCGAGCCGGAGTGGTGGAGCACAATTACAACCTCTATCTGGACAAGCATCCTGAGACCGCCAAGCTTCTCGACGAGATGGCCAAACCCGTGGCCAGCGTGCTGGCCTCGCCTTACTGGAGCGGTGTTCCATTTGCATTCGGCCCGGATCGTTATGTGAAGTACAAGCTCGAGCCGATGCTGGAGCTTCCGCCGCCAACTTCGGCGCCCGCCGATCCGACGTACCTTGCGGCCGATTTGCAGAAGCGTCTCGCGGAAGGCGAGGCGAGGTTTCGATTCATGGTGCAGTTCCGCACGGACCCGGCTAGGATGCCGCTTGACCGGGCAATGGTCCGTTGGGATAGCCCGTTAGTACACGTGGCCGATCTAGTGCTGCCGCAGCAGGACATCGCAGAGCGTGGACAGGCGGCCTACGGGGAAAACCTGGCGTACAACATCTGGAGGGTCACGGCACCGCACACGCCTCAGGGATCCATCGCCGAGGCACGCCGTGTCGTGTATGCCGCTTCAGCCAAGCAGCGCCGCGACGTCAACGGCATCCCGGTGGGTGAGCCGAATGAACTGCGGCCGCCGAGCAGGAATCTCCCCTGCGCGGACTCGACTATTGTGCGTGCAGCGATTCATCCGGCGTTGGGCATCGCGCGCGTGGGCGACAGCGAGGCTGACTACTACATCGGCCCTGAGGTTACGCATCCGGAACCCCTGCAGGGCTATCGCGATGCGACCGGAGTGCTGAAAAGGGAGGTCGCGCGCTTCCATATCTACGGTTACAACGGCGCGGGCGAGGTGGTGCAGGAGTTGACCGCCGACAATGCCGACATTCGCTGGCAAGTTCACCTGGCCAACAAGAAGCCGGCCTGGTATCAGTTTCAGGCCGCGCTCGACATTACTGAGGCTGTGAATCTGACCGTGCCGTTGCGCAATCCGGGGGTCGCAGCTGCAGACCGCAAGACGCTGGTCATCGACCCCGGACCGCGCAGCATCTCTGGCGCGGGGGTATCCGGTCCTGCGTATCGCTTTGACACCGGCACGTTCCAGGGAACACCGGTGCGGCTGGGTGAAATCCAGACGGACAAGAGCGGCTGCCTGCTCGTTTTCGGCGGACACGGGGTATCGGCTTCGCCCACGGATGCGCCGATCTATCGCCCCGAGGATCCGAACAGCTTCAACAACGCGAATGGCTGGTATGACGATATCTCCGACGGTCCGGTCACCGCGACTGTTTCGATCAACGGTGTCCCGGTCCCGGTCGAGCCCGCGTGGGTAACCGTGGCACCGCCAAACTATGCTCCTCGGATCGTTGGCTGGCGAACGCTTTATGATCTGCTGGTCGACGTCTACACCGCATGCGGTTGGATGGCCGTGCCGGAGACCGCTTCCTTCACCGAGCATGTGCTTCCGGTTCTTCAGCGGCTTTCCAATCTGCAGTGGGTGAACCAAGGGTTCGCCTCGCTGTTCGGTAAAGGTTGTCCTATCGACTTCGAGGATCCGGTGCTCATTGCGAAGTTGGCGCAGACGCCGGATCTCCAGACCAAAGCCGATCCCTACGCTGAACTGCGGCAGGTGATGTTCAACAGCTTCCGCCCGGCCAGCACGGCGACGAATGAACCGCTGAGCTACGACAGCAATGCCTGGCCCTGGCTTTACGGCGATGCCTTTGGGTCGTTTTCGACGACCTCGCCAAACAACAACCTGCCGCTGCCTTCCGTGCAGGCTGCCTTGCTGCGTCGCTGGGTGGACGGCGATTTCGTCGATGACTGGGATTCCACCAAGAAGCCGCCGCACAACCTGGAGGAGGTACCCGTGGCCGAGCAGCCGGCCATGCTGGACAAAGCGGCACTGCACTTCTGCCTGGCGGACGCTTTCCACCCAGGATGCGAGATGACATGGCCGATGCGCCATGCGAGCATGTACTCCAAACCGTTCCGCCTTCGGCACCGAGAGGCTGGCGTACCTGAGCCCGACTACGGAAGAACTCTGTCGCAAGCGACCGTGCTGATGCCCGGTGGGCCGCTTTATTCCCAGGGTCCGGGCGACATCAGCCGGTGGATGGCTCTGCCCTGGCAAGGGGACACTGCGTTCTGCCGTTCGGGCTACGACCTTCAGTACGATCCCTACGTCCCGACTTTCTGGCCGGCGCGTGTGCCCAACCAGGTGCTGACCGAGGAAGACTATGAGATCGTCATGAACATAACGCTGCCTCGGGCGCAACGGATCGCTGCTTACAATCACCGTGCGCAGTGGACGCGGGCTCTGACCGGTTCCGTTGTGGAGTCAATGAAGGAGATGGTGGCGCACTTCGGCGCGATGGGCATTGTTGAAGCGCGTCCTGGATTCAAGAATGATCCCGACTTTCCGGAAACGATCTATGTGGAATCGCTCGCCGGCAGCCGGCTGAAAAAGAATGCCATGCGGGCGGCGCAGCTTTCGCGGGCTCCCGAACATCCCCCAACGCGTCTCCAGCGTGCGGGCTGGACCAGCCAACAACAATGGGAGGAGTTCCGCAGCGTGCGCATCCGCTTCCGCGACTGATGCTTTGGGACGCGTTGATTGCAGGTTCCGGCCCGTCCGCGGCGACCGCGGCCCATGCACTGGCACGGGCCGGCATGCACGTTCTTTTTGTCGACCGGGTCGATGCAACGCGCCCCAAGGTTGGCGAAGTTCTGCCGAGTGCAGCTTGCCGTCTGCTGCGCTCTCTCCATCTTCAGACGCCGGAAGCCTCCGGCGTGCACGCAAAGATCGTCGGAAGCCTGTCGAGCTGGGAAACCCACGAACTGGTGGCAAGCGACGCACTACGCAACTCTGAGGGCCCCTCCTGGCGGCTGGAACGAGGGCGCTTCGACGAAGAGCTGCGACAATCCGCCGTGGCTTCCGGAGCTGTGCTACTGGTTGGTTTCGTGCAACAGTTCTATCGCCAGGACGAGCTTTGGCAGGTCCGACTGGATGATGGAACGCATCTGAGCGCGCGCTGGCTCATCGATGCTACCGGCAGGCGGTCTGCGTTAAGCCGCGCTTTCGGCGCCAGGAGGCTGCGCGACAGCCACCTCGTTGCCTTCTACGCTCTCGCCGCAACTGCAGCCAGCGGTCCGCAGCTGCAACGCACAGTAATAGAAGCCGCACCTGATGGGTGGTGGTATGCCGCGTATCTTCCTTCCGGACTCGCCGTAGCCGGACTGCATGTCAGACCGGGGCAGGCCGCTCGTTTGAGAACGCCAGACGCGTGGCAGAGAGCCTGGAGGCTTACGCGGCATGTCTGCCGTCTCTTTCCCGAGATGCAGGAGGCGCATTGTCTTCCGCCGATGGAAGCCGGCGGAGCGCGCCTGGATCGATTCTCCGGTGAGAGCTGGGTGGCCTGTGGAGATGCAGCACTATCGTTTGATCCCCTATCCTCGCAAGGCATTTTTACGGCGCTGTATTCCGGTAAGTTAGCCGCCGAAATTCTTATTAAGAAAGGGTCGGAACCATCTTTTGCCGCAACCGCCTACGGCGATGAACTGACCCGAGTCTGGGAAATGTATAAAGCCCGGCTCAAAACGTTCTACGACATTGCTCTTTTTAAGTGGGATTCACGTTTGATTGACTGGCCATCGTGAGTGCTAACGCCTCGACTTTCGACAGAGCTGAGGAGGAGGGCGCGATCCTTCCAGCGCGGCATGGTCGCAATGCGAAGGACATCTCTGAGTCTGCCTGACGGCCAAGCCGCATTTCTTCTACCGAATCTGTGCTTGCCGCTCCGGCCCAGATTCCAGAGTCACCGTCTTCACGTTGTCCTCGGGAATTCGATCGATCAGCAACGCAAAAGGATCGATTCCCGCTTTCTCCGGCAATTGGGCGGTTGTGAAAGTGAACGTGGAGTTGCGCTGGGTGATGTGCATACGTTCGCGGTACAGCGTGTCGCCGTATTTCTTCCCGCTGGCAGGCTTGGCGAATGCCCCGATGTCGATCCAGTCATCCACGGGCACTTCGGTTTCCTTACCCGTAGCATCGGCCTTGAATTTGCGGGCTTCTACATGGATGGTGACATCATATTTTCCATCCGCGCGCTTCACCGCCGTAGCCTCGAGAGTGCGATTCGAAAACAGGGTGATGTCTTCGAACAAATCTTTGATCAGATATTGCAGGTTGGGTGGAGTCTCTTCCCGCAAGGCATCGACCAAAGCATAGGATGTGGGATAGGGTGGAGGCGCATAAGCGTACTGCTGAATTACCTTGCGCAAAGCTCGATTCACGGCATCCTCGCCGATCATCTCCTTCATGTAATAGAGCACCACGCCCCCTTTCGCGTAGTGAATGTAGCCCTGGCCGGACTCGACGGTCAGGAGCGGACGTTCCTTGAGCCGCTCCTGGCCGCGGGAGCGCAGGTAGTTATCCATCTCAAGCATCAGGAATTTCCTCATCAGATCCCGGCCATACTCTTTCTCCATGACCATGAAAGAGGAGTATTGCGCCAGGGTCTCGGAAAGCACGGTTGCTCCCTCCATGTCGGCGCCTATCACTTGATGCGCCCACCACTGGTGCGCCATTTCGTGGGCCACCACGTAGAAAACAGTATCGATGTCGTCAGGGTGATTCACATTGGCAATGAATCCGATGGATTCGGAATAAGGCATGGTCCCGGGGAATGCCTGGGCAAAAGACGCAACGCGGGGAAACTCGACGATGCGCGCCTCCTTGTGCTCGTAGGGGCCGAAGTTCTTGATGTAGTAGCCCAGAGACTTTTTCATGGAGTTCATCATCCGGGGAACATTCCAGGGTTGTTCCTTGAGGTAATAAACTTCCAGCTTGATGCCGTTCCACTCCTCCCGATCCACTTCATAGCGGCCGGAAATGAAGGAGTAAAAATTCAATGAGGGATGATCGAGTTTGTATTCGAAATAACGGCGGCCATCCCGCCGCCATTCGCGCAGCAGCGATCCCGGGGCGATGGCGATCTGATCGGGCGCGGTGCTGATGATGGCGCTTATGTCGACCCAATCTGAATGTCCTGGGATGTAAGTGTTGCCGCAATCGGCAGTGCAGTTGCGTTCCAGGGCGGGCATGAGGTCAAATTCCGGAAGGCCAAATTTCTTGCGCTGCACCGCATCACTGAGCTGGCGGAAGTAGTTGTAACCGATGATAGGGGTGCTGTTGAAGAACGTTCCGTTCTGGACGATATCTGTATTGCTCACATTATTCTCAAACCCGCGGTTCCTGCTCTTCACGGTAAAGCGCAGGGTGCGCTCTTCGCCGGGCTGCAAGGCTGAGGTAAAACGATAAATGCGATAGGACAGGCGCGTGTCATCTTTAGTGAGCACGGCTCCGGGAATTTCAATGGTGGCGTCGTAGAGCGGGTTGAGTGAGAAATGAATCTCGTCCAGGGGATGGGAGTAGGGATTGTAGATAACTTCGTCGCCGCGCATGGTCGCGTTGCGGGTCGAGGGGAAAATGTCGATAGCGAACTTCACGCTGCGCACGCGCGGCTGGGGCAGCTTGTCTAACGACTTGTACATCTTCTCATAGTCGGCCTGGGCGCGCGCCACGTCTTTGGGGCCGAGGAGGCGATTCAAGATTTCGGTGTTGTACCAGATCCAGCCTCCACAAACGACAAAGGCGAGCAGAGAAACAGCCGCGGCCGCTTTCCACCCGGAACCAAACCGCAAGGCTGCGTTGCGGCGGCGGGCGCGCCAGCGTTCAGGCTTGCCACGCGGCCAGAACATTACAGTGGCGATGGCCAGCAGCACACAGAAAAGCAGCCAATAAACAGTGAACCAGTTCCACGCGGCACGGTAGGGTGCGTCGCCGAAGAAATCGGAATAAATTACGCGCGGCCTGGCCGCAAATTGAACCAGGTTCGTGGCCACGTTCAAGGGCTTCCACAAGAAACTATTTACGGAATAGAAGGCTATGAAAACGAAATATCCCGCGTACTTGTCGGGCGCCAGGGCCTGGATAAAGAATGCCAGAATCGCCATCAGGACGAACCAGGAGAGGTCCCGCGCCAGCAATTCGTGAGCATACAGATCGAACTGGAAGCGATAGTAGCCATGAACTGCCTGCACGACGATGCCGGCCAACAGGGCCACGGCCTGAATCACCATGAGCATGGCGATGAGCGTGAACAACCGCGCCGTATATGACACCCACTCCGGGGTGGGCGTCGCGTCGGCGATTTCATCCACGCGATCGTCTCGGTCTTTCCAAACCAAAGCACCGGAGAAATACGTGATGATCACGATCAGAAGGAAATCAAGAGTTCCTCGAATCAGCTCGATGACCCAGTAGGTAACCGGAAATGTTTGCACTGTCTGATTGCCCTGGAACTGGGTTGATTCCAGGGCCAGAGCCAAAATGCAAAGCATACTGGCGATCAAGACCACCACGACAAAGGCTGTGTTCTTGGCCATTCCGCGGAAATGAATTTTGAGTGACCCGAGGAACTTTGCCCACGGCGAATCCGCCAGTTGCAGATAGGGCGCGGGTGTTACGGCCGGAGCTGTGGCCGGTTGCGCGCCGGGTTCGAGCGCTTTGGTTTTCGTCCGCCTCTCGGCAAAGCTGAAGCGGGAGTAAGCGAGAGCAAAAGCCGCGCACCCGGCTCCGAGCCAAATCAAACGGTTCCAAAGCAGTAAGCCACTGAAGCTGAGAGGCAGAATGTTCTTGTCGGCCACCGTCCAGTACTTGGTGACCACGAGAAATGTGGTGACGGCATAAGGGTCGAACAGAGATCGCATGCGATCCCACTGCGGGCCCTGCAGCATTGATAAGGTCACAGCGCGGCCTGCCAGCAGGAGAATCGCGGCAACAAAGGGCGCGATGTCCCTGCGCCACACCACCGCTGCGGCAAATAAAATGGCGGCTGTGAAAAACGTGTCGGGCAAGGCGAATAGCAGAATGCCTTTCAAATGCGCGGTCCAGATCACTGCCTCCCAGCGTTCGCGATCGGCCCAGGGCATGTACTTGGCCAGCAGAATGCCAAGAGAAACTCCCAGCATGGGCATCGCCGAGACCAGCGTGGCTCCAAGAGAACGCCCCAGCAGGAAGTCGCGGCGCCGTACGGGCGTCGAGAACATCATCTGGTGGGTGTCGCAACTGAAGTCGCGGAGAGCCGCAAAATTGACAAATACGGCCGTCATCAGCAAGGCGAACACGCCGATGGCTGCGTAAAAGGATGCAATCGTGAATGGCGCATTCCGGTAAATATTGGAGAGATTGAGTTCCGCCATGACTTCATCGGAGCCGATCGCGCCAAAAATCAGCAGACCAACGACGAAGAGGAAAATCCACAGCATCCAGGAACGAAGCCAGAAGCGAATTTCAAACCACGCGATACGCCAGAGCATAATCGTCTTCTAATTCCACGAACGAATTTTGGTGAAGAAAACGTCTTCCAGATTGGGCGCACTGGGAGCAAATCCCCCGCTGAGGGGCGAGGCGCTATAAACGTGGAGCAGAGGACGCCCGCCGACGAGCTTGCTGGAGACCACTTGGTAACGCTGCTCGTAACTGGCCAGTTCGGCTTTGGCGATGGAAACTTGCCAGATTCGGCCATTCAATTGAGCGATGGCATCCTGCGGACGCCCCTGATATAGCACCTGGCCGTTGTTGATAATCGCCGTGCTGGTGCACAGATCGGTTACGTCTTCCACGATGTGAGTGGAAAGAATCACGATCACCTGCTCGCCAATCTCAGCCAGTAGATTGTAAAAACGGTTCCGTTCTCCGGGGTCTAAACCTGCAGTAGGCTCGTCCACAATCAGCAGTTGCGGATCGCCAATCAGCGCCTGGGCAATACCGAAGCGCTGGCGCATGCCTCCGGAAAAACTGGTGAGCGCCTTCTTGCGGTCGTCGTAAAGGTTAACCCGCTTGAGCATCCACGCGACCAAGTCTTTTCGCTCCTTGGCTTTGGTGACGCCTTTGAGCAGAGCGATGTAGCTGAGCATGTCCTGCGCGGAGGTGCGAGGATAAACCCCGAACTCCTGTGGCAGGTAGCCGAGGCGCTGCCGTAGTTCGTCCTTTTGCTTCAGTACATCGATGTCACCGAGCTTGGCGCTACCGCTGTCCGGCTCCTGCAAAGTTGCCAGAGTGCGCATCAGCGTGGATTTACCGGCGCCATTCGGGCCGAGCAGTCCATACATGCCTGCGGGAATGGTTAGGGAGACGTTATCCAGCGCCTTAACCCCATTTTGGTAAGTTTTCGAGAGGTTCTCAATTCGAAGTTCTATGCTCATGTCCCCAATCCTGCGACCCCGGAGGTAAACGCATTATTGTTGGCGTACCGCGTTCAGCGGATCGATACCTCGATGTCCCCCATCGTGCGCCTGGCGCCGGCATTGCGTCAAGTTCACAATACTCAATACAAACTTGCATACGATGCAATATTGAGCTAGCCTTGGTTCGAGTGAGGCCTGATCATGTTTGCGGAACTCAAAGCTCTGGTTGCCTTGGCTGAGACCGGCTCGATGGAAAGAGCCGCGAGTGATCTGTACGTTACGCCTTCAGCATTCACTCGAAGGATTCAGCGATTGGAGGACGAACTGGGTGTGGTGCTCCTTGA
>Ga0209333_1001023_pt1 | contig 14269 bp, 15 predicted proteins | sample BlaSpr_A8_OM2_O3_FD_187982 | JGI IMG/M metagenome (GOLD analysis project Ga0209333, IMG submission 187982) | Forest soil microbial communities from Thunder Bay, Ontario, Canada - Black Spruce, Ontario site 2_A8_OM2_O3 (SPAdes) (version 2) | ecosystem: Environmental > Terrestrial > Soil > Boreal... | reverse complement strand
CTGTGCGGTGATCTCGGCTTCTTTGCAGGCTTGCGGTGTGGTTTTCCCGTTGGCCAGTTCCACTTCAACCTGCCGCAACAACGTCACGATCTGTTCCGGATTGTATTTCTTCATCGGCATACCAGCTTCCCTCCAGAGTGAATTCTCTCTCACTCCCGCTGGTACAAAAAACCCCGGTCAGGTCAGTCGAGCACTGGCGACGGTCCCGATCGCAGCCTCGCGGATTATTTCTTTTGCAAGATGGCGGCGCAGCGTGGCTGGAGCGTCGAGGAAACCGAACAGAAACTGCTGGAAGTCAGCGAGAAAGCCAGGGAGCGCGCAAGGTGCGGCGACGAAAGCTACGCACGCATCACGACCCTCAACGCGGGCCGCGGCGGCAGAGGAAGGCCGCAGGCGGGGCAGCGGAGGCTGATTCGCCGTAATACTATTGACTCTACCTCTACCGAACTGTACATTTCATGCAAGCGAAATGGAGAGTTCATGGCAAGCCTTACCACCGACAAAAATGGCACGATAGTGGTCTCGGCCCTAAAGGCCCGTACCAACTTTGGCAAGCTTCTGCGCCGCGTCGAAGACGAGCGCCGGTCTCTTGTCATCGAAAAGCGTGGGACGCCTAAGGCGGTGCTGCTCAGCATTCGCGACTACGTGAAGCTCGCCGCGCCCGAACCCGAAGTTTTGAAAATCCTCGGTGAGGAATCCGAGCGCAAAGGGACAAGCAAGCTGACCGCGCGTCAGATCGATCAGGCCATCAAGGCCGCACGCGCCGCTAAACCGAAGCGCTGATGCTTCCGCTGCGGCTTGTCATTGACACGAACGTGCTGGTTTCGGCCGCGCTCAAGCCCGAAGGGTTGCAACGCACCACCTTCCTTCTGGCGATTACGAAGCCCGCTCGCCTCTACGTGTCACAGCCCATCATCGATGAGTACGAAGACGTGCTCGCCCGCCCCGAATTGAAAATCCGCAAGGGCCTTCGCCTGCAATTGCTCCAGCTCGTGCATAACCGCAGCAGGCTGGTTGTGCCTTCGCGGCCGATCGAGGCTGCAGGCGATCCTGATGACAATAGGTTCCTGGAATGCGCCGACGCGGCGCGCGCCGATTATCTTGTAACCGGCAATCAGCGGCATTTTCCAAGATTCTGGAAGAAAACCAAGATCATAACGCCGCGCGAGTTCATTGGGCTTGTAGCGCCGCACCTGGTTATTTGAGGCGGGCATGCCGCGTGCATGCTTGCGGATGGCTTCGGCTTTCCAGCACGAAGACCTGAATCAGACCGTCAACGGACAGCGCGTGCCGCCGACAATGAAAGAGGCATACATGACTGCGCGGAAAAAAGAGGCCAGGTTCAACCTCCTGATAGACACGTGCGCGTGGCTCGATGTTGCCAAGGATTACCAGCAGCAGGCGATACTCGCCGCGCTCGAAGAACTCATCCGACAGGGCGACATTGCACTCATCCTTCCGCGTACAGTCGTCGATGAATTTGCCCGCAATAAAGCACGCGTTATCGAGGACAGCAGTCGCAGTTTGTCCAGCACGCTGAAACGCGCCAAGGAAGCCGTGGAGAAGTTTGGCGATCCACGGAAAAAGAGCACGGTATTAAGCGAGCTCAACGACGTAGATTATCGGCTACCAACATGGGGCTCAGCAGCCGTGGACACCGTGAGCCGCATAGAGAAGCTCTTCGCGGACACGGCCGTTGTCGAGATTTCCGATTCGGTAAAACTGCGGGCGGCCCAGCGTGCCATCGACAAGCGCGCTCCGTTTCACAGGCAGCGGAACGGCATTGACGATGCGGTTCTGATCGAGGTCTATGCAGATGCGGTCACGGCCAGAGCAGCACCTGGCAGCCGCTTTGCCTTCGTCACGCATAACATCAAGGACTTCAGCCACCCAAATGCGAACAACAAACTGCCGCACCCCGATATCGCGGCATCTTTCTCGCGCGTGCGATCGCTCTACTTCATCACCCTGGTCGAAGCGCTGCGCCGCGTCAGGCCAGAGCAATTTGCCGACCTCATGATCGAGCAGGAATGGATTGAAGAACCGCGGAGGCTCCCCGAGATTCTCAACTCTATAGATGAGCTAACGAATAAAGTCTGGTACAACAGGCACCAAATTCGGCGTGAAATGATAAAGGATGGGAAGATAAAAATCGTTGAGAAAGAGACCTTTCCCGTGAAAGATCATGAACGCCGTCCCATTCAACGCTACATCTGGGAGGGAGCGTTGAAGAGCGCTGCTAAAGTCGAAAAGAAATACGGACTGGACAATCTAGGTCCGTGGGACGATTTTGAATGGGGAATGATCAACGGCAAGCTCTCCGCTCTTCGCTGGGTGCTCGGTGAAGATTGGGACAGCTTGTATACGTGAGCGCAAATGAGTTCGGGATACGGGCAAAGTTGCTCAACTCCTGATGACTGGAAGGATATGGCTCGCTTTTTGAAAAGCATCGCTCTGGTTGTACTGCTCGCCGTGATAGCCGCTCTCATATACCGCGTTTATTCAAAGCACGGTCACGATAGCGTCTCCGTGAATCTGCATCGCGAGCCTATCCTCATACCAGGTATTCAGGAACCTGACGAACTGCGGGTCGAGCCGTTCCCCGCCTATGTTCCGACGGAACCAGAGCGGATGCTTGGGGAGGCAATGAAGCAGAACCAGGGCATTAACAACCCCGATGCGTTGTTGCCTGCACTCAATCGCATCCTAAGCAAATATCCCGACTATGCGGATGGGTGCCCACCGGCGCGGAGCGCGCGTACTACGTTTACCTGCTTGATTACGGCTGGAAGGAACCACTTGGTGATACGGTTCGTGCGAACTTGCCACGCATGGCCGACATGGCATCCCGCTCCAACGCAGTTGTCGTCCACGGTCCCCAGGGAGTGCATTTTGAGGATGAGGTGCTCTCCTGGCATCGCGTGAACGGTCAGGACGCGAAAGACATTCTGCCGGCGATTCTTATTACCACGCGGCATCCCCACCGCCCCTACCAACATCTTCTTGCTCGTCTTGTAATCCGATTGAGGAATATCCAGGTGACTTCCGCAGGCGATTTCCGCGTGATGAGCAGATTAGCGTTCGCTGCCTTCGTTCTGCTCGGCATGTACTCTGCTGCGGCGCAGAGCAGCGACGACTCGGTGCGTACCATCACTAATGCGTTGCGCGCGCAGCAGTATGATCAGGCCGATCAAGTAGCGCACGCCAAACTTCAGCAATCACCAAATGACCCGAAAATTCTAACTCTGGAGGGACTTGCGCTGTCTGGGCTGGGAAAGAAGAGTGGCGCATTGGCCGACTACGATGCGGCATTGAAGCTCGCGCCAAACGATGTACCCGCGCTGGAGTCGGCTGCGGAAATCGAATACAACGCCGGTAGCGAGCGCGCTGTGCCTTTGCTGAATAGACTTCTCAATCTACGTCCCGATGATACGACGACGCACGCGATGCTCGCTGCAATTGCTTATAGGCGGAAAGATTGCGCGTCGGCTGTGAAGCACTTTCAGGCGAGTGGCGCGGCGCTGTCTTCTCAGCCAATCGCTCTCCAGGAATACGGTGAGTGCCTGGTTCGACTGAAACGAGTGGAGGAAGCAATTCCAGTCTTTCAGCAACTCTTGGAAGCGTCGCCGGAAGATCCTCGAGCGCGGTATAACCTGGCGGCAGCGCAACTGACGGCGAATAAGAATGAGGACGCCATTCAATCCTTGCAACCATCGCTCGATGCCGGAATTCCTGATCCCGACGTGCTTGATCTTGCCGCCGAAGCTTACGAAAATATAGGTGACACACCTCACGCGCTGCAGTATCTGCGACAAGCAATTATCCTGGCGACAGATAATCCCAGGTTCTATGTTGACTTAGCGACCCTGTCGCTGAATCACTCCTCTTATCAGGTTGGAATTGACATGATCAATGTGGGCCTGAGCAGAATTCCTGATTCGGCCGCGCTGCACGCGGCTCGCGGCGTACTCTAGGTGCAATCCGGCCAGCCTGAAAAGGGAGAAGCAGATTTTGCAGCGGCAGCGAGGTTGAACCCCAATCAAGCTTTCGGCTCCGAAGCGTATGGTTTGGCAAGTTTTCAGGTAAAGGATCTTGATACGGCGCTGATCTCCGTGCGCGCGAAACTGAAAGCTCATCCGAACGACGCATTTCTGGAATATCTTCTTGCTCAAATTCTAGCTCGACAGGGACCCGCGGCCGGCAGCGCGGAGTTCAACCAGGCAGTAGCAGCAGCGACGCGGGCGATTGCTTTGAACCCCAACCTTATCGAAGCCCGCGACGTGCTCGGAAGCCTGTACCTTAAATCAGGGCAGTTGCAGAAATCGATCCAACAATCGCGCATGGTACTCGTCAAAGAACCTGAAGATCCTGAGGCGCTCTACCACTTGATGTAGGCCCTGCGACGCACCGGAAAGACAGACGAAATCCCGGACCTGGTGAAGCGACTGGCGGCGGCACAAGCTGCGTCTGGCAAAAAGGAAGCGGAACAAAACCGCTTTCGGCTTGTCGAGCCCGACAAGAACCAGCCGGATGCGCAGTCTAACTAAACAAGCGTTTAATTGAATTGCGCTACGGAGTGCCACAACTCGTTCAAGCAGCGAGTATTTGAAGCTCAGTCGCCCGCGGCGTATGATTCCGCTGGTGAGTAAACTGCCCTATCGGTCTTGTGACATGAATCACTTGGAAGACCAACTTCGCGTCATGATCAACAGGATTCCTGTATTGGCATGGTCCTGTCTGCCAGATGGCACTCCAGAATTCCTCAACCAACGTTGGCTCGACTACACCGGCATGTCGGCTGAACAGGCGCTGGACTGGGGTTGGCAGGGCGCAATTCATCCTGATGATTTAGGAAAGCTGATGGGCGCGTGGCAACGCTTGCTCTGTTCCGGCGAACCAGGTGAGGTGGAGGCGCGGATGCGCCGCTTTGACGGCGAGTATCACTGGTTTTTGTTTCGCGCTGAGCCCCTGAAAGGCGAGCAAGGAGAGGTAGTCCGATGGTACGGAACGAATACGGATATTGAAGACCGCAAACGTGCTGAGGAGATAGTACAAGAGGGCGAAAAGAGTTTTCGTTTGTTGGTTGATGGTATTGGGGGGCTGGTGGCCATCATGAGCCCGGATGGAGAAGTCGAATTCATCAACAACCAAGGCCTGGAATATTTCGGCAAGACTCTCGAAGATTTGAAAGGTTGGACTACCAGCGACGCTGTCCATCCAGATGACTTGCCTCGGGCGGTTGCCGACTGGATGCACTCAGTGAAAACAGGGGAGCCATACGACGTCGATAATCGTCTCCGCGGCGCTGACGGAGTGTACCGCTGGTTTCACTCACGCGGTCTTTCTCTGCGCGACGTGGAAGGGCGAATTGTCCGATGGTATGTCTTGCTGACAGACATCGACGAGCGGAGAAGGACAGAAGAGAGGTTGCGCAGGAGTGAAGCCTACTTGTCCGAGGCGCAGAAATTGAGCCACACAGGCAGCTTCGGCTGGAGCGTTCCTAACGGAGAAATCCACTGGTCGGAGGAAACCTGCAGCATCTTTCAATACGATCGAGCGGTGAAGCCCACGTTGGAATTGGCATTCCAACGAATTCATCCCGATGACAGAGATATGGTGCAGCAGACGCTAGACTGCGCGGGCAACGAAAGAGCAGATTTTGAAATCGAGCGTCGTTTGTTGATGCCGGACGGTACGATCAAATACATCCACGTCTTAGCTCGCATGTTGGAAACTGCATCGGGCGATCTCGAATATGTAGGCGCCGTGACGGACGTGAGCGCAACAAAGAAGGCGGACGAAAAGATCCGGCAAAGCGAGATGGAGCTGCGGCAGATCATGGATCTTGGGCCTCAGCAGGTCGGCGTACTCGGGCCCGATAACAGCCGGCTTTATCTTAACCAGTCTGCGCTGGATTATCACGGCCTTACCCTCGAAGAATGGCGAAGTTGCCCCCTCGACAGGCTCATTCATCCTGATGATTTGGCACGAGCGCAGATTGAAGCTCAAAGTCATTTGTTAAGCGGAACCCCTTACGAGCTCGAGCTGCGGCAGCGGAGAAGCGACGGGCAGTACCGGTGGTTTCTTTTTCGTTTTAATCCCTTGCGCGATGAGCACGGACGGCCCATGCGTTGGTATGTGGCGGTGACCGATATCGAGGAGCGCAAACAGGCTGAGGAGCGACTGCAAAATGAGAATGTCGCATTGCGCGAGGAAATCGTCAGGGCTTCGATGTTTGAGGAGGTCGTGGGAATTTCTCCTGCCTTGCACGCGGTCCTCTCGCGTGTCTCCAAGGTCGCTCCCACAGACTCCACGGTTCTGATCACCGGCGAAACAGGGACGGGCAAAGAACTCATCGCGCGAGCGGTTCACAAACGTTCTCAGCGTGCCTTACGAGCATTCGTCAGCGTGAATTGCGCCGCCATCCCACGCGACCTCATCGCGTCGGAATTGTTTGGCCATGAGAAGGGAGCATTTACGGGGGCAACCCAGCGGCGCTTAGGGCGCTTTGAGCTGGCCGAAGGCGGTACGATTTTTCTGGATGAAATTGGAGAGCTTCCAGCCGAAACTCAGATCGCGCTGTTGCGAGTGTTGCAAGAGCATGAATTCGAGCGTGTCGGTGGAACCGGATCTCTTCGAGCCAATGCCCGGGTGATTGCCGCAACGAATCGTGATTTGGAAGCTGCCGTTGCTTCAGGCGCCTTCCGGAGCGATCTCTTTTACCGGCTCAACGTTTTTCCGATCGAGGTGCCTCCGCTGCGAGAACGGAAGGAAGACATTCCGATTCTAGTAGAGTACTTCATCGATCGTTACGCGAGAAATGCAGGAAAGATCATCCGCGGGGTGAGCAAGAAGAGCCTGGAATTGCTTCGGTCCTACCCCTGGCCCGGTAACATTCGCGAATTGCAGAACATCATAGAGCGATCAGCAATTGTGTGCGACACGGAGAATTTGTCAGTCGATGAGAGTTGGCTTTCGCGGCGGCAACCACTGGCGGCTGAGCTCAATCCCGAGCTGGACCTGACGCGACAATCTCGCCAGCTTGCTGCCCAACAGAAAGAGATGATCGAGGCTGCGTTGCGCGAAAGCGGCGGGCGCGTGTCTGGGCCTGCGGGCGCGGCGTCTAGACTCGGGATACCAGGATCCACGCTAGAGTCAAAAATTAAGTCGCTCAGGATCAACAAGAACCGCTTCAAATCTGCGGAACCCTCAACGCATCCCAGTTAGAGACCTTCCTCGACGATTTCTACAGTCCCGTTGCGATGGTTCGCAAATTTGCGAAGATTCGCAAATTCGTTTCTAGCTAAGAAGCCCGGTTTCAAGAATTTGTGACTGGCACTGGGATTGCCATGGCGTGCGTGTGATGTACTTTGTCGAGGTCAGGATTCGCGGGGGATGTGGAATGCTGAAGATCACGAGGACTGCGAACGGAGAAGTGATGTTCAAGCTCAGTGGTCGCATGGACGCGGAAAACGTGAACGAGTTGGAAACATTGCTGAGCGCGGAACCGAGCGGTCGTCACATCGTCCTGGACCTACAAGACTTGACGCTGGTGGATCATGGCGTCGTGAATTTTCTAAGGCGCCGTAAAGCGGACAACGTGGAACTGCGGAATTGCCCAGCATACATTCGCGAATGGATCACCGGACGATAGCGACTGCGCCAGTCGAGCACACGTCATAGAAATAGCAACGCAACAGGCCCCTAGAATAGAGCGAACGACAGGAGGAAACAATGTCGGTACAAACCAGCTGGGCAAGTGGAGCATGTGCAGTCAGCCATAATAATGCATTCTTTCAAATCGAGGTTGCGACATCATCGAAGTTCAAATTGGAAAGCAACGAACTCTGCGACAGCGGGTTGCCCCGCATTATCGGAAACAGCGCCGCTCTCCGGCGCGTACTCGGCCTGGTGCGGCTGGTGGGGCCTACCGATGCGACGGTGTTGATCACCGGGGAAACAGGAACTGGCAAGGAACTGATTGCGGAGGCGATTCACAAGTGCAGTGAACGACGGAACGGCCCGTTCGTGAAGGTAAATTGCGCCGCCATTCCCGCGGGCCTGCTGGAAAGCGAGTTGTTCGGTCACGAACGTGGAGCCTACACCGGGGCGGTCGCACGCAGTACGGGGCGTTTCGAGAGGGCTAACCGGGGCACGCTGTTCTTAGACGAGATCGGGGACCTTCCGTTGGAGCTGCAGCCAAAGCTGCTTCGGGTGGTGCAGGACGGACAGTTCGAGCGGCTGGGCAGTGCTACGACCCTGCAAACCGACGTGCGCGTGATCTGCGCGACGCATGGAAACCTTTCAGAGATGGTTGACGAACGTCAATTTCGCGCCGACCTGTTCTATCGGCTCAGCGTGTTCCCGATTGAAGTACCGCCGCTGCGGGACCGCCGCGAAGATATCCGATTGCTGGTGCACCATTTTGCGATGCATTACGCAGCGCGCCTGCGCAAACGAATTACGGCCATATCGGAGGAATTCATGGCGGCACTTGCGCGACATTCCTGGCCGGGGAACGTCCGGGAGTTGCAGAATTTCATCGAGCGGAGCGTGATCCTGACTGACGGGAACACGTTGCGGCTTCCGGCCGGAGGACTCAAACGGACTATCGAAATTGAATCTGAGGAGCACACTACGCTGGAACAGGTTGAGAGACATCACATCCGCAAGACTTTGGAGCAGGTCCACTGGGTTGTCGGCGGGCCCAGGGGCGCGGCTCACCGGTTGGGATTGAAGCGGTCTACGCTTTACGCGCGCATGCAAAAGCTGGGAATTTTCACGGCGAAGCAATTTGCCGAAAACGCCGTTGTAGGCGCCCAGCACTAGGGTAGCGCATGTCGAATGGTTGGACGCGGTGTTCGTCCGCCGACACGCCTCATTGATTCACAGTCAACTGAGGTGCGGAGCGAGTTGAAAAAACTGCGCGTATTCAAGTGCTTTGCTGAGCGGCAACGCACAACTACGTGGCAAGCAGCGTGCGAATGTTCCGAGGGGGATTAGAAGAAAACTCGGATGGAGGCTCGGGATAAGAACTTGGCCACCGGACGGACGGATACAGAAAGGAGACAACAATATGACGGACATTCGTAAGGAAACCGATAGCCTTGGCGAAGTAGATGTTCCTGCTGACAAGTTGTGGGGCGCGCAGACCCAGCGCTCGCTGGAGCACTTCAGCATCGGCAAAGATCTGATTCCGCGATTTGCTTGTTGAACCTTGCGACACAGAGATCATCAACATAAGCGTATTTCTCGTCAAATGTCGGACCATGTGGAGCGCCGTCCTCAACGCCGCGAATAGCCGCTGAACGCAGGATCTCGAATTCAGCCAGAAGGCTTTTGACGGACCTGCCCGGGGCGGCTGCATCGGTTCCCGACGCATCCGGCGTCCGGCCGTCTGCATTGAGCACCGGATTCCTCGGCAAGTTCGGCAGACGGATGGAAACTTCCATCAGCGCCAAAAACTCCCGGGTCACAATCTCGGAAAGAAGATCCAGCACCGAGCCGGACTGTGTGGCCCGAGCCGTCTCGCACTGCTCGTCACTCAAGCCGTGAAGCGCGTCTTCGAGCCGTTTGTTTCCTGCTTTTAGTTCGAGCGCCAAATTTGATTTCTGAAATTCCTTTGGACTCATTGCGTGTCCCTTGACGGAGTGACGAAATATTGCGATGTGGATTGCTTCGGGCGCGATTGCAGCGAGCCACCACAGCGTTTCGAGTGGCTCGCCAACTATGCGCTGGGCCGCGCCAGTGCTGCTTGCCCCAAGTGATAGGCCAGATGCGCGGTTCTGCCGAGCAGCACCCCGAATCGATTCCGATGCGGTTCCCGCTCGAAATCCTCTACCGACACGGCGGTATGCCGCTGCGCCCAATCGGAGTCTGAGAACTTCGCGAAACCCTCCGAGAGCTTCTGGTTGATTTCTTGCCAGGCGGCTTTGAGCGATTGTTCCGAGACGGTCAGCGGGGCAGACTTGTCCGGATTCGAGATGAACATGGCGTCGAATTCGGGATGAAGTCTTTCTCCGATCCCGAGCAGCGGCAAGAGTCGATCGTTCACCGCGGCGAGATGGCCCCAGAGATAGATGAGGCGGTTTCTTCCTGGAGCAACTTCTTGCTCCAGTTGTTTCGCTGAGAGATCCCCAAATAATTTGTCCGCCCGTTCCACGTTGAACTGCCATCCGCGGAGTGCGGAGTCGATGAGCGACTTCTCTGTAGTCATCCTTCACCTTCCTTTTGTTTGGACGAATCGCACGTCTTCAGCCGCGCTTCTCCCGGCCTTTCGCTCAGACTTGCGCTCTGCCGCCGTCCACGAACAGTTCGATACCAGTGACGAAACTGGAGTCGTCCGAAGCAAGAAACAACGCCGCCTTGGCAACTTCCTCGGGTTCCCCCATGCGTCCCATCGGGATGGTGGACACAATGCGCGCAATCACTTCTGGAGATTGCCGACTCACCAGCGGCGTATTGGTTGGACCCGGACTCACAACGTTGGAACGGATACGACGGTCCTTCAAGTCCGTCGTCCATGTTCGGACGAAAGAGCGGATGGCAGCCTTACTCGCCGCGTAAACGCCGAAGCCACCTGTACCTTTAACACTTGCGACAGAGCCATTGAGAATGATCGAGCCGCCATCTTTCAGCAGCGGCAAGGCCTTCTGCACAGTAAAAAGCGTTCCCTTCACATTGATATTGAATAGTTTGTCGAAATGTTCTTCGGTCACGGCCCCAAACGGAACAAATTCGCCAACGCCGGCATTCGCGAACACAATATCGATCTTTGCCTTCGCCTTAGAGACGATCTCGTAAAGACGATCAAGGTCGGCCAATTGGGCAATATCTCCTCGAACCCCAGTAACGTTGCTGCCGATTGCCTTCACAGCCGTGTCGAGTTCCTTCTGGCGGCGGCCCGTGATGAAAACACAGGCGCCCTCTTCGATGAAAAGTTTTGCCGTAGCAAATCCAATCCCTTCAGTTCCGCCGGTGATGACTGCAGTTTTGCCTTCGAGTTTTTTGGTCATTGTCTTTCTCTCGCGCCGTTCAGGAAGAAGAGCATCGTGACAGGTTTGGTGCCTTTATTTCGCCACGCGTGGCGCGTGCCGTTTTGCACCACCACGTCACCGCGCTGCAAATGCACAGTCTCGCCGTCGTCCAACTCCATCCACATCTCTCCGTCGTACACAATTGAATAGTCCACAGTGTTCGTTCTGTGCATCGCGGGATCTTCGTTTTCGAAGTGGTCGGCTAAGCCCCGCAAGCGAACCAACGCTTCGTTTTGTGCGGCCTCGCCATCGAAAGAGGGATCCGCGAAGGCCGAGCCGGGCGGAAAAGTGACGAAGTGCAGGCTCGTGCCGCCCGGTCCTGGAACGACGGAGTCGGGATAGCTGTCAAACCTCTGTTGCTTGCTGAGATCCGGCGTCGCCGGGTTGAGCCAGACGAGCGTGTGCTCGTAGCCGGGAACAGTCTTGAACGCGTAGGGCGACAATGGTTCGTCGCTTTGCACGACGGACTTGCCGTTAACGTGTCCTGTGACGATCCGACGGCAAGCACTCGGTTTCTTACCGCGCTTGGATGACACTCTTTTCTCAGAACCGGTTTCATTCATGGCTAGTATCTCCGCGTCGAACATTTTCAGAAGCTCCCTCCCGAAATTCTGGCCTGCAATTCGGCACGCCGCTGCCACCTCAAAGCTGAGCCTAAGCGGCGGAAGCCTTCGCGCGATACGCAGGCACAAAAACATCCTGCACAAATGTTTCAAACGAAGTCGGTGTGGTGTTCTCCGGCGAACGCGGCTCCTGCGCAGCGATGACTCTTGTATTGATGGCCTGGAACATCTCGATGTACACCGCGGCTTTCTTCGGCGAAAAACCCATCTGTATCAAGGCCTGCTGCATCTGGTCATACGGAAACTGCTGGTACCGCAGATCCGGTTTGCCGATGCCGCGCGCGATCACCGCGGTAGCTTCGGTCATCGAGAGGTCGCGCTCGCCAAGCAGCTCGCGCGTTTGCTTGCCGGAAAAATCCAGGTCGAGCAGGCGCTGCGCAGCATATTCGCCGACGTCACGCGTCGCGATCATCGGCGTTTTCAGGTCGGGCAGCAGCGCGTGTCCGAAGAATCCCATCCCATGAATCATGCCGATCGCCGCCAGATTGTTCTCCATGAAATACGCGGCGCGCAGGTGCAGAACGTTCAAACCGTTGATCGCGTTCAGTTTTTGCTCCGACGAGTGCAGCCCCGCGATTGGCCCGGTGCCTTTCGGAGCATGCGCGCCATAGCTGCTCAAGTTCACTGCGTAGCGCAGGCCGGAGTCCTTCACCGCTTTCGCGAACGCATCGCTCTGTTGCTCCTGCATTTCTCGCGAAGATATCGGCGGCAGCAATAGGTACGCAGCGTGCGCCCCACTAAAAGCCTTGGTGAGCGCAACCGCATCGCCCAGGTCGGCGGTGAACGCTTCCGCGCCTTGGCGCACAAAGCGCTGCAATCGGCCGGCATCGCGACCCACGACGCGTACCTTCCCGCCCTTCGACAGCAGGAAATCGGCGAGGATTGAGCCGGTGTTTCCGCTCGCCCCCAAAATCACGTACGTGGTATTCGAATCAACGGTTGAACTCATAGCTATGACCTCCTGGTTTGACCTACTGTTCTTCTTATCTGCACAATTAAAAGCACAAAAAACCGAGTGGCCTGTCGAAAATCACTGTCTCGCTTGACGGATCTCCCCGACCACGTCGGCGAGGGTTATTCGATCGAGAGTATTCTCGAAGCTGTCCTGCGCCTTTTTTAGTACCGACGACATGCATCCTTTAATGTTGCGACTGACCACGCATCTCTGGTACGCAGGATAGGTATGAATCGCGAATGCCGGAGGCGCCGCGCTGGCGCGATAAATGTCCAAGAGGGTTATTTGTTTAGGGGAGCGTGTGAGCGAGCTCGCGCCGTTCTTACCGCGCGTTGTGCTGATCAGACCTGCTTTGGAGAGCTTGGAGAGAGATTTCCTCACAAACGTGGGATCTGCATTCACACTTTCAGCCAGGATCGCCGAGGGGATTCCCTCGCCATGAAAAAAGGCAAGAGCCGCCATCACGTGCGCTGCAACCGTGAATTGAACGCTAGTCGCGGACATCCAATCTCCCGTCGAGATATGTGATGTTAAAAAGCACAGTTCGGATACAAGTTTTTTACGGCCGCTCAAATGGGGCTCTTAGGCCTTTCGTCCTGTTCAATGTCGCCCGCGCGAAAACCTTCCGCGCTATAAATAATGATGCGAATCCGGTAAAATTCCCCGCGAGCGCGCCACCTTGCGTTGGCGCGCGCATCTAACCCTTGTAATCTTTCCGCGCGACCGCGACGTTCGGCTCGCGTAAAGCCTATATCCTTGTTACGACGAACTCATAAAGGAGCACTCAGATGGCCGCCAGCGCCAAACCCGCAGCAAAGGCAAAGACCAAAGTCATCACGCCTCTCACCAAACGCAAAGCTTGGAAAGCTCTCACGGCGCACTACAAGAAGATTTCGAAAATCCACCTGCGCAGGCTTTTCGCGGACGACCCCGAGCGCGGCGAGCGCCTGACGCTGGAAGCGGCGGGCATATTCCTCGACTACTCCAAACACCGCATCAACGACCAGACCATCAAGTTGCTGCTGCAGTTAGCCGACGAATCGCGCCTGCGCGAACGCATTGACGCGATGTTCAACGGAGAAAAAATCAATATCACCGAGAAACGCGCGGTGTTGCATGTGGCGCTGCGCGCCCCCAAAGGCTCCTCCATCATTGTTGACGGCGAAAACGTGGTGCCCGGCGTTCACGCCGTGCTCGACAAGATGTCCAGCTTCTGCGATCGCGTCCGCAGTGGCGCCTGGAAGGGCCACACCGGCAAACGCATCCGCAATATCATTAATATAGGCATCGGCGGCTCCGACCTGGGCCCGGTGATGGCCTACGAAGCGCTAAAACATTACAGCGAACGCTCGCTTACCTTCCGCTTTGTCTCAAATGTTGACGGCACAGACTTCGCCGAAGCCGTCCGCGACATCGACCCATCCGAAACCCTCTGGATCGTCTCCTCAAAAACCTTCACCACGCTCGAAACCATGACCAACGCGCACGGCGCGCGCGCTTGGACGCTCGCCGGTTTGGGCGGAGATGAAAAATCCATCGCCAAGCATTTCGTCGCCGTGTCGACCAATGCGACCGAAGTCACCAAGTTCGGAATTGATACCGCGAACATGTTCGGGTTCTGGGATTGGGTCGGCGGCCGCTACTCCATGGATTCC
>Ga0209333_1001021_pt1 | contig 14274 bp, 14 predicted proteins | sample BlaSpr_A8_OM2_O3_FD_187982 | JGI IMG/M metagenome (GOLD analysis project Ga0209333, IMG submission 187982) | Forest soil microbial communities from Thunder Bay, Ontario, Canada - Black Spruce, Ontario site 2_A8_OM2_O3 (SPAdes) (version 2) | ecosystem: Environmental > Terrestrial > Soil > Boreal... | reverse complement strand
CCATCATGCCGCGGCTAACCGGATACTGGATCTGCTGGGAGATCCCGAGCGCGCGCGGACCATGGGCAGACAGGCGCGGCTGGTGGTCGAGGAGCGCTTCTCGGCCGAAGGCATGATCCGCAACATGGTCGGCATGTACGATCGGCTGCTGGGGGCGCGCCGGTGATGCCCGTGATTTCGGAAATGGACGCGGCGATCGCCGGAAGTCGCGCGAATGCCCGGCCGCGACGAGGAGTGCAAACGATCCGCACGCTGGCCGGGCTCGACCGCATGGCATCGGCGTGGGAGCGGCTGGCGGCGGATCGCAATCCCGTATTGGACTTCGCCTATGCACGCGCATGGGCTGCGGGGCTGGGCGGCGCCCAACGGTTGAACGTGATGACGGCGGGCGATACCGAGACCCTGGCCATCGCACCGTTTGTAATCAACCACGGCGGCGCCGGGCGGCTGACACTGCTAGCCGCGGAAATGTACGAGATCATGGATTTCGTGCATGCGGACGATAGTGCGGTTTCCGAACTGGCGCGCGCCATCGTGCGCACGGGGCGTCCGTTGGACCTAAAGCGCCTTCCCGCCGAGTCGCCAGTGGTTGCGGCCATGGAGACTGCTTATCGCGGGCGTGGCATCGTGCTGCGGCGGCCCGCCGGCGGATCGCCGTGGATTCCGCTGGACGATTCCTGGGCCGAACCCGAGATGCGGCTGGAAGCCGGCCGGCGCTCGGACCTGCGCCGCGCCAGGCGTCAGGCGGAGAAGATGGGCGCCGTCGAAACCGCGATCGCGATTCCCACGCGCGGCGAGTTGCCGCGGCTTCTCGAAGAAGCCTTTCAGGTGGAAGCGGCCGGATGGAAAGGCGCGCATGGCACGGCGCTGACGGCGGACCCCGAGCGGGGCGATTTCTTCAGGCGCTACACCGAGCGGGCTTGCACCAAGGGTATCCTGCGGATGTGTGTGTTGCGCATTGGCGGCCGGACGGCCGCCGCGCAAATCGCGATCGAGAGCGGCAGTCGATTCGATCTATTGCGCGCCGGCTACGACGAGCAATTCTCGCGTTGCTCGCCGGGCATGCTGCTGACCGCGGAAAGCATTCGCTATGCCGCGCGGCGCGGATTGCGGTCCTATGAATTCAATGGCGAAGTCGAGCCATGGACAAGGGTCTGGACGCGGCACGAGCATGCTTCTTGTTCCTTGCGCGCCTATCCTTTCAGCCCGCGCGGCGCACTGGCTTTGTTCGCCGACGGCTGGAAGGTTGTGGGGCAGGATTGCCCACCCACCAGGACCACCATGCGAAAGCTGAGCCAAAGGTTCAAAGCATGATCGCCGCACCATGGCTGCCGCTGCTCCGAAAAGCGGCACGAAGCTACGTGGCGGGCCCCGAATTGCCGGACGCCCTTCGCTTGGCGCATACATTTGCGGCGCGCGGCGTGCCAGCTTCCACACTCTGCTTTTGGGATGCGCAGGACGACCGGCCCCGCCACGTGGCCGATATGTATCTGGCGACCGTGCGGGCTATCCAAAGCGCGCACCTGGATTCTTATGTCTCGATCAAGGCGCCTTCGCTGGGGTTCGACTCCGGCCTGATTGCGGAAATTGCGATGGCCGCGGGGGAGGCGGGCATCCGGATGCATTTCGACTCGCTGGGACCGGAGACGGCGGATCGCACTTTCCGTTTGATCGAAGATGCGCACGGGCGCGACGCGAGGCTGGGTTGTACCATTCCCGGACGGTGGCGGCGCAGTCCGCTTGACGCCGGAAAGGCCGCCCAAATGGGCCTGCGTGTGCGCGTGGTGAAAGGCCAGTGGCCCGATCCTGGCGCGACAGTGGATCCGCACTTCGGTTTTCTGGATGTGATAGACGCGCTCGCGGGGGGCGCGGCCCCCGTGGCCGTGGCCACGCACGAGCCCGTATTGGCTGCCGCCGCCATTCGAAAGCTGCAATCCTCCGGCACGCCGTGCGAAATGGAATTGCTTTACGGGCTGCCCAGCCGCGCCGTCCTGAAGGTGGCGCGCAACATGGTTGTGCCGGTCCGTTATTATCTGCCGTACGGCCACGCCTGGCTGCCTTATGCGCTACGGCAAGCCCGGCGCGATCCGCGCATCCTGTGGTGGGTGCTGCGCGACGTTTCGAGAAATTAACCTGGCTGCCAACATGGCCACTGGAATCCTGCAAACCGGCGCACCGTACAGCACTGGCGCCGAAGAACGCTTCTACGACGCTTACCAGTGGTGTCTCAATCCCATGCTAAGTTTGCAGGATCTGCTGCGGCACCTCGGCGAGGAGATCGAAAGCTACCGGGCGAACGGCGATGCGGGCTGGCAAGGCGCGGAGCGCCGCATCAACCTGTATCTGTTCGCCTGCGCCATCGCCTGCACGCTCGACGACCATCTGGCTGCCCGGTCGTCGAGCCTGGGGGCTGTGGTGCGGCGATTCCCGGCTACCCGGACGGCAATACGAGCCGCGGAACCCGTGCGATATTCGCCGCGCGCCGCGCAATGCGTAGCGTGGCGCCGCCAGTGGACCGATTGCGTGGATGCCGCGTGCGAGCTTCTGCTGGATGTTGGCGGCGCGCGGTTCCGCGAACGGGCGCGACAGTTGCTAGCGGCCGCGCCCGGCGCGCTGGGCGAAGCCGCGCAACGGCGTCGCATGCGGATTCCGGAAGCGTTCCGTTGCCAGGATTTGACGCACCAGGACGTCTGCGCGATGGTGAGCCTGTGCCTGCCCGCGCTGCCGGAAAAGAATCGTCCGATCGCCATCGTAGGGCCGCGCACGGCCGGCGCGTATTTCGCGCCCCTGGCGGCAGTCCGGCTGCGTGCGCTCGGTTACACTCGCATTGCATGGCTCACCGTGCGTCCCAAGAACGGACTGTCGCGCGCCGAGTCTCATGCGATCTCCAGGTTGCTGCGCGACCGCGCGCAGGTTTTGATCGTAGACGATCATCCGAATTCGGGCCACACACTGCGCTTGCTGCTGGGCGAACTCCGCGGTCTGGGCGCTGAATCGCGCGATACGATCGTCGCGCTTCCAGGGCATCCTTCGGTTCCCAATTGGACCGCCGCCGACGAAGTGGACCGCGGTGTACGCATCTGCATGCTGCCGCCGGATCGGCGATATAAGGCACGGCTCCTCGATGCGGAATGCGTCGAAAGCGATACGGCCGCCGCGCTCAATCGGGAACTCACCGAGCACTATGCCGACGGTTTCCAGGTGCGGCTCAAGCGGGTCCTCGAATCGGAAGGCGGGCGGGTGATGGCCAAGAGCGTTGGCTGGGGCTGGTTGGGATACCATGCGTGGCTCGCGGGCGCTGCGTTGGAGGGATTTGTCCCGCGGCCGCTACGCCTTCGCGATGGCATCCTGTACTCGGAATATGCCGAGTCACAGACAGGCCCGGAGGCCTGTCCTTCGGCCCTTGCCGGCTATATCGCGCGACGCGTCGGCACGCTGCCTTTGGATTCAGACCCGGCCTTCGACAGCCCCGGATACCGCTGGTGCGGTTGGGACGATCTGGTAGCCACGCTCAGCCGCGTCTACGGCCCCTACTTGGGACCTTTGAAGAAGCGCGCGATCCGGCGGCGGCTCCGCGCCTATGTCGCGCCGAATCCCACGCTGGTCGATGGCCGCATGAAACCGGCGGACTGGGTGCGTTCCTGCGGCAAGCTGCTCAAGACGGATTTCGAACATCACAATTTCGGAGGCGGCGAACCGGACATCGTGGATCCCGCATGGGACCTGGCCTCCGCCATCTTCGAATTCCAGCTTGCGCCCGATGCCGAGCAAACCCTGATCGAAACATACCGAGCGGAGACCGGGGATGCGGGCGTCGAAGAGCGCCTGCCGCTGTACAAGATTCTGTACGCCATGAACGGCCTGCGCGCGGCGAAATACTGGCTCACGCGCAAGCCGGACGATCAGCGCCGCGAGGATTGGAACCGGCAGTTCACCGCCACCCGCAGCTTCGCGGCTTTCCACCTGGCGCGCTATTGTGGCCGCCAGTTGGGCGCCCCGCCGGTTGCGTGGGAACGCCGGCTGTGTTTCCTGGATCTGGACGGCGTGCTGGATTGGGGCCTGTTGGGATTTCCGCACACCTCGCGGTGCGGCGTACATGCTTTGCACCTCTTCCGGCGCAACCGGTTCTCGGTGGTTCTGAACACCGCGCGCAGTCTGGAACATGTGCGCGAATACTGCCGCGCATACCGGCTGCCGGGCGGCGTGGCCGAATTGGGCAGCGTCTTCTGGGATGCCATACGGGATTGGGAAATTCCCTTAATCGATGCGGAATCCGCCGCCCAGATCGAACGCCTGCGCGAAGAGATCCGGAATTTGCCGGGCGCCTTCATCGACCCTGAGAATCGTTATTCGATACGCGCCTATCGCTTCCAGGACGGATCCATGCGGCCGTTGTTAAGGGCGGAAATCGCGGCCGCTCTGGAGCGCACGGGCTGTGGCCGCCTGACATTCGTCCAGAGCCCCGCGGACACTTATATCGTCCAGAAAGACTCTGGAAAAGGGCAGGCGCTGGCCAGTGTGCAGGCCTATCTGGGCTGCTCCGGTGAACCCGTGGCGGCCATTGGCGATTCCGCTCCGGACGTGGAGATGCTGCGCGCCGCGGATATCGCCTATGCGCCGGCCAATGCTTCGCGCGAGGTCCGCGAGCTGATCGCGCGCGGAGCGTGCCGGAAGACCAGCCGTCCGCTGCAAGCGGGCCTGTTGGAAGCTGCCATGGAACTTTGTCTCGCCGCGGGAAACATCGCGGAGGAGGCCTCCCCGTACGATGACGCGGAGCCGGTCTCGCTCCTGGACGAATTGTTGCATGTGCCGGACCGGCATCCCGTCGCGCGGATTTTCAGCGCGCTGCGCTGGCGGGGGCTATGATGACGGCGACCGCTCCCGGCGCCACAGAGGTGCTCGGCCCAACCGGCCGAACAGTGTATGTCTCATGGATCGCCACGGCCGCGGAGTTAATGCAGCTCGGCGGGGAATGGGACAACTTATTTCAGCGCGCCAACCCGGAGAATATCTTCCTGAGCTTCGGCTGGGTGTCCACCTGGTGGAAGCACTTCGGAAAGGGACAACTGGCGGTGGTCGCTGTGCGCGATTCCGCCGGGCAACTGGTGGCGGTAGGGCCTTTTTACATTGCGCGCTCCTCCGCGGGCCTGGGCGCGCGCCGGCTTGGCTTCCTGGCGGACGAGCACGTCGGGTCGGACTATCTGAGCGTTCTGGCCGATGCCCGATTCGCCGCGGCGGCGGTGGAAGAGATCGCGCGGATGCTGTTTGCGCATCGCGGCCTCTGGGATTACATTGAACTGGGCGACACCCCGGATTCGCCCCTTACGGCGGCCCTCTCCGCGGAGTTGGCCGGCCACGGCATGCGCGTCTTCGAGACCAGCCGCCGGGTCTGCCGCTACATTCCATTGCCGGCTAGTTTCGAGAAATACGTGGCTGGCATCAGTGCGGGCCTGCGGGCCAATTACCGGCGCCGCTGGCGCGCTCTGCAGCACGAACATCAAGCGGAATGCCTGGCCATTTCGGGCGCGTCCGACTTGGAACGCTACTTTCCCGCGTTGATTGCGTTGCATCGCAAGCGGTTCGAACAACGCGCGGCGGAGAGCGCCTTCCTGGCGCCGGGAGTACCTGAATTTCACGTCGAGGCCATGCGGCTTCTGGCCGCGCAAGGGTTTGTCAGGCTGTTTCTGCTCACGGCGGACGGCGAGGCCGTGGCGGCGCTCTACGGCTTCTCAGTGGGCGCGACATTTCAGTTCTACCAGTGCGGGATGCACCCCGGTTGGATGCGGTACGGGCTCGGGCAAATTCTGATCGGCAACGCCATTGAGCGCACCATCGGCGCCGGGCACGCCACCTTCGATTTCTTGCGTGGCGACGAATCGTACAAGACGCGATGGGCGGACGGCGCGCGCGAAAACACCACGCTGCGCTTCTTCGACCAGCGGCCGGCGAGCGTTGCCGCGCGTTGGAGTCTCCGGATTTCAGCCGCCATGCGTGGCGCAGTGCGGGTCGCCAGAGCTCGGCTGATTGCGCACCGGAGTACTCCGAATGGCGCAGTTCCCTCCGGGGCGCGCGCAGGTTGCCATCCCGCCCCGCAAGAAACCGATGGATAGTAGAGTGGTAAAGAGACTCACCGCATGACCGCGAGCCGCAATCTCGCAGAGTACTATCACTGGGAGGAGACCGGTAGGGGCATCCGGATTTACATGCACTCCGGAATGGCCGACCGTCTGCAAGCGGAGGTCTTGCGCAGCGCGGATGGCGGTACGGAGGCCGGCGGTATCCTGCTGGGCCGCATGGAAGAAGATCGGGGAAAGCCGATTGTGGTTATCGACGGCTTCATGCCTGTGCCATGCTCTTACTGCGGCGGACCGCTTTATACGCTGGCCGACGAAGATACCCCGCATCTGGAGGCGGCGCTGTTACGGGCGGCGCTGGCGGCATGCGAATCGCCCGATGCGCCTTCCGTCCTCGGGTACTACCGCAGCCACATGCGCGATGGCTTGTCGCTGTCGCCTGCCGACTTGTTGGTCATCGACAGTTACTTCCAGGCACCGGCTAGCTTGTTTTTGCTTCTGAAAACCGCCGCCGGCACTACGGCCTGTACGGCTGGTTTTTTCTTCTGGGAAGACGGCCGGATCCAATCCGAGTTCAGCTCGCTCGAAGTGGCCCTGGGGCGTACGCCAGCGTTACCGCCGCCCTTGCTACCGGCTGCCGGCGACGTGCAGGATTTGGATGTACCGGACCTTCCCGACGCGCTGGGCGATGACGATTTGCCCGGCGAACTGGCGGATCTTTTCCGCAACGCGTCCCTGCCCGAAAAGCGTATGGCTCCGGCCGCGGCCCCCGCTCCCGAACCGGAGCTTTCATTCCAACCGCCCGTCGCCATGGCCCCTCAAACTACGCACCTAGGCAGTACTCCGCGAGCTTGGCAGGGGCTGCTGCTCCGGGCCGCCACGATTTCGATTGCCACTTTGGCGCTGGTCATATCGGTGGTGACCTACCTGGGCGCGCCGCGGCCGCCGCGCGAAGAAGCGGCAGCCTACACGCCCGCGCCTTCTGCGCTGGGATTGCAGGTCGAGCGGAATCCCCCGGACTTGCTGGTGACCTGGAACCGGAATGCGCGCGAAATCGTGACCGCGCGGCGCGCCACGTTATCCATCCACGACGGAAAAGCCGAGAGTAGCGTAAGCTTGGACAAGGCTAAACTCGCGGCCGGAAGCTATCTCTACACTGCGGCCAGTGACGATGTCCGGTTCCGGCTGGAGGTCTATGGGGCGGACGACGGGAGCGTGGCGCAATCGATTCGAGTCTCCCTCGCCGGCCCGCGGTAGTAATGCCGCATCCACGTCGCCGGGTCGGGAGATGTCCAACCTCAAGAGCGGGTCTACGCGCTTTGGGATGGCCTCAATCCGGTAAACCGCTAAGCTAATCCGCCTGGCTCTCCGATCGACTCCGCCACCCGTCGCCGCAACATCAGGTTCAACTCGCCGCGTGCATCCAGCTGCATGCCTTTGGTGGGAATCGGATCGCCGATCCGCAGGGTCACCTGATGCGGCCGCACGTGCGCCGACCCCATCGGCAGCACTTCGCGCATCCCAATAATTCCGATCGGCACGGCCGGCACGCCTGCCTTGATAGCCAGGTACGCCGCGCCTTCCTTGAACTCCTGCAACCCATCCGGCGAGCGTCCGCCCTCCGGGAACAGCACCACCGATACGCCGCGTTCGCGCACCAGCCGCGCGCCCTCGGTCAAGCTCTTCAGGGATGCCCGCGGATTTCCGCGCACCACAGGCAGATGTCCGGCGCGCCGCAGGTGTCCCCCCAGCAGCGGAATCCGGAATAGCCCCTGCTTGGCGAAGAACCGGATTTGCAGCGGGATCAGCAAGACCGCGGGCGTATCCATGTAGCTGGTATGATTGGCCACCAAGACGTACGCCGCGTCCTTTTGCAGCTTCTCCAATCCCTCCACGCGGACGCGCGCCCCGCTCACTAGCAGCAGGATGCGAGCCCACAGACGCGCGATCGCATGTTGCGTGCGGCCGCGTTCGTCGAAAATGGAAGCCAGCATCGATGCCGTGCCGAACAGCAGCGTGGCCGCTATAATCAGCGGATCGATCAGCAAGTAGGCGCGCAGTCGGCTGAGGAGCATTTGGGGGGTTTCGGCCCAGTTTGCCTACGCTCCCGCGCGGAGCACGCGCGGCAAATCCTCGACGTGCATGGCGAGCCGCTTGTGCATTGGCTCTTCCGCCATCCCATGCGGGCCGAATCCGCCTTGCGTACGCCGGCCTCGCGTATCGCCTCATACAGCCGGATCTCGGCCTCTGTCAGCGTGGTTAGAAACACCATCCGCGCCGGTTTCCGCGAGCCTTACCAGCCCGCGGAATGTCCGGGCGGCGCTTGACGTATTTCGAGAGCGCTGCGGCGATCGCGTCCGCGGCATATTCCATGGCCTCCCGTTCACAGCCGCCGTCCGTAATGGCTTCCAGCATGTCCGGGAAGGTCGCCACGAACCCGTTGCCTTCCGGAGTAAATAGCGCTGGATAGCCCAACACCGAAACCTCCCTCAATTCAGCCCTGCTTCTTTTTCGTTGCCATTGAAGAACACCTTCGCGTGCCTCGCGGTTTTTTCGAAGGGCAGGATCGTCACATTTCAATCGTATACATAACTGTATACAGCCGTCAACGGCCGGGCGATGGCGAACGGGACTCGGCGGAATCTGAGAACCACAAACAAATGGGCACATACTGGTACCGGTATTAAAAGGTCAACTTGTCCTTTGATTGAGCGCCAATGCGGGGTAGATTACTGACAGGAGAGTATCTCATGCAAACGTTGGCGAAGTTTCGAACTGTATGGCTGGGCTTATCGGTGGCAGCCCTGATGGCGGGGGTTCCGGCGCAGTTCGGCGGAATAGCTTTGGCGGGAACGGTTAACATCTGGAGCTCGCCGGGTGTGGGAAGCAATAACATAACGGGGACAAACACGAGTGTTGTTGTAGCTCCGTCTTGGGCAGTCCCTACGAACTCGAATTACGAATGGATTTCGTACGGCGGCACTGGTTGCGATGCGGTGGGTGGCAATTCATGCGGGGCGGGCCCTGCCGATCCCGCCGCCACTACGATCACCGGAACTCCCACGGCAATCTTCTATCAAACTTTCACGTTAGCGACAGCTTCTATCGGCAACCTGGATGTTTGGGCGGACGACACTGCGGGCGTTTGGCTGGATAACGGGACGGTGGCCAGCGGCAATGGCAGCGGCGGTACGTTGCTGGACGCGCCTAACGGGACTCTGGGTTCCAACTGCGCGGCTTCCTCAATCGGCTGCACCGCCGGTAATGACGCTGTCATCCCGTTGAGTCTGTCCGCCGGAACATACACTTTAGTGCTTGACGCTTATCAGCTTGTGGGAAATACTCCGTTCGGCGTGATGTACGCCGGCGCGCTGACGACCTCGACCGGTGCGACTCCGGAGCCGGCCAGTTATGTGCTGATGGGATTGGGTCTGGCCGTCCTGGCCGTGCTCACCCGGCGGCGGAAACGCTTCGACGAAGACTAGCCGACGGTCGCAAAAAACGGCGGGGCCGGGAGCGGATGGGCGCTCTATAGGCCTAGGAAATACTCTCTCGCACAAGCAGCGCGCGCGCCTCGCCCACCAGGAAAAGCGATCCGGTGACAAAAATAGCGTCCTGGCGCCCCGCGGCGCCCGCCAACGCCAAAGCCGCGCGAAGATCCGCGGCCACCTGAATGCAATCGTGATCCGCCAGATCCCGGATCGTTTCAGGACGCAACGCGCGCGGCTGCGCCGGCGCCGTCGCGATTACATGCCCCGCCCGCGGAAATAGGATCGCAGCCACTTCCTCGACCGCTTTGTCGCGCATTGCGCCGTAGATCAGCCACACGCGGCGTGGTTCGTAAAAGCGGTCAAGATAATCGGCCAGCGCCCGCGCGCTGGCCGGATTGTGCGCGCCATCCAGCACGATTTCGGGGTACTCGCCGACGCGCTCCAGACGGCCCGGCCACCTAGTTTGCGCGATCCCCCGACGGATCGCTTCGGGCGCGACGCCAAGCCGGCGGAGCGCCGCAACGGCCGTGCGCGCGTTCTCCACCTGATGCTCCCCCCCCAGCGGACAAGTCAGAGCCATGCCGCTCAACAGGAAATCGCTGCCGCGCGCATGCAGCGCGACGCCCGAGATGGAAACCTCGGAGCTATGTGTGACCGCTACGCCCAAAGCCGCTGCCCGCGCATGCAGCACGCTGTCGGCTTCGGCCCGCTGCCGCGCGAAAACCGCCGGTACGCCCGGCTTCAGGATTCCCGCCTTTTCTCCGGCAATGGATTCCAAGCTCTTGCCCAGATACGCTTCGTGGTCGAAGTCCACCGGCGTCACCACGCACAATTCCGGCGTGACCGCGTTGGTCGCGTCCAATCGTCCCCCCAGCCCGACTTCGAGGACCGCGCGCTCCACGCCGGAATCGCGAAAGACCACCATCGCCATGGCCGTCACGCTTTCGAAATAAGTGGGATGCAAATCGATGCGTTCCTGCCGCAGCAGCGTCTCCGCGCACGCGTGTACCTGGTCGAACGCGGCGGCGAACAAGGCGTCGTCAATGGGGCTTCCCGCCACCTGAATACGCTCGGTGGGCTCCACCAGGTGCGGCGAGGTGAACAACCCGGTGCGATATCCCGCGGCGCGCAGCCCGGATTCGATCATCGCGCACGTGGATCCCTTGCCGTTGGTGCCCGCCACGTGCACTATGCGGCAGGCTTGCTGCGGATGGCCTAGCGCTTCGAGCAAAATGGAAATCCGCTCCAGCCCCAGCTTCGCGGTTTTGATTTCGTTGCCCAGCGCGTACAGGAACCGGACGGAATCGGGATAATTCATCTAGTCCGCTCCCTTACGGTCGCGGCTCGGAAGCGGAGTCGCGGCTCGGAAGCGGAGTCGCGGCTCGGAAGCGCATATGGCCACTAACTAATCCATGAAGAATCGCAGCGCCGTGGCGATATAGCTCTTCAACTCCAGCCGCGGCACCACCGCGTCCAGCATCCCGTGCTTCAACAGAAACTCAGACCGCTGAAAGCCATCCGGCAACTTCTGCCGGATGGTTTGCTCAATCACGCGCGGCCCGGCAAACCCAATCAGCGCGCCCGGCTCGGCGATATTCAAATCGCCCAGCATGGCGAAGCTCGCGGTGACACCGCCGGTGGTGGGATCGGTCAGCATGCTGATATAGGGCAAGCCGGCTTCGTCCAGACGCATTAGCGCAGCCGAGATCTTGGCCATTTGCATCAGGCTTACCGCGCCTTCCTGCATGCGCGCGCCACCCGACGCCGATGCGATCACCAGCGGCATCCGCCGCGCGATAGAGCGCTCGATGGCGCGCGTAATCATCTCGCCCACCACACATCCCATGCTGCCGCCGATGAAGCGCGCCTCCATCGAGCAGATATTCACGGGCCGCCCGGCCACCGCGCCGGCCGCCGAGATCAGCGCGTCGGAAAGCGATGTGGCCGCGCGCATCCCGTCCAGGCGCTCGCGATATGGCTTCGAGTCGAAGAAATCCAGGGGGTCCGACGAGCGCAGCTCCGTATCGAACCTCTCATAATCGCCGTCGAACAGCAGCTTGAGCCGCGCGGCCGCGTCCATGCGCATGTGCGCGCCGCACTTCGGGCAGACGTTCCAGTTGGACTCCAGATCCTTCTTCCAGATGATCTGGCGGCAACCTTCACACTTCAGCCACAGACCTTCCGTGCGCAGTTTACGCGAAGGGTCGTCGATCCGCGCCACCTTGGCCGGCGCCGCATTTGCTTTCTTGAACCAGGACATGCCGATTGAACTACCTTAGCGCGGGTACGGATGCCGCCGCAACGTAGCAAAGGCCCGATAGATCTGCTCGGCGAGCATGGCGCGCGCCAGTTCATGCGGAAACGTCATGCGCGAAAGCGACAGCAACAGGTCCGCGCGGCCGCGCCAATCTTCGGGAAGGCCGTCCGCGCCGCCCACCACGAAGACCAGGTCGCGGCCTTCCATCTCGGCCTGCGAAACCAGCGCTACAAACGCCGCCGTGTCCATGGCCTTGCCCGCTGGATCCAGCAGGATGCGCCGCGCGGTGGGGTGCTTGGCCCAGAAATCCGCGCGTTCCGGCCGCTCCGGATGGATCTCGCGCATTTCGCACGCCGCATACCGGCTGGCCCGGCTCACGAAATCGGCGGCTATGGCATTGGCGTGCGCATCGCGCGGCTTGCCGATGTAGTACAGGAAAATCCTCACGCCGACGGAATTTCAACGGTCCTGGCATTGCGCCACAGCCGCTCCAAATCGTAATATTCGCGCGACTTCGGTGAAAAAATGTGTACCAGGAAGTCGCCATAGTCGGCCAGAATCCATTCCGCTTGGTTATACCCCTCCAGGCTGAACGGAAGCTCGCCGGTTTGTTTCAGCCGCAAGCCCACTTCGTCGGCGATGGCCTGCACGTTGCGCGCGTTGGCGCCCGTGCAGATCACGAAGTAATCCGCGAATGCCGTGATGCCGGTCAGGTCGAGCACGCGAATGTCGGTTGCTTTCTTGGATTCGGCGGCGCGAACGGCCACCAGCCATGATTTGGATTCGGTTGGGTCGGGGTGCCTTAGATCTACCGTTGTCAGAACTCGCTCCCTGTCCGTATCGTACTACAATATAAGTTCCGGCTCATGCGTTTTTTCATGCGGCTTACGTTCGGTGCAGTACTGTTGGTGGGGCTGCCGCCTCCGCCTGCCAAAGCCCAATCCTCCACCGCCACCGAGCCGCAATCGCCAGCCATGGTGGGGTCGGCGGTTGCGCCTGCCCAGAGCGCCTCCGAAGACCCCGACGTGCTCCGCGCCCGCCTGAACATCCAACGCCTCCGGGCGCTGGTCGAAGCCGGGGCTCTCCCGCGCGTCCAACTCGAGCGGGCCGAGGATGCCCTGGGCGATGCGCAGGATCTGGCTGTGCTGCGCCGCACTATGTATGGGCAGGACATCACAGAGGAGCAGGCGGGCGAGATGGTGGCCGCCGCTCAACGCCGCCTGGACCGCCGCCAGAAGCAACTCGAGCGGGTTCGCGGCCTCATAGATTCCGGGCTCGCGGCGAAGAACGACTTGGACCCTCTCGTAGACCAAGTCGACTACGCGCGCAAGGAATACGACTTGGCGGTATCGCGCGCCAGCCTGAATCGTCAACTCGTCGAGATGGCCCGCGCCGAGCAATGGGCCTCGCGGACGGATCAAAGCCTGGCCGGCAGCGCCCGTACTGCCGTCCGCTACGATGGCGCCGGTGTCTTCACGCCCGCCCAATTCCAGCAAGTCTCCGCCGCCTTCGAGCATCGCTTCGCCAAGGCTTTGCCGGTCAGCGCCATGGGTGAGACCGCCGTACACCGCGCCTTGGGCTTCGATCATCGTGGCCGCGTGGATGTGGCATTGAACCCGGATCAAGCCGAAGGCATCTGGTTGCGCCAGTACCTTGAAGCGCGGCACATCCCTTATTTCGCCTTCTGGCAGGCGGCGCCCGGCAAAGCCACAGGCGCGCACATACATATCGGGCCGGAGAGCACCCGCCTCGGCGCGGGAGCGGACTAGGGGCCCGATTGAGTTCTCTCCGCGTCCTTATCCCCGAAGAAAAGATCCGCGACCGTGTACGCGAAATGGGCGCCGAAATCGATCGCGACTACCCAAACGGGAACCTGCACCTGGTTTGCATTCTGAAAGGCGCTTGTTTCTTCATGACCGACCTGGCGCGCACGCTGCAGCGCGACACGTATGTCGATTTCATGGGTATCTCCAGCTATGGAAAAGGCAAGTCCACCTCGGGCGAAGTCAAGGTCACCAAGGATCTGGATTTCTCCGTCGAGGGGGCCGATCTGCTGATCGTCGAAGATATCGTAGATAGCGGCGTCACCCTCACTTACCTGATCCATTTGCTGGAGCAGCGCAAGCCGCGCTCGATTCGCATCGCCGCATTGCTCGACAAGCCCGACCGCCGCCAGCGGCCCGTCCAAGTCTCCTATGTAGGCTTCCGCATTCCGGACGAATTCGTGGTGGGCTACGGTCTGGATTACGCGGAGCGCTACCGCAACCTGCGCGACATCTGCATATTGGACAACCCATGACGCGGCGCACGCACTCGTGCGTGCCGCGCCCCACTCCTGGGGACGATCCAAGGTGCTCCAGGTTGGCGTTTTCGCGTTCCGAAAAAGGTAGCGATCTGAAGCAATATTGGGCGGCACTCGACTGCTTTGAGCGGGGTCTGCGCCTGAATCCTG
>Ga0209333_1001020_pt1 | contig 14277 bp, 11 predicted proteins | sample BlaSpr_A8_OM2_O3_FD_187982 | JGI IMG/M metagenome (GOLD analysis project Ga0209333, IMG submission 187982) | Forest soil microbial communities from Thunder Bay, Ontario, Canada - Black Spruce, Ontario site 2_A8_OM2_O3 (SPAdes) (version 2) | ecosystem: Environmental > Terrestrial > Soil > Boreal... | reverse complement strand
GGGGCAAGCAGTTCGGCGCAGTTGGTCGTAGCGATGCGTACCTCCGCTCAGAGCCCTTCGCCATACAGGGAAGAGTGTTCTTTCTTTGATAAGATAGTCTGCAGTTCAAATGAAAATCATCAACGTCGTAGGCGCACGACCCAACTTGGTTAAGATTGCTCCCTTGTTGCGAGCCATGCACCGGCAGGAGCGCGTCGAACCGCTCTTGATTCATACCGGCCAGCATTACGACAAAAAATTATCCGACATATTCTTTCAGCAGATGAAGATTAGCGAGCCAGATTTCAATCTGGACGTGGGTTCTGGATCGCAAGCGTGGCAGACGGCAGAAATTCTGAAGCGGATTGAACCCCTGTTGGTGGATCACAGACCCGATCTCGTTTTGGTGGTGGGTGACGTCAATTCAACCGTTGCGGCCTCGCTAGCCGCGGCGAAATTGGGGATCCCTATTGCTCATGTCGAGGCCGGTCTGCGAAGTTTCGATCGCTCGATGCCGGAGGAGATCAACAGAGTAGTGACCGATGCGCTCGCCGATCATTTGTTCGTAACCGAGCAGGACGCGGTCGAGAACCTCTTAAAAGAGGGACGCCCTCGGGAACGGATTTATTTTGTGGGCAATGTAATGATTGACGCGCTCGAGCAATTTCTGGCAGTCGCCCAGAAGTCCCGCATCGCGGAACATCTGGGTCTTGTCAGCAATGGTAGCTTACAGCAGTTTGGATTGGTGACCCTCCACCGGCCTTCAAACGTAGATTCCAGCGCGACCTTGGCGAGCCTAATGCGTGCTCTCGACTCCGTCGCTGATATGGTGCCCTTAATTTTCCCGGTTCATCCCAGAACCCGCCAGAAGCTCTCACAGCTCGGCATCAAGGACAATGCCGGGCTGCGACTCATCGATCCGTTAGGTTATTTGGAGTTTATCTGCTTGCTGAGCCACGCGCGAATCGTGCTGACAGACTCGGGAGGGGTGCAGGAGGAAACAACTGCTCTCGGGATCCCCTGCCTTACGTTGAGAGAAAACACCGAACGTCCGGTGACGGTCACATCTGGCACCAATCACATTGTGGGTCAGGACTTCGAGAAGATTAAGACCAGAGCGCGTGAGATATTGGACGGCAACAGTAAGAAGGGAGAACGACCTGAACTCTGGGATGGCCACGCGGCGGAGCGTATCGTGGAAATCCTTCTGAAGTAGGGCGCCGCCCCCAACAGTTATTTCCGCTCGGGCCTCGGCACCATCTTTTCCATCCTGACGATTGTTTCCTTGGTCGGGCTCGACTTCCGGTTGTCCCGTGATTTGCCCAGAATCGATAAGCAAGACCGAGATTCGGTCCCGCTGCTTGTTGGCAAGTGCAGTCAGCCTTGGGTTACCCTTGACACTCTGCCTCTCCTATCAACCGGAGCCATTCCCGATGCTCCGAATCCATCATCGGTTCTGCGCACTAAAGATCACTCAGAACCGACTCAGCCTTTGCAGTTACCTTAATCTCTCCTTTCTCGATCGTCTCATCGATATGTTTCAACGCTATGCACTTTGCGCCAAATCAGCTCAGATTGCGGGTTGGTTCATTGGCCGAGCGCCACATGCGGAGGCCAGCACCAGCGATGGGAAGGAGCGCAGCAATGACGATCAAATTTCTGGAGGCGGTCCCGGCCCCCGGTGTGAACCGCATGCCAGGCGGCACCTGATTTGGTGACGGCTGGATGCCGTGCTTATACAAGTCACGCCCCACAAGCCTCGAACCAAAAGCTTCAGGACTACTAGTACAACTATAGGTGTTCCAGACCGTCCCGGATATCGTTCGCAGCTATACGCGATACCGCGAATGATATCTTCGCAGTATAATGCACCAAGTCGTATTCACAGACAGACATCGTTTGCGTTCCGGGATGTTTCCGTTAAGGTGGGAGACAGCGTGTCAGTTTCGACCGGGTCCCTCTCGAACACTCAGCAAGTTGAGACGCGGCTCTGGAGCCGGCGGCTATGGGTGTGGTCTGTGATTTTGATAGGCTTGATTCTGCTGCTTTACGCTGCAGTGATCAAGAGTTTGGTCGTGCAGTGGGGGACGGATGCTGACTATGGCTACGGGTTTTTCGTTCCGCTGTTCTCGGGCTACATTCTGTGGCGCGCGCGCGAACGCTGGACGAAAGTAGAAATCAAGCCAAGCAACTTTGGATTCGTGGTAATTGTTGGGGCTATTGCCCTTCTTTTACTTGGCTCGCTCGGCGCCGAACTCTTTACCAGTAGGTTCTCCCTTCTGGTCTTGCTTGCAGGAATGATTCTGTTCCTGGCCGGTTGGAAGATGCTGCGTGCCGTTTCTTTTCCGTTGGGCTATCTAATATGGATGATTCCCATGCCCGTCATCATTTACAATCAGATCACCTTTCCATTGCAATTAATTGCATCTCGCTTCGCTACTGCGTGGCTGGAGTTAGCTCAGGTACCTGTATTGCGAGATGGCAATATTTTGATTATGTCGAACTATTCTTTGGAGGTGGTGGAGGCTTGCAGCGGAATCAGGTCGCTCATGACTCTGATGGCCCTTGCGGTCGCGTACGGCTATCTGGTGTCGCCGCGGCGGTGGGTCCGCTATGTTCTCGCTGCGTTCATGGTTCCTATAGCAATCGTCACCAACGCGATCCGAATCATGGGAGCAGGCCTCATGGCCCACCGTTTTGGACCCGCGGCAGCCGAGGGATTTTTGCACCAATTCTCTGGTTGGGCTATTTTCCTTGCTGCGCTCCTTCTAATGTTCGGTAGCTATTGGATCCTGCAACACATCAGCGATCGCCGAAGAAAACCAGTCAATGATTAATCGCTCAGGATCAATACGATTGGGGATCACGGCCGCCATTCTACTTGGCGCATTTATTCTTTTGCATAGCATAACTCACGGCGAACCAGTTGTTCCGCACCAGCCGCTTCACGATCTTTCTTACACGCTCGGAAAATGGTCAGGCCAAGAGCGACCGTTATCAGAACAAATCGTGCAAGCCGTCAGCGTGAGCGACTACACGAATCGATTTTACTTTGCGGGCGGGCTGGCCCCCGTGCAGTTGTACGTGGGTTACTACGCAAGCCAAAAAACGGGCGACACAATCCATTCGCCGAAAAATTGTTTGCCAGGAGCGGGCTGGGATCCCGTCCATTCTGGGTTCACCACAATCAACGTTGCGGGAGGGCGCCAGATTGTCGTGAATGAATATGTGATCCAGCAGGACCAGAATAAGCAACTGGTCTTTTATTGGTATCAGGGTAGAGGGAGAGTCATCGCCAGTGAATATGCGGGCAAATTTTGGATGGTGGCTGACGCGATTTCTCGGAATCGAACCGATGGCGCCCTCGTTCGTTTGGTTACACCGATAAACGACAATGAGGCCAGTGCCCGGGCTCGGCTTGTCGGCTTTACTCAAGATCTGTTTCCCCAATTGGATAAAATAATACCGAAGTGAACCTCCTGGGAACGGCGGAGCAAAAACCAACATGGAAGACGTCAGAAAACTGAACACGGCCGTGATAGCAATTCTCGTGGCTCTATTACTGGGCGGGTGCGCGCGCGATCCAGAGAAAGCGAAGGCGAAATATCTTGCCGAGGGTCAGAAGTATATGAAGAAGGGTCAGTATGGCGACGCCAGCGTCGAATTTCGCAATGCCCTCCGGCTCGATCCCCGCTTTGTAGACGCCTACTACCAGCTCGCTCAGGCGGACTTAGCACAGCGCGACTGGCAGGGGGCCTACGCATCCCTCGAGAAAACCATCGAGCTCGACCCTGGCCGTCTGGACGCGAGATTGGATCGCGGACGCCTCTATCTTGCTGCGCGGCAGTTCAGTAAGGCAGCAGAGGAGGCGAACGCTATTCTGCAACAGGAACCGAAAAACGTTGGCGCCTATCAACTCCTTGGAGCCGCGTCGATGGGGCAGCAAAAATCCGACCAAGCGCTCGAATCGTTTTCAAAGGTCATTGAGTTGGTTCCAGATCAAGCCAGCTCCTATGTGAATTTAGCTCTGGTTGAAATCAGTCTGCGACGTTTCAAGGAAGCCGAGGAACACTTAAAAAAGGCTGTCGCTATCGATCCGAAGTCGTTGCAAGCGAATGTCGACCTGGCAAATTTCTATCATATGCAAAATAGGGTACCTGAGGCACAAGGAGTGCTACGGGCGGGAATTCGGAATAGTCCCGATGCCCCGCAGCTTTACATCGATTTGGCCAACCTGCTATCGAACGACGGCAAGACCACTGATGCAACCCAAACACTGGATCAACTTCGAACTCAAATGCCAAAATCGCCTGAAGCGGCAATCGCGATTGGCGGCTATTACGCTCAACGAGGCGATGTCGACAAAGCTCTTGCCGAATATCAGCGTGGTCTGTCGACCTCCGCTGGTAACCTCGATATCGAGAAACGAATGGAAGAACTATTCTTAATCTCCAATCGAACGGACGAGGCATCCAAGCTCGACGGTCAACTCACCGAACAGTCCCCCAAGGACGTGCTGGTAAACGTCAATCACGGAAGACTGTTACTGGCGCAGGGAAAGCAGCAGGACGCCTTAATCGCGCTACAAAACGCCGTGAAGGGCGCGCCCGATTCCGCGCAGGCCCACTATTATCTCGGCGTCGCTTACTGGCAAACCGGGAGCCTGGGACAGGCCAATAGCGAATTCCAGGAGGCCGTGAAGGTATCACCCGGTTTCGCTTTGGCCCTTCGAGGCATAACTCAATTAAATCTCGCCCAAAACCATCCTTCCGAAGCCCAGGTCTACGCACAGGAATTGGTCCAAAAATCTCCGACAGATGTCTATGACCGGAGGCTGCTTGGCGAGGTATTGCTGAGTGAGGGACGGCCCGGTCCTGCAGAAGAACAATTCTTGGCAGCTGACCGGCTCGCGCCCAATCAAGCTGCCGTTCACTTGGACTTGGGGCAGGTTTACTCTGCGGAAAAGAAATGGCCCCAAGCTGAAAAGGAATTCGAAACGGCGATTCACCTCGATCCCTCGAACCCGATGACCATGTCTGCGTATGCCAGTTTCCTGGTGGCTCGCCAGCAAGCACCGAAGGCGATCGCGCTCGCACAGCAATTTGTGGACGGCAATCCGAACAATTCCCAGGGTCATATCGTCCTGGGCGCTTTGCAATTCGAGTCGAAAAACTCGAGGGCGGCTCAGGCGGAGTTCGAACGGGCGATACAGATCGATCCGAAAAATGTTCAGGCTTATCTACGAATGGGCGGGGTCTATCGGGAGAACGATCAGACGGACGCGGCTATCGGCCAGTACCAGAAGGCGCTCGACTTGCAGCCGAAATTCGCCCCGCTGGCGACCATGGTCGGAAATCTGTATCTCTACAAAGGCGATCTTGAGACGGCTCGTAAATACTTCGAGCGGGCCCTGGAAGCGGATCCCGATTTCGCCGTGGCGAATGCAAATATGGCTTGGGTAGACGCTCAAGAAGGGAAGGATCTCGATGTCGCCTTGGGCATGGCGCAAAAGGCCAAATCCGAAATGCCCGAGGTTCCCACAATTTCCGACACGCTAGCCTGGGTGATGTACAAGAGGGGAAATTATTCCGGCGCGATCCCTGTGCTCGAAGAGTGCGTCAAGAAGACTCCTGATTCCGCCCAATTTCACTATCATCTGGGCCTGGCGCTCATGGCCGCCGGACAAAAAGAGCCCGGTAAAGTTCAACTGCAGGCGGCGCTTCAGATGAACAAACTCGCGGCAGCTGATCAAGAACAAGCCAAACAGGCCTTGGGGCAGGCAAATTAGATCCTAGCAGCGATTTTCCACGCATTCACGGAATAGATGCTCTCGAAATATTCTTGTCGTCCTGATTGTCCGCGTCGACTCACAACTGTCATTTCTCCGTAACACAAATTTGAAAACATCGCAAAGTACTTTCGTACTAGTAATTTCGTACTAGTAGTTTTAGGTCTAGCAGTCGCAACATGCGAAAAAAATATTTCGTAAATCAGTAATTAGTTGTTGACTTGTACGAAGCTGTTGCGCTATTAAAGGTGGGCTCGCTGAAGTCTCGAGATAGCGCATCTGTCCCCCCCACGCCCTGACAGATGATTTACACCTAAACCCCAACCAATTTTAACGTGACTGTATCTCGAGTCAAAGCCGTGGCCCGTTAGTTTTTTTCCCAGGGCACGCCCGTTTACGATCGGGAGGCTACGATGTCGAAGGGGCGGTACTCCATCAAGGCAATACTTGGCGGTCTTGCTCGACTCTTTGCGGTCCTCTTCCTGTTGGGTTGTGCTCAGAGTCTGTACGCGCAAACATACTTCGACTTCACGTGCACCGGCTGCGGCGGCTCAACGGCCACCGGGGTCTTCACGACGACCTTGGTGTCCGGAGATACATATCTTGTGACGGCCCTTTCCGGAACCCAAGGCACTGACCCGATGACTCTGCTGCCTGTCGGCGCTTACGGTGCAAACGACAATGACGTATTCTCGACGGCGCCGTTCTTGGATCTGGCGGGCGTGTCTTTCCTGGTGGGAACTACAGATTACAATCTGTACTACAACAGCGGAACGTATATGGAATGCAATAACGTTGACAACGGGATTTGCGAAGCAGGAACGGGCATACCTGTAAAGTTTGCGCTGACGCCCACTCCGGAATCGGGAACGCTGATCTTGTTTGGCTCGGGCCTGCTCGTGTTGGCTGGTATATTGCGTCGCAAGCTTTTCGCTTAGCTGCGACGTCGGTAGCCAGCGGCCCGCTCCGTTGAAGAGAATTCCGATGCGGCCGTTCGGCGGCAGCAACCGGGCGTTCCCGGCCGCTGCCGCCAGTAGCTAAGTTGGGAGGGATGTTTATGAAAATAGCTCGTTTGTTCTGCTTCTTGATTATTCTAGGAAGCTCGGCCGTCGCAGCCTATGCTCAGACGCCCGTAGACCCGACAGTTATAGTCAACAAAATCGATCCTGGCGGTTGCGGTGGGTCTGGTGAACCCATCTGCTATCCCGGAACCCCTGTCCCACTCGTATTGGCTTATAACCCCAGTGTCACGCTAGATTTTCAGTATGACCCAACACCTTCTTCGTCGAAGCTCGAGACCTTTGAGTTGGAGTTCACGGGCGTCCCAAATCTGACTACTCTTTATTGCCAAACCGACATCTGGCAGATTTGCAGCTTTACGACTTCGTCCGATCCCGGCCACCCCGGGGACTTTGATGTAACGTTCAATTTTTTCGATGTGATACCCAGCACACCCGGCCCATGTGCAAACGATGGTGTGCATGCCATCGCGCCGACCTGCCCGGGCTTTCTGTCGAGCGGTGACGGTTTCTCTGTCGGTTTTTCGCCCATTGTAGGCGCGACACCAGAACCAGGCACGATGTTGCTCTTTGGAACCGGCCTAATAATATTCGGCGGAGTTCTTCGTCGCCGCGCTGGGTCTAGACTGTTCCAGCGACAAATGTGACGGGACCGGGTTCAATTATCCTTTTCGGCACAGAAGTGTTTTATGGCTGCTAAACAAGCCTTGCGCCCAGGACCTAGTTTGACGTTGGTTTAATTCGCGTGAATGTAGGAGTGCGGAGTTTTTCGCGCTCGCAAGACTTGAGTCTAGCTGGCTTCGTCGATCCAATCGACCTCCCGGAAGGTTGCTCGTTTGCTTACTGTTTCTTCGCGGAATGTTTCTTGATTAGTGCGGCGAATTGGGAGCTCGCACGAATGCTGTCCAACTCCACGTCCTGCTCGGCGGATTCTGCGGGGTAGTGTTTGTCTAGCGAGTCCTCTAATGCCTTAAATGCCTCGACGGTTTTCCCTGAAAGTGCATAAATTTCTGCCTGATTGTAAATGTATTGGACATTGTTTTTGTCGATGGTTCGTGCTCGGCTTATGAAGCTCTCTGCCTGCTGGCTATCTCCGAGGTTTGCGTAGGACAGCGCTATTTCGCTCATTGCGTCGGCGTCTTGGGGATTCGTTTGCAGTTCCCTATAACCGAGGGAGATGGCTCGCTGGTAAGTGTCGCGAGCCTTGTCCTTCTGCCCGGCGGACCGGTAAGCATCGGCTAGATTGACAGCCGTGGCGGTCTCGTTGGGGGTGAGTGCTGCCGCCTTTTCAAACATTTCGACCGCTTGAGGGAATTGCTTCAGGAAGAAGTAGGCCGTGCCAAGATTCGAGTACGTCGTGTAATAGGGCTCAATCTGCAGAGCTTTCTGAAAATAGGGAACCGCTTCTTGATACCTGCCTTGTTGGAGATAGACGTTCCCCACATTTTCATATCCCGCATCAACGTCCGGCTCCAACTCAGTGATCCGTTGAAACGCTATCAAAGCCTTCGGGTAATCTCCCAGTTGAAAATATGCGCTGCCTAATGCATCCTGATTTCCCCAGTAGTAGGGGTTCAGCTGCACGGCTTTTTGTAAAGAGTCAATGGCTGCCGCGCCATTGCCACTTTTTAGGTAAGTATCGCCGAGGAGGCGGTAAGCTTGGTCCGAATTCGGCGCGAGCGCGAGAGCGCGCTTCAACTCCCCGACTGCTTCCGAGTACTTGCCAGTTGCCCTGTAGACGCTACCGAGAGTGGCATGGACTTCCGGCAACTTGTCGTTTAGCTGCTGTGCCTGCTGGGCATCCGCAAGGGCCTTTTGTGTCCATAGACTATCCTTCCTGATCGTGTTCATTCGCAGGCTTGCGTCGGCCATGCCAGCATACGCCAGAGCAAACTTTGGATCCATCCGGAGCGCCTGATCGAAGTAGTCCAGTGCCGACTGAATGCTTTTCTGGTCGTGGCCACGCATGGAATTGCGCCCGCGCAGGTACGAGTCATATGCAGCGGCGTTGTCGGTCGGCCGGCTCTCCGCGGAGGCAAGCTCATCATTGGTCGGCTTGACATCGAGGCCCGCGACCAGCTGATTGTAGATTTCGTCCTCCAGGGTGAATAAATCGCCGACCGTGCCGTTAAATTCTCGGCTCCAGAGTTTTTTGCTGTCCGCCACGTCCTCCAGATGCATGGTGATGCGGATCTTGTCCCCCGACGCTTGCAGCACCCCTTGCACGATCAAGTTGGCTCCCAATGCGCGCGCGATTTTTGGCAAAGGCTGCTTTTGGTCTACCTGGTCAGCTGCGTCATTCGAGGTAACCCGGACGTCTTTCAACTGAAACAGTTTTGCTGAAAGCGCTTCCTCGATGCCCTTGGCGACGTAACCCAGCTGCGAGGAATCTCCGAGAACTTGGAGGGGCAGAACGGCTACGAACCGACCGCTGGAGAGGGGAGGAATTCCGGAATCGCTCGAGGTCCCTCCTTTCTCTCCGCCGCCGAATAACAGGTGTCGCACCGGCGGAAGAGCCAAGGCAAGAAGGATTACGGCGACAATGCCGCTCGCGACCCAGACCCAGCGCCGACTCGCAAATTCTGGAACTTGTATTTGGACTGTGGAACCGCTGTGGGATTTGCTGCGGGAGAGGCCGCTGCCCGATTGGGATCCCTGCAAGTCGGCCAGGATTTCGTACGCGTTCTGATAACGAGCCTCCGGGTCCTTCTCCAGGCAGCGCATAATGATCCTGACGAGCCAGTTCGGTAGAGATGGGTTCGCGAGCTTAGGGCTTTTCGGTTTTTCCTTTATCCGTTGGTACATTACCCCCAGTGTGGAGTCGCCAGTAAAAGGGACATCACCGGTTGCCATCTCATACAGAATCAGACCGTAGGCGTATATGTCGGAGCGCCCGTCGGTCGGCTTGCCTTCGACCTGTTCCGGAGACATGTAACGAGGCGTACCCAGCAGGGCTCCGCTTTGTGTCATGCCAACAGCGCCTTCCGCGAAGGATTTCGCGAGACCGAAATCGGAAATGTAGACTTGATCGTTCTTGTCCACCAAAATATTTTGCGGTTTCAAATCGCGATGGACTACATTCTCCGCATGCGCGGCCGCCAGCGCACCCGCCAGCTGCGTGGCGAATTTCAGTACCCGTTCCAGAGGAAGTTTTGAGCTGTCCTTTATGATTTGATGAAGATCGCGACCGTCGACATAGGCCATCGTGATGAACTTCATGCCGTCGACCTCGCCGAGGTCGTGAATACGAAGTATGTTTTTGTGCGAGATCTTGCTGGCGAGGACCAATTCCTGCTTGAAGCGGCTGAGGGCGTCCGTCTCTCCCATTACGCCCTGGCGGACTACCTTGATTGCAACAATACGATTCAGCTCCTTGTCGTACCCTTTGTATACGCGACCCATGCCGCCCTGGCCCAGGAGTGACTCGATGCGATAACGCGGGCCGAAATCGCTTCCTGGATTAATGGTGGTAGGATCCACCATCTGTATTGTTTCCGAGTCGGCTATGGGCAGAGGGGCGCCGCAGCGAGAACAAGTTTCGGCGAAATCTGGATTCGCGGTATTACAGTGCGTACAAAGGATCATAGCTGCCAGTACGAGCGAGCGTTCGATTGGAACTGGGTCGGATTATCCAGTACACGAGCCTGGTCTTGCAACTGGGTAGTCTAGGCGGAATCGCGATAATCCCGCGCGGCTAAAACGGACCGCTAGAAATCACGTCTCCTTTGGAATGGCGCGATTGAGATCGGAAGCGGGAAGCTTTGGACGGGGGATGCCATGCGCATTGTCGAAGTGCTAGCTCAGTAGCCGGCCGTGTCCCAAAAATCGGGAACCGGTTGCGGAAACTCAACGATGATCGCAGTCCTGTTCAAATAGGTCGACTTTTCGCGAACAACGCTACACTTTTGCTCTTTCAGATTCACTTTGTTTATCAGTAAAAGGGTCTGGCCGGGATTTACCGCGGTACTTAGGGTGATAAGCCCTCCGCGGGCGTTCACGTGCAGCGCTTCGGTTCCTTCGTGAAACGGGCTATCCGCCGCTGCATGACCGTAGACTAAGATGGGCTCATAAGCCCAGAAGCGCTCTGAGGACCGACGCTCAGGCACCGGGACGAAGTTGTCCAGAACACCTTCCGTTAAGTTACTCATGTTCTGGTGCCGTTCGATATCCTGGAGGCGGTCCCAAATTCTGCTCATATCCACGAACTCCGATTTTGTCGCAGAGGCTGAATTTCCGTTGGGATAGATACTTCCATAAGCTTTCAAGAGAGAGCGCCCGCGCTGAGCCTCACAACGAAGAATGCGTTGACTCGCATCGGCCATCCCAGATCGATGTGGGATTGCACATTGTACCTTAGGCGGATGTTCGAAGTACTCGTAAATGGAGGCGAGTGAGAGGCTCGACGAGCCTATGCTGCCCCGTGCTTGCTTTTTTTCGGTTCGAATCAGAAAACGGGATTAAAGCTCATGCTTTACGGTATATGATGGCGGCTCCAGTCTTCACGTTTGAAAAACTGATCGCCTAAGACTCCCTCACATGAAAGACGAATACGGTTGGTTGTGGACTCCCGTTCTGTGGTGCAAGCGTCCCCGCGATTTGTCTGATCCGGACTGCCCACCGATTCTGTTGCCTTACTCGGGCAGGGCACTTCCAGAAGACAAATGCTTTCAGTTCGAAGACGCGGATCTCCCCAGTTGGCCACCTGATGAATGGTCAGCGATTTTCGGATGCGCAACTTGCGGCTTTGTGTCTCGATATCTATGTTCGGATATCTTTGTTCTTCCTTGTCGTACAGCGCGCCCGGGGCTATTTCACAGCGGCGCAAACTGTTTCTGTATTACATTTTCATGCGGCTATGAGAACTGCAAGACTCGAACCAAAGTTCACGTAGAGAAACAAGGAGCGAACGAAGGCAACATAGTAGACCTTTTTCGCGGATCATTCTTCTGCGGTCTGCTGCCGTGCGGTCATCCCATTGTTCCACTTTCTCAAACGGAATATCAGATTTGGAATGTGATGGATCCTATTGAGTAGCAAACGGCGAGTCCTCTTGGCGGCGGTCCTTTAACAATTGCCGTTCTCCCGCGCCAGGTGCTCTACCGCGTCAGCCCGCTCGGCCCCACGCGCGCTGGAAACCGCGACGAAAGACAGCCAAGCGGCGTCAATCATGTGGACGGGTACCGCCAATTGCAGCAGTTGCCGATCAGAAACACCTTGCAGAACTCGCTTCTACTGAACGCGAGGGCTCTTCCTCAAGCCATCACCGGGATCTCGCTCACCGCGACTGCGGATTGTATGCCGCCATCTTTGTAAGCTCTTCCTTCCTGACTTTTCCGGTGGGAGTCACCGGCATGGCATCCACCAGCACGAAATGCGATGGCCGTTTGTAAGGAGCGAGGTTTCGCGCGACATAATCCGCCAATTCGGCAGTCGTCGCCGGCGAACCCGGCGAGAGCTCTACGAAGGCCACCACCTCCTCACCCCCTTCCAGTCCTTGAACGTTTCGGCCAATCACGGCGGATCGCACCACCGACGGATGCGCGTTTAGGACTGCCTCGACTTCTGCTGGGTACACATTCTCTCCAAAACGAACGATCAATTCCTTCGTGCGTCCCACGATAAAAAGATTTCCGGCCTCCAGGCGGGCCAGGTCACGCGTATTGAACCATCCCTCCGCGCTGATCGCTGCCGCGGTTTCTTCGGGCGCACGATAGTAACCTTTCGCGACATTCGGCCCGCGCACCCATAGTTCGCCGACTTCTCCGTCTGGGACGTGCTTGCCATCTTTTCCCATCAATACGATTTCAACTCCCGGAAGCACGCGGCCCACCGAGAGATCACTTCGCGGCTCATCAACTCTGGCCTGTGCAACGGTCGGCGAACACTCCGTCACACCGTAGCCGTTATGCAGCGGCATGCCGAGAAGCGCCTCGACGGCCGATTTGACGGCGGGTTGCAGTGGTGCGCCTGAAGACGAAATAATACGAAGCGCGGGAAATTTCAACGATTTCAGCCCTTTTGTGTTTGCATATTCCACGAGCAACGCAAACATCGAAGGCACGCCCAGTAAGATGGTTATCTGGTCCCGTTCCAGCGACTTGAGTGCCTGGACAGGGTCGAAACGCGACGACAAATACAGCGCCGAGCCGCTCAGTAGCGCACCCAGCAAAACCACCGAAAGTCCTACCGCGTGTGACATCGGAAGAACACCGTACAGACGGTCATCCGGAGTAAGCGAGCGAATCTGCGCCGAAATCGCTGCGATAAATAACAAGTTGCGGTGCGTTAACACCACACCCTTGGGCAGTCCCGTGGTGCCGGAAGTATAGATCAGCGCAGCCACCCGATCCGTGCTGTTCGTCTCAATCGGATCGGGATCAACTGTTTCATTCAACGGGCCAAATCCAATCATTCCCAAACCCGCCGCTTCTGCGATGACTGCACCGTGCCGTTTGGCGTGCTGTGTGGCAAGCGGCGAGACGCTTGTCATATAAATCACACGACGCGCCCCGCAATGATCTCGAATAAGGTCGATCTCGCGAGGCGAAAGTCGCGCGTTTACGAGCACTGGCCATGCATCCATCTCTGCCAGAGCCAGGAATATCGCCACAAATGCCCGGCAGTTTTCGCACACCAGCATCACCCGATCCCCGGGCCGCACGCCCGAGTCGCGGAGCCAGACCCGCGTTTGGGCCACAGCGGCATTCAGTTGAGCATAGGTCCACGTGCCCGTGGGTTCGGCTAGCGCCAACTTGTCGGGTGAGCGATCGACCCAAGGCCTTATGACATCGTCGATGCCGGCGGGAATTGAGTTCAGGAGTTCGGAGGTTTGGCGGTTGGTCATGAGCCTCTATCTTATCAGCTCGTTGTCTTCAGATGTCGCGCAAGCGTTTGTTTGCTGGGTCCTGCCGGCCACTCTTAACATCACTCACGGGAACATCGCGAGCAGGATCGAAGCGTAGTGTTCTGTAGCGGACCAACTAAAAGGTTAACCGACCCCCGTCTTCGCGTCTTGCATCCATCAAATCACGCGCGTGCCGCCGGAGTCATCAGGGAAAACGTCGCAGCTTCAGCCTTTCTTGATTGCAGGTAGCGCAGCCAATTGTAATACACGGACGCTGCCGAAGATTTCCACGTTCCCTGCAGCGCACTGGCCACCGCAGCCTCAGGAAACTTTGCCATCAGTTCCTCGCGCGGATCCGCTTCCACAACCTTTCGAAACTCCGACAACAATTCGGTCGCCTCGGTGCCGAAGTATCCCTGCGGCATCGTGGGATAAGTTTCCCTTTCTCGTTTCAGAAATCTCTTTATGTCTCTGCGGTATTCCTTCAGCAGGGTCCGCACGCTGTACTCCGGATGACCCTGGAAATGCACGAACAGGCTGTCCTTTTTCTTTTTCACAAATAGATCAACGCCCGCTTCTGCGGATTGCGTCAAGATTTCATAACCGCAGGCGGTCAGCGCGTCCGCTCGCACTTCGTTCCAGCGCGA
>Ga0209333_1001019_pt1 | contig 14282 bp, 11 predicted proteins | sample BlaSpr_A8_OM2_O3_FD_187982 | JGI IMG/M metagenome (GOLD analysis project Ga0209333, IMG submission 187982) | Forest soil microbial communities from Thunder Bay, Ontario, Canada - Black Spruce, Ontario site 2_A8_OM2_O3 (SPAdes) (version 2) | ecosystem: Environmental > Terrestrial > Soil > Boreal... | reverse complement strand
GGAGGAACCTTCATCTTTTCGCTGGCGCTCTCAGCCCAAACTTTCACCACTTTGTATGATTTCTCCTCGCTAGACTACGGAGCCTACGATCCGTCGGTTGGCGGAGTAATCGTCGGCCCCCGGGGCGAACTCTACGGCGTCACTGGCAAGGGTGGCCGCTGGAATTATGGCACGGTGTACGAGCTCGTGCCACCGTCGTCCTCGGGCGGCGCCTGGAAGGAGGTGGTGCTCCACAGCTTCAATGGCGAGGACGGAGCCTACCCGAACTGGGGGTTGACGATGGGGCCGAGCGGAACACTCTACGGCGTCGCAGGATACCCGGGTGCGTCCGGGGCGGCTTTCAGGTTAGACCCGCCCACGGGGACGAGCGCCGATTGGACCTACGCCGTCATCTGCAAGTTCACGGAGACCGATGGCGAGCCATACAGCCCTCTCGTTTTTGGGCCGCCTCCAGGCTACAGCCAGTCTTTGTTCGGCATCACCGCCGACGGCGGGGGAAGTGGCATCGTGTACGAATTGGCGCCGCCCGCGGTGGCCGGCGGCGCTTGGACCCAAACGACCCTGTACACATTTCTCGGCGGATCGTCCAGCGGTAGCTTTCCAGTAGGCAGCCTCGTCGTGGGTACCGCCGGCAAGCTAATCGGCGTGGCCAGTACGGGCGGTTACAGCGGGGAATGCTGCGGGGTGGTGTACTCACTAACGCCGCCAGCGGCGCTCGGCGCGCCATGGACGGAACAGACCATCCACACATTTAACGGCGTTGATGGGAATTACCCGCAAGCGGGGCTGGTCCGGGGGCCGGGCGGCGTGCTGTTCGGGACTACCTTCGGAGGCGGCGCGGGCGCTGCCGGCACTGTGTTTGCTTTGCTCCCGCCGGTAACGCCTGGAGCCCCGATGACCGAGACGATTCTGTACGCATTCACCGGGACCACCGGCAATGGCTTCAGCCCCAACAGCTTGGCGCTGGCGGCGAATGGGGTGCTGTATGGCACGACAGAATATGGCGGGCCGGACTATGGCGGAACGGTGTTTGAGCTTGCGCCGCCTGCTTCCCCGGGGGCGGGCTGGACCCAGACTACACTTTACTATTACAACGTCGGCCCCGGATTTGAATACGGCCAGAGGCTCGCTGTGGCCCCTGACGGAACGGTGTATGGAACAGCGCCGGGCGGCACAAACGATGTGGGAATGGTGTTTGCGATAACACCTTAGGAGCACGCGGGCGGGTCGGCGGCCTGCAACCGAAGACCTCGATTGCCTGAGGCCGCGCCGTACGTCTGTAGCAAAAAACCAATTCGTTTGCACTTACTGGCGTGCCGCTGTATTATTCATAGCATGCGGATGCTTCAGAACATTCGGATTCTCGGTGGAGCGTTCATCCTGTCGCTGGCGCTCTCCGCCCAGACTTTCACCACATTGTATACCTTTCCGCCACATGAACCCGCGCTTGGCGGCGTAGTCCTCGGCCCCCAGGGCGAGCTCTTCGGGCTTACTTGCGGAGGCCCCGAGGATACCTATAACGTATACGAACTGTTGCCGCCGGCGTCTTCCGGAGGAGCCTGGACCGGGGTAACAATCTACAACTCCTTCAAGTGTGGGTCGCCGCCGGATGGGGTGGGGCTGGTGATGGGGCCGAACGGATCGCTCTACGGCATAGGATTTCACTATGCAGGTCGGGGGCGAGGCAGGCGGCACTCTGGTGTTCGGCTCACCTTTCGGCTACGGCCAATCTTTGTACGGCACAGCGGATAGCGGCGGAGCTGGGTACCCTCCCACCGTGTTCAGGCTAACGCCGCCCCACGCGGCTGGCGACGCCTGGACCGAAACGATACTGTACACGTTTGGGGGCGAATCCCAGGGCAGCATTTTTGGGGGGAGCCTCGCGGTCGACGCCGCCGGCAGGCTATTCGGTGTGACCACCGATGGCGGTTACGTTGGCGGGTTCTGCCGCTACTGGGGTGGCTGCGGCACGGTTTTCTCATTGACGCCGCCAGCGGCAGCCGGCGGGCCTTGGACGTACGGGATCGTCCATGCGTTCAACCCCGCGGACGGCGATGGGAATCAGCCGTGTGGCGGTCTGATTATGGGAACTGGCGGGGTGCTATACGGAACTACTCTCGCCGGCGGCGAGGGCTACGAGGGTGGCGGCGTGGGAGGCGGCCAGGTGTTTTCGCTCACGCCGGCGGCAGTGCCTGGAGGGCCGATGACCGAAACGATCCTGCATTCGTTCGGCGTAGCCGAGGGTGACGGTAATACCCCCTCCGGGTCTCTTACAGAGGGGCCGAATGGCGAGCTGTATGGTACGACCGAATATGGTGGGGCGACAGGCTATGGCACGGTGTTCGAGCTTACGCCGCCTGCTTCCGCAGGGGGAAGCTGGGCCGAGACTATACTGTACAGCTTCCCGCCCGAGGTTCTTGTCGTGACCGGGCTCACCTTAGGCCCTGACGGAACTCTATACGGCACGATCTTTGCTAATGGCAGTTCTGGGGGCGCCGTGTTCGCGCTCAAGCCTTAGCCACTGCTGAAGCGAGTCTAGATCAAGGCTAACTGGTCGACGCCACGCTAATCATAGCGGCATCTTCCGCGAGAACGAAATACACGTCGAACGCGCCATCGATTCCAACGCCCTCGAGCAGGCCCGCCGTCTCGGCCCATCTGCGTGCCGAGGATCTGGTCAATGCTTGGGCCTACGCGCGTCGCATTCCGCGGAAATTGAAGGTCGCGTTCACGACAACGAGACCGCGTAGAATCGTTAGAGGCCGGAAGGCGAATTTCGGCCGTGCCGGACAACGAAGTTCTGGTCTTCGCGGCGGCACAGCACCGGATTCTCATAACCCCCAATCGGCGCCATTTTCTCCGCCTTCATCAACACCGAGCCACGGACCACGGGGAGCGGACCCGCAATGTCGAACAAACTGGGCCGCGTGAACCGCCAGGGCCGACGCTGGGCCTCTCAATTTCCCGAGAGATCTTTCTCGAGCGCAGCCACTAACCATCGAAGGGCGCGACCCTGCACACTACTGGCTTGTCAACCCAGACTCTCGTCAAATGCCTCACCCCAAAGTCCATTTCACCCATGTCTCCCCCGCATTGGAGATTTGGCTTTGCCATTTTAAGAAAACAAAGCAAACGAACAACTTATTGGCTTTGCTCGTCCAAAAAATGCGCGTCTGGCGCGTTCATCCGCGGTGCACAAAACCGCACAACTCCGCCCAACAGTCCGGATTTCGCTGTAGGCGTAGACGCCTGCCCCACGCCGGGTGCCGCTTCCGCTAACATATAAGATTACCCCTCGCCCACGGCTGGTCGAAACGCAACCCAATGGAAAACGCCACTCCCGCAATCCGCAACATCGCCATCATCGCCCACGTGGATCATGGCAAGACTACCCTGGTCGACGCCATGCTGAACCAGAGCGGCATCTTCCGCGAGAACGAAGTCCATGTCGAGCGCGTCATGGACTCCAACGAACTGGAACGCGAGCGCGGCATCACCATCCTCGCCAAAATCACGGGCATCCGCTATCAAGGCGTGAAGATCAACATCGTGGACACCCCCGGCCATAGCGATTTCGGCGGCGAGGTGGAGCGCGCGCTGAAGATGGTGGACGGCGTCATGCTGCTGGTGGACGCCAGCGAAGGGCCCCTGCCGCAGACCCGCTACGTGCTGATGAAGGCGCTCGAAGCCAAGCTGCCGCCTATCGTGGTGATCAACAAAATCGACCGTCCGGATGCGCGCGTGCCGGAGGTGTTGGATGAGATCTACGATCTCTTCATAGACCTGGACGCCACCGAGGACCAACTCGATTTTCCGGTGCTCTACACGGTGGCCAAGACCGGCGTGGCGAAGACTTCCATGGAAGACGATTCGAGCAACCTGAAGCCGCTGTTCGACGCCATATTGAAACATATTCCCGAGCCGGCGGGCGATCCCGGCGAGGTGCTGCAGATGCTGGTGGCGAACTTGGATTACAGCGACTACCTGGGCCGGCTGGCCATCGGGCGGGTCTTCCAAGGCACGCTGAATTTCGGCGATACGGTGTCCATCTGCAAGCTGGACGGGTCGCAACATAATACCCGCATCACCAAGCTCTATTCGTTCGAAGGCTTGAAGCGGGTGGATGAAACCATCGGCCGGCCCGGCGACCTGCTGGCCATCGCCGGCGTGGAAGGCATCACCATCGGCGAAACCGTAACCAGCGCCGAGACGCCCCGGCCCCTGCCCGTGGTGCAGATCGACGAACCCACCATCGCCATGACGTTCACTATCAACACATCGCCGTTCGCCGGCAGGGAGGGCAACTACGTAACCTCGCGTAATCTGCGCGAACGGCTGGATAAGGAACTGCTGACCAACGTCTCCATCCGGGTTGCGGAACTGGGCCACGATACGTTCAAGGTGATGGGGCGCGGCGAGTTGCAGTTGGCCATCCTGATCGAGATGATGCGGCGCGAAGGCTATGAGTTGATGGTGGGCAAACCGGAGATCCTGACGCGCACTATCAATGGCAAGATGCAGGAGCCGGTGGAACTGCTGGTGATCGACTGCCCGGAGGCTTTCATCGGGGTGGTGATCGAGAAGCTTGGCAGCCGCAAGGGCAAGATGAACAAGATGGTGAACCACGGCTCGGGGCGCGTGCGGCTGGAGTTTCACATCCCCTCGCGCGGACTGATCGGACTGCGCAGCGAGATCCTGACCGATACGCGCGGCACGGCCATCATGAACTCGCTGTTCCACGGCTACATCGACTGGCAGGGCGAAATTCCCACGCGCCCTACCGGCTCGCTGGTGGCGGACCGTCCCGGCAAGTCTACTGGCAACGCCATCTTCAATCTACAGGAGCGTGGTGAGATTTTCGTCAGTCCGGGAACCGAGGTTTACGAAGGTATGATCGTGGGCGAGAATGCGCGCACGGCCGATCTGGACGTGAACATCGTCAAGGAGAAGAAGCTGACGAATATGCGCGCGTCAACGGCGGATGAAGCCATCCGGCTGGTGCCGCCGCGCATCCTGAACCTGGAGCAGTCCATTGAATTCATCCGCGACGATGAATTCGTAGAGGTGACTCCGGTGTCCATCCGGTTGCGCAAGAAGATCCTGAAGGCCAACCAGAGGTAGCCCGCATGTCCGAGGCGCGGCCGAACGCGGTGCTGATTGTGATCGCGGCATACGCGGCGCTTGTATTCGCAGTGCTGGGGATGACACCGTTGTGGCTCGATGAGCTGCAGCAACTCGTGGTTGGGCGCGCCAGCGTGGCGGATCTGCTGCGGTGGGTGCAGTTGAATCCGGGCGCGTCTCCCCTCCCCTACCTGGCGCAGAGGGCTGTCGTCGACGTGTTCGGCATGTCGCCGTATGTGGTGCGCATTCCGGCGGCCCTGTGCAGTATCGCGGGGGCTCCGGTTTTCGCGGCGCTTTGCGGGAGGTTCGGAATCCGGTCCCGGGTTTGGGCGACGGCGCTGTTTCTGGCCCTGCCGCTGCAGTTCCGCTATGCGCTGGAAGCCCGCGGCTATTCGCAAGGCCTGTTGTGCGCATTGGCTTCGTTGCTGCTGTTGCTGCGCGCGCGCGAGCGTGGCACCGTAGGATCCGCGGCTTGGTATGGGGCGTCCGTGGCATTGGGGCTGTACTTCCAGCCATTGACGATACTGCCGGTATTCGGCGCGCTGTTCTGGACCATCGGCGAGCGGGATGCAAGTTCGCGAACTAAGCGGCTGGCGCCTGGCGCGGCGGCGGCTGGGGTGCTTGCGTTTGTTCCGTGGTACTGGCTGCAACGCGAGGCGCAGGAGGCTTCGGGCGCGATGTCGTTGTATTTCTTCTCGTGGCGGCAGATCACTCCGTTGGGGCTGCTGCACGAGTTGAGCGGGGGCGGATATATCTGCAGCACCGCGTTGCTTCTAGCGGCGGCCGTGGGCCTGGCCAAGCTGCGGAACCGGCGGCTGCTGGCGTGTGTGGCGCTGGCCGCGCTGGCGGGGCCGATCCTAGTCGACGCATTGGTGAACTATTTCTTTGCGGCGCGGCAGCTTCTCTTTGCGGCGCCGCCCTTGGCCCTGTGCGCGGCGGGCGGCATCGAGCGGCTTCGGCTGGGGCGGATGAGGTGGGCGGGCTATGCCGTGCTGCTGGCTTTCTTCACGGCGGCGGCGGTGAGCGACTACCGCGTGGCAACGGTTCCGAAAGACGACTTCGGGGCGCAGGCCATGGTGCTGGCGGCGCATCTGCCGGCCGATGCGTGCGTGGCGGTCGCGCCCCGCAATCACGAGATCTACTATTTGTTCCTGCGGCCCGAACTGGAGGGCAGGATTTGCGCGGAGCCTCCGGGAACAGCGCGGGTGCTGGCAGTGATGAGCCCGTACAGCACGCAGGCCGAACGCGATCAGTTGTCGCGGGTGCTGGACGGGAGTTATGCGGCGGCGGCCGTATTGCAGTCCGGCGCGGGGGAGATTGTGGATTACCAGCGGCGCTAGCCCGAGCTTTCGGTTAGCGGCGGCCGGCGCTGGCGGACACAAATTCACGTATGAGCGGATGAACCCGCCCTTTTATTGAGGAGCGCTCCGGCTGGAAGAGGGTGGCCAGGAAGAACGGATGGCGGGGCAAACGTACGATCCGGATGTCGCCCGCTTCATCCGTGCCTTCGATGCGAAGGTCGTCCCGATCGCGAACGGACTGCGCGAAATCCGGGTTTAATCCGTAGCTGCAACGATAGCCTTCCTCGACGCGATCCGTTCCATAGAGTCTTTGCGCCAATGAGCCTGGAGTCAGCCGAATCGTCCCGCTAACCTCCACCAGAGAGCACGACAGCTTGGAAATAAGAGGGTGTTCCGCTTCGGGATTCAATTCCGCATGCGCGGCGTCCGCCGTGCCGATCACGTTCCTGAAATATTCGATCACGGCGTGCTGGAACCCGCCGCATGTCCCCAAGAACGGAATCCCTTCGGTGCGAGCAAATGAGATAGCGGCAATTGCGCCTTCGGTATTCGCATAAGGCGACGCGGGCACGCACCAGATCCCTTGATAGCCGGACAACGCGCGCAGCTCTTCCTTGCTTGTCAGTCGCGATGTGTGTATCCACACCGGATCGATCTCTACGTCCAGAGCTTTGGCGGCCAGTTCCAGCGCCGGCGGAATTGCGACGTGCGCTGTCACAGCGGAACTGTAATCGCCTATGAGCGCGATGCGGGTTTTAGACATCGTAGTATTATCGCATCATGGCGGCGATCGAATGGCCAAACTTACGGCTGGGCCGGCTCCTCGACAGGATCGAGCGGCATTACGGCAGACCCGCGCCGCCGCCATTCGCCGGGCCGTTAGACCCCGGAGAAGATTCTCGCCGCGCCGAAAGCGGTGGACCAGTTCGGCGGCGACCTGGCCAGCGTGCTGAAACTGCCTCGCAAAAGGCGAAGAAGCTGCTGAGTGCGGCTTCCGATGGTCGGGGAACCCGGCGCGCTTGGGTCTTGGCGAGGAGTTGCCGGCGGACTGCAAGCTGCTGACGAAGGTGCACTTGCTGCTGCGGCAGCACGGCCAGCGGTTGTGCCTTTGGAACGGATCGGCATGCCATGCCTGCCCGGTGAGATCTGAGTGCCGGTTCTTCCGGAGCCGGACGTGACCGGTACCAAACCGCAACCGTCGGGAACGGCGCAGTAGGGTCCATAATGGCAGAAAGTAATGGGACTAGGGCTACTTGTCCAGCTTTATGGCTACTGATACGCTTCTATCTGAACACTAATACATACTTAGACAAATAAAGGAAAAGATGAAGCCCATTTCGTGCTTATTCGTGCTCTTGGCCAGCGTAACTTTCTGCCAGGCATCGCCTATTAACTTTGCGTCCCTGGTCGGACAGACCGTGACACTTACTGTTGAGCCGTACGCGTCCGGAGAGAATAATGGCGCCGCCTTCGTCGGTTTGACCCAGGGATATCTGGATAACGACCCGTCGCAATCGTTCTGGATGTTCTGCGACGACGCCTTCGATCAAATCAAGGTGCCGGCAACCTATGACGTTAAGGTCGTCAGTCTTCTGAGTGCCGACTTCACTGGCGATACTTTGGGATTGAGTCTTGCGCAGCTTCAACAGCAAGCCACGCTGGGGCTGGATTTCGGCACTACGCCATCGGGGAACACCAAGGCGGATGGCGATACACAAGAGGCGATATGGAATTACACCGGCGGAACCTACACGCCCGATAGCGGAATGCTGGCGGATACGGCGGCGATGGAAAAAACCTATCAGACGGCCAATTACTCCGGATCGTTTCTGTTGGACACAACTTGCGAACCAGGGCAGCAGGCATTCATGCCGGTTGGTTCGGTCGCTTCGGCCGCGACCCCGGAACCGGTGTCGTTGGCGCTGCTAGGTTCGGGCCTGTTGGCTCTTGGGCTGTTCGGCAGACGGCGCCGACCGACCCCGCCACCCCCGGCCGCACTGAGCTAAACTGGCCTCATGAAGATTTCACGGCGCGACTTTCTGGGTACGGCGGCCATAACCGGCGCAACCGCGCTCGCCGCCACGGATGCGCTGCCCACCCGCATCCTCGGACGCACCGGCGCGCGCGTCTCAATCCTCGCCATGGGCGGCGGCAGCCGATTCCTGATGTATCAGGATGAGGACAAGGCCCTGGAGGCCCTCAACCGCGCCTTCGACCTGGGCATCACCTACCTGGATACGGCCTACAGCTACGGCAACGGGCGAAGCGAGGAGCGCGTGGGCAAGGTCATGAAGACCCGCCGCCAAGGCATTTTCCTGGCCACCAAGATCGAAGCGCGCAAGGGCGACGAAGCGCAGCGCATTCTAGAAGGCAGCTTGAAGCGCTTGCAAACCGACCACCTGGATCTCATCCACGTGCATAGCCTGACCGATGAACGCGACTTGGCCGCCGTGGAAGCTCCCGACGGCGTGCTGAACGTTCTGCTGAAGTTGCGCGACCAGAAGGTGACGCGCTTCATCGGCATCACCAGTCATACGGATCCGGTGGTGCTGAAGACGGCGCTCGAGCGGCACGATTTCGACTGCACGCAGATGGCGCTGAACGCCGCGCGCGTGGGCATGCAGAACGGCAAAGGCGGGATGGTGCCGAACCCGGATCTGAAAACCAGCTTCGAAGATGTGGCGTTGCCGGTGGCGCGTGGCAAAAAGATGGGCGTGATCGCCATGAAAGTCTTCGCCCAGGAAGCGCTGGTGGGGCAGGCGCCGCCCGCAAAGCTGCTCTACTATCCGCTCTCGCTGCCCGGAGTGACGCTGGCCGTGGCGGGCATGCCGAAGTTCGAATTCATCGACCAGAACGTGGCCCTGGCGAAGGCTTTCAAGCCGCTGCCGCCCGCGGAGATGCACCAGCTTTCCGCCGGGTTGGCGGCGCGCAATAAGATGGCGCTGGATCGTTTCTTCAGTGCTCACGTCGATGGGTGACGTTGGCCGTCTGCAAGGCCGGCCAACTGTTAATGGATCTGAACCGCCTTGATCTGGCCAGGCTTGGTCTGTCTCACGGCATCGCGGATTTCCGCGAAGTGCGGCCGGTATGCCGCGAGATCGTTGAACCGGCTTAACAGAACGACGATCCCCAGCCGGTACCGCCCCGTCGGGTTCTGAAATTGGAGATTCCGATCCAGAGTTAAGAAAACGTCGAAATGCGCCGCCTCCTCCATCAGGCGTCCATTTGTGAACGACCGCCATTCCATTTCGGCCACGGTCTTTACCTCGTCGCCGGGAAACGCTAGGTGAAGCCTCTGGTTCACGCATTCGTCAAAGAGGATGCGCATTCCTTGATCTGTTCCCCAGCGAGATCGATAAGACGCTGTGCAGGCGCCCGTTCCAGAGACGGCACAGTTTCCAGAAACTCATCCAGCGAGAAGCCGGCCGCCAGGTGGTCGATCAACATCTGCACGGGAATCCGGGTCCCCTTGAAACAAGGCGCGCCCGACATGCGGTCGGCATCCACCCAAATCACGTCTTCCAACTCTCGAGCGAGTTCCGGTCTCATAAATCCAACCTACAGCAAACGGCCTTCACATGCAAAGTTGCGGAGCATCGCCGTGCCGCGCTAATCAGGTGTCCCCCCTCGCCGAGTTCGACCCCTTAGTCCGTGACTGGTTCACCCAGCACTTCGCCGCCGCCACCGAGCCGCAAATCGTCGGTGGCCGGAGATCCGCGCCGGTCATGACGCCCTCATCTCCGCGCCTACAGGCATCGGCAAGACTCTGTCCGCGTTTCCTGCCCTGCCTCGACCGCCTGGTGCGCGCCGCTCGCCACGGCCCGCTGCCCGACCAGACCGAAGTCGTCTACGTCTCGCCGCTCAAGGCGCTGAGCAACGATATCCATATCAACCTGGAAGTGCCGTTATCGGAAATCGCCGCTACGGCCGTCAGAAAAAAACACGGCCTCAGAATTTGCCATAATAACAGAAGGTGCGTATGACGATTACCCTTCGGCCAGAGCAGCAAAAACTGATCGCCCAGGCGATGCAGACGGGCGCCTACCAGAACCCGGACGAAGTCATCGAGCGGGCCTTGCGAACGCTGCACTCCGACGAGGAATGGCTCCTTGACCACAAGGCTGAGATAACCGAAAAAATCGAGCGGGCTTTCGGGCAGTTTGACCGTGGCGAATTTTTCTCTGCCGAGGAATCGCGAGCCGACATGGAAAAGCGAAAGGCGGCATGGCTTCGTGAGCGGCACTGACGACGCCGCTGTACGACGTTTCCGCCGAGGCGCAGAACGATCTTTTTGAAATTTGGCGGCGCATCGCAGATGACAGCGTGGAATTGGCGAATCGCATCGAAAGCGAGTTTTCCGAATTATTCGCATCGCTGGACGGATGCCATGGCAGGGACATTCTCGCATGGACCTCACCAATCGTCCTGTCCTGTTTTTTCCAATGTACTCGTTCTTGATCGTTTACCGGCCGGACGTGAAGCCGATTCGTATCATGGCCGTGCTTCGCGGGCAGGCGTAACATTAGGCGCATTCTGCGAGAGCGATTCTGAATCGGCAACAGGCGCCTCGTCATTTATCGGGTTTTGGCATGCGTCTCTTGCTCACGTTAAATCTGATAGTGTCGCCTTGGTCGGAATATACGCTAGTTAGGTGTTCGTACAGATCTTTCCCCCAAAGGCTAACAATTTCGTACCGGTCGTAGAATACGCTAAGGCCCATGCGTACGAGACATTTTGCGACTTTATCAACGTATTCCCGATCTTCGCCGGCGAACGACAAGGCGACATCATATGTCGTCCCTGACCTTCGGGCACCAATGCGTTGAGGGAAATCCGCAGTGAATTTCACAGCTTTCGCCAAAATTGAGAATATCAAACCCATGCGGCACAGTGCCGTGGGGCCGCCAATACGCGTGGCCTACATCAGGCCTCGCCGCGTAGCACGACGGCCCTGCGCCCCGCCAACACTCGATAGATGCTTTTTCGGGATTGGCATTACCAAGCACACCTTGGTGCGGGGGCTCCGCTTTCCGTCTTGAGCGCGTAGCCGCCTTCTTAATCCTGGCGATAGCATGTAGTCTCGCTTTCTTGCATTAGACAAGCAGGCCGGTCCCAGGGTAGAGCCGGAGGCTGATGCACAGCCCGGTCCGGCGCATCGCAGCACGGAGCCGCTAAAATAGAAGCAGTGCCAATCCCAGCGCTAGCCGAGTTCGACCCCCTGGTGCGTGACTGGTTCACCCAGCGCTTCGCCGCCGCCACCGAACCCCAAGTGCTTGGCTGGCCGGAAATCCGCGCGGGCGGCGACATCCTCATATCCGCCCCCACCGGCTCCGGCAAAACCCTCGCCGCCTTTCTGCTGTGCCTCGACCGCCTCGTGCGCGCCGCGCGCCTCGGCCCCCTGCCCAACCAGACCGAAGTGGTCTACGTCTCGCCCCTTAAGGCGCTGAGCAACGATATCCACATTAACCTGGAAGTGCCGTTATCGGAAATCGCCGCCATGGCGGCCGAGCAGGGCATTCCGCTGGCGCCCATCCGCGCTGCGGTCCGCACCGGCGACACGCCTGCCTGGGAGCGTCAGCAGATGGGCAAAGAACGTCCGCACGTGCTGGTCACCACGCCCGAATCGCTGTTCATCCTGGTCACCGCCGAGAGGCCGCGCGAAATGCTGCGCTCGACCCGCACCATCATCGTGGATGAGATTCACGCCGTGGCGGACGATAAGCGCGGCTCGCACCTGGCCCTCACGCTGGCGCGCCTCGACGCGCTGGTAATGGCTGCGGGCGGTCCCAAACCGCAGCGCATCGGGCTTTCCGCCACGGTGAAGCCCATCGAAGAGATCGCCCGCTTCCTCAGCGAGACCGCCCATATCGTCAATGTGGGCCATCGCCGCGATATGGAATTGGCGGTCGAGGTTCCCAAGGACGAACTCGGCCCCGTGGCCAGCAACGAAATGTGGGGCGAAATCTACGATCGCGTGGCCGACCTGATACGCGCGCACCGCACCACGCTGGTCTTCGTCAACACGCGCCGCCTCTCCGAGCGCGTAGCGCACCAGCTCCAGGCGCGGCTCGGCGAAGAGGCCGTGCTTCCGCACCATGGCAGCCTCTCGCGCCGTTTGCGCCTCGAAGCGGAATCCCGTCTCAAGGGCGGCGAATTGCGCGCAGTCGTGGCCACGGCCTCGCTCGAACTGGGCATCGACATCGGCACGGTCGACCTGGTTTGCCAGATCGGATCGCCGCGCTCCATCGCGGTGGCGTTGCAGCGCATCGGCCGCTCCGGTCATTGGGTGGGCGCGCGTCCCAAGGGGCACATCTTCGCCACCACGCGCGACGAGTTGATCGAATGCGCCGCGCTGGTGCGCGCGATTCGCTCCGGCGCGCTCGACCGCACCGAAATCCCCGCCGCGCCGCTGGACATCCTGGCGCAGCAGATCGTGGCCGCCTGCGCTTCCGAAGAAGAATGGACCGAAGACGCCCTCTTCGCCCTAGCCCGCTCAACCTATTCTTACCGCACGCTCGACCGCCGCGATTTCGACGATGTCGTGGCCATGCTGAGCGACGGCATCGTTACCGCGCGCGGACGGGCCGGCGCTTACCTGCATCGCGACCAGGTGAACCACCGCGTGCGCGGGCGGCGCGGCGCGCGCCTGGCGGCCATCACCTCCGGCGGCGCCATTCCGGATAACGCCAACTACCTGGTGGTCGCCGAGCCGGAAGGCGCCACCGTCGGAACCGTCGACGAAGACTTCGCCGTGGAAAGCATGTCCGGCGACGTCTTCCTGCTTGGTACGAATTCGTGGCGTATCCGGCGCGTGGAAAATGGCCGCGTACGCGTGGAGGATGCCCACGGCGCGGCTCCGTCGATCCCATTCTGGAACGGCGAAGCGCCCGGCCGTACCGCCGAATTGTCCGCCGAGGTTTCCCGCCTGCGCGCCGATATCCTGGCCGCGCCCCGGCCCGACTGGCTGCTGCGCGATGCCGGCCTCGACCGCCTCGGCGCGGAACAGGCCATCGCCTACGTGCAATCCGGCGCGCGCGCGCTGGGCACGCTGCCCGCTTCCGCGCACGTCGTGGCCGAGCGCTTCTTCGATGAAGGCGGCGGCATGCAATTCGTGCTGCACGCTCCGTTCGGCGCGCGCGTGAATCGCGCCTGGGGATTGGCCTTGCGCAAGCGCTTCTGCCGCACGTTCAACTTCGAGCTGCAAGCCGCCGCCACCGACAACGGCATCGTGCTATCCCTCGGCGAGCAGCACTCGTTTCCGCTGGACATTGTCTTCGAATTTCTGCGTCCCGAAACCGTCGGAAATGTGCTCACGCAGGCGCTGCTGGACGCGCCCATGTTCACCGCGCGCTGGCGCTGGAATGCCTCGCGCGCGCTGGCCATTCTGCGTTTCTCGCATGGCTCGCGCGTGCCCGCACCCATCCAACGCATGCGCTCCGACGACCTGCTGGCCGCCACCTTCCCGGACCAGGCCGCCTGCGCCGAAAATCTCACCGGACCGCCTCGCATCCCGGACCATCCGCTGGTGCGCGAAACCATTCGCAACTGCCTGCATGAGGCCATGGATCTGAACGGCCTCGTCGCCGTTCTCGAAGGCATCCGCGCTGGTTCCATCCGCACATCCGCCATCGACACCCCGGAGGCTACGCCGTTCTCGCATGAGATCCTCAACGCCAATCCCTACGCGTTTCTGGACGATGCGCCGCTCGAAGAACGCCGCGCGCGTGCCGTGCAGTTGCGCCGCACCGTGCGCACGGATTTTGTGGAAGGCGCGGGCGCGCTTGATCCGGATGCGATTGTGCAGGTGGCCGCGGAGGCTTGGCCCCTGGTGCGCGACGCCGATGAGTTGCATGAAGCGCT
>Ga0209333_1001017_pt1 | contig 14283 bp, 15 predicted proteins | sample BlaSpr_A8_OM2_O3_FD_187982 | JGI IMG/M metagenome (GOLD analysis project Ga0209333, IMG submission 187982) | Forest soil microbial communities from Thunder Bay, Ontario, Canada - Black Spruce, Ontario site 2_A8_OM2_O3 (SPAdes) (version 2) | ecosystem: Environmental > Terrestrial > Soil > Boreal... | reverse complement strand
CTGCGTTTCACCACGGTGGGGAATTATCTCAGCTTACGCGCCGGATAAACGGCCATTACGGGTTTTCGCGGTCATGCACGGCCGCCGCCGCCCGCGCATCATGGCCGCTATCTTGAGGGGCAGGGAGTAAGCGGCCCTGCTTGCCTCGTGCACCGAGCAGCGGCTTTTGCGTTTCGGACACACAATCTCGCGCCCACCGCCCCATCCGTCGGGCAAGCGGGCTTCCCCGGCAAAATGTTCAGATTATCTCTTCACTGAATGGGCTGTCCTAGCTGGGAAATCTTGCCAATATGCGCCGGTGCTCCAGTTCCATACGGGTATTGCCATATATCCCCAGTACGGCTATCAATTGCCCAAACGCCCCGTCCTGCTGCCAGGAAGTGTGCACCGCCTATTCCGTTGTCCGCCGAAATGGGTGAGGGTCGTAAGAAAGAGTTGCCCGCTATTACCAGCAGGGCGAGAGCAATGAGTGTCAGAACCGTTTTCGTATACATGTCAATGCGCATGTGCGCCTCCAATCGGCTAAACAGCATACCAGTTTTCCATGATTGAGCGTTCCGGCAAGGACGACGGCATCTGTGGTGACGCGGGAACCCGACGTGTTCCTCCGGCACAATGAGATCCAACTGCATTGTGTCGTCAGTGCAGATGCCGCGGTGCGGTGAGTGGGACAACTGCTTGAATACTCCTTCTGGCCGCGTCTTCAGGGGGCCAAACGGTCGATCATCGTTGGCGAGCGCGCCCTGGGTGGGGACACAAACGCGTTCATGGCTCGCGGAATCAGTCTTGCGGCCAACTGAAAAGTTGGAGCCCCCCCCCGGCTGGCCAGGTCCGCAAGATTTGATGATATGACAGTTATATATCGATGCGCTTCCAGTTCGACGGAGAGAAGAGCCGGGAGGTCAAGCGGAAGCACGGGGTCAGCCTGCTGGAGGCGCAGGAGATATTCGATCAAGCGTACCTGGCCGACCAAAAGAGCGACGATCCGGAACAGTTTCGTGCCATCGGATGGTGCCGCGGCCTCCTGTGTTCCGTCATCTTTGAGGTCAGGCACGACGCCGCGGGCGAGTTCTACCATTTGGTCACGGCCTGGAAAGCGACGAAAGAGGAGGCTCAAAGCTATGCCGAGAACATCTAAGAAAACCGCCACAGCCGATGAGATCGCGGATATGGCAACGCGGGGCGAGGACATTTCGGCTTACTTTACTAACAAGTTCACCGTCGTGCGGCCGGTGCGCCGGGTGAATGTCGATCTGACGGAGGGCATGCTGCGAGAGCTGGATCACCGCGCCGCCCGCCTGAATATCAGCCGGCAGGCGGCCATTAAGACACTGCTCGCCCGCGCGCTGGCGGAGGAGCGGGCCATCGGATCGCGCAGGAAAAAAGGCGGGTCTGGAGACCCGCCGCGGGCCTAGAGGCCTGCCCCACATGTCACACTATCTGGCTTTCGATTTGGGCGCGGAGAGCGGACGCGCCATGCTGGGCACGCTGGATGGCGGGCGGCTCGAAATCGAAGAGCTGCACCGCTTCGCCAACACCCCGGTGCGCGTGTTCGACGCGCTGTATTGGGACACGCTACGGCTGTGGCACGAGATCCAACGCGGCTTGGCCATCGCCGGACGGGAACGGAAGCTGCGCCTGGATGGCATCGGCATCGATACATGGGGCGTGGACTTCGCCCTGCTGGGCGCGGACGGCGCGCTGGCCGATAATCCGCGGCATTATCGCGATGCGCGCACCAGTGGCGTGATGGAGCAAGTCTTCCGCATCGTGCCGCGCGCGGAGGTCTTCGCGCAGACCGGCATCCAGTTCATGCAGCTCAACTCGCTGTACCAATTCTATGCGCTGAAGCTGGCCGGATCGCCGGCGCTGACGGCCGCGCGCACGCTGCTGTTCATGCCGGACCTGCTGAACTACTGGCTGACGGGTGTGGCGCGCGCGGAACTGACCATCGCCAGCACGTCGCAGTTTTACGATCCGCGCAAGAAAACGTGGGCGTACGATCTGCTGGAGCGGCTGGGGCTGCCCACGCGCATCCTGCCGGAGATTGTGGCGCCGGGGACGCTCCTCGGTCCGCTGCTCGATTCGGTAGCGGAGGCGGCGGGCCTGGGCGCCGTTTCGGTATACGCGACGGGGTGCCACGATACGGCGTCGGCGGTGGCCGCGGTGCCGGCGGAGGGCGCGAACTGGTGCTACATCAGCTCGGGGACATGGTCGCTGATGGGCGCGGAGTTGGACGAGCCGGTGATCGACGAGCGGGTGCTGGCGCAGAATCTGACCAACGAAATCGGCGCGGGGGGCAAGGTCCGGTTCCTGAAAAACATCGCGGGACTTTGGCTGCTGCAGGAGTGCCGGCGCGCGTGGGCGTTGCAGGGCGCGGAATATACCTACGACGAACTGGTGCGGCTGGCGGGCGAGGCGGGGCCGGCGCGGGCGTTGATCGACGTGGATGCGTTCCTGGAGCCGGGCGATATGCCGCGCAAGATCGTGGAGCATTGCCGGACGCGGGGACAGACGCCGCCGCAGACGCCCGGCGAGTTCACGCGCACGATTCTGGAGAGCCTCGCGGAGCGCTACAGGCAGGTGCTGGAGACGCTGGAGGTGTTGGCGGGGCGGCGGTTCGAGACGATCCATATTGTGGGCGGGGGGTCGCGAAATGCGCTGCTGAACCAGTTGGTGGCGGATGCCACGAGGCGGATGGTGATCGCGGGACCGAGCGAGGCGACGGCGATCGGGAATGTGCTGATCCAGGCGATTGGGGCGGGGGATTTGAGCGGTCTGGAGGAGGCGCGGGGGGTGGTGCGGCGGTCGTTTGGAGTGGAGGTGTATCGGGGGGCTGGGGGGTAGGGGCTGGGGCCGGTTTTGGGCATCGTTATGCAGAATTGAGCGGATTTGTGCTTCGGGGGCGCGGCTCGGTTAACCTGCAAAATTGGCCGAGCAAAGCCAATTTAGCGTTTGAAATCAATGATTTGATATACGGCGGGTGGCCTCGGATTCGGAGGGGCGGGAGATTTTCGACTGATCGGGACGCGGGCGACGGGCGACGGCTTAGCGATGTGTGTCGAAAATCCGTTTTCGTGAGGGGAACCCCCTTCCTTACGCGATGTAAGAGTAGCACGGTGACGGCGGGGATTCGGTTGAGCAGCTGTCGTTGGGTGTTTGTTTTCATGGGTGCGGGGGGGATCGAGATACGTCACCAAACGGCATTGCGGAGCGCCCACGTCGGGGCTGAGCCATGGAGGAACCCGGAACTATTGGCGAGTGGCGGCGCCAATGGTCGAGAACTGAAGAAGTGTCGAACCGGTAGCTTTTAGTTCTGCGATTCCACTAACACGATCAAGTCCACCGCTGGTTTACTGGCGAAAAAACTCCGCCTCGCGCCTAATGCGCAGAAACTTCATGGCCAGCGTGCCTCGTGCTCAGAATCGAGCTTGACACGCGCATATCTGTTGCGGCAACAGGGCCTGGGAGCCTGCCCCACATTGCCTTGACTTAGGGATTCTTTCCTGGTTACATGGAAAACGCTGTGGGCTACCCCTGTTCGATGCGTATATTTGTACTCTGGCTGGTCCCGCTGGCGCTGCCGGCAGCGCCACCCCCGCCGGCCGCGCTCGGCACGCTGACGCTAGCCGACGCGCCCGTACTCATTGTCGATCCGGCTTGCAACAGCCGCGACGGCGGCAGCCTGGTGTTGCAGTTTCGAAACGACTCGCCTACGGTGGTGAGGCTCGCGCTTACCACCAGCGAAGCGACCACTGCCACCAGCAAGCCGTCCGGCGCCAAGGTAGCTTTGCGGCCGGTGCGCGATCTGGATGGGAAAACTATTGCCGAGATCGGAGCCGTGGATCCCGGAAAATCCTTGTATATCAGGGCCGATGTGCAGGACGTTCTGCAGGACGGGACATGGGACATCGAGATCCACAATCACGGCATCAAAATCGGCACATTCAAGATGGTGCGGGCGTCGGCGGCCTTCAACGTGAAGTTGGATGTACCCAGTCCGGATGCGCCGGAAATATCCTTGCAGCGAGGCGTTCCCAAGTTGTTGTCCTTCACTAATGCCGACGGCAGAGCCTACCCGGTGAGCGAGGAATTCGCCGTCGACGGAAAGACGGATGAGGCCGTGAGCCTGCCTGGGCGCGCGCGCAAGTTCGGGCCGGACGATGGTCTGGTGCTGCCGGCAGGCGGGGCCGGCGAGGTTCGATTTATTCCCCCCGGCGAATGGTTCTCGTGGAAGAGCATACTGAAGGACGTTACCGCCGACGGCCGGTTGACCGTGCGCCTGCGCTGCATGGACGCCGCCGGCCACGCGTGCCAGCCCTCGCCGGACGCGCCCGCCAGGATCTTCAAGGTGAAGCTGCACTTGGCGATCTGTTCGCCGGATTGCCAGTCGCTGTGCGCGGACCTGTTTGTGCTGCTGGCGCTGCTGTTGGGCGCCGGCTTCTCGTTCGCCGTGAACCTGGTTGTGCCGAACTACTTCAGCCGGCGCGATTTCCGCGCGCGTTTGAGCGATATAGACGCGCGCGTGGCGGGCCTCCCCATGGCCCTGTCTTCCCGGCTGCGGGTGCTGGCGGGCATTGAACGCAAGGGCATGGAAGAGAGCGTGCAAGGTGTCAGTTTCTACGGCCTGGAATTCAAGGGCCGGATCGTCCAACTGACTAAAGCCGCCGATCAACTGAGCAGCCGCTTGGACTTACTGGAGCGACTAGGCAGAGACCGTATTCGCTTTGAGGCGCTGCGTGCGCAAGGCCCGGCTCCCACCATCGTGGATCGGATCGAGGATCTTTTCGAGGGAGTCATCCGGAATCTCGACTCGGTCGGACTTAGCGATGCCGTGCTGCAGTCCGTCAAGGCGAGTGTCGACCAGATTGACAAGGCCTTGGAAGACTTCCACAAGCTAGGGCCGGATTTTGCGGCCGCACTGGGCGAACGCGCCAAACGACTGAAGAAGGCCTTTGATAAGAGCCAGCCCCAAAAGGCCGCCGGCGATCCAGCCGCCGAACACGCGCCAAAGGAGGCTGCCACGGACCCGACCGCGAACGCCCCAAGTACGGGCCGCCTGCGCACGCGATTGCCGGAACTATTTGCGTACCTGGCGGTGGCGCCCGAGGATCCCGCCGGCTTCGCATCGGACTACGCCAGGTGGGATATGGTGCTCTACAAGCTCGATCTGATCCGCAGGTACGTGAACTGGCGCGAGGCCGGCAGCCTGGCGGATCGCGCGCTGGAAGGGCGAAATGGGGATCGGTTCGACCATATCGAAGGAGAACTGGTGAAACGGCTGCTGCTGTTCAGTTGGGAAGGGGTTGATTCCGCGCAGCGATACGTGCGGGAGATCGAACAGAGCATTTTCGCGGAGACCATCAAAACGCAGCTCAGCGCGCGGCGTGCAAGAATCCGGATGGACCGCTTCGCGGTACGGCCGTTCGCGCCCACCCAATTCCGGCTCGACTTCGACGACCCGGCTTATAATACAGCCGAGGCCCAAAAGGACTGGACCTGCGTTTGGCACTTCGACCACGGTCCGGAAAATACCGGAAGCACGGACAACATGATCATACACGAGTACGGTTGGGCGGCCACACACTACTTTCCGTGGCCCATTACCTACGCGGTGAAGGTGGGGTTCCGCCCGCAGCATTCGAATAGCGGGGACGAGATCACGCCTCTCGAACCGCTGACGGTCAAGGTATCAGTCGCCCCGCAGCAGGATGGCACGCGCCGACGGTGGCATCGGAGATTGGCCGAGGCCATCCAGGTATTGGTGGCGATTCTGCCGGCGTTGGCAGGCCTGGTAGCCGGGGCGAAGGACCAGGTTTTGAAGCTGGATCTTATTCCGGCCGCGCTGGCGATATTGGTGATGGGATTCGGCTCCGATCAGATCAAGAACAAATTGACCCAGTAGGGTGTTTTTGCGGACGCCAGTCAGTCGTTAACAACTTGTTCTAGCGAACATGGTCCATTGCCGATCACCGGACGCGGTTACGGCGGCTGCGATCTGGCGCAGGCGCGCCACAGCACGCGGACCATATCAAGGTCAAACGTTACCGCAACCAACGCCATAAGCTCGGCGGCGAAGGCGACTGGCCTGCCTTGTGGCAAGCGCCAACCGAAATTCACAAGATACACCATTGACTCGGGTTAGCTCCGGCTCTATACTCCAACTGAGGGACCTCGGAGGGCTCCATGAGGATTAAAGTCTTGCTGAGCGCTGCCTTTCTGTCTTGCGTGGCAGCCGAAGCTCAAACGAACAGTTATACGGTGTCGAATGTCGTGACGAATACGACTGACGCGCGCCTGGTGAACCCATGGGGCCTGTCGCGTCCGGCGAGGGCAAGCTTGACGGAGAATGAGTGGTGGACGGCGGACCAGGTCACCGGCCTTTCGACGTTGTACTACGCCAGCGGTACGATCGTCGGCTTACAGGTAACGATTCCGCCGGCCGGCACCACTGGCACGGGCAGTCCGACTGGGACCGCTTCGAACCCGACAAACAATAACTTTGCCTTCGTGACGCTGGATGGAACGATTTCGAATTGGAATCCGAACACCGCACCGGTCACGCCGGGCAAGTCATGTGCGAAGTGCCATGTGACCAGCGCCAGCATCATGGTGAATAACTCCGCGGCGGGCGCATCGTATCAAGGGCTGACCGTCGCCAAGAACGCCACCAGCGGCGCGTACACATATTACGCGGCAAACGCCAACGGCGGAATCGAGGCCTACGATGCCACGTCGTTCAGTCCGGTAACCCTGACTGGGACATTCACGGATCCAAAGATACCCAAGACCTACTCGCCGGCCGGCATTCAGGCCATCGGGTCGAGAATCTACGTGACGTACAATGCGATCGCCGGCGGCGGGACGGGTTATGTTGACGCTTACAATACCAATGGCACGCTGGTGTTGCGATTGGGGCAGGGATCGCAGGCATCGTTCAATCAGCCGTGGGGGGTGGCGATGGCGCCCGCCAGCTTTGGCGCGTTCAGCAGTATGCTTTTGGTGGGGAATACGGGCAGCGGCTGGATCGGGGCGTACAGTCCTACGAACGGAGCCTTCCAAGGTTTCCTGGAGACCAGCACCGGGTCGGATATTACGATTCCCGGACTGTGGGGACTTGAATTTGGCAACGGCAGCACGGAATCCGGGCCGACCGACGTGCTGTATTTCAATGCCGGCGGCGCCAATCTGACGACGGGGGTATTCGGCGCGATCGCGGCGAACTGACAGGCCGCGATGCCCGTCCCACTACCCGTGCAGCGCGCGGAAATTCGTCAGGCACCGTCGCGCGGTTTCCAACTCCGGATAATCGCTGCCTTCCTGCTCCACCAAATAGAATTCGAGGCCGCCGCTCTTCTCGGCGGCCTCGAATAGTTTCTTCCAGGGCGCCACGCCATCGCCCAGCAAAACCCGGTAGCCCTTCTCCTTCGACCAGTCTTTGCAGTGCATGGAACGGATACGGCCGGGATTGGCCTCTATCCAGGCCACCGGGTCCGATCCGGCCTCGATGCAGGTGCCCACATCCAGTTGCAGCATCACATCTTTGCCGGTGTTGGCGGCCAGCACTTCAATGGGACGCTTGCCCTCTATTGGGGTAAATTCCAACTGGTGGTTATGATAACCGGCCCGCAGCCCGGCTGGTTTCATCTTCTCGGCCCCTTGATTCAAACGCTCGGCAACCGCCTTCCAGCCATCCAAAGTCTTCGGGTTTCCAGCGCTGGCCCACACGATGAATCGGCTGCCGACGATGCCGTTCAGCTCGATGGCGTGCGCGATTCCATCCGGAGTGAACGATTCGGGGCCGTTATGCGTGGACAAGCAGCGGATGCCGGCATCGTCCATCATTTTGCGTACCTGCTTGGCGTAGTCTGGCGTCCAGGCGTAATATGGCGAGAAAAATTCGACGCAGTCGTAGCCCATTTTGGCGACTGAGCGCACGGTGCCCATGAGGTCTTTTTTCAGTTCGTTGCGCACCGAAAAAAGCTCCAGGCCGACCGGAAGGTTCTTGCCCTGCGCGAAGGCGGAAGCCATGGGGGCAGCCGCGGTCAAGGCGAAGAACCCGCGGCGGGTGAGGGAATGTAGTGGCATAATCGGAAAAGCAAACCATATCACATACCATGCCGAACAAATTGATTCAGACGAATCCGGACGCCGCTCCCGCCATCCTGCGCCTGGCGCTGGGAGTAGTGTTCTTCACCCACGGAGCACAGAAAATGCTGGGATGGTGGGGCGGGTACGGTTTCTCCGGGACCATGGGAGGCTTCGAGCACATGGGTATTCCGGCGGTGTTCGCATTTCTGGCCATCGCAGCAGAGTTCTTCGGCGCGATCGGCCTGATCCTGGGCCTGCTTGGAAGGGTCGCTGCGTTCGGCATAGCCTGCGTCATGGTGGTGGCGATCGTCAAGGTGCACGCCGTCAACGGCTTCTTCATGAACTGGGCCGGCCGGCAGAAAGGCGAGGGTTTCGAGTTTCATGTGCTGGTGCTGGCGATCGCGGCGGCGATTATGATCGCAGGATCGGGCGCGTGGTCGGTCGACCGGGTACTTGGCAGATCGCTTGCCGCGCGGCGGTAGCTGGATGATGCGAACCCTGGCTGTTGTCGCAGGCTTTCTGATGGTGGGCTGTCAAGCCCGTGCCGAGAAAAAGATCACGGTCAAGATCGCGCATTCGCCAAGCCTAGGTGGAGCGCTGGCGGGCAAACTGGTGACGCCCGGCCAACTCCCCGGGGATTGCGCGAAGGACTTTGGCGACCTGGTCTTCCAGGACATGCGCGCGCATGGCGTGGCGATGACCGGCGGCGCCGCGACACCGGCTATCGTGCTTTCCATCGCGGTTTCCCGATGCGAGGCGCGTCCGCTGCCCGCCATGACCGGCGAGGGACTGCCCGCGGTGCACATCTCCCGCACGGAAGGCTGGTTCGTCGCGCAGGTGCGCGCAGTGGATGCGGCGAGTGGCCAGGAAGTCGCCTCCGCCACCGTGCATGGCCACGCACAAAAGGAAAATGAGAGCCAGAGCACAGTTCCGGAGTGGCCGGCGCCATCGGAAGTGAAATCCATGGCATTGCGGCAGGGCGTGACGGAGGCGCAACGGCTTTACGCGCCGTGGGTCGAGAGCCGCGAGGTCGCATTCATGGACAACAAGGAATGCCACCTGAAACAGGCATTCGACGTGGCCAAGGCGGGCGACTACGAGGCGCTGGTGAAGCTGTCGCGCGCCAACGCGGAGTCGTGCGGAGCGGGATCGAAGGCGGCCATGGAGGCCTGGTACAACCTGGGCGTGGCGTGTTTCCTGCTGCGCCAGTATGACGATGCAGTTTCCGCATTCGAAAAAGCCGCGGCACTCAACGGCGGCAAGTTGGTGGCCGGGTTGATGGAGGAATGCCGCAAGGAGTTTGCGGCGGTTAAGGCGCAGCAGCCGAGGCCGGCCCCAGCCGTGGAGGGCCCGCCCACGCAAACGGGCATGGTGATGACCAACGACTTCGTCATCAAGCTGATCGACGGCAACGTGGCGGAGGGGGAGGTGCTGAAGATGATCGCGAACCAGCCGGGGCGGTTCTCTTTGGAACCCGCCGATGTGGCGCGGCTCAAGGCCGCGGGCGTGCCGGATTCTGTGATCGCCGCGATGCGCAATAAGTAGTGATGCATAATCGAGTCACGCGGTAGCATGTCATAGAAGGGTCGAATGTTCACATGGATCTGTCCGCACTGCGGGCGCGAGGTTCCCCCATCCTACGACGCATGCCCGGACTGTGCGGCCAGAGAGCAAGCCGGCGGGCAACCGGCGCAGACGAGGACCGAGCCTGTTCCGGTCGCGACGGCTCCGCCGGCGATTGCAGGCGGAAGCCGCGTTGCATCGCATCTGCGCCTGGTCATGGTGCTGTGGCTGGCGCAGGGCGGGCTTCGCCTTTCGAGTATGATTCCGGGGCTGTTCCTGTGGTTTCCAGTGGGAATGCTGCCGCTTGGCGCTGTGGGGTTCACTCATTTGGAGCGCCCCCTGAGTGGCGTCGGCTGGGCGTTCTTGTTGGTGACGACGACTTGGACGGTGGCCTGTCTGGTGGTGGCGTGGGGCCTGCTGGAACGCAAACCGTGGGCCCGCATTTACACCATCGTGGTGAGCGCGATCTGGCTGCTGGATTTCCCTTTAGGCACCGCGTTGAGCATCTACACTCTCTGGGTGCTGTTGCCTGAAAGCTCCGAAGCCGAGTACCGCCGACTGGCCATGCCATAATCGAAGTAGATGTCCGAGTCGCTGCTGGGCATGGAACTGACCGAGATTCGGGAAGCTCTGGGGCCCGGCCATCCGCAGTTCCGCGCCAAACAAATCTACACCGCTCTGTATCGCCGGAGAGTTGGCGACTTGGCGCAAGTTTCCACGCTGCCCGCCGCGCTGCGGCAGGAGCTGGGCGGCGCGCGCCGCGTGGGACTGCCGGAGATCGCGCAGCGCTACCAGTCGGTGGACGGCACGCGCCGGTACCTGTTGCGCCTCGAGGACGGCCGCACGGTGGAGACCGTGCTGATGCCCGAGGCCGAGCGCGACACCATCTGCATTTCAAGCCAGGTAGGTTGCCCGGTGGACTGCAAATTTTGTATGACTGCGCTGATGGGATTGGAGCGCAACCTCACGGCGGGCGAGATCGTGGGACAAGTGTTGCTGGTAGCCCGCGATAACGGGCTGTTGGAGGATACGCGGCTCAACATCGTGATGATGGGGCAGGGCGAGCCGCTGCTGAATCTGCCCAATGTAGTGAAGGCCACGCGCCTGCTGACCGATGCGGAAGGCGTGGGAATTCCGCAGCGCCGCATCACTGTTTCGACTGCCGGCATCATTCCGAAGATCGAAGAGTTGGGACGCGAGCCGGTGCGCCCCAGGCTGTCGATATCCTTGAACGCATCCACGGAAGAGATGCGCCAGCAGTTGATGCCCATCACGCGGAAGTATCATTTACGGGATTTGTTGGCGGCGTGCAAGACGTATCCGCTGCGTCCTTGGGAGAAGCTCACGTTCGAGTATGTGCTGCTGAAGGGCGTGAACGATACCGATGCGGACGCGCGGCGAGTGGTGCGGCTGCTGGCCAATCTGAATGCAAAGGTCAACCTGATCGCGCTGAATCCGGGTCCGGGCATTCCGTTCGAGACACCCGATCCCGAGCGGGTCTCGAGCTTCCAGGCCATCGTGCGGCGGTCGATGGGGTGCTTCATCCGCAAGCCGCGGGGTCTGGATATTTACGCTGCGTGCGGCCAATTGAAACGGAATGACGTCATGGGTTCAGTTTGAGTCGATAGAGGACGGGTTAGTGAACTCCAGCGGGTAGGGCCGGGTGATCGAGAATTCACCACACACGCACGCGGCTCCCCGGCGCCAGAAAAAGTCTCTGCGAGGGCTGCACCGAAAATGCCGCATACCACGCATCCGGATTGCGAACCGTCTCGGCGCGGTATTGCGCGGGAGCGCGCCCATCGGTGACGATCTCCTGCCGCAGCGCCGCATCGCGCACCTTCGATCTCCAACTCTGGCCGAGCTGATGAAGAAACGTCGAATCGGCTGTGAATCCGTCTTCGACGCGTCCGGCTTTCCCTGGAGAGACAACACGTAGGCATCGTAGGCGACCGTTAGGCCCCCCAGGTCGGTAGGTTTCGAACTGCGCGGCGAGCGCCTGGGCGGCAGCCCGGAAATGGTCGAAGTCCGCCTTGGTCCACCAGTTGGTCAAGCGCCCTTCCGCATCGAACTGGCTGCCTTGGTCGTCGAAGCTGTGGCTGATCTCGTGGCCGACGATCGCGCCCATCGCTCCGTAATTGTGGGCCGCATCTGCATTGCCGTCGACGAATGGAGGCTGCAGGATCGCCGCGGGGAAAATTCAGTGCATTCTGCAATGGAAGATTGACCGCGTCCACGGTTTGAGGCGTCATCCACCACTCGCCCCGGTCGACGGCTTGGTGGAGCTTGCCAAGTTGATGCCGCTACTCGAATAATCCGGCGCGCCGCGCGCGTCTCCCTTGACGATCTCAAGACCCGAGTAATCCCGCCACCGGTGGGGAAAGCCCACGCCCACCTTCAACGTATCCAATTTGCTTTCGGCTTGACCTTGGTTTCCGCGGGAAAATAGCGTTCCACATACAGCTTGCCGACAGCGTCCCGCAGCGCGAAGTTGGTCAGATCGATTCCTCGTTGCCACCGTGGACGCGTTTGCGGAACCCCGCTGAACGCCTTGCCGTAAGAATTGAAACGTTCGTCGCCGAACGCCCTGGGCAGAAAGGCCGCGGCGCTCTCGACGGCGTGATACGCGAGCCAGTCCTTCCAGGCATCGAGTGGTTCCCTGGCGGCCAGCGCGGAAAGGCCCGCGACCGCTTTCGGGCGCCACCCGATCCCGACTGGGGGATCGCTCAATCCGGCAGCTTCGAGCAGCGCCGGCCAATCGATCCCGGGCGCCTTCAACGGCAGATCCGCCCGTTTCCATTGGACCGCGGAGTGGACGTCTTCCGATTCGACGCGTGTGGCGTGCACCCCCGCCATGGCCGTCTCCAGCGCGAATACGCGCGCGGCGCGGGAGGCCGGGGCGGTGAAGCCCGCCAGCTTGAACATCCGCTCGATGTGCTCCCGATATTGCTTGCGTAGCTGTGCCATTCGCGGCGACTGCGAAAGATAGTATTGGCGGTCGGCCATCCCGAGACCCCTTGCAGCAGATAGGGGCATGTCCGGGATGGATCGTCGAGGCCCTGCGTGATCCAGATTCCAAACAGATTCCCGGTCTCGAAGTTCGTGCTGTTCAGCGGGTCCACGTCCGCGCGCAGCTCCGCCGATGGCATGCGCCAGCGCATGGCGATCCGCGATCGCGGCGAAGGCGTCCGGTTGCGGTTTGAGCGGCGCGATTCCTTTGGACTCGATGGCCGCTTCGTCCATGAACGCGGCGTAGAAATCGCCGACTCTGCGTGCCTCCTCGCCGGCCGCCGCGCCGCCTTTCGATGCATGGCGCCGGGGCGACCATCGGCGGAGCCAGCGCCCCAATTCAGTATCTCGGACTGGCGCCGTTCTTGTAAGTCTTGCCCAGGCCAACCTTCAGGTGCCGCAAATCGCGGCCGGAGACCCGCTCAGGCAGTTGCCCTGGATCGCTGCGGCTCAATCTCCACCGTGGTATGCAGCCGCGCGTTGAGCGCATCGAGGACTTTGGCGGCCCGCTCCAGTGTGATCCCAAAATACTCGTTGCGCTCGTCGCGGGAGATCTGGGACTCATGCACCTTGAGCCTTCTCGCCAGTTCGCGCTGGGATACTCCTTGGGCGATGCGCAGAGAGATCAGCAGTTGCCCCAACCCACGCAGGTTGTCCAGTTCTTCGAATTCGCCCCGCTTGAGACGCTCGTAGCTCTCGACCTCTTCCTCCAATTGCAGATGGAACGATTCCATCGGGTCCACCACCCGCTTAATCTCCTCCTTGCTCAGGCCGGCCTGCTTTAGCCGCGCGCGGTGATCGGCCAGCCGGTTCCGCTCGTCCGTCAGGCGGGCGGCCGCCTCTTGGTATTCCGTCTCGTTTCGAATCATGATCGACCTCCATACTGAATTCTTACGATTCCCCTAGGTTTTCCATCGTGGCGCGATTGCCGAAACGCGGAAGGGAATTCAAGCTCGTAACCATGCTTGTCCCGAATACCACATCCAATGCCCAATCCTGGCACGTGCGGGTACAACTCCACCCGGTACCTGTGCCACATCGGGAGCTGTTTCTTGGGATACCCGCGGTATGGTTTCCGTGCGCTGGGGTCCCACGTCCATATCTTGAAGGGATCGAGCAAGTTCAGATCCCGCACCAATTCGCCGGTCTTCAGTTCAACCAGGCTGCAGACAAAATATCCGTCGATATCGTTGGGGTGGTCCTTGTCTTCGGCAAACGAGCCATCGGCGAACACCTCGCGGATGCCTGTCTGCCAGAGCTGCCGCGTGAGAATCTCAAGGTTGGCGACCAATTCATCCCGCCAGGGCCGGTCCCAAGAGGGGTGTTCCTCAGGCTCGTGCGGCCCGAGCACCAGCGGCGACCGCCGCAATTCGTCGAACGAAACTTCGTAATCGCCCGGCGGCAGGAGGCCATCCGAATCAAAGGGCGGAATCACGGCCATATTGTCATCCTAGCCATATATATCATGTTAATCTTGCTTGACGCAAATGTCAAGCGCGTTGGCGGTCCGGTTCGGCGTCCAGCATTTTCTAATCGAATAATGATCCTGAAAATCGGGTAATCTCCGGGTGCCCCTTTCTGCCGCCCTGAGGCGGCGAATTTTCGCGCGGTGCGGGTACC
>Ga0209333_1001015_pt1 | contig 14299 bp, 11 predicted proteins | sample BlaSpr_A8_OM2_O3_FD_187982 | JGI IMG/M metagenome (GOLD analysis project Ga0209333, IMG submission 187982) | Forest soil microbial communities from Thunder Bay, Ontario, Canada - Black Spruce, Ontario site 2_A8_OM2_O3 (SPAdes) (version 2) | ecosystem: Environmental > Terrestrial > Soil > Boreal... | reverse complement strand
GGGCTGAGCCGCCGGGACCCGGAGCGACTGGGGGCAAGGCGATGACGGACGAAGTGGCGAGCTCGGCGAGCCTGACAGGCCCGGCGGACCCGGCAAACTCGGCGGGCCCGGCCGGCGCGGCGAGCTCGGCAGGCCCGGCCGGCCGGCGCCGCGTCGTGATCATCGGCGGCGGCTTCGGCGGGCTGTTCGCGGCGCGCGCGCTGCGGCGGGCCAACGTCTCGGTGACGCTGATCGACCGCGCCCAGCACCACCTGTTCCAGCCGCTGCTCTACCAGTGCGCCACCGGGATCCTGTCCGAGGGGGAGATCGCCGTCCCGCTGCGCGACCTGCTGAAGAAGCACAAGAACGTCGACTGCGTGATGGCCGAGGTCGTGGACTTCGACACCGAAGGCCAGCGGGTCATCGCGCAGCGGGTCGGCGGCGGCCGCCTGGAGTACGGCTACGACGACCTGATCGTGGCCGCCGGGGTCCAGCAGTCCTATTTCGGGCATCCCGAGTACGCGGGCTGGGCTCCCGGCATGAAGACGCTCGAGGACGCGCTGGCCATCCGGCGCCGGGTGTACGGCGCGTTCGAGATGGCCGACACCGCCGCCGACCCGGCCGAGCGCCGCAGCTGGCTCACGTTCGCGCTGGTCGGCGCCGGACCAACGGGCGTCGAGCTCGCCGGGCAGATCCGGGAGCTCGCGACCAAGACGCTGCGGTCCGAGTTCCGCAGCATCCAGCCGGGCGACGCCCGGGTCCTGCTGTTCGACGGCGGCAGCGCGCCGCTGGCGAGCTTCGGGCCGAAACTGTCCGCCAGGGCCGCCGAGATCCTGCAGGGGCTCGGGGTCGAGCAGCACATGGGCACGCTGGTCACGCACGTCGACCGGGGGTGGCTGGAGGTGCGCGACCACGCCGGGCAGCAGACCCGCTACGACGCCTCCACCGTGCTGTGGACCGCAGGCGTGGAGGCCCCGCCGGTGGCCGAGGCGCTGGCCCGCGCCACCGGCGCCGAGCGCGACAGGTCCGGGCGGATCGCGGTTGAGAAGGACCTCACGATCCCGGGCCACCCGGAGATCTCGGTGATCGGCGACGTCATGAGCCTGGACAAGCTGCCCGGCGTCGCCGAGGTGGCGATGCAGTCCGGGCTGTACGCCGGCCACCGGGTCAGCCTCCGGGCCTCGGGCCGCACGCCGGACAAGCCGTTCCGCTACCGGGACCTCGGCTCGGCCGCCTACATCTCCCGCGGCCGGGCCGTCGTGACCGCCGGGCCGCTGCGCACCGGCGGGTTCATCGCCTGGTGGATCTGGCTGTTCATCCACATCGCGTTCCTGACCGGCTACCGGAACCGGGTCGGCGCGGTGCTCACCTGGTGGGTGGCGTTCACCAGGGACGACCGCAAGGAGCGGGCCTTCACCGTCCAGGAGGTAAAGACATTCCGGGACGCCTACACCCATCCGCTGACCCCGGGCATGCCCGAGGAGGCGGAGCTGCCGGGGGAGGAGGGACAGCCCGGGCAGCAGGTGCCGGCAGCGCATGAGGCGCAGGCCGGGCAGCAGGCGCCGGCAGCGCAGCCCGGGAAGCCGGTCAGCGCCCCGCCGCCACCTCGGCAAGCTCGCTGATCGTCGAGTCGGACAGCAGCCGCACCGTCCGCGCGGCCCGGGACGGCGCCACGGCGCGGCGCGGCAGCCGGACCCGCAGCGCGCCGGGCAGCGACTCGAACACCAGCGGCGGATCCAGCAGCAGCGCCTCGCCGTCGATCCCGATCTCCACCGGGGCGCCCGAGCTGACCTCGAACCGTGAGGTGGCCCACTCCTGCCAGCCGGGGAAGCGGCGGACCTGGCCGGCCGCCTCGAGCGCCATGAACCGGCTGGCCTGAGCGGCGTCGGCGATCCTGGCCACGACGATCCCGAGCACGCCGAGGTCGAGCCGCTCCCGCGTGCCCATGCCGCCGATCGTGTCGAGCTGGTAAGGGTCGTTGGACACCAGGATCAGGTGAGCGTCCGGGTGGTCGCCGTCCGGCCCCCGGAAGCGCAGGTCCAGCGGCTTTGCTTCCGGCCCGAGCACCTCCGGCAGCACCGAGGCGGCGGTCGAGAGCTTCGCGTCCCGGTATTCGGGCGACTGGATCACCTTCGCGTACAGCCCGAGCGACGCGTTGTTCACGAAGACCCGGCCGTTGACGGCGGCCAGATCGACCTGGCGCTCGACCCCGTCGGTGTACGCGTCGAGCGCGCCGACCACGTCATCCCGGTCCAGGCCCAGGTCGAGCGCGAAGTGGTTCCTGGTCCCGGCGGGCACGCACACGTGCGGGATCCCGCGGCGGCTGGCCACGGTCGCGACCAGCGCCTGCGATCCGTCGCCGCCGGCCATCCCGATCACGTCGGCTCCCCGGCTGACCGCGTCGTCCGCCAGCCGCTGCAGGTCGTCTCCTGGCCGCAGCACGACCGGCTCGATGCCCCGCCGTTCACACTCCTCGGCGAGCCGGAAGCGCTCGGCCTTGCCACCCCCGGACTTCAGATTCATTACCAGAACGGGGCGCCGGGGCCGGGCCGCCGCGCTCAGGCGCGCCCGGTCAGCGGCCGACCCGGCGGACCCGGCCGGTCTGGCCCGGAGCGCATAGCGCGCGGACACCACCGACATCGCGGACACGACGATGACCAGCACGAGCGCGAGCAGGTTGAGGTTGGCGAACGCCAGGCCGGTGGCCAGCCCGCCCAGGGCCGCGACCATGACCACGGCCGCAACGGCCCGGGCGAACCCGCGCCGCGACACCACGTACCAGCCCGCGATCACGCAGATGAGCAGGCAGGCGAGCGCGAGCAGCACCGCCCCGAGGTGGACCACCACGCCGATCAGCAGCAGCCCGGCGGCGGCTACCAGGGCGAGCAGGGACACGGCGGCGGCTACGCGCCGGTCCGCCGAAGGGCGGTTCGCCCTGTGCTTCCCCACCCCGTCCACCTGCCTATGCCGCTCGTACGTCTGCTGCCCTATGCCGCTCGCACGTCTGCCCGCTCGTACGTCTGAGCCGCTCGTACGTCTGCTGCGCGCCATCGTGCTCCACCTGGCTGCGGCGCCCATCCCCCGCTGCGGGTGAGGGGGCGCAGAGCTACCCCCTCAGACGCCCGGCCCGGCCCGGTTCACCGCAGGTCACGGCCGGGGTCGTATCACCCGACGAGGGTGGGGCGCGGCCGGCAACGGGCTGATGAACTTGGCCGGACCGTTCAGCTCACTTCGGGAAAAGGGGACCCAATGGCTGACCTGATCGCCATCGGCTATCCGAACGAGGCCACCGCCGAGGCGGCAGCGGACGAGGCGCGGCGGCTGGCCCGCGACCTCATCATCGAGCCCGAGGCGATCGCGGTGATCGTCCGGGACAACGACGGCAAGTACCACGTGCACACCAGCCACAACCCGGTCGGCAGGGGCGCGACCTGGGGCATGTTCTGGGGTCTGCTGTTCGGGCTGCTGTTCTTCATCCCGGTCTTCGGCATCGCCATCGGCGCCGGGCTCGGCGCCCTCATGGGCAAGATCACGAAGTCGGGCATCGACCGCGAGTTCCAGGACCAGGTCCGCGGCATGCTGCGGCCGGGCACCTCGGCGCTGTTCCTGATGGTGGACAAGGTGACCCCGGACAAGGCCGTCGACGCGATGTCGAAGTACGGCGGCACCGTCCTGAAGACCTCCCTGTCCAAGGAGGGCGAGCAGGAGCTGCAGGAGGCGCTGCACGGCCGCGCGGCCTAGCGCCGCCGTCAGCTGCCGCCGCCGGCCCGCCGATTGGCCCGTAGCGTGACCGCAAGGAGGTCATGATGCGGCTGCCGCGGGCCTTCTGGCATGCCCGGAACGGCGAACGCGAACCCGGGGTGGCCGGCCGGGCCGGCGGCCGGCGGCCCCGGGAACCCGCACGGTACGGCCTGCTGCTGGCGTTGCTGATCGTGACCTACCTGCTCTCCGCGTCCGGGTTCAGCACGCTGATCGCGGAGCTGCAGACCCTGCTGTTCTTCGGCGTGCTGCTGCTCGCGCTCCGTACTGGGCAGGCCAGCCGCCGGGTCGTCAGGCTGATCGGTCTCGTGGCGCTGCTCGGCTCGGCCGCCGCCGCCGTGGCCGCGTCCACCCACACCAGGGGTGGTGATGGTGCGGCGGACATCTGGAAGGGCCTGATGCTGCTCCTCACCGCGGTGCTGATCGTGCGCCGCGTGCTGGCCAGGCCCACGGTCACCGTGCAGAGCATCTACGGTGCCCTGAGCGCCTACCTGATCATCGGGCTGATGTTTGCCGCCTTTTACGCGGCGATCGAGCGCCTCGGCGGCGGGTCATTCTTCGCCCACCAGCAGCCGGCCAATACGCAGACGTTCCAGTACTTCAGCTTCACCACCCTGACCACGCTCGGCTACGGCGACTTCACTGCCGCGGGCAACAGCGGCCGGGCCCTCGCCGTCATCGAGGCGCTGACCGGCCAGGTATTCCTGGCCACGCTGGTGGCGCGGCTGGTCACGGCGTTCCGGACGCCAGCCGAGCGGGCTGGCGTGGACGCCCCTCCAGCCGCCAGGCCGGCCAGGCGGCGGTGGCCGCCGAGCCACGCGGCGCACGGCTCCCGGATGTCGTACCACCGCAAGCCGCCGGTTACCGGCCGGCGGCCGGCGCCGGGCTCGCCGGGCTCGCCCGGCTCGCCGGAGCCGCCGCCGTCAGCCGGCGACCCGTGAGCTGCCGGCGCCCATGACCGGCAGGCCCCGGGCGGGCGCGAGCTCGCGCCGCCGCGGGAGCTCGCTCCCTGCCGTCTGCCAAAGCGCGGTGAGCTCGGCAAGCTTCTCCGGGTGGTTCGCTGCCACGTTGCGGGTCTCGGCCCGGTCGGTGGCCACGCGGTAGAGCTCCCACCGGCTGGCCCCGGTCGCCGCCTTCCAGCCGTCCTGGTAGACCGCACGCCCGCCGGGCGCCTGGTAAAGCTGGGTTCGCCGGGCGCTGGGCGCGTCCGGTGCCGTGAACGTGTAGCGCATGCTCACACCGGGCAGCGGGGCCTGGAGATGCCCGTTGACGAGCTGCGGCGGCTCGATGCCCACGCAGTCCAGGATCGTCGGCACGATGTCGGCCGCGTGGTGATACTGATCGCGCACACCGCCGGCCATGTCCGCCATCCCCGGCAGCCAGCTGATGATCAACGGGCTGGCGGCGGTGCCGCCGTGCGTGTCCTGCCTGGCCATGTTGTACGGCGTCCCGAACGCCCAGGCCCATCCGGCGGGCAGGCCGTCGCCGCCGGCCAGGCCGTTACTGCCGGTGCCCGGCCAGCCGGCCAGGACGCCGCCGTCGCCAGGGCCGCCGGCCAGGACGCCGCCGTCGCCGGGCGCGCCGGGCACGGCCCCGGCCGAGCACGCCACCACGATCGTGTCGTCCAGCTGCCCGGACTCTTCCAGGAAGCTGAGCAGCCGCCCGATCTGATGGTCGGTGTAGGACCAGAGCGCGGCGTAGGACTCGGCGCTGTGGCTGCTGAGCCGCTTCTCCGCCTCACCCAGTGAGTGCCACGGCCGGGCCAGGGTCAGGTCCCCGCCGGCGAGCTCGCCGCGAGAGGGGTGCCCGTCGGCCGGGGCCAGCGCGGTGCCCTCGGGCACCACGCCAAGGCGTTTCATGTTGCCGAGCACGGCCTCGCGGTAGCGGTCGTAACCCATCTCGAACCTGCCGCGGTAGGCATCGGCCCACTCTCGCGGGGCCGCCTGTGGGTCGCTGCCGCCGAAGGACAGGTAACAGAGCCACGGCTGGGCGGGGGCGGCCTGCCGGCCGTCACGGATGAACTCCATGGCCATGTTGGCAAGGTCGGCGGTCAGGTGGTAGCCCTCGGCCGGGGAGTACGCCGGGTCGACGTTCTGGTTGTCGAAGACCAGGTCGGGGTACCAGTGGCTGGTCCGGCAGCCCAGAAACCCGTAAAAGCGGTCAAAGCCGCGGCCGAGCGGCCAGGCTCTGCGCGATCCGGTCATCGCGCCCGCCTCCGCCGGGCCCAGATCCCACTTGCCCACGCAGTACGTGCGGTAGCCACCGCGGCGCATGATCTCCGCCAGGGTGGCGGAACCCGGTGGGCTGATCATGTTCGGGCCACCTGGGCCGGGGTCACCCCCCGCGACCCGGGCCCCGCGGCCGGCCGTCCCGTCGCGGCCGGTTAGCAGGGAACCCCGGGTCGGTTCCGAACGGGCGGGCGTGTGCCACTGCGAATACCGCAGCCCCCGGCCGGCGAGCCATTTCAGGTACGGGGCGTCAATGAGCCCGCCGAATGCATTCCAGGTCGCGATGCCGGCGTCATCCCAGACCAGATACAGCACGTTAGGCACAGCGCCGATCATCGGGACCGGCCGGGCCGGACGCATCGCACTGCGCGGGTGAACTTCCGGTGAACCAGCGGGGAACTCCCGGTAGGCATCTGGGACCGGGATCAGCCCCGCCCACCGGACTGGGCGGCCGGCGCGGTCCGCGGGGGCGGAACCGGCGCTTGCCCGTCCCCGCTGCCCGGCGCCGTCTGCGCGGCCGGGTGCGGAGCCGGGGCGAGCCTGGCGGAGACCAGGTACGCCACGACCACGGCGACGATGATCAGCGGCGTCACGGCCAGGCCATCGGTGGACAGCAGCAGGGCCGGCAGCAGCGCCGAGGTCAGCGGGAGCCTGAGCATCACCGTGCTCATCGCGCCGATGCCCATGGCCACGGCGGGCACCAGGGGCAGGCCCGGCAGGTGCGAGAGCGCCACGCCGCCGGCCGCGCCGAGGAACATCGAAGGGAAGATGGGGCCGCCGCGAAAGCTGCTCAGCGAAGCGCCGTAAGCGAGTCCCTTGCACGCGAGGAGCAGCACCACCGCGCCAGCGGTGTACCCGGCGCTGTGCAGGATGAACGGGCCGAGCTGGTTCTGGCCGGAGAACAGCACCTCGGACGTGGACTTCCCGCTGCCCTCGGCGAACGCGATCGCCAGCCCGGCGACGGCGAGGCCGACCACCGGCATGAGCAGCAGCATCCGCCGCTCGACGTGCGGGCGCAGCAGCAGCGCGAGCCGGTGGATTCCCACCCCGAACGGCGCGGCGGCCGCCCCGATCACCAGCGCCCAGCCGAACTCGGCGAGGTCGGGCGTGCCGAAGTGGGGAAGGTGCGGCAGCGCCAGCGAGAACGTTCCCAGCCCGGTCCAGTGGCCCAGGCCGATGAAGATCAGCGATCCGATGCCGGCCGCCAGCAGCCCGGGCAGCATCACCAGCTCCAGTGCCGCCCCGCCGATCCCGGACACCTCCATCAGCAGGAAGGCGCCGATAATCGGCGAACCGAGCAGCGTGCTGATCGCGGCGAAGCTGCCCGCCGACGCCACCACGACCTTCGCCCTGTCTGGCGCGTCCCGCTTGGCCAGCCGCACGGCGCAGACGCCCAGCCCGCCGCCGAGGGCGATCAGCGGCGCCTCGGGCCCGAGCACGATCCCGAGGCACAGGCCGGCCAGGGCAGCGAGCACGATGCCGGGCAGCTCGCTCGGCGACGGAGCGCCACCCGCCTTGAACCCGTCGGCCGGCGAGTGCCCGCCGGTGCCGGGCAGGTACCGGATCGCGAGAGCGACCAGCACGCCGGAGATGACCAGCAGCGGTATCGGCCACCACACCGGCGTGGCGTGCAGGCCGAGACCCCGCGGCAGGCTCGTGTAGATCCATCCCTGCAGCTTGTTGACCAGCGCGAGGAACCCGAACGCGGCCGCCGACACGGGCACGCCGATGATCGCGGCAAGCGCCAGCAGCGCCAGGTAGCTCCGGGATCGCAGCGGTGCCAGCGGATCGGGCGGCCTGGTCACCGCAGCAGCCGGGTCCCGTCCCTGCCTGGTGTCACAGGTCGCTTTCCGCGACGATCCGGCCCGATGCCACGGCGGCCAGGAGTGCCTCGTGGTCCTTTTCGTTCTGGTCGGCGTAGGCGTCGGCGAACTGAGTGATCGCCTGGTCGAACGCGTCCGAGGAGCCGAGGTAGGAGGCGATCGCGATCCGGTCGCCGGAGCGGGCGTGCGCCCGGGCCAGGGTCCAGCCGCACAGCTGGCCGTACAGCCGCATGCCGCGCGGCACCATGGCCCCGTAGTCAAGCGAGAACTTCCAGTCCCGCAGCTGGCGCACGTAGAAGTCACGGTGCCCGTTGTTTTCGGCCCCGATCGCCACGCGCTGCCAGCCAAGGAAGATGTCGCTCGAGGCCTGCATCAGCCGCTGGCCCGCGACCACGCGCTGGCCCTGGTTGGCGTACTTGCTGGAGCCGACATACCGGCACAGCACCGAGTCCTGGGCCTCCTTGACCTGCAGGAACAGCGGGTCACCGGTGTCCCGGCCGAGCATCAGCACGATCCAGCAGCGGGTACCGACGCTGCCGACGCCCACCACCTTGTGCGCCATGTCGCAGAACTCATACTGCTCGAGCAGGTACCGGCGGTCGGTCTCCATCGTCCGCCGGTAACCGGCCACCAGGTCGCTGATCAGCCCCTCGAAGCGCTTGCGGTCGATCTCGTCGGGAATCAGCTGGTCGGCGGGGACGATCAGCGGCGGGTCGGCGATGATCCGCGGCTTGCCGTCGACCATGTGAGTAAGCTTGCCCACTTCCTGCATGCTGTCCCTGGTCCGCGCCTTGACCAGGCCCTTGTCAATGGCCTTGCGCTGGCGCCCCTTCAGCTGCCCCGCGGCCTGCTGCCGCAGCTGATCCAGGTCGGCGTGGGCGTACCAGACCTCCAGGTTGGTCATGTCCGCAAAGCCGCGCATCGCGTCCCGGTAGCTGGCCACCGCGGCCGCAACGATCGCGCGGCGCTTCTTGCCCGGGAAGCCGTTGTCGCGGGCCGCGACTTCCAGGCTGGCGGCCAACCGCTTGACATCCCATTCCCAGGGGCCGGGCGTGGTCTCGTCGAAGTCGTTGACGTCGAAGACCAGGCGGCGCTCGGCGGAGCCGAACACCCCGAAGTTGGACAGGTGGGCGTCGCCGCAGGCCTGCACGGCCAGGCCGGTGACCGGGGTGGTGGCCAGGTCGGCGGCCATGGGCAGGGCGGCGCCGCGGTAGTAGCTGAACGGCGAGGCCATCATCCGGCCGTAGCGGACCGGGACCAGGTTGGGGACCCGGCTGGCGCCCTGCTCCTCGAGCAGCGCGATCGGGTCCGGCCGGTCCGGCGGCGGATCGAACTCCGCGTGGCTCTCCAGCGGCACCTCGGCCCGCGCCGCCTTGCCGCGCACCGCGCGCTCTTCCGGGGTCAGATGCCCCAGCGCCGTATCTAGCTGATACCGCTGCACGGGCCGGGTCGGCCTCGCTGCCGTGGTGACGCTCATTCTCGGCTCCTCTCTGGCCACTGCCCGGCCCCCCGCCGGGTAGTCATGCCGAAACGCGGCCGCGCGTCCTCTGGCTGCGGCAGCCGTGCCAGTCACGATGCCCGGGCACGGTGCCGGCTGCGTCACCCAGGCGGGGTGATCGGCTCGCCGCGGCCGGCGATGAGGACATCGATGCTCAGGGCGAGGATCCAGGCAGGGAACAGCAACTCCACCCAGACCGAGATGCCGGTGCCGACGAGCAGCACCAGCCCGACCGCGATCCCCGCGTACGTGAGCCAGCGGGAGACGATCTGGGTGCGCCGCGCGATCGTCACTGTGGTGATCGTGAACACGGCCGCCATCCGCACCGCGTAGATGTTCACCAGGGCCGAGGTGACGTCGCGGCCGAGCACCAGCGTGCCCGACGCCGACGAGCCGAACGACTTGGCCGATTCCCCGGCGATGATCCCGCCCTCGATGCCCGCCGCCACGAAGAACATGCCGACGAACAGCAGGCCGCTGCCGATGAAGATCGTGGCGAAGAAGCGGTCCTCGTGCAGGCCGATCCGGTCCCTGATCACCCCGAGGAACCACAGGAAGGCGATCCCGGCGAACGGCACAAGGTTCAGCGCGACATCCACGGTGGTCCGCCGCGCCGAGTCGTTCAGCCAGGCGCCCGCCTGGCCGGGATTAGCCGGGGTGGACAGCTTGATCAGTACCAGCGAAATGATCGAAAGTACCGAGAACGCTATGCCGGCCACCGCAGCGGCGCGCGGAGTCTTCAGCGGGCTGACGATCTGCGACTGGTCGGCATCTATCGTCTGGTTGGTCATCAGCCTGTCCTCCGCACAGGGAGATCGGCTCCAGGGCCGAATCTGCTCAGCCGCTGCCGAGCAGCTTCGCCTTGGCGGCCGTGAACTCGGAGTCGGACAGGGCGCCCTGCTTGTGCAGCTGGTTCAGCTGATTGAGCTGGTCGAGCATGGACGGCTTGGGCACCGCGGCCGGCGCCTGGCGCGGCTGATCCCCCTGGCCTGCCTGGCCACCGCCCTTGTCGTGTGCCTGCTGCTGTTCCAGGCTGGCGATGCGCTCGTTCTGCTCGTCCTCGCTGCGCTGCGTCTGCTGCTGTTCCTGCGCCTGCTCGGCCGATCGCTGAGCGGACTTCTTCCCCGCGACGTACGCGCCACCGCCGACCACGGCCGCGCGCAGCAACGGGCGTCGCCGCATGAACATGTCTTCCTCCTCGCCGACGACGTCCGGTCACGCGCCGTCGGGCAGCTCGAGCCCGAGCGCGACCATGATCTCCGGCGCCGCCGCCATCGCCCGCGGCCCGCCGACCTGCGGGGCGACGGCGCGCAGCACGCCGACCAGGTCCTGCGGCGTAGCGCCGGAGTCCAGCGCGTTGGCCACCTGCCAGAGGTACGAGACCGGGGGAGCGTCGACCGCGATCAGCGCGGCGATCTTGACGAGAGAGAAGGTGCGGGCGTCCAGGCCGGTGCTCTCCTGCTCGGCCGTGCGGAGTTCCACCATCTCGTCCAGCACCCGCTGGTCCCCCTTGGACATGCCGACCAGCGCGTCCCTGGTCGCATCGTCGACATCAGCCTGTACGGGCACGGTCATGTCCGCGGTCCTTTCACTCGGCCTCGGTTCCACGTGCGGCAACAGTTGCGCCTCAGCGGCGAGGTTGCGTCACCCGCAGCGGGTGGTCGGCTCACGCTGGGTGACGCCCGGTTTACTTGCCGGAGATGAGTCCGTAGCTCCCGTCGAAGACCATGAGCGCACCGGCCACGACGATCGCCGCGACGAGCAGCGCGGCACCGTGGGCCCGCAGCCAGCCGTTGAAGGCCTTCAGGCGCTGCGCGGTGAGGCCGGGCGCCAGCAGGAAGAACACCAGCGGCAGCCAGACCAGGGCCACGTCGATCAGCACGCTGATCACCACGGCCAGCGTGGTCAGCTCGATGTCGGCCCGAGCGGTCGCGATGACCTGCGCCGCAGCCAGGAACGTGACGCCCGGTGCGAACAGCAGCACGCCGACGGCGAACGCGCTCAGCGGGGACGGGCTGGCGATCATCCTGGACACCAGCCCGGGCTTCTTTTTCTTCTTGACCTGATCGGCCGCCGCGCGCCTGCGGCGGCGCAGCACGAGCACGGCGCCGACGGCCAGCAGCAGCAGGCCGAGGCCGAGCCGCAGGCCGTACCGGGGCGTGTGCTCGTGCGGGCGGCTCAGGCCGACGTTGCGCAGCAGCACCACAACGGCCACGGCGATGACCGTGCTCATCAGCATGGCGCCGAGCAGGTAGAACAGGGTGGTCTGCCGGGGCCGGGCCGAGCCGAGATACACGGCAGCCGCCAGCAGCGCCGTTGGAGACAGCGCCGCCAGCACGGCCAGGCCGGCCGCCTGCGCGATCACCGGGGGTTCCGCATGCGACTGGGGTTCCCCCGGGCGGCGCCGGCCCACCTCACCCCGCGTGGGTGAACTGCCGTTCCGACCGCCGGGGAAGCATGGCTTCGTGGTCTGGAACATGCTGGCTGGCCGTGCGCCCGGTTGACCCGCGGCTGCTGCGTTACGCCCGGGCTGCCCGCCGCCAGCTGGTCACCACCGTCGCCCTCGGGATCGTGGCCACCGGCGCGATCCTGGCCCAGGCGAGCCTGCTGGCGCACGCGCTGGCCACCGCGGCTCGCGGTCAGGCCGCCGCCGCGGCACTATGGGGCACGCTGGCGGCGCTGCTCGGCGTCGTGGCCGTGCGGGTCGCGGTGACCTACGGCGGCGAGGTCTGCGCGCTGCGCGCGGCCGCCACCGTGAAGTCGCAGCTGCGGCGCGCGCTCGCGGCCCGGGCGGTCGGGCTCGGCCCGGCCTGGTCCGGCGGCCCGGGCGGGCAGGGCGGGCAGGGCGCAGAGGTCGCCGCGCTGGCCACCAGGGGCCTTGACGGACTCGATCCCTATTTCGCCCGTTACCTTCCGCAGCTGGTGCTCGCGGTCGCGGTCCCGGTCGCGGTTCTGGCGCGGGTGGCAGCGGCCGACTGGATCTCCGCCGTCCTGATCGCGGCGACGCTGCCGCTGATCCCGCTGTTCGCGGTGCTGGTCGGCTGGCACACCAAGGCGCAGACGCGGCGGCAGTGGCGGCTGCTCGCCACGCTCGCCGGGCACTTCCTCGACGTGGTCGAGGGCCTGCCCACGCTCAAGCTGTTCGGCAGGGCCAAGCCGCAGCGGAAGGTGATCGGCGAGGTCACCGGCGCCTACCGGTCGGCGACCATGTCCGCGCTGCGGGTCGCGTTCCTGTCCGCGCTGGTGCTCGAGCTCACCGCCGCCGTCGCCACGGCCCTGGTCGCGGTCGAGGTCGGGCTGCGGCTGCTCTACGGGCACATGGGATACGAGACCGCGCTGCTCGTGCTGCTGCTGACACCCGAGGCGTTCCTGCCGCTGCGCGCGGTCGCCGCCCAGTTCCACGCGAGCATGGAGGGCGCGGCGGCGGCCGGGCGGGTGCTGGAGATCCTGGAGACCGACTCACCTTCCCGCCTCACTAGAACGCCGCGTATCCGGGCTCCCGCCCCCCACCCCCCACCCACCTCCCCATTCCCCCTTCACCGGCCCTCTCCACTTCCCCCTTCACTGCACACCGATGAGATTGCCCTGAACGCGGTGACCGCGGCTTATCCGGGACGCGACCGGCCGGCCTTGCGGGAGCTGAGCCTGGCGATCCGGCCGGGCGAGCGGGTCGCGGTAACCGGGCCGAGCGGGGCAGGCAAGAGCACGCTGCTGGCGCTGCTGCTCGGGTTCGTCCAGCCCGCCGCCGGGACGATCCAGGCCGGCGGCACCGACCTGGCCGCGATCGACCTGGGCCGGTGGCGCGCCCAGATCGCCTGGGTGCCGCAACAGCCGCACCTGTTCGCGGGCACCGCGGCCGACAACATCGCGCTGGGCAGCCCCGGCATCGGCCTGGACGCGATCCGGCGGGCGGCCGAGCTGACCGGTGCCGCCGAGTTCATCGAGGAACTGCCCCGCGGCTACCGGGAGGAGCTCGGCGAGCGCGGGCTGCGGCTTTCGGCGGGTCAGCGGCAAAAGATCGCGCTGGCTCGTGCGTTCCTGCGGGACGCGCGGCTGCTGCTGCTCGACGAGCCAGCCGCCCACCTGGACCCGGCCAGCGCCCGCCGGCTCTGGGAAACCGTCGAGGCCCTGGCGGCCGGGCGCACGCTCGTCCTGGTCAGCCACTGCCGCGGCTGGGAAGGACTGGCCAGCCGCGTGATCAGCCTGGACCACGGCCAGCTCCGGCCACCCGACGCCGCGTGCCCACCCACCACGGCCGTCCTCCGTCCCCAACCCATGCCAACCGAGGTGGCCCGGTGAGCTGGGGCGGCGCGGCGCCCAACCGGCGTGGCCCGGTGAGCTGGGGCGGCGCGGCGCCCATCCGAGATGGCCCGGTGAGCTGGGGCGGCGCGGCCGCTGGGCGCCGGCCGTTGCTGCGGCTGCTGTGGCTGGCCCGGCCGATGCGCGCCCAGTTGCTCGTCGCGGTGCTCGCGGGCGCGGCCGCGATCGGCTGCGGCGTGGCGCTGCTGGCCACGAGCGGGTTCCTGCTCGCCCGTGCGTCCGAGCATCCGAGCATCGTCGCGATCTCGGTGGCCGTGGTCGCGGTACGCGGGCTGTCGGTCGGGCGTGCCGTATCGCGCTATGTCGAACGGCTGGCCTCCCACGACGTCGCGTTCCGGATCCTCGCCGACATCCGGGCGGCGATCTACCGACGCCTCGAGAGACTTGCCCCGGCGGGCCTGGCCGCGTTCCGGTCCGGCGACCTGCTGGCCCGCCTGATCAGCGACGTGGACGCCACCCAGGACCTGTTCATCCGAGGCATCGCGCCGCCGCTGGCCGCCGCGCTCGTCGGCGCCGGCGCGGTGACCGCCTGCCTGCTGATCCTCGCGCCAGCGGCGGGCGTGCTGGCGATCGGCCTGCTCGCGGCCTGGATTTATGTGTTCGTGCTCTCGGTACGCGAGTTGGGCGCTTCGATTTTCCTGGTCGGACCGGGCACCAACGTGCTCGGCACCATCAGCCTGACCATGTGGGAG
>Ga0209333_1001014_pt1 | contig 14301 bp, 11 predicted proteins | sample BlaSpr_A8_OM2_O3_FD_187982 | JGI IMG/M metagenome (GOLD analysis project Ga0209333, IMG submission 187982) | Forest soil microbial communities from Thunder Bay, Ontario, Canada - Black Spruce, Ontario site 2_A8_OM2_O3 (SPAdes) (version 2) | ecosystem: Environmental > Terrestrial > Soil > Boreal... | reverse complement strand
GGACAGCGCCGCGCGGGCCGTCCGCACCAAGCGCGACAGTTCGCTGCGAGTGGCTTCCCGCCTGGTGCGGGACGGCATCGCGCAGGGATTCGTCTCGGCCGGCAACACCGGCGCCGCCATGGCTACCGCCAAGATGGTGCAGGGCGTGATCCACGGCGTGGACCGTCCGGCGCTGGCGGGCATTTTCCCGACGCTAATCGGAAAGCCGGTCGTAGTGATCGACGTGGGCGCAAATGTGGATTGTTCTCCCCGCATGCTGGCGCAGTTCGCGGTGATGGGCGAGATCTATTCCCGCGTGGTGCTGCATCAGGAGCGGCCCAAGGTGGGGTTGCTCTCGATCGGCGAGGAAGAACATAAGGGCAACGACGCCACGCGCGGCGCAACGCCCTTGCTCAAAAGCCTGCCGCTGGATTTCGTGGGAAATGTCGAGGGCCGCGACATCTATACGGGCAAGAGCGACGTAATAGTATGCGATGGGTTTATCGGCAATGTGGCGCTCAAGGTCAGTGAAGGCCTGGTGGACATGGTGAAACAGATGCTGCACGAATCGCTGAACGCCACCATTACGCGGCAGATGGGAGCGTTGCTGGCGCGGGCGGCTTTCGCCGATTTCAAGAAGCGCGTGGACTACTCGGAGTATGGCGGCGCGCCCCTGCTGGGCGTCCGCGGCATCTGTATCATATGCCACGGGCGGTCCAATGCGAATGCCATTAAGAACGCCATCCGGGTGGGCGCGGAGTTCTCCAGCGGCAAGGTCAACGAGCGCATCGAGGACGAGTTACGCCAATGGGCTGCCGAACACGTCGCCTTCTAGGCCTTGTGGCGCACGCACCCGTGCTCCTGCTGCTGATGGCCCTGCCGGCACTGGCTCAGGGTCCCGATAACGTAAACTGGACGCTCTCGCTGCAACCCGCATCCGCAGCCCCGGGATCGAAGGTGCTTGCGCGTCTGGAAAGCCGGCTCGACGCCGGATGGCACCTTTATTCGATGACCAGCGCGGGGGCTATCCCGACCACGGTCAAATTAGCGGCCAATGCCGCCGTGGAGAAGGTCCGGATATTCCAGGCGCCGCCCAAGAAGGCCTTCGACCCGAACTTCCAGCTTGATACCGAGACTTACGAAGGCTCCGCGGTCTTCCTGCTGGAACTGCAACTGAAGCCGGATGCCGCGGCGGGCGCGTCGGATGTTTCCGCGGAGGTGCGCTTTCAGACCTGCAACGACAAGGTCTGCATTCCGCCCAGGCGGCGCACGGCCAGCGCAGCCTTGACCATCGACCCCGCGGCGCACAGTGCCGCCCCGCTTATTCCCGCGGGTTACAACGAAGTGACCGGCCCGCCAAAGACGCACACGTCCGCGGCGCCGGCAGCGCCGGAAGGTCCGGACACCCAGAGCCTGGGAGCATTCCTGCTGGTAGCTTTCGGCTTCGGCCTCGCGGCCATCTTCACGCCGTGCGTCTTCCCCATGATCCCCATCACCATGTCGTTCTTCCTGAACCGGCAGGGAACCCGGCGCGAAAGCCTCTTTCACGCGGCGCTGTTCTGCCTGGGGATTGTGGTGTTGTTCTCGGGGCTGGGACTGCTCACCACGGCCATTCTGGGCCCATTCGGCGTGGTTCAGCTCGGGTCGAATCCCTGGGTTAACGGTTTCATCGCGCTGGTCTTTCTGGCATTCGGGCTGAGCCTGTTGGGCGCCTTTGAGATCACCATCCCCTCATCGGTGCTGACCAGCCTGGACCGGGGCACGCAGAAGGGCGGCATCGCCGGGACCCTGCTGATGGGGCTGACTTTCGCGCTTTCCTCGTTCGCCTGCGTGGGGCCGTTCATGGGCACCCTGCTGGCGGCGTCGGTGGGCAGCGGAGGGGCGCGGCCGCTGCTCGGCATGCTGACATTCGCCTCCGGCTTGGCGCTGCCGTTCTTCCTGTTGGCGCTCTTTCCGTCGTACCTGAAGCGCCTGCCCAAGAGCGGCGGCTGGCTGGCGCGTGTGAAAGTGGTGATGGGATTCATCGTGCTGGCCGCCATGCTGAAGTTTCTGGCTAGCGTGGATCAAGTGCTGCAATGGAATGTCATCACGCGCGAGCGGTTTCTGGCGGCGTGGATCGTACTGTTCGCGATGGCCGGACTTTATCTGCTGGGTTTCCTGCGCCTGGAAGGCATCGCCAAAGATGAGCCGATGGGGCTCGGCCGGCTGCTGACGGGGATGGTTTTTCTCATCTTCGCCATCAGTCTGGCGCCGGGGATGTCCGGCGGCAAGCTGGGAGAACTGGACGCCTACATACCGGTGGCTGCCGATGGCGCTGCGGGCGGCACTAGCGGGACCGCAGGTGCGAACGCGCTGGTCTGGATGAAGAACCAGTATCGCGAGGCGCTCGACCGCGCGCGCAGCGAAGGCAAGCTGGTGTTCGTCAACTTTACCGGCTATGCCTGCACCAACTGTCACTGGATGAAAGCCAACATGTTCACCCGGCCGGAGATCGCGGGCGCGCTGAAGAATTTCTTGCTGGTAGACCTATACACGGACGGCACGGACGACGCTTCGCAGGTCAACCAGGAATTGGAGCAGAGCAAATTCCAGACCATCGCCATCCCGTATTACGCGATTCTGGACGCCGAAGGGAACGTCATCGCGACATCCGCGGGTATCACCCGGGATGCGGGCGCGTACCTGGCGTTCTTGCAGAAAGGCAGTCCCGTTAAACCGGCGGCGGCAGTCGCGGTTGCTCCTGCTGAAAGCGCGGCAAGCGACCTGGCGAGCCTGCCGGTGACCGCCCTCGACGGCGCACCGGTGGACACCGCCGCATTGCAGGGCAAAGTCGTGGTGGTAGACTTCTGGGCGACTTACTGCGTGCCGTGCCTGAAGGAGATTCCAACCTTTAACCGTCTGCACGAGCATTATGCGGATCGCGGCGTAGTGGTGCTAGGCGTGTCCATGGACGTAGATGGCGGCGCGCCGCTGGTGGAATCGTTTCTCAAGAAACACCCGATGAAATACCGCGTGGTGCTGGGCTCGGAGAAGACCACGGATCTGTTCCATGTGGGCCCATTGCCGACCACGGTGGTCTTCGGCCGCCACGGGAACACTCTGCAGCGCTTCGAGGGCTATACGCCGGCGGATGCGCTCGAACGCGTGGTGAAGGCGGCGCTGTAGGACAGGCCTCCGGGCCTGTCCTAACTGTGGCAAGGTCGATGGTAGGATCGTGTTTCGCACGACACATCGGAAACCGGCCCGAAAGTCCAAGAAGAGCTACACGCTTCCTTCCGACTCGGTGGATTACGTGATGCCGTGGACAATATGAAGTGCAGTTCCCTGGCGTTTCAAAACCTGAAGGCGCTTTTCATCGCGGCCGCACTCTTCTTTATTGGCTGGCTAATTCGCTGCCTGTTGAAACTCAGAAAGTCCCCAACCGTCGAGCAGATCGTAAAACGGCTGCGGACCGCCGATTCCTAGCCCACAGGTTCGAGCCCACAGCTCCCAAGTGCTATCCTCAAAACAGGCGTACTTATGGCTTTCCGGAAGGCGCTGTATCGAGCTGCATTGGGCATCGCCTCCCTCGCCGCGCTCTACGCTTTCCAGCGCCCCTTCCGCCAATTCCCCGGCGTCGAATACGAGGAATTCGAAACTCCCTCCGACTGGAACCAGCCCGGCGAATGGGCCTTCGCCCGCCTCATGTATCCGCCCGGCTCCAACGACGGCTATGCCGGCCGCTTCGATGGCGACTGGCGCGAAGGCCTCTCGCTCTGGACCCAGGATTACCCGCGCGCCGACCGCCACTTCTCCCAGGCGCTCCGCCGCTTGACCCGCATCCAAGTCCGCTCCGTCGAACAGCCCGTCAACCTGGACGACGGCGACGCCTACGATTGGCCCTGGCTCTATGCCGTCCAGGTCGGCGAATGGGGCCTCACCGACGTCCAGGCAAAGGAAATGCGCGAATACCTGCTGCGCGGCGGCTTCTTCATGGCCGACGATTTCCACGGCGCCTTCGAGTGGGAGATGTTCGAGCGGCGCATCAAGCGCGTCTTCCCCGATCGCCCGATCGTCGAAATCGACGATAAGGACGCCATCTTTCACACCGTCTACGATCTCGATGAACGCTACCAGGTGCCCGGCGAAGCGCATCTGCGCCTCGGGTACAAGAACAACGGCATCGGCGCGCACTGGCGCGGCATCTACGACGACCAGGGCCGGATCATGGTGGCCATCTCCTACAACTCCGATCTGGGCGATGCCTGGGAGTGGGCCGACGCGCCCCACTATCCCGAGAAATTCTCCGCCCTCGCCATCCGCATCGGGGTCAACTACGTAGTCTACGCCATGACCCACTAAGTATCGTGGCGCACGCTCTCAGCGTGCCGGGGTGCCCTCTGGGCCCGGCACTCTTGCCGACGCCCCGCTGTTAGATTCCGGCGTACCACGCGTATCCGCCTTCCGGAGACGCCGAGCCCAAGCCCTTGCCGAACCGTTTCAAGCTATCGGTTATGGTGAGGCGGGTGATGTATTTCACGCTCTTGTAGCCGAGCTGCCGGGGAACACGCAGTCGAAGAGGTCCGCCAAACGAGACGGGAAGCTGACCGCCATTCATACCGTGCGCGACGAGAGTTTGAGGGTGCATTGCATCCGCCATGTCGATGCTTTCCCACCAGTCCGGCTGGATCGAACGATAGACAACGTATCGCGCTTGCGGCAGGGTCCCCACAACGCCCAGGATGTACGAAAGAGGCACGCCCATCCATTCGGCTATATAAGACCAGCCTTCTTCGCACGCCAGATGCGTGATCTGGCTGCGCCGGGGAAAGCTCTTGAGTTCGCCGAGCGGGAAAGATGCCGGGCGCGCGACCATTCCGTCTACGGTGAGGCGCCAATCCGTGAACGCTCCCTGTTGAAGGCTCTTGAACGCGTCGCCCAAGGGGGCGACTTCGTTGGCGAACGGCGGTTTCGAAATCTGGTTGGAATTGAACTCGCGCGCCAGTGAGTGGCGAGTCAGTAACCGCTGCGCGGCATAGGTCAGCGTTTCGCCTGGCCCGTAGAGGCCGCCGCCATCGGGCGGGATTAGGCCATATCGCTGCGCCAGCTTCACCGCCGCCAGCCCCGAGGCGCCCGCGGTTGCCACCAGTCCGGTGGTGATGAGTTTGCGTCGTGAAAGCCTGCTCATGTGCGCTCCATGTCTGGGGCCTGCCGCCCAGTGATCATCGCTCGCATCCGGTTTCGAAATCCGCTAAGACAAACCAAAACGATGTGAATCAAAAGGAAGAGAACAAGAAATACGGAGACTAAGAAATGTATGGTGCGTGCGGATTGCTGGCCGCCCAAAACAGCGACTGCCGCGGGAAACGCGGACGCGATCGCCGGCGACATTGCCAAACCCGTCCAAATGACCATCGGAAACAGAACGAAAATGACCAGCAGATACGTAAGCCGCTGCAGCACGTTATACGACGAGGATTCATTCTCACTCGCCGGCCTAAGGCGCAAATGCTGCGCGATTACGGCCGAGAGCCGCCTCCCGGAGAGATCCGCGCGAACGGGAAGCAAATTCCGCCGAAAGTGGCCTCGGAACAATGCGAAGGCGACGTAAAGTAACCCGGTCGACACACAAACCCAGGCGGATTGGAAATGCAGATAGCGGCTCCAGCCGTTCTGGTCCGGAAGCACGTAGCCGTAGCCTGTGGGGACGGTGGCTCTGGATGCCGGAATCGGCAGTTTGAATAATGGAGGAGTGAGTACGTTGCCGGCTTCTCCCCAATAGAATCGCGGGTGGGAGATGAGAATCTCAACTCCGCTGACCAGCAGGGCCAGGAAACATAAGGTCGTGATCCAATGCGTAGCGCGAACGACCGCGGAGTGCCGCACCGAATCAGCCATTAACGGATTGTACCAATTCTTTCTTCAATCCCGAATTCTGCCCAGTTTTCCCAAACTCGCAATCCTGCATAAACTGTGGGGCAGCCACCCATCCTGCGGTTAGGCGTTCAAAATGCCCTCGCCAGATGACCACGGCTGCGCGTGATCGAGCTTTCCGGCGGAACTCCTCCTCTTTCATGGATTGTCTTTGCTCGTTGTACGCTCGGACGCAGCGCGACATCCTGTTTCCTACCGGAAACCGCTTATTAGATATTTCCCACAAGCCGACCTCCATGTTGGCACGGAGGGCATCGCCCCCTCTCGCGACACACCGCGCCTATAAACCAACGGCAATGCAGAACGCAGGCAAGGCGACGCCTCCAACCATGTCTACTTAAATAAACCGCCACTTCCGCCTGCAAATTCGTCAGCCACGCCACCGTCCGCCTACCCGCCAGAAAGAACCGCCGCTCCACCGCCAGCCCCTCCTGCCGCGCAAGCTGCTCGAAATCGTCCACCGTCAAGAAGTGGATGTTCGGCGAATCGTACCAGTCATACGGAAACAGCCGCGTCTTCGGCGCGCGCCCGGTCGTCAGCATCGATAGCCGCACGCGCCAATGCCCGAAATTTGGGAAGGCTACGATGGCCCGCCTTCCCACGCGCAGCATCTCCCGCAACACCGCCAGCGGATGCCGCGTCTCCTGCAGCGTCTGGCTCAGGATCACGTAGTCGAACGCCTGGTCCGGGTAATCCGCCAACCCATGGTCGATGTCCCCCTGATACACCGACACGCCGCGGGCGATGGCGCGTTGCACTTTCGCGCCCGAAATCTCCACGCCGCGCGCATCTACGCCCTTGTTCTCCGCCAGCCATTGCAGCAACTCGCCCTCGCCGCAGCCCAGGTCCAGCACCCGCGCGCCCGGTTCCACGATCTGGCCGATGATGGCGTAATCGCTGCGCCCCAGCAACTCCCCTACGAACGGCTTGCCGTGCGCCTCGGAAGCGGCGGTCGTCATCCGGCTATCTTCTCATAGGTGCTGGCCAGGAACCCGCGCACTAATTCGGTCTGCTCGCCCACGTCCACCAGGAACGCGTCGTGCCCGTAGTTGGATGGCAACTCGCAATACGCCACATCCACGTTGCGGCTGCGCAGCGCGCGCACGATCTCCTGCGATTGATAGCTCGGATAGAGCCAGTCCGAACTGAAGCTGATCACCAGGAATCGCGCCTTGGCGCGCTCGAACGCGGCCGCCAGCGACCCGTTGCCATTCGACAGATCGAAATAATCCATGGCCTTGGTAATGTACAGATACGAGTTCGCGTCGAAGCGGCTGACGAACTCATTGCCGCGGTAACGCAGGTAGCTTTCCACTTCGAAATCCACGTCGAAATCGTAGCCGAAGCTGTTCTTGCCGCGCAGCCGCCGCCCGAACTTCTCGCGCATGGAATCGTCGCTCATGTAAGTGATGTGGCCCACCATGCGCGCCACTGCCAATCCGCGCGCGGGCGGCTTGCCGCCGTAGTAATTGCCGTCGTTCCAATCGGGATCGGCGATGATCGCCTGCCTGCCCACTTCGTTGAACGCGATCTGTTGCGCGCTGTGCCGCGCCGTGCTGGCGATCGGGATCGTCGATACCACCGCGTCCGGATACGATACCGCCCACTCGAGCGCCTGCATACCGCCCATGGATCCCCCCGAGAGGCTCAGCAGCCGCGGGATGCCCAGGTGATCGATCAGCATCTTCTGCAGCCGCACCATGTCGCGAACGGTGATCACTGGAAATGACATGGCATACGGACAGCCCGTGGCGGGGTTGATCGATGCCGGTCCACTGGCGCCGCGGCAACCACCCAGCACGTTTGAACAGATGACGAAATATTTGTTGGTGTCGAACGCCTTGCCAGGGCCGATCATGTTGTCCCACCAGCCCGGTTTGCCGGTCTCCGGACTGACTCCGGCGGCGTGCGCATCGCCCGAAAACGCGTGCAGGATCAGGATGGCGTTAGTCCTCCGCGCGTTCAGGCTTCCATAAGCTTCGTAGGCCACCTCGACGGGCGCCAGCGTAGCGCCTCCATCCAAGGAAATCGAGTCGAACCGGACGACATGGGCCTCCACAATCATGGCGGGGAACCTTCATCATACCGTGCGGCGGGCGTCCACGCCTCCGCGGGTCCTCCAGGGACCCGCTTACAGCAGCCCCGGCACGTGTCCTGTGAAGAAGCGCTTTACATCGTCCCACGCAAGCGGCACGAGCAAGTGCGGCGTGGGATCCTGTTCGGCGTCGGCAAAGAACGTGAGCGACTTCAGGATGTGCAGCCGGTTATAGCCGGTTTCGATGTACTTCTCGGCAAACTAGTTCAAAATGTTTCCGAGGCCGAAGCGTTCGCTCGCCACGTAGAGATCGAAGAAATCGCGTTTCGCGCCGCGGCTAGCGATTGCGCTCACCTTCATGCACGCAATGTCGCGCGGATCGGCGACCGGAACTCCCTCGAACCGCGCCATAGGGAAGAGAGCCGGATAGGGATAGCCAAGAAAACTTAGCTTGGTCCCTTGCATCGCCGCGTGGATTGTGCTCGGCGCCTTCGCTGCGAGCGAGAAGCCGGTCAGGGCCTTCAGGCGCGCGAGCGGTTGGTCTTCTTCGAAGAAAGCCGGTACGAAGAAGTCGAGATCAACGGAAATCCGATGGCCAAAGTGCAGAGCCAGTGCGGTTCCACCGGCAAGATATGCATCGCCAATCAGGGACTGGTCGCGGAGCGCTCGGAGGGTCTCCACCGCGCCATGTTCGATCGTTTCAGGGTGCCAGACGACGCTGTAGCCGGTGTCCTCCGCCATATAAGTGTGGACCTGCTATTGCACGAGCGCTGCGACGTCTGCCTCGGCAATGCCGTACACCAGCGCCCAAAAGGAGGCTGACTTCGGGGAGAGGCGGCGTTCGGTCCGGATCACGCGGCAGATCTCAGGCAAGCCGAACGTATCGCGGAGCCAAGCGAGCGCCAAGTCGTCGCCATATTCGAGAACACGAAAAATGGTGTAATCGGGATAGGCCAGCGGCTGGAAGGCGCTGACGTCCGTGTCCCAAAACAAAGGCTGCAATGTATTGGGAATCATGCACTTATAGTATACCTCCGCGTGCCCGACAAATCTATCGTTTCGCAGGGATCGCGGGCCTCATTGGGATTCCGCGGCCACCGACCAGAGGCGTACGGTTTTGTCATCGCTCGCCGACGCGAGAGTCTTCCCATCCGGGCGCCCTCCCGCAGGTTCCGTCTGTTTTAACGAATCTCCTCGATCAGCTTCTTCTGCTCTCCGGTGGCCGCTTCGTGGCCACGGGTGAGATAGAACACCACCTTCCTTTCCACCTCCAGGGCTAGATCGATCTCTTCGCGCACGGCCGGATCGCCGGCCGCGCCCAGCAGGTGCACGGTAACGCGGGCTTCGCCGATTCCTCTGGGTATGGCTCCTGCCGGCGGCGGGGAGAGGGCGTATCCAGCAGCTTTGATCTCACGTATCATCGACTCCCGCTCCTCGCTGGCGTCCTCCGCGGTGCGCGCCACGAACACCCTCTCCCGGGCGCACAGCATGGCTTCGAACAACTTTTCGATATGAAAACCGAGCTTGTCGACTGCCTGACGGAACGCTTCCGAGATGGGCCTGAACTCGCGCTCCCGGCCGCTCTTGGCGTCGCGGTCGAAGAAATCCACGTGCTGATACTTGCGGAAGCCTTCGTGGGCGTCGCGCAGCCACGGGAATTTGATTACCTTCAGAAAGCGGCCGTAGCCGCCGGTTTACAGTCCGTCCTTTCTTTCAGCTTGATCGAGAAAGGCGTCCAACTCCTGTTCGCACCATTTGGATTTCTGGTAATTACGCGCGGTCCAGGCGGCCCTTGTTCGCTTGAGATCTGGGGAGAACAATGGTGGGGCAGAACCTCCAAGGCTGCGCGGGTACTCCAGGACCCTTCTTCCTTGTGTAAACCGCACCATCCCCGGGTCCGGAGACCCGCCACCGGCGTGGATGCCCGCCCCACTTGGGCCGGCAGCGGCACTCTTCCCAGATCGTTACGCACTCCGGAACCGCTCGCGATGAGAACACGCAATCAAAAAACGTCTACAATAGGGCGGTCGGGTCTACAACCCCGGAAAATGGGGCAGCGCAAGGAAGGGAAAGCTCAGTGTTCGGCCGAGTTCTGTTCAGTGCCGCAGTCTGTCTTTGTCTGGCGGTCGAGTCTCTCACGGCGCACGATCCGCACGATCCGATCGTCACCGTGGCGGTTTCCCCCAACTTCGTCCAGGACTCCACCATCTTCGCGGCAACCGATAGTCTTGCAATCAAACTCGGCATCTATGCGCTACTCAAATCGACCAATGGCGGCGTTACATGGTCGGCCGTGGGTGGCTTGCCCGACGTGAAACAGATGAGGGCGGTAGCCTTCTCGCCGGCCCACAGCCAGGATCAGGCCATTTACGTGGCTGGAACGGGTGGTCTTTACGAAACCGCCAATCAGGGCGCGTCCTGGACCCTGGCGTCGAGTCTGTCACTGCTGAACGTGGCGTTATCCCCAAATTTCGCCGTCGATAACACGCTGTTTATCGTCACCGCCGCTATGACGGTTTTCGAATCCACCAATCGCGGCCAGACATTTACACAGATCGCTCTGCCGGCTTCGAATCGATTCGGCTCTGAGTGTGATTGCCGTGTCTCCGAATTTCGACGTGGACGGCACGCTCCTGTTAGGCACGGCAACCAACGGGATTTATGAATCCACAAACGGAGGCTCGAGTTGGGTCTCGGTTAGTCCGGCACAGCCGTCTCCCGCGGTGACGTCGCTGGCATTCTCGCCGGGGTTCAGCTCAGACCAAACGGCCTTTGCGGGCACCGCTGCGGGTGTCCTGATTTCGACGAACGGAGGAACTTCCTGGCCGGCCTCCAATTCCGGCCTCTCGGATACCAACGTGAATTCCGTCACGCTGTCGCCCAATTACTTGCAGGAATCCACAATCTGGGCCGCGACGGCGGTGGGCGGGGTCTTCCAATCGACAAACCAGGGGGCCTCGTGGACGGCGGCGCCTTTGATCAATCGGGAACTGTCGCCCCTGACGACCTCGCATTATCACAACGTGGCGGCCGGCAACGGCGCCGGCGGCATCGCGCTGATTCTCGCGACATACGAAGGTTTGTGGATTTCGCCCAGCAGCGCGATTTCCTGGCAATACATCGATACACTGCCCACGCGGCTCATCGTGCATTTGACGATATCGCCCAACTACGTCAACGACAAGACCTTATTCGGCACCACCTACGGCGGGGGCAACTTGTGGACCACCACCGGCGGAACGTCGTGGCTTTTCCAGAATACTGGAATGAGCCTCCCGTATTTGGACGCCGCCGCCGTTTCCCCCAATTTCGCCAACGATAAAACCGCATTCAGTTCCACGGACGACGGGCTGGAAAGAAGCACCAACGGCGGTGCTACGTATCAGAGGATGCCTATGCTGGGGGCGCTGACCCACGTCAGAGGTCTGGCGGTCTCCCCCGCGTTTGCGCAGGACGGAACAGTGCTCATCGGGACTGCCAATGCGCCAGGGTCGCCATATCCCCCATATGTGACCTATCAAGGCCAGCAGTATCCTAACCAGGGGCTGTTTGTCTCTACGATTCAGGGCGCCAACTGGATTCCCACCAGCTTGGGCGGGCCGCCGATCAATTCGATCGCGATCTCGCCGAACTTCGCCTCCGACCGGACGGCCTTTGCCGCCAGTTCCACGGCTGGTCTTTACAAATCCACGGAAGGCGGCGTGACGTGGACATCCGTAACGACTCCGGGATCCCTAAAGCTGGGAGTAGTGGCGGTTTCCCCGGCGTTCGCGACCGACCAGACCGTGTATGCCGCTCGTTCCAATGGGGGGCTTCTGAAATCGACAAATGGCGGATCGAGCTGGACCATGGTTCTCAAGACCAGTAGCCTGGTCGTCCTGGATCTTCAATTGTCGCCGAACTATTCTACCGACCAGACTTTCTTTGCCGCCACTATCCAGTCGGGCGTGATGAAGTCCACCAATGGTGGAACGTCCCTGGTTCCGTTGAGCGCATTCCCGGACCAGCTTGCCACGGCGGTGGCGATTCCTCCGAACTACGCCAACGATAAGACGGTGTTCGCGGCGGCCTATCATAGCATCTACACATCTGCGAACGGCGGCGCTGCGTGGACGGATACCATCCCACCAGCGCGCATCGAAGAGTCCCGGACGGTAGACAGCAATACCACAGGCCAGCCTCCGCCGACGATCGGCTACCAGGGGAGTTGGTCTTCCACCTCATCGGGGAGCGCCAGCACCAACGCTTACATGACCACCACCACATCCCAGAACACGGCGGTTCTCAGCTTTACGGGAACTGGCGCCCGTTGGCTGAGCCTGGTTGGACCGCATCAGGGAAGCGCCACGGTTCTGCTGGACGGCGTGGTCCAAGCCACTGTAAGTCTTAAAGCTGCAACAAATCAGTACCAGACGATCGTCTGGCAACAACAGGGACTTCCCTGCGCGCCGCACACCTTGACCATTTCCGCCACACCTCAATCGGGGCAATCGGTGACGCTGGATGCCTTCGACATCTGGATCAACGCCTGTCCGGAAGCCAATCAAAACACGCATCGTCATTAATCGGCGAGGCGGATGGGGCGTCAGGGCGGCCGTTTGGCAAGAGTCCCTTAAGTTCTAGTACCCAATGGAAAAAAAGTAGTGCCAGCCTGGGCTTTGGAAGCCGCTCAGGATGAAAAAAAAGCCAAAAAAGCGGCTACAATAGATCGGGTCGGGTCAACAATCGCTGGAAAGCCGAGGGTTCCGGATGGAAATCCCCGGTACAGCGCAAGGGGGAATTTCAAGTGTTCAATCGAGTTCTGTTCAGGGGTGCAGTTTGTCTTTGCCTGGCAGCCGGGTCTCTTATGGCTCACGACCCGCACGATCCGATCGTCACCGTAGCGGTTTCCCCTAACTTCGCCCAAGATTCCACCATCTACGCGGCAACCGATTATCTTTCGATCAAGCTCGGCGTATACGCGCTGGTCAAGTCGACCAATGGGGGTGTTACCTGGTCGGCCGTGGGTGGTCTACCGAATGTGAAAGAGATGTGGGCGATAGCCTTCTCGCCGGCTTACAGCCAGGATCAAACTATTTACGTGGCCGGCATGGGCGGTCTTTTCGAGACCACCAACCAGGGCGCCTCCTGGACCTTGGCGTCGAGTCTGTCACTGCTGAACGTGGCCTTATCGCCGAATTTCGCCACAGATAACACGCTGTTTATCGTCACCTCCAATATGACGGTTTTCGAATCCACGAATCGGGGACAGACGTTCACACAGCTCACGCTGCCGGGTTCGATCAATTCGGCGCTGAGCGTGATTGCCGTGTCTCCGAATTTCGGCGTCGACGGCACGCTCCTGCTAGGCACGGCAACCAACGGGATTTATGAATCCACAAACGCAGGCTCCGGTTGGGTCTCGGTTACTCCGGCGCAGCCATCTCCCGCCGTAACGTCGCTGGTTTTCTCGCCGGGGTTCAGCTCGGACCAAACGGCCTTTGCAGGCACCGCCGCGGGCGTCCTGATTTCCGCGGACGGCGGAGCTTCCTGGTCAGCCTCCAATTCCGGACTATCGGATACCAACGTGAATTCGGTCACGCTGTCGCCCAATTATCTGCAGGATTCCACGATATGGGTTGCGACGGCGGACACACCACCGGCCGTTGGAGGAGTTTTCCAATCCGTGAACCAGGGAACCTCATGGACGGCTCCGTCTCAGTTCAATCGGGAACTATCGCCCCTGACGACATCGCATTACCATAACGTGGCCGCCGGCGCCAGCGCCAGTGGCATCACGCTGATTCTGGCGACATATGAAGGCCTTTGGATTTCGCCCAGCAGCGCCGTATCCTGGCAGTACATCGACAGCATTCCCACCCGGCTTGTGCGGCACATTTTTCTATCGCCCAACTACAGCAGCGACAAGACCTTATTCGCCGACACTTACGGCGGCGGCAACGTGTGGTCCACCAACGGCGGAGCATCCTGGAGCTTTAAGAATACCGGGTTGCGCCTTCCGTATTTGGACGCTGCGGCCATCTCCACCAATTTCGCGAACGATCAAACGGCATTTAGCGCTACCGCATCGGGACTTGAGAGAACCACCAACGGCGGATCCACCTACCAAATGATGCCTATGCTGGGGGCGTTGACGCACGTCAGAGGGCTGGCTGTCTCTCCAAATTTCGCGCAGGATGGGACGGTTCTCATCGGAACCGACCTGGAGCCCGCATCGACATATCCAGCGACGGTAACCTATCAGGGCCAGCAGTATCCTAACCAAGGGCTGTTTGTCTCTGCGAATCAGGGCGCCAACTGGATTCCCACCAGCCTGGGCGGACCCCCGGTCGATGCGATCGCTATCTCGCCGAACTTCGCCTCCGATCAGACGG
>Ga0209333_1001012_pt1 | contig 14303 bp, 10 predicted proteins | sample BlaSpr_A8_OM2_O3_FD_187982 | JGI IMG/M metagenome (GOLD analysis project Ga0209333, IMG submission 187982) | Forest soil microbial communities from Thunder Bay, Ontario, Canada - Black Spruce, Ontario site 2_A8_OM2_O3 (SPAdes) (version 2) | ecosystem: Environmental > Terrestrial > Soil > Boreal... | reverse complement strand
GGGCTGCGCCCTGGGGTGCGGCAGCGTTCAAGGCGGTCGCAAGCCCGAAGGAGTCTCCGATGTCCACGCCCCTACCGGAGTTTCCCGACCCTTCTACCACCTCGCATACTTTTTCTTTCGGTGGCTACGCCAACGAGGAAGCTGGTCTAGCGGGCGTCACCTTTTGGCCGCGGGCAGGGGCGCGCCTGATCGATTATGTCCTGCATTACTGTGTTACCTACGCGGCCGGATTTCTGTTTTCGATTCTTGTGATCGCGGCGTCGGGCGGTCATTTGCCGCCGTGGGTTCTGGCAAAATATAGGCATCCGGGCCTTCTTGGGATCGTCCCCGGCGTGCTCGGGTTTGTGGTCTATAACGTGGTTTGCGTGAGCATGCACGGAAGCACTTTGGGCAAGCGGTTGCTCGGCATGGTAGTAGTTCAGGAAAACGGCACGCGCTGCCGGATGGTGCCGGCCATCATTCGAGAACTCAGCTACTTTATCGACTCGCTTTTCTTCGGCTTAGTTGGATACCTTGCCATGCAAAAGACTTATCAGGAACAGCGCTACGGAGACCAGTGGGGCGCACACAGTAGTGACAAAGCGCGCGAACGTGATTCCGGAACAGCTGCGCAGCGATGGTCGCTTTGTCTTGGCTTGGATGCTGGCTGTCATGACCGACGCGGCGTTGAGCATGATTGGATTGCTGATTTTGATCAGCACCTGAAAGTCGCGCCGCCTGGAAATGGATTAAGAGTTCTTCATCCCCTGCGCCGTCGCCAGCTTTGCTTGACGCTCGTCTATTCTCTAGAAATCGCTTGATCCGCAGTCGCAGAACCCTTTTTCCGCTTAACAGGAATGATGTAGGCGATGACGCGGTTGCGCTCACGCAGTTCGGTCGTCTTTCCTGCGCGAAGCCATACTTTAAGTTGCCGCGTATTGCGCAACTGACTCAACGTTATCGATAGCATTTTCATGGACAGTCAAGTCGAGAAGGTCGCGCCTCACTTGATATATCGGCTCCAACGCCGAACAATTTAGAGCCCAAGTCCTCAACGATAGGGGCCATGACGCCTCTCGCTGTTTTCGCGTCACGAGCATGACTCAAGCGGGAAATGATTCGTGATAACATCCGGCGAGTGGCTACCGCCAAGAACAATCCCAACCTGAATTACAGCCCTGACCGTCTTGTGTCAGCGGCCCCGGTCGAGGACGATTCTTCGTTTGAGCTGAAGCTACGGCCGCAGCGGCTGGGCGAGTTTATTGGGCAGGCCAAGGTCAAAGAAAATCTGGCCGTGGCGATTGAGGCGGCGCGCTCGCGCGGCGAGGCCATGGATCATGTGCTGCTATACGGGCCTCCGGGGCTCGGCAAGACCACGCTGGCCAACATTATCGCCAATGAGCTGGGCGTACATTTTCAGCCCACGGCGGCGCCGCTGTTGCAGATCAAGGGCGACCTGACCGCGATCATCACCAACATGCAGGACAAGCAAGTCCTGTTCATCGATGAGATTCACCGCCTGCAGCCGGTGCTGGAAGAGCTGCTGTATTCGGCGCTGGAAGATTACAAGCTCGACATTATTATTGGGCAGGGACCTTCGGCGCGCACGCACACGCTGGAAGTGAAGCCGTTTACGTTTGTGGGCGCAACCACGCGGGCCGGATTGATTTCTGCCCCCCTGCGCTCACGCTTCGGAATCGTGCTGCGGCTGGAGTTTTATACTCCGGAAGATTTGCGCGTGATCGTGGAGCGCTCGGCGGAAATTCTGGGAGTGGAAGTCGACGACGCGGGCGCGATCGAGATTGCCAGCCGGTCGCGCGGGACGCCGCGAATCGCCAACCGGCTGCTCCGCCGCGTGCGGGACTATGCCCAGGTGCGTGGTGCGGGCAAGATCGATTTACCCACGGCGCAGGCTGCGTTGCAGATGCTGGAAGTGGATAAATACGGCTTCGATGAAGTCGACCGCAAGCTGCTGTTGACGATTATCGAAAAATATCAGGGCGGCCCGGTGGGCTTGAATACGCTGGCCGCAGTCCTGGCCGAAGAGCCGGACGCGATTGAAGAAATTTACGAGCCGTTCCTGATGCAGATCGGCTTCTTGAACCGCACTCCGCGCGGCCGCGTGGCCACGCAGCTGGCGTACGAACATTTCGGAATCGCGCCCAGTCGCCGGCAGAGTTCTTTGTTCTAGAAGTTGTTGTTCTACAATGGGACATCGATGGTTAGGAGCGACATGAAGCATCTGCGACAAGTTACCGCGATCATTGAGCGCGAAGGTGATGGCTACGTCGCTTTATGTCCGGAGGTTGACGTTGCCAGCCAGAGCGACACAATCGAATCCGCTCGTAATAATCTGCAGGAGGCGGTGGAACTGTTCTTTGAGACCGCAGGCCCGGCTGAAATCGAACGGCGCGGTCATTCCGAACTGTTTGTAACCCGGCTTGAGGTCGAGGTTGGGTAGGTTACGTGTGCTGTCCGGTCGCGAGGTTTGCGCCATTCTTGCGCGCAATGGATTCTCTGAAGTGCGGCGCAGAGGCAGCTATGTGGTCATGGCAAGAAGCGAACCGAGAATTCAACCGTCACTGTTCCGGTTCCTGACTACTATGAGCTTCGGGTCGGAACTTTGACTTCGATTATTCGGCAGTCGGCCTTGCCAAGATCATTTTTCGAAAGCTAGGCGCGCTCCCATCGCAATTCTTAACTCGGGCCCAACCCCTTGCCCATTCCTGTTCGGGAAACCTTAGAACAACGCTTTCTTGTTTTGCGCGAGGCACTCTTGGTGTATGTTGCTTGATTCCTCTCGATAGGTGAGCGGAGAGAGGTGAGGCTGCTTTGCGTTCGGGCCAGGCTCGAAGCTGTTCATTCAAAAAAATCATGATGAGGCTGCTGCTCGCGGGCGCGATTGCGCTGCTTGCGCTCGTAGCAACTGCTTGGGGCGCGCCAGCCCCACAGGCTGCGGTCGTCGTGCCGAATTCCATATCAGCGGCACAGAACCCCACTTCGCCGCCACCGAATGCAACGGGTCAAGATCAGCAGACAACGCCGCAGAACCCTCCTCCTCCGGCCCAATCGCCGGAACCGGCCATAAACAAACCGGTGCGGCCAACGCCGGCGCTCGCGCCGCCAGCCCTTACCATTCCCCGCCTTACCCGTGCTCCCGCCCTCGAAGACTTCCTGGGAATGAAGCCGCAGAGCGAGGTAGCGCTGCAGATGGCCAAAGTTACGGGCTTCGTGCAGCGGAACCCGCACGACGGAGAAAAAGTTTCGGAAGAGACGGAAGCCTACCTGGGATACGACCAGAAGAACCTCTACCTCGTGTTCGTGTGTTTCGACGATCCCAAGAAAGTGCGCGCGCGGATGTCGATTCGCGAAGACATCTATGACGATGACCAGGTCGCGGTCATGTTAGATACCTTCCATGACCGGCGGCGGGCCTTCGAGTTTCAGACCACGCCGCTGGGCGTTCAGTGGGATGCCATCTACACCGAGGCCTCACGTGCCGAGGTCGGCGGCAACTGGGATGTCTCCTGGGATGCGGTTTGGAATTCGCGGGGCAAGGTGACCAGCCGCGGTTTTGTAGTGTGGATGGCGATTCCCTTCAAGAGCCTGCGCTTTCCAGCCACCAAAGATCAGGAATGGGGAATCATTCTCTATCGCGGAATCACTCGCAAAAATGAGGAAGCATTCTGGCCGCAGGTCTCCTACAAAATAGCGGGGCGGCTGGGACAGGCGGGGACTCTTTATGGGCTGGAGGGTATCTCGCCTGGCCGCGACATTGAGCTGATTCCTTATGGAATCATGCGCGGCTTCCGCGCGCTCGACCAGCGCGACCCCTACAATCCGTACTTTCAAAATGCGACCGCGCAGGGGCAAGCTGGCCTGGATGCGAAGTTGGTGATCCATGACCACTTTGTGTTGGATCTCACTGCGAATCCGGACTTCAGCCAGGTGGAGTCCGAAGATCCGCAGATTACGGTGAACCAGCGCTTCGAAGTTTATTTTCCGGAAAAGCGCCCGTTTTTTCTGGAGAACGAAGATTATTTCCGCACGCCCATCGACTTATTCTTTACTCGCAACATTCAAGACCCCTCGGCGGGAATCCGCTTAACCGGGAAAGAAGGCCCGTATTCCGTGGGGTTGATGGCCAGCGATGACCGGGCTCCCGGTCTGGCCGTGCCCAGTTTCTGTCCCGTCTCCGAGACGTTTCCCATTTGTTCGGACAATCTCTCCGGCATTCGCTCGTACTTCACCATTGCCCGGGTGAGCCGTGACATCTTTAAGCAGTCCAGTATCGGCGCGGTTTATACCGATTGGGAGTGTCCCACGACCGGCGAGTTTAACCGCGTCGGCGGAGTCGACACGCGGCTGCGCTTCAACGCCAATTGGATCGTGGAAGGCCAGGCAGTGACGAGCTCGAGCAACCTGCAGGGACTGAACGCATATTTTTCCTCGACCGGCGCGCTTGAAACAACCTGCGAGTACAACCTGTTCCCGTTTAGCTCGGGCAATTTTGGCAACGGCAATCACTATGGCGGTCCGGCCGACAAGGTCGAAGTCCGCCGCAACGGCCTGCATTTCAATTACGTCGGCACTTACCAGGATGTCAGTCCTGGCTTCGTCACCATGCCGGGATTCGTGAACCGCTCCGACATTCGCGAAATGTACAACCTTCTCTATTACCGCTTCCGCCCGAAGAAAGGCTGGATTTTGGCTTGGGGCCCCTCATTCAGGCAGCGCTATGACTTCGATCACGAAGGCAACCGGCTGGATACTTTCTATGACCCCTATCTCAGGATCGAAGGGCGGGGACAAACGCACATTTGGCTGAGCCCTTATGAAGAGCTCCGCGAGCGGCTAAGGCCACAGGATTTCACCTTCATCGGTCTGCCGGGCGTAACCCACAATCAGGATTACCACGAACATCTCAGCCAGGCCATTTTTCAAACCGGCTACTTTCGCAAGGCTACCGTGGGGGCGACTTATTCCTTCGGAGATGGACCGAATTTCGTGCCTGCGGCGAACGCTCTGCCGCAGTTTCTTCTGTCGCGGTCGGATTCGGCGTCGGTGTCGCTGTCTTTTCGTCCGCTCACGCCGCTAAAGATTGAAAATACGTATTTGTTTTCCCGTTTGCGCGCCACCGATAGCACCTACCTGGAAACCCTGGCCCAGATACCCGGCATCGGCAAAGGCATTTTCAATGATCACATTGTGCGCAGCAAATGGAATTGGCAGTTCACGCCGCAACTCTCGCTGCGCCTGATCATGCAATACAACTCGTTGCTGGCGAATACGCCGGGCAACACGGTTTACCCGTATACCTACTTGCCGACGGAGAAGGAATTCAACGCCGATTTCCTGCTCACCTACCTGATCCACCCAGGCACGGCAGTTTATGTCGGCTATAACAGTGACGTGCAGAACCTTGACCACGAGTTGATGCAAGACCCCGCCGGCCTAGCCGGGCTGTACACCGCCAAGGGTCTTATGAACGACAGCCGGCAGTTCTTCGTGAAAGTGTCGTATCAGTTCCGCTTCTAGAACTCCTCTTGATGGCGTCATCCTGAGCGGAGCCGCCCTTCAGGCGGAGCGAAGGATCTCCCCCTCGCGCCGCCGCCGGGCACCGAATGAAGGGCCAGTGGCGCCAGAATATTCCCCTCCCAACACGAACCATTGTGAGATTAATTCAGCCCTCCCCTTGGGCCTCGGCCCATAATGACGCCGTTCGTCCGCCGGAATCGCGATCTGAAAGGTCTACCAATGAAAACAACTCTCGTCGCCTTTGCCTTTGCGCTGCTCTCGCTGTCGGCTCTGGCACAGAACGGCCAAGAGCCAACGCCACCGTCCTACTGCAAGCCCTGCCTGTTCTATGGCGGCGACTTCGATCCGAACGGGCCATTCCCGAACGCACTGTTGAACCAAGACACTACTGAGCAAGCCGCCACGATGTACGTCCCCTTTGCCGTCCCACCAAATCAGACGTGGACGGTTGCTGGCTTCTTCTCCAACAACACGTCGGGGGGAGTTCCAAACCTTTATCCTCCACAGATTGAGTGGTCGATCTCTACGGGGATCAGTCAAGGCGACGGAGGAACCGTGATTGCCTCCGGCATAGCTTATGCAAAGCTCACCCCTACAGGGCGAAGCTGGAACGGGCTGAATGAGTACACGCGCTTGGGCGACTCAGCGCTGACGAACTAGTCACGCCGACACCGGGACATTACTGGATGACCGCAGTGCCAGTCTGCTTTGAGGACGAGGACAGGTCCTCGTTCGTCATTTCCGATGTTGAGGATGTGCCAGCGCCACACGCCGTAGGGTTTGAATCGACGGACGAGTCGTATTGGTATGCACCTTGGGACGGTTGGGTCTATTCCGAGACCGGCGGGACGAACGGGCTGTGTTCCATAGCGGGAAACGGCGGAGGCTGCGACAAGTTTTCAGCGGGCCTCATAGGGACGGCAACGCTCGACAACTAAGCCGCCCGCAGGCCAACGCGGATTTTAGACGTTACCTGGAGCCGTTCCCGATTGCTGAATCCCGCGCCCTTCCGGTAGAATCTAAGGATTCGATATCGAGGTCTGAACCCAATGAAAGCAGCCATTCATCCCGCTTATAACGAAGTGCGCGTGCATTGCGCGTGCGGCAATGCGTTTGTTACCCGGTCCACCCATAAGGGCGACATCAGCGTTGAAATTTGCTCCGCCTGCCATCCCTTCTTCACCGGCAAGCAGAAGCTCATGGATACCGCCGGCCGCGTGGAGCGCTTCCGCCGCAAGTACGCCAAGAATACGCCCGCACCCGCCGACGCGGCCAAGGCGTCGAAGAACTAACCTCTCGCAACGGTACGCGGAGAGCCTCGAAATCCGGCCCTCGCTTCGGCGAGGGCTTTCGTTTTGCATGTCGCGCTCCAGCCGAAATGTGGTAGATTCGGATGCTGCAGGAGGGTCGTGTTTATGCCCGGGCTCCCTCGATCCCGTAAAACCACCAGCCTTTCCCAGCCAATCCATAACCAACTCAACATGTATGCCTTTGCCGCCAGCGCTGCAGGAGTGGGAATGCCGGCTATGGCCTTACCCGCCGATGGGGAAGTTGTCTACAGGGCGGACAACCAAGATCCCACAAGGCTTCGAGAGGTTTGTGTTCCTCGATCTGAACCACGACGGAATCAACGATTTTACTTTCTCGAACTTTATGACCGCAAGCAGCTCGCGGGTATTCCTATGGGTCAAAGACGGACACCCCGGCAACGCGATCTCTTCCACTGGTGCTGGCTCTTCTGTTGCCTTTGCTTCCGCCTTGCCGGCAGGTAAGGTGATCGGTCCCAACGGAAAGTTCGTGAAGGGGGATCAAAGGCAGATGGACAATAATGATGGCCCTGGCCCCAAGTGCGAGGGGCCGTGGATTCAGGCTCGCGAACTATATTTGGGCCTGGAATTCGTTATTAAAGGCGAGATCCACTTTGGCTGGGCGCGCCTGAACGTCAACTGCGGCCCGGAACGAGTCAACAAGGCCAGGCTCACCGGCTATGCTTATGAGACCGTCGCGAACAAGGCCATTCTTGCCGGCGACATGGGGCCAGACGCGAGCGCCGACGATCCGGGCACACTCGGCAACCTGGCGCGCGGCGCGGCTGCGATCTTCGGCGGGCGTGACCAGCAGACAACGGGCCGAATTCACTAACTCTCGCCGCAATTCTGCCCCTCGACGGGAGCTTTGTTTTGTGCTCCCAAGTAGAATAGAGCTGTGAGAAAAATGTGGGATGGCTCCGGGTCGTGTGGGGCGGCCTCTGTCCGCCAGGCAGCGTCGCTGCAGCCAGTTCCCGCGACCCTTTCGATCGGCAACATCGCGATCGCTCCCGCCACGGTCCTCGCTCCCATGGCCGGCGTGACGGATACGGTGTTCCGGCGTTTCATCCGCAAGCTCGGCGGCTGCGGCCTCATCATGACCGAGTTCACCTCGGCCGATGGCGTGCTCCGCAAGAAAGATCAAAAAGCCAAGCGCTACCTGCATTTCTACGAAGACGAGCATCCCATCTCCGCGCAGCTTTTCGGCAGCGATCCGCATGTGATGGCGGAGGCGGCGCGCATGGTCGAGGACCTCGGCTTCGATATCGTGGATTTAAACCTCGGTTGCCCCGCAAAAAAAGTCGTGAAGTGCAACGGAGGCTCCGGCCTCCTGCGCGATCTGCCGGCAATCGGACGCATCTTCGAAGCCGTGCGCGCCGCGGTGACGGTTCCTTTCACCGTGAAGTTCCGCGCCGGCTGGAGCGACGACGAGATCGTCTGCGTAGAACTGGCGCGCATGGCCGAATCGTGCGGCCTGGCGGCAGTCGCATTGCACGCGCGAACTCGGGAACAGGGTTATAGCGGAAACGCCCGCTGGGAGTGGATCGCCGCGATAAAAGATGCCGTGAAGATTCCGGTCATCGGCAACGGCGACATTCGCACGCCAGAAGACGCCTGCGCCATGGTCACGCAGACCGGCTGCGATGCGGTCATGATCGGCCGCACCGCCCCCTCGAACCCCTGGATCTTCCGCCAGATCCAGCAGTACTGTGCGACTCATGGAGCGGCGGACGCCCCCGTCCGCCCGGCCAACGGCACCGCTCCAGACTTTGGACAGCGTTGTAACGGCTCCCGGGACGAGGGCGTCCGGGGCTCCTCGCATGAGAAGTTCTACGATGAGCCTTCCGAGGCCGACCGCTACCAGATGATCCGCACCTACTTCCAGATGCTGATCGAAGAGGAACTCCCCGACGCCGTCGGCAAGATGAAGCAGTTCGCCTCCTGGTTCACGCACGGCGTCCCCGGCGGCGCCGCGCTGCGCAAGGCCATCTACGAATCGAAAAGCGCGATCGAAATTCTGGCGCGGGTGGAAGAATTCTTCGAAGCGAGATTGTGCGTCGCCGGCGCCCTTGCCCGCGAACGTTAGCGTTATACTCGAGGCGCTATGAAGACGCTCATCTTCATTCTTGCTCTTTCCCTCACTCGCTTGTGCGCGCTCCAGATCTCCGCACCCATTCCGGCAGGGAAAGCGCAGGCATTTTCGAACCCTGACTTCACGCTGGGTGAAAAAGTGAAGCCGGAAAAGAGTCGAGTCGTTCTTGGTCCTATGCAGCCGGACGGCAAGGGTGGGACTAAAGGATCCTTTGCCGTGTACGGGGGATCTTCGCTTGTTTCTGTTTGCAGCCTGTCGTTCAGCGGTGACGGCAGAATCCTCGCTGTAGGGAGTATGCCGGGGCAAGTTGACCTTTGGGATGTCGAGAGCAAGTCGAAGTTGCGCACTATCGATGGTGGGTTCACTGTTGCGCTTAGCTTTGACGGCCGCCTCCTCGCCACAGAGCGGAACGGAATCGAGCTGTATGACGTTCAATCTGGGAAGCTGGTCCAGCGAATACCCAGAGCGCTGAAGAGAGCGGAAAATGTCGTTGTGAAGCTCGAATTTAACCCAGCAACCACGCTGCTCGACGTTACTGCGAATGGCGATGATGATTCGATCTATGACGTACCATCCGGGAAATTGCTCCTCACACTCGCCAATACAAGACAAGCGCGATTTTCGAGTGACGGCTCGCTGTTAATCGGAGGAAATAATCAGCACTTAATAGTCTGGAACACCAAGGATTGGAGCAAAGTTAGCGATGTTCCGAATGGCCCCGAGTACGTAAGGCGCGTCGCCGTTTTTCCTGAAAAGAATCTCGCTGTCGTGGGAGGACCCCAGGCGGTGCGCTTAGTGCGTATCAGCTCAGGCGATGAGTTGGCCAGAGTAGGCTCGGGATGGGCCAATTTCGCAGAATTCGAATCGGGACGGCGGACTTGTATTTACATACGCAGGCGGCGTCTTCTCTGTCTGGGACACGAAAGGTACTCAGTATTGCACGAGAGCCGCACTCGGGAACGGCACGCTCGCATTGAGTCCGGATAATCGATGGCTGGCATCAGCTCCGCTGGATGGCAGCCTGGAAGTGAGTGTTTGGAATCTGCCGACCGCGCTTAAAGCCTGCGGCGCCTTAGCCTCCACCACAGATCACTAGGATGGATCGAATTCGTTTACAGTCCCAGCGCCACCATCTTCCCCACCTCATCCTTGTCCACATAAGCCCACGGCACCTTCGCATCGTGCGTGAAAACCGTCAGCCACTTCCCCGCAATCGCCTTCGCGTAGTACTGCTTTTTGCTCTCGATGGTCTGCATGCGCGTAGAGTTCGAAGCCCAAGCCGCAGTTGTGCCGCCGGGCTACTTGATCTGATCGAGAATCGATCCCACAATCCCTCCCACCACACCTCCCTGCACGGTCCCCCGGTTCGTCTCATGCGGCATGTATTCGTAGAGCGCGTGCGCGAGCTTGGAGATGGGAAGGGTTTGCAGCCAGATTCTTCCGGGGCCGGTGAGCGCGGCCAGAAAGATGCCGTCGCCGCCGAAAATTAAATTCTTGATGCCCGGGACGGTCGTGATATTAAACGACACTCTGGATTGAAACGCTCCGACATGGCCGGGATGCACGCGCAGAGTTTCGCCCGGCTGGAGATCTCGCATCACCAGTTCGCCGGAGAGTTCGAGCCAGAATGTGCCCTGTCCGGAGACATGCTGCAGCACGAATCCGCTACCGCCGAAAATTCCAGCACCCAGAGATTGCTGGAAGCCGACGCCGATCTGAATCTGCGGAGTCGCGCACAGAAAGCCGTGCCGGTGAATCATATATTCGTGTCCCGGCGAAACTTCCACGGGCACAATGTGCCCCGGCAGCTTGGTGGCGAAAGCGAGTTCGCTCGCGGCGCCAACGGCGCGATACTCGGTCATGAAGATCGATCCGCCGCCGGCCACGCGCTTCAGCACGCCGAACAGCCCTCCGCCGCCGCCAAACTGCGTGTGCGTCGTCATTTGAATGGAGCTTCCCATCCAGGAGAGTTCTCCGGCTTCGGAGATGATGGATTCGTTGGGCTCGAGCGCGAACTCGAGTACTGGCATGGTGGTACCGGTGATGCGGGCTTGCATGGGAAAACCTCGTCAGAAGTATACAATCCCCTCTGGACTTGGCTGCTACGCGGTTGACTCTGAGTGTTCTGGACTTAGGACACTGTACTTAAATCCTGTTGTATTCCTACCCCTCGCTGTGAAAACATTGGATTATTAGATTCTTCCAAAGTTTCTGACCCAGATCCACCAGGGACCTCTTCGCCGGAACTCATGAATAGCATTGCCACCAGTATCGTTATCATTCCGGGCGTTGTGGCTTTGCTGCTGTGCCTGCTGTTCACTTATCTCTACCAGCAAAGCAGGCAAGCCTACTTCCGCGCCTGGCAAGTGGCGTGGGCGTGCTACGCGATCCACTATGCGCTGGATGCATTCCGCTTTTTCCGGCCGCCGGCTTCAGCCGCGTTCTTTCTTAGTTCTTTATTCTCGGTCGCGATGGCGATGTGCATCTTCGTTTCCACGCGCCTGATGCGCGGCTCCTTCCGCTTCCACTGGTATGACGGAGCCTTGGCCTTAGCCGGAACCACGACGGCCGGTCTGGACCTGTATTTCTATCTGCTGGCTCACGGCGCGCGGCCCGGGGAACGCCCCCTGAGTCTCACGATAATTTTCTTGAGCGCCATTTTGCTTTATTCTTCGGCGGCTTTTTACCTGCACGCCCACCGCAAGGGTTCGGTCGCTTTCCAGTTGCTGGCTTTTGCGCTGGCTCTGTGGGGCATCATGCTGGCCTCGATTCAGTCCAGCAATCCGTGGGTGGAGATGTTTGGCAGCGTCGGTCACGTCCTCGGCCCGGTGCCGCAGATGCTGCTGGGCATCGCCATGGTGATGGTGTTGTTTGAGAACGAGCGCAACGCGGTGCAGGAAAATACGCTCGCGCTCTCCACCTTGGGTGCGGATCCGCGGCGGCTGCTCTCCGCCGCCGATTTGGCGCCGAGCATGCAAGCGGCACTGGAGCGGCTCACCGGCGCTTTGTCCGCGCGCCGGGCGGTCATCTACATCGCGCAGCGCTGGCGCGACCTGCTGCCTTCGGTGGAGCGAGGATTTTCTCCGCAGTTCCTCGACGGCTTAACGCAGAGTGGCGCGGGAGAATACCTCTGCGACCTAGCCTACCGGCACAGCGGAATCTTCATTCTGCACGACGTGGCTCAGATGACCGAGCCGCCGCTGCCGATGGCGTCGACCGGCACTTTCGCCGATCTCAAGCGCGTTCTCCAGGAAGCGGAGATCCGTAACTTGACCGCCGTGAGCCTGCAGACCCGCGAACATGCCTTCGGCGTGATGCTCTTTCCTCATGCCCAGCGCCGGGCTTTCGGTACTTCCGGTCCGCGGCTGATGGTCGGGCTCGCATTGCAACTCGGACTCACCATCGACAATTATGTGATCACGCACGACGCTCATCGCCGCACCCAGGAGTACGAACTTCTCACCGAGATCGGGCAGGCCATCAGTTCGCGCCTGGATCAGGATGAAGTGCTGCGCACCATCCACACCGAGCTGGGACAGATTTTCAACACCAGCACTTTCTACATCGCATTCCAGGAAGGAGATGAAATCCGCTTCGAGCTGGAAGTGGAGGACGACCGCATTCTGCCCAAGCGCTCCCGCAAGCTGAAGAATGCATTCACCGAGTACGTAATCCGGACGGGACAGCCGTTGCTAATACGTTCCGACCTGGAGAAGACGCGCGCCCGCCTGGGCATCACCTACCGGCCGGACCATCCCGCCAAGTGCATGTGTGCAGCGCCGATTTTGCTGGGGAACAAACCGTCGGGTGTGATGGTCGCGATGAGCACAGAAAGAGAGTTTCTGTTCGAACAGCGCGACCTTGACGTGCTGGTGACCGCTGCCGGGCAAGTATCGGTCGCGGTAGAGAATGCGCGGCTGTTCGCGGAAGAGCAACGCCGTTCGCGGCAACTGGCGTTCCTTAACAATATTTCGCGTACCGCCATCTCGAGTGACGATCCCGTGCACATGCTGGGGCAGATCGTTGGAGAAATTCAAAAGAACTTCAGCTTCGATCACATTGGCATCGGCTTGCTCGATTACGGCACTAAGGAAATAGAAATCAAAGCCGAAGCCGGCGCGACGGCCCATGCCATGGGCAAGCGCATTCCGCTGGGCATCGGCATCCTCGGCCGGGTGGCGCGCACCGGCGAACGGGCGTTGGTGCAAAACGGCGCCGAAGGCCAGATGGGCGCGATTCTGCCGGAGTCGCGGTCCGTGCTGTGCATTCCGATCACCTATGGCGAGACCCTGCTCGGCGCGCTCAACATCGAAAGCCGCGACGAGAGCGCGTTTTTCCCTCAGGACGTTCTCATTCTCAACACCCTGGCGGACCTGTTGGCCACCGCTCTGCACAACGCCTTCGTCTTTCAGAAGCTGCAACAGCAATCCATCACCGACGGCCTTACGGGAATCAAAACGCGGCGGTTTTTCTGGGAGGCGCTGTCGGCGGAGTGGAAGCGCGCCTCCCGCTCCGGACGCCCGTTCTCCGTGGTGCTGATCGATCTCGACAAGTTCAAGGAAGTGAACGACACCATGGGCCACTTCGAAGGCGACCTGGTGCTCGCCCGCGTAGGGCGGCTGCTCGAGCAAAAGTCGCGGCAATCGAACGTGGTCGCGCGCTACGGCGGAGACGAGTTCATCATCCTCATGCCTGAAACCGGGCGCGAGCAGGCCGAGGTGCTGGCCGAACGCTTGCGCCAGTGGATTTCCACCGATGCCATGCTGAGCGAACACCACATCACCGGCAGCTTCGGCGTGGCCAGTTTCCCCACTCACGGTTTCTCCATTGAAGACATCATTCGCGTGGCCGATGCCGGCATGTATGTTTCGAAGCGTTCCGGCGGCAATCGCGTCTCCGCGGCCGAAGAATTCGCCGCGGGCGAGGAGTTCGCTCCTCAGCGCCAGCAGATTTCTTCCTACATCGAAGGCTTTCTGCAGCGCGAACACAACGGCCCGGAGCATCTGGAAGAACTGGCTTCGATGCTGGTGAAGCTGTGCGGCGGCGAAGAAGAGTGCAACGTTCCGCTGCTCAAGGAATCGATCGAAGTCCTCAGCCGGGCTGCGGAGTCTCGCGAGCTGCGCACCTCGGGCCATGGTGACCTGGTGGCACGCTACACGGAAGTTTTGGCGCGGGCGCTCCATTTGGCTCCGGAAGAAACCAGCGATCTGGTCTATGCCGCGCGCATCCACGACGTAGGCAAGATTTTTGTGCCGGAGCGCATCCTGAATAAACCGGGCCCGCTTACCGACGACGAATTTTTCCTGGTCCGGATGCACGCCCGCGTGGGCGCAGAGATTGCGGCCGTCCTGCCGCACAGCGCCATGATGCGCCAGGCCATCGAGCAT